>Ga0129324_10000065_pt1 | contig 64724 bp, 57 predicted proteins | sample CPBDNA_7_FD_96879 | JGI IMG/M metagenome (GOLD analysis project Ga0129324, IMG submission 96879) | Freshwater to marine salinity gradient microbial communities from Chesapeake Bay, USA - CPBay_Spr_15_0.2_DNA | ecosystem: Environmental > Aquatic > Marine > Coastal | place: USA: Chesapeake Bay... | reverse complement strand
GAAAACATGTACGTGAGGTAGCGCTGGGCGGGGATTTTGGGGATTGACTGACGGATCACACCTCATCTGAAACCGTGGCGCCCATGAAGAAGGCACTCCTCACTACCGCTGCCCTTGCCACGGCTGCCACCGGCGCTGCGACCCTCGCCGTCCGCAAGCAGGCCGCCACCATCCGTTCCCTCCCCGACCCCTACCCGGCCGATGTCATCACGACCGAGCCACACGGTGTCACCAGTTTCATATCGCGACCTGACGGCACCGTCATCCGTGCTGTCACCGCCGGCGAGGGTCCCACGGTCGTGTTTGCCCATGGCATTTATTGCAGCGTCATCGAGTGGAGCGTCGTATGGGACCTCCTGCTAGAGCGTGGCTATCGCGTGATCGCCTTCGATCAACGCGGCCACGGGCAATCGACCATCGGAACGGACGGAATCTCCACCGAGGCGATGGCCGGGGACTACCTCGCCGTGCTAGAGAACTACGACGTTCGCGATGGCATCCTGCTCGCACACTCAATGGGGGGTTTCCTCGCGCTTGCCGCCGTCCTAGACGTGCCCGGAGTCGCAGAACGACTGAGCGGGCTGATTCTCATGTCAACCTTCGCCGGTGATGTCTTGAACGGTGCCCCGCAGAACAAGGCGCAAATCCCGTTGATCAAGTCCGGTGCAATGGTGAAACTCGCAGCGAACGACACCACCGGAACACTCTTCGCTCGATCCCTGTGTGGTGACAATCCGTCACCGGCGATGCTTGACGCGTTCCTCAAGGTTTTTCGCGCCACCGATCACCGCTCGCTGCTGCCAATCCTCCAGGCGCTGGTCGACGAGGATCGGGGCGACCGACTCGGCGAGATCACCATCCCGACAATCGTTCTCTGCGGAGACAAGGACACCACGACGCCGCCGAGCCAATCCGAACGTCTCGCCGAGGGCATCCCCGGTGCGCAGTTGCGCTGGGTCCCCGGCGCCGGGCACATGCTCAACTGGGAGGCCGTCGAAGAAATCCTAGAATCGATCGGGGCACTCTCGGGTCAGCCGAATCGGCCGTGGACGTAGTCGAAGGTCCGCGGGTCCCGAGGGTTGTCGAACATCGCCTCGGTGGGCCCGAACTCTACGATGTGCCCGGGCTGACCCTGCTCGGCGAGGAAGAACGCGCACTGCTGAGACACACGCTGAGCCTGCTGCATGTTGTGGGTGACGATCACAATCGTCACCTCCGTGCGCAACTCGTCGATGGTCTCCTCGATGCGCCGGGTCGAGGTCGGGTCGAGTGCCGAGCACGGTTCGTCCATAAGGAGCACCTTGGGCTTGATTGCCAAGGAGCGGGCAATGCACAATCGCTGCTGCTGCCCACCGGATAAGCCCCCACCGGGGTTGCGGAGACGGTCCTTGACCTCTTTCCACAACCCGGCTTTCGTCAGGCACTCCTCGACTAGCGCATCCTTATCGGAGCTGCCTGCCTTAAGACCCACGAGCTTTAACCCGGCAACGACATTGTCGTAGATGCTCATCGCAGGGAAGGGGTTCGGCTTTTGGAACACCATCCCGATTTGACGCCGGGCATCGGTGATGCGCACATCGGGGTCATAGATGTCTTTGCCGTCCAGCAGGACCGATCCGGATAACTGAGCGATGGCGACCAGTTCGTGCATGCGGTTCAGCGTGCGGATAAAGGTCGATTTGCCGCAGCCGGAGGGGCCGATAAGTGCCGTCACCTCGCCCGCGGGCATGAACAGGGAGACGCGGTCGAGCACGTAGTGATCGGCGAACCAGCAGGAAATGTCGACGGCTTGCAGCGAATATAGGGGCGCGTTCGCAGACGGCAGGATTCCTGTATCCATGGTCATGGCCATGTCAGCGTTCTCCTCGGCTCGAGTCGGGTGTCACAGCAGGGTCACATCAAATTGGGTAGAAGTCGGATGCCGGCCGTGGCGGCGTTGATGCCGGCGAAGGCGATCACGGGGGCAGCGATTATCCAGGCCTGCCATTTCCCCCAGCTCATGCCCAGCCACACCGCGCCGACGGCGGCGACGACGAGCAACTGACCCCACAGGATCATGGGCACCAGCCCATCGGGGTCTCCTGCCATGGGCTGTTCGGACGGCGACAGAGACAAAGGACCGAGGATCATCTGCGGCGCAGGGACCGGCTCGGTGCGCAACTGCGCATCCACGCGCAGGATGTCGGCGGGTAGATAGCGGGGACCGTCAGCGGTAACGAGGGTCAGCCGACCCTCACCCGGCTCGCGGGGCGGAGGCAGTGGATCACCGGCTCGGCGGACGGAGATGACCGAGTATTCATGCTCGCCCTGCCCGGTGATCGCTCGAATCACTGAGCCGGGCTGAAGTTGCGACAGATCGCTGAAGGGACCCCCATAGGAGGCCTGGCGACCGTAGATCACCGAGTTGCCCGGCTGGCCGGGGAGCACCGTGTCACGCCGCAGTGCCGGACCCGATTGCATGACGGTGGAGGTAGTGCCGTTGAGCACGACCTCCTGCACCCCGATCTCGGGAATCAGCAGCACCGCGACGGGTGCGCCCATCGCCAGGATCTGGCCCGACACATCCGTTTGGCCGACGGTCGCAATGGCGTTGGCGAGGTCGTAGCGGAAGGTGGAGTAGACGACCTCCTGGTCGCGGGCGTGCTGGACCTGGCTGACCCCGACGAGGGTGGCGACGAAGCCGAGGGTGGTTGCGGCCAGCAGCAGCAGCGCACTGACCGCGATCATGCGACCGCCGCTCAGCGGTGGGCGCTTGGTCGGCTCGGTGGTCATCACGTCTGGGCTGGTACCGAACCCGTCCTCGGAGTTCGGCTCGATGGTTCCTGCGTCGACGGTCGCGGTCACGAATTAACGTCCTCGCTCGGGACACCGTCGGCTGTTGCGGGCGTGCGGCTGTCGCGGCGACTCATCCGGATCCATGCGGCCATCGCACCCACGATCAATAGCGCACCCACGATAAGCAGGGGTGCGCGCAAAGATGCGGGATCTTCCGTCGCCGCCGCCGTTTGGACGACCGCGGGGGCCTCTACCTGCGCTGATCCGGAGTCCGGCTGGCTCGGCACATTCGGTGACCCGCCGGTGGTCGCACCTGGATCGGTGGGCGACTGTTGAGCATCATCAGCAGCGGGAGCGTTCGGGGTGTCCGCCTCAGGCACCTCAACGTCATCGGTGCCGGGGATGGGCGTTCCAACGATTCCGACTTCGTCGAGGGCCTCGGGAAGAGTGAACGCGGAGATCCCCTGTGCCTCGAAACGGCCCTTCTTGTCGATGGTGAGGGGCGCGGTGAACGTCTGCAGTGATTCGACATCAAGTCGATTGCGGCAAATAAAGTTCAAGGTGTACTCACCCTGCGGACGTGTGACATCGGCGCGGTCGAAATAGTCATCCAAAGTGAGACTGAGGGCCACGTCGTAACTGGGATATCCGGTCGGCTCAAGCCACCGTAGATCAGTCGCTCCAACGATGATCTCTGCACCGTCACCGTCGATGCCCTTCCCCGACACCGTCACCATAAAGGTGGTCCCGCGTTCGCAGAACCCCACCGTCGACACGTCGAGGGGCGTGTCCAGGTCACCGGTAGCTGGAATCACGACGAGGACGCCGGGTTCCGGTGCGGCATGGGCGGTACCGGCGGCCACGAACACCGCCGGTAGAACCAATGCGACCGCAGCGGTCGCCACCATTCCCCGCCTGATCATCCTCGCCTACCTTCCGGGTCGACATCAAAATTCAGCCGGTGGGCCCAGGATTAACCCGAGCCCACCGACCGAGGGAACTACTTGATCTTGACTTTGATGGTGGCCTTGCCCGGGCTGTACCCGGACTTGGTCGCCACCACCACCAACCTGATGGTCTTGCCCTTGGCAATCCTGGGCACCTTGAGCTTGGCCTTCTTGCCCAGTGACTTCTTGCCCAGCTTCCAGTTGTAGGACACCTTGGCCGGAGTCGCCTCCCAGGTGCCAGCTGTGGCCCGGAGAGTCTTGCCGACCTGCTTGTTGCCCTTCACCGCGGGCTTCTTCACGTTGACCATCGGCTCATTGACCGGGGTGAAACCGGTCTTCCAGTTGATGGTCGACCCTGCGTTGGTGATGGTGATCATGCCGGAGAACGTCTTCAGCGGAGTGCTGGAGAGCTTGGCCCGGCAGATGAGCGAGATGGTGTAGCCACCGTTGGGCAGCCTGCCACCGTTCTCTTCCTTTACCTTGTCGAACAATTTGCCCGATGCTGCACGCATCGGTTCGCTCTGCGTGGCGGTGGCGCTGATCGCAGACAGCGGGGTGACGCCGTTGAGAACGACGTCCTCCCTCAAGCCCGAGCCAGACATCACTGTGGTGAAGTACCCAGCATTCGCGTTCTGGCAACCACCGGCAGTAGCGATCGCGAAGATCGCGTCACCGGAGCCGCTTTGGGGATCAAGCGTGAGAGTGCCATCGGCGGCCTGGGTCGCCGGCATGCCCAGCAGGGCGGTACCGGCGATCAGTGCGGTCGAGGCGACACCCACGACGAGTCGAGACAAACGTGTTGTCATGCTTTTACCTCTCGGTCGTGGTGGATGTCAGGAGCGATCGCTGGCGTCGCCGCACGTGCTCGCGTCGACCAGGTCACCGAAGCCCTGCAGGTTGATCGTCGGCTTGGCCTGGCAGACAAGCGAGTTCGGGCCGACGAAGACCTGGTACTCCAGCGACGACGGGTCATCAGCCTTAGCGGACGGGATGATGTTGTAGACACTTCGGACGCCGGAGAAGGCGCCGTTGTTGACTGTCGGTGCCACACCGTCGATCACGCCGAGGACTGAGTCGCCACGGCGGTCATTGGCTGCCTTCCACATCTGGGCCTGCCATACCGAGGCGGAGTACGGCATGATCTGGTTGGCCTTCAGGGTGCGACCGTCATGCTCCTGGGGCAGCGGGCCGGGGAAGGTCCCACCATCGGCCACGGGTACCAGGCACGGATAGGTGCCCGAGGCGATCTCATCCTCGGTGATGCCGACGTACTTCAGCCAGCTGGATCGAGTGCCCGACCCGGTCTGAACCAGGGCCGGCTGGAAGTCAGTGCTCTCGCACTTGAAGATAGAGACGATCTCGTCCTTGGACAACTGAGCGGGCACGGTACCGAAGGCATTGACCGCGAAGGTCAGGTTATCGGTGGCGTAGGGCACCCAGGCCATCGAGATCTCGGTCTCCTTGCCGCTGCGGCCGGAGGAAGAGCGGGCGAACTGCAGGCAGTTGTCGCCCGCCTGGAGCGAAGCCTGAAGTGCATCCCGGCCGCTTGACGAACCATTCGCACGCGGGTAGTCCACACACAGGGGATCGGTGGCCGGGTTCTTGGTGGTGACCGGCGGGCCATCGGGGATGGCGTTATAGGAGGCGATGACCTTGACACCGTCGACGGTAACAACCTCGGACAGGGCGTTCATGAGGTCCATGGTGGTGTCGGAGCCCATGCCGGCGAGTGCGCGGTACTCAGGCGGGCCGACCGGATCGGCCTGGGCCGTGGGCAGGGTCGCAGCAAGCACCAAGCTCGCCGCCCCCACACCACCCGCCATGATGGTAACTAGTTTCTTGCTGTTCACGAGATTCCTCTCCATTGCATGACCCGGCACACGGTGTGCCGGCGTCGGTTAGGTTCGTCGCCCCACCACTTGACCCAGCAAGGTCGCGATGAGCAGGGCGAGGCAGCCGGCGATCAGCAGGATGACCGCGACGTACTTGATCGACCCCACCGGCGCAGCCGGCGTCGGAAGGGTCTCGGTGGCCGCCTCGGCGACCACCGGGTCTGTAGGTTCGGCCGTCTCCTCGGCCGTCGGGTCAACCGACTTCTCCTCTGGGGCTGACTCACCGGATTCCACGGAATCAGCCGAGCCCGAAGTACCACTGGAAACTCCACCGGCTGAGGAGATCGGAGTCGTAGAACCACCGCCACCGAAGGGAATTCCGCCACCGGCGCCTGAATCAATTTCAGGCTCGGGCTCGGGCTCGGGCTTGGGCTTGGGCTCAGGCATGATCCCAGCCGTGTCGATAATCATCTGTGCCGCCCGTTCGGCCGCTCGACGCTCCTTCTCGCCGAGCGGTACGTACCCGATGGGGAGTTCACCGAAGTCATCACCGATGACCTGGCCTGGCCCCACCGCATACTCGATGAGGCGGGCGTACTCGGCTGCCTCATCGTCATCGAGAAGCGCTGGTCGGGTCGCCGCGTAGATGAAGGACGTCAAAGGGTAGGCGCCCTTCACTTTGGCTCCCGGATCCGGCTGGTTAACGCCGTCGACCCCTGTGTCTTTCGCCTGCGCAGCTGCCGCAAGGAGGGACGCCGGAGCAGGCAGCACGTATTCACCGGCAGCATTGCGCAGTGCCGCGGGCGTGAGTGCGAACCGATCCGTCAGTGGTGCGTCCGCGATGACCACCATGGCCCGCTTGCCCGGGGGCTGCGGCGGCGTGCGCTTGTACCCAGGTGGAATACCTACCGGGTCGTAGACGGCTCGTGACAATGTGTCACCACGGCTGGCGGCACGGGCAGCCGCCGCGATATCCCCCGCGTAGGGGAACAGATCGAAGGTGCACAGCGATACCACTCGATCGGTGTACTGAATGCAGGCGTTGTCAGTGCGCGGGTAATCCGACCGCGGGTAACTTGCCCGCTCGTAAAGCGAATTGATGACCATTCCCCACGGATCAGCCTGGCCCTTCATCCAGGCGCGAGCCTCTTTGTCGGCCCAGATCCAATCCCACACCAGCCGAGCGGAGTCGGTCTGTCCGATCGTGGTGACCATGTGACCTAGTGCCGGGAACTTCAATTCGCCGAACTGCGGGTTGAGTTGAATGAATTCCGGATCTGTCGCCAGATCCCAGGGGTTGTTCGCGACGCGCTCCGGCAGCGGCTGAGCGTCGTAGCGGTAGGACTGGGTCAGCAGTTTCGCCACGAGCCGCTGGTTGAGCTTGATGCTGTCGATGCGCTGTCCATCGCGGCGCCGGACCTCAGTCGGTGCCACCGTGCTGGACTGGCTCTCGACGTTGAAGGCAATCGTCAGACCCGACAGGGCGACAGGGGCGTACACCGCCGGGGTCGGAGTCTGCTCGGGATCTGCCCCGTACCCGGTGAAGGCCAGCGTGGGTTTGCTCCCGGACAACACGGATCGAGCCTGTCCGTCGGGCAGGACGGTGAAGGAGAAGTTGCCACCGCCTTCGTCACACAGTGCCGGCTGCCAGCGGGCGATCGCCTCGATGATCCGGTCAGAGCCCACCAGCGGCGTTTCGCTGCCAGTGATCGCGCAGGCCAGGCCGATCGGCTGGAAGTAGATCGGGAAGGCGATTCGATTCACCCAGTTGGAGGTCATCAACGGAGACGTGTCGAGGGGGTCGGTGAAGGTCCGACCGCGCTCGACCCCGTCGACCTCGGTGTCACCTCGGGGCACCACGACGATCCAGCACAGCGGGGTCTGCCCATCGCGGAACTGCCCGCAACCCAAGCCCGGTGCCTCGACGCCTGTCTGCACCTCGAAGAATTCCTCCCCGGTCCCGTCCGGGCGAATTCGATTGTGGTTGCTCTCATTGGAGGTGTTCTTGTTGATGTACTCGTTCTTACGTCCAGACACCGTCTTGCCTGACCAGGAGACGAAGGGAATATAGGAGATCGTGCCCTCCTTGTATTCCTCGTATTTCTCCTCCAGCGGATCGATCACACCAGCGGTGGTCATCTGGCGCGAGGCGGTGTTCTGTCCACCGGTGGCCGCCTTCTGCGAGCCGTACAAGCACTGCTCACGAGGCGGTCCCTCCTCGAGGGTGCCGCCCCAGCACTGCATGATCTGCAGATAGTTGGTGTTGAGGGTGCCGTAATCGGGAGTCGTCGGCGTTTGGCCCGCCCAGGTGATGCGCACGATCTGGTTGACGAGGTTCTCGGTCTGGTTGATCGTGATCTTCAGGTCGGCGAACTCACCAGAGCCGTTCTTGGTCATGGCCGAGTCGGTCAACTCCAGCACCGCCTGAGCGCTCGGAGCGGTCACCACGGGAGCACTCATTGCGATACCGGTGGCCACCAGAACCGACCCGAGCATCGGCACCAGCATCCGTCGACTCATGTCGCGCCCCCGCTCGGGGTCGAGTCGTCCCCTGGCGAGCCGGCCCGTCGTGCGGCCAGCGAACGCGCCACCAGCGGAGGGGCGAACAGCAACGCGAGGAGCACCGTGAACGCGGCCAGCAGCAGACCGGTGTAAGGGCCCCAGCCAGCACTCGCCTGTGTCGACACCGGGATGCCGGCGACGTAGCCGCCCCCACCACCGGTTTCGGCCACGGCGACGTCGCCACCCACGGCGACGATCTCGCCGGTGGCCTCATCAATGACCACCTCTCCACCGCTGGCGTCGGTGATCTCGCCGGTCACCGGATCGACAACCGGTTCGACGACCCCACCGCCACCGGTCGTTCCCCCGGTCGTGCCGCCCCCCGTCGTACCGCCCGCAGATCCACCCCCGGTCGTTCCACCCCCGCTGGAGTTGCCACCCGAACCAGATCCACCAGAGCTACCACCCGAACCACCGGCGGCCTGGGTCCCGCACTGGGTCGGACCCTTGGCGTCGCAGGCCGCTGGCTGCGGTGCGGTCTTGGCGAGGGTGTTCGTGCCATCGGTGGAGAAGGTCGGGTTATTGCAGTTGTTGATGTTGATGTTCTGGGTGTCGACACCGGGGATCCGCTTGATCTGGTCGAATCCGGCCTTGACGAGGTTGATCGGCAGTGGCGAGTAGCCAAGGGCATCAGCCTGCTGCTGTCCTTGGCAAAGAAAGTAGGACGCGAAGTCCCCGAGGGTGCGGCCCTTCTCCTCGCTGAATGCACCCTCCACTGCGGTCGGCAGGATCATGTAGCTGTAGGACGACAACGGGTAGGCCCGCTTATCGGTGTTGTTATAGACACCCGACAGGTTCTGGCTCAGGTCGGGGTTGATCTTCGCCCCCAGTAGACCTACGGCGACGGCCTCGGCGGTCGGTTCGACGTAAAAGTTCGACTTGTTCAGCAGCTTCGCCACCGGGAATCCGGCGTTCTTGGCGTAGGAGTACTCCACGTAGGTGATCGCCCCGACGCTTTGCTCCTGAGAGGTGTAGCCCGACACACCCAGGGAGCCGGACTGGGCGACCATGCCGGTCTGCGTCGGGTAGTTCGAGGTCTGCCCGCACGGGGTGGCGCGACCGACCTTGGCGCAGTAGTTGTTCCAGATGCCGCTTTGCTCACTGGCCAGCCACGCAGTGAACTGCGCCGTTGTTCCAGAGCCGTCAGAGCGCACGACCGGCACCACCTGGATCGCCGGCAGGGTCAGGCCCGGGTTATCAGCCTTGACCGCCGGGTCATCCCACTTGGTGATGACCCCGGTGAACATCTTCGCGACCGTCTCGCCCGACAACCGCAGTTGCGTTACGCGATTCGGCCCGATTTTCAGGTTGTACATGAACGCAGTACCACCTGCCACGATGGGCATGTAGGCGAACCCCCGCTGGGGTGGAGCGTCAACGACGTTGTTGTCCTTTAGTCCGTAGGGGATCTCGGACACGGCGAAGTCGACGGTGCCGTTCTTGAACTGATTGCGCCCGTCCGAAGAGCCCGTCCCCTGGTAGTCGATGCGCATGCCGTACTGGTTGACGTTGCGCCGCCACTGGTCGAGGGCGTTCTGACTCCAGGTCGACCCGGCCCCCGAAACAGGAACGTAGGACTCAGCTTCGGCCGCCGGAGCCGCAATGACACCGAGTGGTGCGAGAAGGGCGAGCGAGGCGAACGCGGCCAGGGCGCGGCGGCCGGTGGATGCAAACCTGTTCACGCGGGATACCCCTAGCGCACCCATTACGTGATCCCCGTCAGGTTGGCGAACACCGACTTGTCCTCGATGCGGTTGGTCTCCATCCGGGCCAGATCGCGCTTGGACCGCGACTTGGCTCTCCGGGCCTGGAGGGGCGACAGGTTGCCCGCCCCGCGCCCGCCCAGGAAGCGGGCGATGGCGAACAGGATGACCACAAGCAGCATGAGCGTTGCCGCGGTGCCAAAGCCGCGGGCGATCATCGACGGTTCCGGGGACTTCACGAACTCCCAGGTCGCCAAGGGCAGGGAAATCATCGGACCTTCGATCGGGTTGGTGTTCAACGAGGCGGTGAACCCAGCGGTCAGCAGCACCGGGGCGGTTTCCCCGATTCCGAGGGCTGTACCGAGGATGATTGAGGTCATCAGTCCCGACTTCGCCGTCGGCAGGGTGACCCGCCAGATCGTGCTCCACTGACCCGACCCCAGGGCGAAGGCCGCCTCCTTCAAGGACCCGGGGACCAACCGCAGCACGACATCGGCGGAGCGGATCATGATCGGCAGCATCATCACGCTGATAGCCAACGCTGCTGCGAAGCCGGACTTTTGGACACCGAAGGCCAAGATCAGCGAGGCGTAGATAAACAGGCCGGCCACGATGGAGGGCAGCGCCGTCATCGCCTCGGTGATCGTGCGCACCAGTCGGGCGAAGGGCCCGGGCATCTCGTTGAGGTAGACCGCGCAGGCCAGCCCCAGGGGGATGACGATGATAAGCGCGATGGCGATGATGATCAGCGTGCCCACGATCGCGTGGAGGATGCCGCCCATCGTCAGCGGATCGAGTGGACCGGCCCCGGACATGTCCTGGGTATAGAAGTTCGCGTTGACCAGGGCCTGCCAGCCGCGGATCACGGTGAACACCACGACGAAGATCAGTGCCAGCAGCAGCAGGAATGCGATGCTGTGGATGACCGTGGCCGCGACCCGGTCGCGAATCGCGACCCTGCTTTCGTCCATGGAGACGAGCACCGCGTAGGTCGCGATGAAGAACAGGTACGCGATGAGAATGAAGCCGAGTGCACCGGAGAACGGCAGGATGGTAAACAGCAGCGCGGTCACACCAAGGCTGCCGATCCCGGCACCGGCCACCGCCAGGACATCTGTTCGCCGCAGGCCGCCAATCTTGCGCGGTCGCGGCTCTGGTGCCCCGGGGGTCCAACTCGGGGCGGTAGTCACCGCGCTCAGGGTGCTGAAATTGGTGGGTTCGATGTCGATGCTCATGCTGCGATCACCTGCCCCTCACTCGTTTGTCGACGCACCGGAACGAGTCCGCGCGACGATGCTCGACGCTGCAAAATTCACAACGAGGGTGATGAGAAACAAAGCCAGACCGGCTGCCATGAGTGCCGAGGTGCCGAAAGGGGTCGCCTCGCCGTACCGCAGAGCGATCAGCGCGGAGACCGAGTTCGCGCCGTTCTGCAGGATCTGCGGCTGAATGATGAAGATCGGCGAAATGATCAGCGCAACGACGATGGTCTCACCGAGTGCTCGACCGAGGCCGAGCATCGTGCCGCCGATGATGCCGCCCTTACCGAAAGGCAGGACGACCGAGCGGATCATGCCCCACTTCGTGGCACCGAGCGCGTACGCGCCTTCGCGCTCGCCGATCGGTGCCTGGGAAAACACCTCACGCATGACGGCTGTAGTGAAGGGCGCCACCATGATCGCGACGACGACGGCTGCTATGAACGTCGAGGAGGTGAACACGGTCGCGGTCGAGAGTGGATCATCGGGGTCGGAGCCGTCGACGGAGAAAATCGGGATCCATCCGAAGTACGTGGAGATCCATCGGGAAATGCCGATCATGTGGTTTTGCAGGAAGAAGAATCCCCACAGGCCGAACACGACGCTGGGCACCGCGGCCATCAGATCGACGAGGCTGATCAAGGTCCGCTTGATCCGTCTCGGCGCGTACTCACAGATGTACAGCGCGACCGCAAGCGACAGTGGAACCACGATCAAAATGGCGGTCACCGCAATGAACACTGTTCCGCTGAGGATCGCCGCGATGCCGAAGTTCCCGCCATCGGGCTCCCATACCTGGGTGGTGACAAACGAGAAACCCGCATCGGAGATCGCATCGAAGGCGCGGATGCCGAGAAAGAGTCCGACGAGGGTCATGATGATGAGCACCATCGCGCCGCTGGCACCCGAGACGCTGCGGAATGCTCGATCGACACCGCTGCGGCGCGTGGTCAGTACGCGGGGCTCGGGGGGCGTCTGTCCACCGGGTGGCATGCCCTCTCGGGGCAGCACAGTAGTGGACACGAGCCGCAGTGAACTGCATGAAAATTGACACTGAGAAGCTGCAGCCTTAAAGAACGACGCCTAGATGGTGAACGCAAAATGAATCAACGAACATCGATGCGAATGCTGGTCGCGACTGGAAGCGGTTTGCGATAGCAGTGAGCAACAGACGCAGACTCACCTGCACTCACCTGTCCCGTGAATGCGAGCACTGATTTCTACCTTTTTGCAGAGGATTCTGGGAAAGTCAATCTCAGCGCGCAACCGTGACAGTGGCATCGCAAGACTCAGTGACACCAACGCATCGGCGCCTAGTGGCGCAACCGAGCCACAGGAGTCAACTCATGAAGATCACCCGAGACAAGCGACGCAGCGTCATTGCACTTGCTAGCTCCTTCGGCGTGATGGGAGCGATGCTCACCTCAGTGGCCGTCGCACCTGCAGCGCAGGCCCACGGGTCCATGGCAAATCCGACATCGCGCATCTACGAATGCTTTTTTGGCGACCGCACTTCGCCGATGTGCGCCAACGCCTGGGCCTCGAATGCGCAGGCGCTATACGACTGGACAGAAGTAAATCAACCTGCCGCCAACGGCAATCACCGCGCGATCATCCCCGACGGTCAACTGTGTTCGGCCGGGCGCAGTAAGTACGCCGCCTTCGATACGCCCTCCACACAGTGGAAAGCCACCAACTTGCAGCCCGATGCCGATGGCAAGTACACGATGACGTGGGACAACACCGCACCCCACGCCACCAGGTATTACCGGGTGTATCTCACTAAGGCCGGCTTCGACCCGACCCAGCCGTTGAAGTGGAGCGACCTCGAACTCGTGCACGACACTGGCCCACGTGCACTGGAAACCACCACCACCATGCGGATGAATCTGCCGGCCCGCACCGGGCGGCACATGCTCTACACCGTGTGGCAGCGCAGTGATTCGACCGAGGCGTTCTATTCGTGCTCGGATGTGATCCTCGACGGTTCGGGTGTGCCACCAGCACCAAACCCTGATCCGGTGCCCGCGCCAACACCTACTCCGATGCCCGACGTGCCCGGCATGCCTGGGATGCCGGGCATGACAGAGGGCGTGCAAACTCGGACGACGGTGACCAGCGACTGGGGCAGCGGATTCTGCGCGGATGTTGCCGTCTCGACGACATCCACGACGGATAAGCACTGGCGGGTGACACTGCCGGGAGGCTTCACCATCTCCAGCCTCTGGAACGGGGTGACCACCACCCAGCCCGATGGCAGCATCACCGTCAACGGAGCCGCGTGGAACCACATGGTGAAATCCGGCAGCCCCACATCGTTCGGGTACTGCGCGACACGCTCGACCACCGCGCCGACTCCGACACCCGCACCAGTTCCGGCACCTGCACCTGCTCCGACTCCTGCACCGACACCTGCACCTGCACCTGCACCGACTCCTGCACCGGCGCCGAACCCGGATGGGGAGTTCGCCGGTGAGGTCGATCTGCCGCTGCGCACCAGCGGCAACCGGATCGTGGATGCTGATGGCGACACGGTGGTGTGGGAGGGCGTGAACTGGTTCGGACTTGAAACACAAAACCAGGCACCGCACGGTCTGTGGAGCCGCGACTACAAGGACATGCTCGCCCAGATCGCAGACCTGGGCTTCAACACCATCCGCGTGCCGTTCTCCATCGAGGCTATGCGCGCAACCACGACCAGCGGGATCTCCTACGGCAATGGCATGAACGCCGACCTGCGGGGCAAGACTCCGATTCAGGTACTCGATGCGGTGATCGCTGAAGCTGGTCGACTCGGACTCATGGTCATCTTGGACAACCATTCGCTGTCTAACGATGGATTCATGTACGGCCTGTGGTACGGCCAGGGCGGGTTCACCGAGAACGACTGGATCGCCAATTGGCGCATGCTCGCCCAGCGTTACCGCGATGTGGAACACGTGGTCGGTTATGACTTGAAGAATGAGCCGCACGGTGCCGCGACCTGGGGCACCGGTGGCGCCACCGATTGGCGGCGTGCAGCCGAACGCGCCGGAAACGTGGTGCTCGCCCAGAACCCTGACGCCCTCATCATTGTGGAGGGAATCGAAGGGCCCGTTGCTGGCGGACAGCAGCTGGACCGGCACTGGTGGGGGGGCAATCTCGAAGGCGTGCGCAATAACCCGGTTCGGCTGAACGTCGACAACCGCCTGGTGTATTCCCCCCACGAGTACGGCCCCGGTGTGTTCAATCAGCCGTGGTTCAGCGATCCGAATATGGCCGCGATCCTGGCTGATCGCTGGGAGAAGGGTTTCGGCTACATCCACACCCAAGGCATCGCACCTATCTTCGTCGGAGAGTTCGGCGCCAAGAGCGTCTCGTCTACCACGGTCGAAGGGCGATGGATTCGCCAGTTCACCGATTATCTCGGTGATCGCGGGATGAGTTGGACGTTCTGGTCATGGAACCCCAACTCCGGAGATACCGGTGGAGTGCTGACCGACGACTGGCGCACCGTGCATACCGACAAGATGGCCCTGCTCACCGGGTTGATGGCCGGTGAGGTGGGTGCTCCGGTGCCGGCACCGACCCCGGCTCCAACCCCGGCACCGGTTCCGACTCCGGTTGTTGGTGACGGGCTGACGGTCGTCGTAACGAATGTGAATGAATGGGGTACCGGACGCACCGTCGATGTAGCCGTAACTCCGGCGACGGGTACGCAGTCCTGGCAGGTGCGGATGCCGTGGGCGAGCACTATCTCGGCCCCGTGGAATGGTGTCGGCGGCGTGAGCAACAACACGTTGAGAGTCCGGAATGCGGCCTGGAACGGAACCGTATCCGCAGGACGTTCGGTGTCCTTCGGATTCAATGACACCGGTGCGCAAGGCATGCCTCGCCCGTCGACGTGCACCGCGCTGCTCGATGGTGTGCAGGCATCCTGCACGATCCTCATCGTGGGAACGCGCTGATCCCAGCTCTCATCAACGGGTGACGCTCGTCATAGAGACGTCATCTGTTCACCCCGCGTGTCACTACCCGGTGGGGCCGCTGGTTGGCATGCCCTCGCGCTTCATGAAGGAGCGAGGACGTCGCTTTCCAGTCGCGAATAGCTGGCTTCCATTCCCGCAAGCATTTCTGGGGACAATGCGTTGTTTCGCATCTCAAAATCGGGGTAGGTAAGGACAAGGGTCAGCAGCGTTCCACCGTCGACCGGAATCAACGTCATCTCGTTAGTCGTTCCCGGCCCGTCAACCCCGAGCATCGTCTCAGACGTAAGTTCGCGGTGCGGCGGTTGGCTTTCCAGCAGTTCGCCGGTGAAGCCAAACTGCCCATCGCTATCAACGTGCTGCCACGCATTGCGGAAGGTATCCCCCACGTTGTTAGCAACCTCACACACCGGCATCGACCAGCCCTCCGGGCCCAGGAGCCACGTCTTCATCAAAGCGGGAACGTGGTGTGCTCGCCACACCTGATCGACTGACCCGGCGATAACTCTGCTGATTCGCACCTGAGTGTCGTTGAGTACTTGTGCCATGCACGGGTTCCCAGCAGCGAACGACGTCGAATCCGCGAGCACGGCATCCATCTGACACATCGCCTGGCGCATACCTTCGTCCATGCCCATCTGCAGCAACGAGTCGAGCTCACCAGCCGACGGAACGTGCGTCACAATGCTGACTTTGGATCCGTCATCGGTCTCGGCGAACGTAAACACCATTCGCATGGACGGCATCGTCGTTTTGGCGGATCCATCCGGGTTGGAGAACCCGTCGCGAACTTCAAAAGAACGCTCGGGATCGATCGCGAGATATTCCCAATAGCCGCGAGATTCATCGCCACCCGGGCCCGTCATCGTGTAGTCGCTGCGCCCGCCGGGGAACCAGTCGTGTCGGGTGAACTTCGCCGGATACGTGGGTGGACCCCAGAACTTCTCGAGTTGGCGAGGGTCGCTATAGGCGTTCCATAGCCGTCGAACCGGAACATCGAACTCTGCTACCGCCGTCACGGTGGGCGCGGCGGGATCATTAGAGACTGACGTCAGCGTCATGGTGTCGACCCTTCAGGAATTCGAGAGGAGGGCAAATTATCGCTAGGCATCTCGACACCGACGCATTCCGCTGCTGTAATCACCTGCCACCATCTCATCGGCCGTGCCAAGATCACCCCATGAGCGATGAAGGCCCACGAACACCTTGATTTCAGTTCCTTCTCGCGCTCTCGCCTCATCGAACAACTGGTGTTTGAGGGTTTCACCCAAAGCCAGGCCCAGTGCGGAGTTTTCCAGGCGGGACTGTAGGTCGACGAGACCGAGGAGACCGAGGAAACTCAACATGATTGAACCGCTCCGCGTTGCAGGCGCGGCCGTTGTGCGGCTTGATCCAGGCTCGTCCTCGCCGGCATGCGAACAGCAAAGGTGGCGGTCCCCCTGAGTGGTCCCTTCCCTACATTGCGACTACCGTTCACAGAACACGTACCTTCCTATTCTTGCCTGGAGGCATCATGATCGTTCAAAAACTTCGCGGTATCGGCATCAACTCAACTGTCCTGCAGGGTCTTGGCTTCGGATCCATCGGGGCATCCATCGCCATCTGGAACCTACGCCGACTCGGTGGGGACGCGGCCCATGCCGAGCGCTTCGGAATCTTCATCGGCCTGTGGGCTCCAACCTTCCTGATCCTCGCCAACGAGGCTGCTGCCCAGGAGAAGGCCGACGCCTCCGCACCCAACGCCTGATCCCCAGCACCCTCGCCTGGTTGCGTTCGACGAGACGTAGTCGAATTCTCACGGTCACCGCACCGCGATGGTGGCAGCGTTTATGGCCGTCGGTCAGAAGCCCCGGCCTAGCTGAGATCGGAAAGATCTTTCCGATCTCAGCCCAGCGGGAGATATTTCAGTGCCACTTCTAGCACTGAAATATCTCCAACAGCATTCGCTTGGATTGACCTCGGCATACCTCATCGACGAATTCATCCAACACACTTGCCTTTCCCGACGTCACACCCTCGTCGTTGAGTCGATCAATTGCTGGCCAAGGTGGATCAGATCGCCGATATTTTCCGGGCCACCAAGAAGGCCTGAACCCCGCAAGCGAACGATGCCGGTCCGACTCACAGTTGAGGTGATCAGCATCGCTGCGTATGTCCACGGCTCCGAAGTACGTTTGATTCCATGGTGAACTACTGTGGCGTTCTCATGGTGGCCGTAGTTCTCGTGGCCTAGCAGTGATGAACTAACAGCCGCGGTGATTTGCCCGATCCTCCCCGTTCAACAGACTGACGGGCGCCACCAGCGCCGCCGCCATCCGCGCCCTCCCTGACTACTACCCGGTCGACGTCATCACGACCGAGCCGCGCGGAGGCTAATCGGAACCGACTATGGAGTTACCGATGAATGGTGAGTGGCGATCCGATAGGTATCGGAACGGTTGGCCTTCCACACGTATGTGTAACGCGCGGGCACCTCGACGACCTCGCCGTCCTCAGTGTAAGAAAAGTTGTACATCCCCGTCGCCCAGAGCAGGCGGCCATTCCCGCCGGCACGCCAAGAAGCCGTCGAACGGATGAAGGTGTCGCCAGCACACTAGGCGTTACCCGCACATGGCGCGCATCGTCACTCGACGCTGAAGTCCGGCACCCGTCGCCGCAGCCATTCCGGCAGCCACCAGTTCGCCCGCCCCATCATCGACATCACGCTTGGGATGAACACGAGACGGATGATAAACGCATCGATGAGGATCGCGGCAGCTAAAGCCAGGCCGAAGAGTTTGATCGTGTCATTGGGCATCGGTACGAAGGCGATGAAGACCGAACTCATAATCAACGCTGCCGCAACAACAACGCGTCCGGAGCCGGCAAGGCCATGTCGCACCGCCTCGGCATTGTCTCCAGACGCCTCCCAGCCTTCCTTCATCCGCGAAACGAGGAAGACCTCGTAGTCCATCGATAAACCGAACAGGATGGCGAAGACCATGATGGGCAGGAAGGGCAAAATCGGACCGGTCGTCGAGACTCCGATCAAACTGGCCCCCCAACCCCATTGGAAGACCGCCACTGTCACGCCGAGTGCAGCGGCGAAACTCAGCAGACTCGTGATAGCCGCCGTCAACGGAACGACAAGAGAGCGGAACAGTAGGAACAGGGCGAGGAATCCCAGACCAACGACGACGAGCAAGAACAGCGGTAACACACTGATGAGCACATTCGTGAAGTCTTGACTCACCGCCTGCACGCCACCGACATAGATCGCAGCACCCGATGGCGCGATCAAGGCGGAGGTTTGTGTGCGCAATCGTTCGAGCAACTCATTCGTCGCGGGATCGTCAGGCCCAGTCGTCGGCTGAACCAACACGCTCGTCACGAGACCGTTATCACTGAACAGCCCCTCCGTGTCGCCGATCGAGACCGTGGCATACAGCGGCAGCATCGCCTCATTGGGCAGCGTGAGCGCAACGCCCTCGGTCGCCGCTAGATCCTGGACCGCTGTCGTCAAAGCGGAGTCGTCAAGGGGCAGCGGCAGCGTAACGGCCACGAAGAGAGGCCCGTTCACACCCGGGCCGAATCCCTGCGCCATCAGGTCGAAGCCGGTGCGAGCGGGGGTGCCCGGCTGCGCGCTTCCGTTGTCGGGGAAGCCCTGCTGTAAAGACAGGGCGGGGATAGCCAAGACGAGAACGACGATCAAGGACATGAGTGCATAAAGCCAAGGTGCCTTCTGCAGGAACCTGCCATAGGAGGCCCAGCCGCTCTGGTCGAGCGGTGTGACCTTCGGGTGGCGTGCCCATGGCAGGCGAAGGCCCAGGGTGTGGCGGCCGAGCAGACTCGACAGGGCCGGCAGCAGGAAGAGCGCGGAGAGCATGATGACAAAGACAGTCACCGCAGCCGCGATCGCGATGCCGAAGAAGAAACTGACGCGCAGCACGAACAATGACAGCAGCGCCATGATCACGGTGCTGCCCGCAAAGAGCACCGCCCGACCTGCAGTCCTCGTTCCGGTGCGGATGGCGTCCTTCGGTTCGGCTCCGGCGAGTACTTCCTGCCGGAATCGGTTAAGGATAAACAAGGAATAGTCGATTCCCACGCCAAGACCGATCATCGACGCGAGTTCTGGTGCGAAGGACGCCACATCCAAGAAGCCCGTGATGAGCAGGATGAAAAGCTGCCCGATCACCAACCCCGCAACAGCAATCAGGATGGGCAAGCCGGCCGCTACGAGACTGCCGAACAAGACGGCGAGGATAATGATGGCGACGATGACACCGACGAGTTCGCTGGCGGAATCACCGGCGCTGAACGCCGTGAGGATCTGCCCCGTGGCACCGACCTGCAGCGAACTGGTCTCGGCCTCGGTGAGCACGTCGACGAATGCGGTCGCGAGTTCGGAACTCACCACCGACGTGCCCGCACCTTCGAATGCGACCGTCGCGTAAGCGACCTTTCCGTCTGAGCTGATGGTGGAGGTCGCCTCCTTGGCGGCCTGGTTGGCAACAAGGAGGGAGTTGAGTTGATCCTGAAGCGACTGTGGTGTGCCCTCGGGATAGGTGACATCGGTCGTGCCGTCCTGGAACGCCTGGTTGACCTCGTCTTGGAATTCCTGTGGGGTTCCGGGCGGGAAAGGCAGGCTCGTATCTTGAGGCTTCGGGCAGTCGGGGCCGTAGGTCTTGTCGTAGGGAGAGGTGATGCAGGAGATCCCGTCGATGGCCGCAAGCTGGGTGAGCAGGCCATCAACCTGGGATTCCACCTCCGGGGATGTGACGGATCCCGACGTGGGTGACCACACCACATTGGCGGTGTTACCACTTGCCGCCTGCGGGTTAACCTCCTCGAGAAACTCCTGCGCCAATGCCGATTGTGTGTTCGGCAAGGAGAAGGAGTCGTTGAAGTCACCCTTGTAGGTCGTGGCGAGGGCAGCAACTCCGGCGGTGGCCAGCACCCAAATCAATAGGGCAATCAGCGGCTTGCGGATGGCCCAGGCCGATAGTGATCCCACAATGCGTCCTCTCATGTTGTGATGCGGACCCTACCGGTTTGACGTCCGCAGGTCGTTGGCACGTCTACCGTGTGTAACAAACCCCTCGACCAAGGCGGAGCGATTTAGTGCCGGGTGCGCTGTGCCCGGTCCAGGCGCACGGTGGCCTTGCGACCACGAATCGACGTGCCACGCATCGCCGTCACCACGGCGCGCGCCTTATCGTGGGGCACCTGAACAAGCGAGTACCGATCATGCACGGTGATGTCGGCAATCTCGCTGCCCTTGAGTCCCGCCTCGGCGGTGAAGGCGCCCACAAGATCGGCCGGCGTCACACCCGCGCGACGCCCAGAGGAAATAAAGAGGATGGCCATTGGTCCGCCACCGCCCTTCTTGCGCGAGGACGGCCCGCGGTCGCGTCCGGATTTCCCAGCTCGAGCCGGTGCCGCCGGTGCCGCAAACACCTCATCCACCTGCTCCACCGGAGGACCGGCTAACTGCTTGTGCACGAGAGCGATTCCGGCCAGGGCAATCTCGGTCAGATCGTGTTCACCCTCTAATTCGCTCAGCGACTCCCGATAGGCCGCCAACTGAGCTCCCACATCGTCAGCGGTCAGCAAAGTGGTGAACTCAGACCGTGTGCGTGCCAGCCGCACCTGCTCGATCGTGGCCACGGAGGGAACTTTTTCCAGCTCAAGCGGGCGACCCACGATCTTGCCGATGTCTGCCAGCATGCGCTTTTCGCGGGGATCCACCAGGCTGATGGCCACGCCTTCACGACCTGCTCGACCCACGCGGCCAATCCGATGCACATAGGCCTCCGGCGATGCCGGCAGGTCGTAATTCACCACGTGGGTGAGGTGATCAACATCGAGTCCACGAGCGGCAACATCAGTGGCCACCAACAACTCCGTTGAGCCAGAACGCAATCGAGACATCACCCGATCTCGTTGATCCTGGGTTAACCCACCATGCAGACCCTCGGCCTGGTAACCACGAGCTGACAAACGATCGGTCAGGTCATCAACCCCACCGCGGGTACGGCAGAAAATAATCGCCGACGTGGGGTCCTCGGCGTCCAACACCCGCATCAAGGCTGGTGCCTTTTGGCCACGCGATACGAGGTATCCGACCTGGCGCACCTTCGCTGCACCTGCATCTGTGCTCGGCTTGGCGTTGATCGAAATGCGTTGGGGGTCTTGTAGATGTCGACGAGCCAGCGCGCCAATGCGGGCCGGCAGCGTGGCCGAGAACAGCACCGTCTGGCGATCCTTTGGCGTGTGACCCAAGATGCTCTCGATGTCTTCGATGAAACCCATATCGAGCATCTCGTCGGCCTCGTCGAGCACGACGGTGCGAATCTGGCGAAGGTCGAGGCTCTTTCGTTGAATGAGATCAAGGGCGCGACCCGGCGTTGCCACCACGACATCAACGCCTCGCTTGAGCGCCTCAATTTGTTGACGCACCGGCGCACCGCCGTAGACGGTGACGAGTCGAATTCCTAGGTGGCGACCGTAGCGACGGAAGGCTTCACCCACCTGAAGGGCAAGTTCACGCGTGGGCACAAGCACCAGACCAGAAGGCGCGCGCCCGCCACCACCAGATTCCAGACGCTGCAGCATCGGCAACGCAAACGCCGCGGTCTTGCCGGTGCCGGTCGCCGCCTGACCCAACAGATCGTGACCATCGACGAGAATCGGGAGCGTCGCTGACTGAATGTCGGTGGGCTCCTCGTATCCGAGTTCGTGAAGAGCCTGAAGCAATTCTGGGCGTAGATCAAAGTCCGCGAACTCAGTTACCTTCACGGGCTGACGCTACCCTGCCCTCGGTAAGGTCAGGACAGTGACTAACGCTGACTCGCCGGTGCTACGCCCGGCGCAACCGCAAGACACCCGCGACATCTTGGCCATGATCGTGGAGTTGGCGGTCTATGAGCGCGAACCAGACGCTGTGCATGCCACTGAATCTGACCTGACTGAGGCGCTGTTCGGTTCAACACCGGTGGCCTCGGCCCTGGTCGCCGAGGTCGACGGTTCGGTGGCCGGATTCGCACTGTGGTTCACCACGTTTTCCACCTGGGAGGGCCGGGCGGGAATGTGGTTGGAAGATCTATTCGTGCGCCCGGAGTTTCGCCAGGCCGGAGTGGGCCTCGCCCTATTGACTGAACTTGCCCAGGAGTGCCTGCGGCGAGGCTTCTCACGCCTGGAGTGGTGGGTGCTGGACTGGAATTCCCTCGCGATTGGCTTCTACGACGCACTCGGTGCCGAATCGATGGACGAATGGACCCGGCGACGCCTCAGCGGCTCGACGATTACCGCGCTTGCAGCATCACAGTCGCGGGAGTGATCGCCGATAGAAATCCTGCGTGCTCGCTGCCATATTGGCCGCCAGCACGGCGATCGATAGCGCGAGGGTGATCCATCCGTATACCTGGCCCAGGCGAAACAAACTGAAGGCAATGTTGAGGGCGGCCAGCAAGGTGATCATCATGCCGGCGCTGTAATCACCTCGCCAAGCCATGCGCGCAATCCACACGAACGCAACCACCAAGATCACGTCGAGTAGGGCGCTCATAATCCAGTACCAATCGCTCACGGGGCGATCGAAAAACAATTGCGCTTGTTCTGGTCGCATGAGAAGGGTGATGTTGATGATGACGCCACCGACGTAACCCAAGGCCGCGACGTACATCATGACCACCACAAAACGCACCGAGAAAGGTCGGTCGACCATGACGACGTTAGACATCTACGAACTCCTCAGAGATTCACCGGGCGTGCTCTCCATGGCACTGTATCGACTGGATCAACCTGTCAGGTGATTTCATCGGTCACACCGCGGCTAAACAGGGCGATCACGCTAGCCACCGCCACAGCAACGATCAGCACCCCGGCGATGCGCGAGGAGTTTTCCGATGCCGTCAGCAACGGACCCCCGACCACGACAGCGATGATCTGCGCCAATACCGCCGGGGCGCGGGCTACACGTCGGGCCTGCCACAGCGCCCGCGCGGTAAACAGCAAGGCGATGCCGAAACCGGCGAAAATACCGACCTCCAGGGCAACGGCCGGCACATTGGACACCTCTTCTGGGCCTGATAGGCCAAACCGCAGGGCCTGAACAAGGATGAGAAGTCCGTAACCGGTGAGTACCAATCCTTCGAGCCCGACCAATGGCGCGCTGATGCGCAGTCCACGACTGGTCGGTGCGGGGCCCAAGAACACCGTGCCAGCCTACGGTTAGTCTCGTTGGATGCGCGGACTGCTCATTGTCAATCCGCAGGCCACTACCACCTCGCCACGCGTAACCGATGTGATCGTGGCCGCCTTGTCGGCTGCATCATCGCGCGCACCAGACCGGGCGCTGGGCATTGAGGTGGTGCGCACTCAACACCGCGGCCACGCCGGTGAGTTGGGCGCCCAAGCTCGCCGCGATGGCCTAGACCTCGTGATCACTCTCGGCGGTGATGGCACGATCAATGAGGTCGTCAACGGCATGCTCGGCACAAACCTGGTTGATCCGTTTGCGGCGCAGGAAGTTCCGATGATCGCCACGGTGCCCGGTGGCAGTGCAAATGTCTTCGCTCGCGCACTCGGTCTACCGATCGATCCAGTCGAGGCCACCGGTGAACTCCTCGCTGCAATCGCCCAACGTCACACCCGCCTGCTTGGCCTGGGCTCCGTTGAGATCACCGCACCAGAGGACACCTTGCCGACACCGCGATGGTTCCTGGCAAATATCGGCTTGGGCTTTGATGCCGAGATCATCGCGGCGATGGAAACCCAGCGCGCCGATGGACTCACCGCCAGCCCTGGGCGCTATCTGCGCACAACGCTGCGGCAGTTCTTCACCAAAACCGACCGCCGTGAGCCAGCACTCACTCTGCATCGAGCAGGCGACGACACCATCGACGACATTTTCCTCGCCATTGTGCAAAACACCTCGCCGTGGACCTACCTCGGGCCGTTGGCCATTGATGCCTGCCCGCACGCCTCATTTGATAGCGACCTCGACGTGTGCGCGATCCGCAAGATGGGTATCGCCACGGCGCTGCGGATGAGTCGCCGGCTACTGTCGGGCAGCCTGGCCGGCTCGACCAAACGAAGCATCAGCCTGTGGCACGACCAGCGCGATTTCACGATCACCGCCCGCCGACCCACTCCGATTCAGGTCGACGGGGAAGGATTAGGACCGGTCATACGCGCACATCTACGGGCCCACCCAGGAGCACTTCGGGCCGTGGTTCCCGTTCCGCCCACCGCCAATTCCTCATAGAATCCGATTAACGGATACGTACGAGACATAACTGTGACACAACCGACACTCCCGAAACCATGTTGTCGGTCAATTCGCCTTGTGGCGACACGCCGAACATGTCACCCTAGAAGACGTCGCACCGGACATCGGTCGACATCTCGCGCTCAAGCGCGGCCACCCCTAGCGGTGGCCGCAGCACCCCAACAGGCACGAGAACATGCTCGACATCGCTTGCGCACCGCGCATCAAGGAGGACCGCATGGACTGGCGCCATCGTGCTGCCTGCCGTGACGAAGATCCTGAGTTGTTCTTCCCCATTGGCAACACCGGCCCCGCACTACTGCAGATCGAAGAAGCCAAGGCAGTGTGTCGTCGCTGCCCGGTCATGGACGATTGCCTGGCTTGGGCTTTGGAGTCTGGCCAAGATGCCGGCGTGTGGGGTGGCCTCAGCGAAGATGAACGCCGCGCACTCAAGCGCCGCAACGCCCGCCTGCGTGCCCGCACCACCGCCTGAGTCATTCCTTTCTAACCGCGTGCGGGTTTCACCGGAACCAAGGGCACTTCAAGCACCGCGCGGGTTCCCCCTGACTCACCGCGGCTAATCGTCACATGACCGTTGAGGTCTTCTTCGATCAGCATTCTCACGATCGTCAGACCTAAACCACCGGTTGATGAATCGTGGCTGCTCTCCTGCTCGCCTCGTTCGGGTGAGTCGGGCTCAAACCCGGTGCCGTCATCAACTACCTCCACGCGCAACCGACGCCGGGAGCCGTCCTCGATCGCGCGGGCCTGCACAGCGATCATCGTTGCATCGGCGTGCTCGACTGCATTGGCCAATAATTCGCTCACGGCCATGGCCAACGGGCCGACAACATCGGTGGAAATCGGCCCGACATCGGCATCAAGAGCGATCTGCGGGCCCGATTGATCCCCGCGCAGACCCGCGGCCAATTCCGCACTCAGCCCGACCAGTCTGCGCAAAACGTCGCCGACACTGATTTCATCACCAGGCTCAACCGACAAGATGTCATGCACGGACGCGATCGCCGCCACACGTCGACCCGCCTCAGCCAATGCCGCCTGGGCCTCCGGTGCCACGACGCGACGAGACTGCAAACGCAAAAGCGCCGAGACGGTTTGTAAATTATTTTTCACCCGGTGGTGCACCTCGCGCACGGCAGCGTCTTTGCTCAGCAGCCCGCGTTCTTTGGCGCGACTATCGGTCACATCGCGGGCGAGCACAATCGCCCCGGCTGCACTGTGCCCGGTCGACAGCGGCCAGCTACGCAACACCAGCGTGGCTGACTCGTTGCCCAGTTCGGCTTCACCGGCGATCGCACCGGCGGCCACGAGCGTAAGTGACTCAGGCACCGGGCCGGGCCGATGCACCAATCGAGCTGCGGTGCGGGCCAGGTCGGCGCCGACTAGATCGGTGGCCAGGCCGAGTCGTCGAAACCCCGACGCGGCATTGGGGCTGGCGAAAACCACGCGCCCATCGACACCCAGTCGCAGTAGGCCATCACCCACGCGTGGCGCATCGGTGGCACCCAGCGGTGGTAACCGCTCTGGTGGGAATACTCCGGCAGCGACCATTCCCAATAAGGTCGCGGCGAGCTCGCCGTAGACCTCATCGAAAATCCCCGGCGCGCGCGTGCTGGGATGACGTTGAATCACCGCGATCGGCGTGCGCCCCATCCCAAGCACGGGAACCACCACGGGCAGCCCCTTCTCTGCCCCCGGGATTACGCCCCGGCCAAGGGCAGCCGGATTGGTCTTGAGGACCTGGTCGAATTCGCGAGCCGAGCGGCGAGCCACGAACTGACCCACCACGTCATCGGGCACGGAAGTGGATGCGGTGGTCGGGCGCACAAGAGCCGCGGCGACGAACCCCGTGCTATTCCAGGTGGGCAGCCACAACACCAGATCAGCCATGCTCACATCGGCAATCAACCCCCAGGAGGAGATCAGTCGCCCGACATGCTCGATATCGGCCTGATCAAGATCAGTCCGATCTGCAGCGATGGTTTCCCAGGTGCTCACGTTGACGCAGATTACGCGGGTATGAGGACTAGGCTCGGGCGGGTGAACAACAAAACCATGGTGAGCATTATCGCTGCCGTCTTGGCCCTGTCCCTAGTTGTCAGTGCTGCGGCGCTGTTTATCTAGGTGACGCGCCCATGACTGACCCGTCGGTCGCACCCACCGCGGCAGCTGCAGATGGCCCCGTACACGGTGGTATTCAAGCTGTCAACGCCGCTCGCAAGCACGGTGTGTCAACGATGTTCACCCTTTCCGGGGCGCACGTGTTTCCCCTCTACGACGCGGCCGTGGGTGGTGCCGATGCGATTCGACAGGGCCAGCCCGGACCGATGCGTTTGATTGATGTCCGCCACGAACAGACCGCAGTTTTCGCCGCTGAGGGCGTGGGCAAACTCACCCGCACTCCAGGCCTTGCCGTCGTGACAGCCGGGCCTGGGGTGACCAACACCGTGTCGGCCATTACCGGCGCGTGGGTCAATGGCTCGCCCCTGGTGGTGATCGGTGGCCGAGCACCTGATGGGCGCTGGGGATACGGAGCGCTGCAAGAGTTAGACCACCCGCCGATCGTGGCATCCATCACCAAGTCGGCCGAGACCATCCACGATCCCGCGCAGATCTATGCCGGCGTTGACCGCGCCTTTGCCGTGGCGGCCACCGCGCATCGCGGACCAACTTTTGTCGATATTCCGATGGACGCGCTGTTCACCCCGGCCCAGCCGACAGTGGGGTCGATCACCACCGCGGAGCGACCCATCATTGGCGACGTCGAGCAGGCGATTGATCTTCTGCGTTCAGCCCAGCGGCCGGTGGTGGTGCTCGGTGGAGATGTGTGGGCCGACGATGCCCACACCGCCGCCGTCGAATGGGTCGAACGACTCCAACTTCCGGTGATCGCCAACGGCATGGCGCGCGGGATCTTGCCCCCCGATCATCCCCTACTGGTCACTCGCGCGCGACGTGCGGCATTCACCGGTGCCGACCTCGTCATCGTGGCCGGCACCCCGATTGATTTTCGTTTGGGCTTCGGGGTATTTGGCTCCCCCGATAACCCCACACCGGTGATCCACCTTGCAGATGCGCCGCCACGCCAGCCTTCTCGCGTGAGCCTGGCCGCGTCGATCACCGGCGATCTGTCCCGCGTGTTCGCTACCCTCGCAACCGGTATCGGCGAACCGGTCGGTGAGGGGACCTGGCGCAAGACCCTGCGTGCGAGCGCCCTGGCTGCCATCGAACAAGATGCCGCACTGCTGATGAGCGACGCAGACCCCATTCACCCGGCGCGCATCTACGGCGAACTGCTGCCGCGCCTGGCCGATGATGCCGTCGTCATCGGCGACGGTGGTGATTTCGTTTCCTTCGCCGGTCGTTTCTATCAACCCCAGCGACCCGGCCACTGGCTCGACCCGGGGCCGTACGGCTGCCTGGGCACCGGCCCCGGTTACGCGATGGCTGCGCGGTTGGTGCATCCGTCGAGCCAGGTCGTGCTACTCATGGGCGATGGTGCCGCTGGATTCTCACTCATGGACGTGGATTCTCTTGTGCGGCAGAATCTTCCGGTCGTGATGGTTGTCGCTAATAACGCCGGCTGGGGTCTGGAACGCCACCCGATGCGCTTTCTATACGGGTACGACGTGGTGGCCGATCTTGCGCCGACGCGCTACGACGAGATAGCGATGAGCCTCGGTGCCGGTGGCGAACTGGTGACCCAGCCTGATCAGATCGGTGCGGCCCTCGACCGGGCCTTCGCGGCCAATATTCCCTATCTGATCAACGTCATGACCGACCCCGAGGTGGCCTACCCGCGCAGTACGACCGGTGTGTGACCTAGCCGCACAGGCTACGAATCAGCGGCACCGGATCAACAGCTCCACCCGACCAACCACTCGGGCGCACCTCAAGATGCAGGTGCACGGCTCCCGGCGAGCCTGTGTCTCCCATGTAACCAATAACCTGACCGGCCTTGACGCTTTGGCCTTGGCCAACGGTAATGGAATCGAAGTGACCGTAGAACATCATGCCGCGTGATCCGGTGATATCAAGGACCATCGCGCCGTTGGACTGGTAGCCACTGCGGGTCACGGTGCCGCCGTCGATGGCATAGATGGGCGTGCCGCGCGAGCCCATGAGATCAAGGCCGGCATGTGAGCGACCGCCGCCACGAGCTGCGCCCATGCCATCGCCGTAGGAGAAGCTATCGGCCGGACAAAAACGCCCGGAGACATTCACACTGCCGCTGCCCCCGCCGGAACTGCTTGAACCACCGGAACTACTTGAACTGCCGGAGCTACTCGAACCACTTGAGCTCCCGGAGTTGCTCGAGCCACTCGAACTGCTGGAGCCACCCGAATTGCTGGTCGGTGCGCCGGGACCAAACTTAGTGCCGTAGGTGGCATGAGCTGTGGCAGCATCGGCAGATGTGTTGGCCCCCAGAGACTTCCAGGTCCATTCGGCGACTACGCCGGTGGCCGGAAGGCCAACGCTGGCCTGAAACTCCTTGACTCCCTTCGCCGTAACCGGGCCGAAAAAGCCCTCAGCCGGGGAGATGTCGAGGGCGCGTTGCACCACGGCCACTGCCTCACCTTGATCACCCTGCTCGAGAACGGGAGGTGCGCTCGCGGAGGCAGTTGTGGCCTTGCGCGTGGCGGTGACCGCGGGTGTGCCAGCGACATAGCCACCGGACTGAGCCGTGGCGCGCTCTGCCTTCGCGATGGTGTCTGCTCCCAGCGCCGACCAGGTCCAGGTGGCTACCTGGCCGGTCTTGGGTAGACCTGATCCGGCCTGCAATTTCTTCACGGCCTTTTTGGTTTGGGGACCGAAGTACTCCGAGGCAGGTCGAATGTTGAGAGCTCGCTGCAGTGTGGCCACGACCTTGCCGGAATCTCCCTCCGACAAGACGGGCAGCTCTGCCGCGGTCGCGCGCAGTTGCTGGGCAGCACTGTCGGAATCCGAGGCAGCCTTTTCCTTCCGTGCTTTCCTAGCCTTCTTGTCGGCCTGTGCGCCGGTGGCGTCGTTGTCTGCTTCTGGGGCCGGTGCCGGAGTCGTGAGATCTTGGGCGATGCGGATTGTGCTCGTCGCTGCCGGAGCCGTGGGTGACGTGGCAGGTGCCGCCTCGCTCACCGGTTCGGAGGGTGCTGCCATCGCCAACGGCAGTCCGACGACTGCAACCGCACCTGCCACCAACGAAGCACCAAGGACCCGCAATTTACGGCGACGTACGCGTCGCTGTTCGGCTGCGACTCGGCGCGCCAAACGAGCGTCGCGAGCCTCCTGTCGAGTCATGCGGGGCTGATGAAGCACCAGCACGGTCCCTTCGTCGTTGTGGCCTGGCACCAGCGTGGCTACCGGGTCGGGTCGATTGACCCTCGAAACGATTCCGGGAACGATAACAGAAAGGTCACGGAAATGTCACACTGATGTCCCATCAGGATCGGATGTGGGTGTCAGGCGCGCCATGAATCGATCACTCGTGACCAGAACTCGGGTGATGCTGGCGTGGGCGATGGGCACCTCGTCATCCATGGTTGCCTGCGCCTCGCACTGCAGCAGGCGCCCGTCTTGGCTCACGAGCCGGGCCGTGACCTCGACTAGCGCGCCGATCCCACACGCCCGATCGTGGGTCAGGGTCACCCGGGTGCCCACCGAGGTCAAGCCCAGGTCTGCGGCGCACTCGGGCAGCTGGCGGGCACAGTCGACCGTTGCTGCCTCCATCCACGCCAGCAGGCGCGGGGTGGCCAGCACGGGTAGCGAACCGCTGCCCAGGGTCAATGCGGTGTCGTCGGCCGAAACGCGAAACCGCAGCGTGGATTCAGGCGCCGCCATCGTGCAGGGCAGCACTGATAACGGCGATCAGGTCGCCTTCATGGATAACATCTCCGGGCGACACGGACAGGTCAATGACGCGCCCGTCGATATCGGAATTGACCGGTATCTCCATCTTCATGGATTCCAGCAGCACCACCGTGTCGCCAGCACGCACCTGCGCGCCCAGCGGTGTCACGATCGAATGCACCTGAGCGACCATCTCGGCTCGAATCTCGAGGCGGTCAGAATCTGCGGTCAGGAGTTCGGACGCTTACCGTGATTGGCGCCACTCTTCTTGCGATCGCGCTTCTTGCGTCCGCGCTTGCTCATAACTGTCTCCCTCAATGTCAGTGGTGACGTGCTGGGTCATCGTGGCACATGGTGGGCATCTGCCCGCATCTGCCCGTGTCTGCTGACGCGCGTGGTCAGGCGCCCGGACGGACGAGCGAATCAGTCGGTGTAACGAATCTGAATCTGGGTGACCGACGTGATGGTCGTTATCTGGGCTCGGATAGTCACCCGCAGCGATTCGGGGGCGCCTGAACACGTAGATGCCCGAACGATCAACGCGCGCACGGCCTGCTCGCGCGCATATTGCTGGCCGCATGGCGGGCAGGCATCTAGGTGCTCCACGATGCGCTCCCGATGGTGCTGATCGAGTTCGTTGTCCAAATACGAATAGACCCCTGAGATCACCTCGGGACAGATGCTGGGATGGTTCGCCTGATCGGTCATGGGGTGCCTGCCGCAAATCCGTGTTCTACCGCATAGTCCTCGAGCATGGCCCGCAGCAGTTTTCGGCCTCGATGCAGGCGTGACATCACGGTGCCTACCGGCGTTTGCATGATTTCAGCAATTTCCTTATAGGAAAAACCCTCGACATCAGCGAAATACACCGCCATCCGAAACTCATCAGGAATGGCAGCCATCGCATCAATCACAACGTCATCGGTGATGCGGTCAAGGGCTTCGGCTTCAGCCGATCGCAATTGGCCGGTCGTAAAGGCCTGCGACTGACTCATTTGCCAATCATCAAGATCATCGGTGTGGGTCCAGTGCGGTTCGCGCTGCTTGCGCCGATACGTATTGATGTAGGTGTTGGTCAGGATCCGAAACAGCCATGCCTTGAGGTTGGTGCCCTCGGTGAAACTGTCGAACTTGGCAAACGCCTTGACAAAGGTCTCCTGGGTGACATCTTCGGCGTCTGCGGGGTTACGTGTCATGCGCAGCGCTGCACCGTAGAGAGAATCAAGATAGGGAAGCGCGTCGCGCTCAAAGCGCTCCGCGCGCTGTGCATGCGTCTCAGGGGGTGTGACGATCTCAGTCTGTGCCATCACGGGCAACACTAGACCTCCACCACCCACACCGCCGAGCGCTATCTCACGGACAGAATTTCCGCGAAATTGTGTCCGTGAGATAGCGCTCGCGGGGGAGGTCATAATCGGGGTAACGCGATGGCCGGTCAACTTATTCCTCTCCGCTTATTCCTCTCCGCATCGCGGCGGCTAGCCCTCTAGCGGCGCGATCAGCTGCTGACCGTTGTGCGAGACCTTGTTCACCTCTGTCGACACCGGATAACCCGTCCACGGGTCATCGCCGCCATCGGCCATCACCTGATCGAGCAACCGCTCGGCGGAGTCACGATCGGTCATGGTCGGTTCAAGCCAGGCCGACCAATCTGACGGATCGACCGCCACCGGCATCCGATCGTGAATGTCGGTCATCCAGCCCCGGGACGCCATCGTGAGGATCGTGCACGTCAGCACCCACGCCTGCGGATCATGCGGGTCCACGACCTGTGGGTCACGCCACCATTCGTAAAGCCCCGCCAAGCCCGCCAAGGCAACCGCTGAGTCGCTGTGGTGAATGTAGAACGGCTGCTTCGGGCCACGCGCTGGCGTCGGCCGCCACTCATAGAAGCCATCGACGGGCACGATGCACCGACGCCGCGTGAACGCGGATCGAAAAGATGGTTTGGTGGACACGGTCTCGGCTCGAGCGTTGATCATGCGTGCACCGATTGACCGCTCCTTCGACCAGGACGGAATTAGACCCCAACGACCAATCGCGAGGCGACGCTGAACTTCGCCGGACGCATCGTCTTGCTCGGTTGCATCGTCTTGCTCGGCTGCGTCGGTGGTCGTAGCCACGATGTACACCCGCTGGGTTGGCGCGGTGTTGTAGTTGGACTCGAGCACCTGCTCATCTAGACGATCAATGCGGAAAACCTGGGTCAGCGTCGCCAGGTCATTTCGCGCTACGAAGCGTCCGCACATAGCCCTTAGCCTGCCCTACCGGATCCGACTACGCTCCTACTGATGGCTTCTGACCGGTCCGTAGCGAAAGACACGTGGAAAGCACCCACGGCAACCGGGCCCCTCCATGCCACAGTGAGTGTGCCCGGGTCTAAATCCGCGACAAATCGCGCCTTTGTTCTGGCGGGCCTGGCGGATCAACCAGCACAGGTGCACGCCGCACTTGATGCTCGCGACACCAGATTGATGGTGGGCGCACTCGGTGCATTGGGCGTGCGGTTTGAACCGATCGGGTCCGCCCAGTCGCCGGATCAATCTCCGCCGAGTCGTTACCCCTCCGGCAATGCCGACTGGCTCATCACTCCCCCGGCCATCAGGCCATTCCCGGCCGGCACGGTCTCGGTGCCCGTCGGGCTCGCCGGCACGGTGATGCGCTTCTTGCCACCGATGGCTGCCCTGAGCGAAGGCACCATCACCATCGACGGCGACCCGCGCGCACGTCAACGACCCCTAGGTCCGATGCTCGACGCACTCGCGGACATCGGCGTTGACCTAAAGTCGAGCAACGGTTCACTTCCGATACGCATCAACGCCCACGGACACGTGGCTGGCGGACCAGTGTCCATCGACGCCTCGGCCTCCAGCCAATTCATCAGCGGGCTGCTACTGAGCGCTGCCGCCTTCGAACACGGCCTCGAACTGACCCATCGCGGTTCACGGCTGCCGAGCATGCCGCACATCGACATGACCATTGCGATGCTGGCCGAGCACGGCATCAACGTCGACCAAGATCTCGATCGCCCCGCCCCGCGATGGATCGTGCAGCCTGGACTAATCCGCGCCATTGACCGAGTAATCGAACCCGATCTGTCAAATGCAGCCCCATTCCTCGCCGCCGCAATGGTCTGCGGTGGTGACGTAACGGTCACCCACTGGCCGCGTCGCACCACGCAGGCCGGTGATCATCTGCGGGACTTGTTCACGCAGATGGGCGCCAGTGTCACGCTGGGCGACGAGGGCCTACACGTCGTGGGCTCTTCCCCCATCGCCGGTATCGAGGCGGACATGAGCCTGGTCGGCGAACTGGTACCCACGATTGCGGCACTGTGCGCCCTAGCTGATGGCCCCTCACACCTGTACGGAATCAACCATCTGCGAGGTCATGAAACCGATCGGCTCGCCGCCCTGGCCCAGATGTTGAACTCACTGGGCGGCGACGTGAGTGAGACATCCGATGGCATCACCATTAACCCCCGGCCACTACATGGCGGTGACGTGGACTCCTATGACGATCACCGCATGGCGACAGCGGCTGCCATCGTCGGGCTGGCCGTACCCGGCGTAACCATCAGCGATATCGCCACAACCGACAAGACCCTGCCCAACTTTCCCCAGCGCTGGGCGTCACTGGTGGAGTCAACTTCGTGACCAAGCGTGACTGGGACGAAGATGACGTGCGTATTCGCCCATCTCGGCGCAAATCTCGGCCACGCTCCAAAGAACGCCCCGACCACGCCCAAGCTGAACGGGCCACGGTCACCGCTGTCGATCGCGGTCGCTTTCGAGTACTGACCGACGACGGTCGGGTACTGAACACGATCAAGGCACGCGAACTCGGTCGCAAAGGGGTCGTGGTCGGCGATGGCGTGTGGCTGGTGGGAGATACGTCATCACACGACGATGCTCTTGCTCGCATCATCCGAATCGATCCGCGCCGCACATCACTGCGGCGAACCGCCGACGACACAGACTCTGTTGAACGAATCATCGTTGCCAATGCTGATCAGCTGGGCATTGTCACGTCAATCGCAGACCCTGAACCCAATACTCGACTGATTGATCGTGCGCTCGTCGCCGCCTACGACTCCGGTGTTAGTCCGCTTCTTATCATCACGAAAACCGATCTGGCCGACTCGCATGAACTCCTCCTGGCGTACGAGGCGCTATCAGTGCCCTTCATCACCCTGGCCAGAGACGAGGACACTCATGTGCACGATCCAGCAGACCTCGCAGTCTTGCGCAATCAACTCACCGGACGCATCACGGTACTGATGGGTCCATCGGGTGTCGGCAAGTCCACGCTCGTGAATGCCTTAGTTCCAGGCGCCACACGGTCGACCGGTGTCGTCAACGAGGTCACCGGGCGTGGTCGCCACACGTCGACCTCAGCGATTGCCCTCCCGCTACCCGACGGCGGCTGGATTATCGACACCCCCGGAGTTCGCTCCTTTGGGCTCGCGCACGTGTCCACCGATGCCATTGTGCGCAGCTTTGATGACCTCACACCGGGAATTGCCGATTGCCCACGCGGCTGCAGCCATGACGAAAGTGCTTGCGGCCTAGACGCTTTCGTCGCCGGCAATCCATATCTCACGAGTCGACTCGACTCGCTGCGACGTGTGCTTGCTAGTCGGTCAACGAGTGTTGAGGACTCGTAATCATCGTCACGACGTTTTGCCACACCTGCTCGCTGCCTGTGTGTCCGGTTCGAATTGTCCAGCCCGTAGCCAACACCGCGACCGCGACGACGACCACCGCAAGAATCGATGTGCTCAGCGACCTCGCTACCGCACCCCTTCGATCAATCAACCACAGCACCGTAACGACGATCAGCAACCCGGCGGCAAAAAATGGCAACAGATTTCCCGCGCTATGGTGAGCCTCAGAGACACCTTGCGACTGAGCGAGGGATGGGCCTGACAAACGCGAGGCAAGACTCGCCAGAAAACCCACCGCACCGACCGCGACAACCGCAGGACCGAAACGCTCTGACCATCGGGCCGACAGTGCCATCACCACCGCACCTACTGCGGCGAGTGGAATCAAGACGACCGCCGCATGCACCACCAGAATGTGCGTGGGTAGACCAAAGATCGCATCCGGCACGTTGCACACCGTAGCGCACCGTTCGCTACGGTGCGGCTATGTCCGACACGCCTGATGCCCCCTCCGTCACCGCCGAATCGACAGATCTCGCGATCGCCACATACCTCGCTGACATCGCCGATGAAGTCACCCTGAGCCACTTCCGTTCACGCACACTTCAGATAGAAACCAAGGCCGATCTCACACCGGTAACCCAGGCAGATACGCAGGTGGAGCAAGAAATACGAGCAAGAATCACCGAGCTGCGGCCGGATGATCTCGTCCTCGGGGAAGAGTTCGGTGGCGATACCGGCCTTGGCCGTCGGTGGATCATTGATCCCATTGACGGCACCAAGAACTTTGTTCGCGGCGTTCCCGTGTGGGCAACGCTCATCGCACTTGCGGTCGAGGACGACTTCGTCCTCGGTGTGGTGTCAGCACCCGCCCTGGGCCGCCGGTGGTGGGCCCAACGCAATCACGGCGCCTGGACTCGCGGCCCAGAGGATTCCGACGACCGACGCCTGGCCGTCAGCAGCGTCGACAATATGTCTGATGCCTCGGTGAGTTGCAGCGATTCCGTCGGTTGGAATGGCGACGCCTGGTCTGCCCTAGGCAACGCCGCCGGGCGCTGGCGAGCCTATGGGGATTTCTGGTCACACCTGTTGGTCGCCGAAGGCGCGGTCGATATCGCCGCTGAACCGGAACTGAGCCTGTGGGACATCGCCGCTCTGGTACCCATTATCGAAGAAGCAGGCGGCAAAATCACCGGATTCGATGGCGCTCGGGTTAGCGATAGTGCAGTGACCACCAATGGACGACTGCACGATAAGACTCTGCGATTGATCTGGGGAGGCTAGACAACACACCCCCAGGGGGGTGACCATAGTGGGTATTCGCCTAGGTACGGAGGTATGCCATGTTGATCGCGCAAATCCTCACCATGAAGGGCCACACCGTCGTCACGGTCTCACCCGAGGACAACGTCGCCCACCTGCTCGCAACACTTTCTGAACACTCCATCGGAGCCGTTGTCGTGTCCACCGACGGTCAGGCTGTGGAGGGCATCGTTTCTGAGCGCGACATCGTTCGCGCCATGGCCGCAGACCCTGATGCTGGCCAGACCGGCGGAGTTCGCCCCCGACGTGTTTCCAGCATCATGTCAACAGATGTCTCCGTCATAACTCCGCAGGCAACCGTCGACGATGTGATGGCACTGATGACTTCCCAAAGAGTGCGCCACGTGCCCGTCGTTGACGACGAAGTTCTGGTAGGCATCGTGAGCATCGGTGACATCGTGAAGGCGCGATTGAACCATCTCGAGGAAGAAAAACTCGCGTTGATGAACTACGTCACCCACGGCGGCTAACGCGCAGCCGAACGCCACCGGCCGGGCGGATCGTAACCTGCGGGAGCGGCACAGGGGGCGCTTGACCAGGTTCTCGATCAAATCTCGCTCGTCTGACCAGACCAGCCAGGATGAGTACTCCCTCGGCGTAGGAGAAATCCCGACCGATGCATAAACGAGGCCCTGCACCAAAGGGCCAATACGACGTCGCCGTGGCTGCCCCGCGCGTGTCGATGCCCAAAAAGCGTTCCGGCGTAAAGGAATGTGGATTACTCCACACTTGCGGATCTCGATGTATGAGATACGGGCTCAAGATGATGAGCGAGCCTGCCGGCACATGCGTGCGTGCCAACGTGTCGTCCTTAAGCGCTTTACGAGTCACCAACCAAGCCGGCGGAAACAATCGCATGGCTTCTTCGAACACCGCACGGGTGTAAGGCAAGTCAGCGAGCGTTGCCATTGATAGTTCGCCCGCACCCACCACCGAATCCACCTCGTCGTGCATTCGACTTTGCACATGATCATCACCCGAGATACACCACAGGGCCCAGGCCAGGGCACTGGCGACGGTCTCGTGGCCGGCGACAATGAAGGTCACGATCTGGTCGCGCACCTCAGTCACCGACAGCGCATCGCCGGATTCATCGCCAGCGAGCAGTAGGTCAAGCATGTCAAGGTCAGTGTCATCAACCAGTCGGGATCGACGCGCCGCGATGATGGACTCCACGAGGTCATCGAGTTCACCCACCGCATGCTGCAGTCGTCGATTCGCCGGGGTAGGGATCCATGCGGGCGGAGTGATGGGAACACGCGCGCGAGCCACCACCACCTCTAGCGCCCGCAACGTTGCCTGCGCGAGTTGATCGGCATCTGCGGTGAGGTCGGCACCAAACAGGGATGCGCCCACAATCTCCATGGTCGCCCCCATCATCAACTCGTCCATATCGATGACCGCGCCACGGTCGGGTAGGGCCAACCAACGGTCATCCACGCGTTGCATCGCACGTACAACATGGTCAGCCAGACGATCAATCGCACGCGCGCTGAAGGCCGGTTGCACCAGTCGTCGCTGCCTGCGCCAGGTGTCACCGTCGCTGGTGAGCAGTCCGTTTCCGGTTACCAGCGACAGTGCCGAGTATTGGATTGTCTGCTTGCTGTAATCGCGTGGCGAGGCCATCAACACCTGCCGAGCAGCCTGCGCATCGGCGATTAGGTAGGTAGGTGGTCGCGGAATAGGAAACTGAACCACATTGCCGTATTCGGCTTGCATGTCAGCCAAGTAGCGCAGCGGATTGTCACGTATGCGCAAGAAATGCGTCAACATTTGCGGTCCGGACGGACCGGGTGCGGTAGCCGGAGTGCCCAGGTAGGACCGATTCGGCACTTCCGGCGGGTTGTGATTAGTCATCATGAGTGAGGGCTTGAGCGACCAGCAGTGCCCCCAGATGCGAGTATGCCTGCGGATGGTTGCCCAGCCCTTGACCACTCATCGGATCAACCTGTTCGGGCAGCAAGTGTGTGATTCCCGATGCCTGCTTCATCGCGGCCAACATTTGGCCGGCATGATCGCGCTGGCCGACCCGCACATAGGCAGCGGCCAGCCAGGCACCACAAATATGCATCGCACCTTCTCCGCCGGGCAGGCCATCGTCGTAGCGATATCGATAGACACCGCCAGCTTTGCGCAGTTGCGACTCAATGTAGGCAATCGTTCCAGCTATGCGCTCGATCGGTGCCGGGTATCCTTCGATAATCCCATGCAGCACAGCCGCATCTGCCTCATGTCGGTCATAGGCACATACATATGAATCAAGATCGTCATCAAACCCACGCGATTCAATATCGTCAAAGATTTCTGCAGCGAGTCGTTGCCACTCGACGGTGCCCTCCCCACGCATACCAGCGAGTCGCACACCGCGAGAGACAGCAAGCCAGCACATCATGCGTGAATGAACGTGCTCCCGCGGATAGTCTCGGATCTCCCAAATACCGTGGTCAGGTTCCTGCCAGCGATGGGCGACTGCGGTCACGCAGTCAACGACTAGTTGCCATTCCTCATCGGTAACGAACCCTCGGTGCTGCGCCAATTCATCAATGAGCGCTACCACCGGACCGAACACGTCAAGTTGCACCTGTCCTTGAGCAGCATTGCCCACTCGTACCGGGCGACTACCGGCATAACCTGGCAGATGGTCAAGAACGGCTTCTGGACCAAGTTCGGTGCCATGGACGGTATAGAGCGGATGCAACCGCTCAGGGCTCGCGGCCGACTCCACCACCGTGTGCAGCCAACGCAGGAAACTCTCCGCCTCATGAGTCGAACCCAGGGCCACCAACGCCCGGGCAGTGAGAGCTGCATCTCGCACCCAGACATACCTGTAGTCCCAGTTGCGGATTCCACCAATACCCTCGGGCAAACTCGTGGTCGCTGCCGCCAAGATGCCGCCGGTGCCTGTGACACACAAGGCCTTTAGTGCTAGGGCCGAACGCATCTCCCACTCCGGATCCAATCCCGGCAGTGATAGGCCCTGCGTCCACTCCTGCCACGCCTGCTCAACCAGTGCGGAGCGTTGTTCGACATCATTTGGCGTGAGGTCGTCGGACCCATAGCGCAATTCGAGGTACACATCACCGGCGCTCGGATCAATCACGGCTGTGGCGACCTGCCCACCGAATTCATCAATGATGGTCCAATCCACACCGGGGGCCCGCAAGCAGATACCGTCGGAGGCACCGCGAACGACGAGGCCTCCCTCCTGCGCATGCAAAGACACCGGCACGGCGCTGAATTGCGGGCGCGGAGCAAAGACAACGTTGACCGACTGTCGGCCAGAAATCACACGAATCAGGCGCACACCACCAGCGCTGTGCCCTGGCAGATCGGGTGCTCCGTCGAGAAAATCGGTCACCGACACACCCGCCCAACGCGTGCGGGCCAACATGGTGCCCGGCAGATACGTCGTAGAAAGCGGAGGTTCGCCGTGCCCGGCTGTCACAGAAAAGAAGCCCGAGGTGACATCGCCGAGAAGGGCCGCAAACAGCGCGGGTGAATCGGCTTCGGGCGCGCACATCCAATCGATGGATCCAGCCGCTGACAACAGGGCGACGGTGCGGCCATCGGACAACAGGGTGTAATCCTCAATCGGATGGGCGTGGCCACCAAGAAGCCAGCGTTCGCGTTCATGCAGAAGCTCCGCCAGTACCTGCGCCACCGCCACCGGGTCATCCACGCGCAGCGTGGCCAAGGTTTCGCCCTCACCGACCTTGATGCCCAGATCCGGCCCACTCATCTGCGCAAACACACTCTCGTCGGTCAGGTCATCTCCGATGAACAACACCGCGGTGGCACCAAGCCGATGGCGCAGCACATGCACAGCGTCGGACTTATCCGAATGAACCACGCTCATTTCAACCACCCGTTTACCGTGGCGAACAAGCACGCCGGGCATCCGACCACACACCTCCGCCGTGTGCTCAAGCAGCGCATCACCCTGTGGTTCGGGCATTTGACGCACATGAACGGCCACACTGGCTGGCTTCACTTCAACCAATGCCCCCGGTGCGTCAACAACCAGTTCCCGGCACACCTGCTCGAGATCAATGAGCAGTTGCTGTTGTTGGGTGTCTAGACCGCGGGCAAAGTCAAGATCAAACTCGGACCCGTGGCTGCCCACGAGGTGGATCTCACCGGGCAGCCGCGACAGGGCCGCCAGGTCTCGCAGCGCGCGCCCGGAAACCACGGCGGCGGTCGTGTTGGGCAGATGTGCCAAGGCCCGCAATGCCTTGACCGCATCATCCAACGGCACCGCGTTGCCTGGATCATCTACCAACGGCGACAACGTGCCGTCGTAATCGCAACACACCAGCAGTGTGGGAGTTCGCGCCATGTCGCGGAGTGCGGATCGCAAGACTAACCAATCTCCGCGACTAGTTCACCCGCATCGATTTGATCACCGGATGCCGCATGGGTGGCACGTATTGTTCCCGCCCGGGGCGCTGTGACCACCGACTCCATCTTCATCGCTTCGATTACAGCGATCCGATCGCCAGCCGTCACCAGGTCCCCTGTACTCATCAACATGGTGATGACACCTGGCACGCTGGCACCAACGTGACCATCATTGCCCGGATCGCTGCGTGGTCTCGCGACGCGCGTCTGGGCAGCTGATGTGTCCAATACTCTCAACGCCCACGGCTGCCCATTGGCCCAAAGATGCACGCGGCGATGACCGGTGTCGTCCACATCACCCACCACATCAAGCTCGACGAACCAGGTTTGGCCATCACCGACCTCGATTCGCTCGACGTGCCCGGGCCTGAGCCCGTAGAGAAATGGCAGGGTCGGCAACACCGACACATCACCGTATGTCTCTTGCGATGCAGCAAGCCCAGCAGCCTCGGTGGGCAGCATGAGGCGAGATAGCGCCTGCCGACGGGCGAGCACATTGGTTCCGGCCTGTTCCAGCAATTGCAGGTCTTCGGCCTGGACCACCTGTTCCGGCGGAGCCGCACGTGCGGTGGTGACAGCAGTCGTGAAGGGTTCAACGAAACCGCCTGCCGGGGTGCCTAATTGGCCGTGCAAAAACGCCACAACCGATCCGGGCAGGTCATATCGATCACCGTTGTTCAGCAACTGCGCGCGAGTGACCCCGGAGGTGACCATCCAGAGCGCAAGATCGCCCACGACCTTCGACGACGGCGTGACCTTGACCGGGCGACCTAGCACGATATTGGCATCCGCATAGGCATCGAGCACTTCGCTAAACCGATCTCCCACGCCCATGGCTTCAGCCTGTGCACGCAGATTCGACAGTTGACCGCCGGGAACCTCATGGTGATAAACACGCGTCGACGGCGCACGTTGGCCCGCCTCGAAAGGCGCGTAGGTGTCTCGCACAGATTCCCAGAACGGCTCAAGGGCCAACACATGCGCGAGATCGAATCCTGTATCCCGATCAGTGTGCGCAAGCGCCGCCACAAGTGCACCCATGCTCGGTTGACTACCGCCCGAGGCCACCGGACCAGAAGCACAATCCAGCCCATCAATGCCCGCGCCGGCGGCTGCCAAGTAGGTGGCCATTTGCCCACCTGCAGTGTCGTGGGAGTGCAAACGCACCGGCACATCAAAGCGTTCACGAAGGGCGGTGACGATCACTCGGGCAGCGGGTGCCCGAAGCAGTCCGGCCATGTCCTTGATCACCAAACCATGAACCCCAGCTGCAACCAGATCATCAGCAACCCGCAGATAGTAGTCGAGCGTATAAGTGCTTTCCTTCGGGTCAAGCAAATCACTCGTGTAACACACCGCACCTTCGGCGTAGGCGCCAGCGTCACGCACTGCGGAAATTACATCGGTCATTTGACGCACATCGTTAAGCGCATCGAACACTCGCAAGATGTCGATGCCGGCGGCTACGGCCTCAGCAACAAACGAGGTGATCACCGGACGCGGATAAGGCGCGTACCCCAACAGGTTTCGTCCGCGTACCAACATCTGCAACGCCACGTGGGGTGCAATCTCGCGCAATTGCTCCAGGCGATTCCACGGATCCTCGCGCAGGAACCTCAACGAGGCATCAAAAGTAGCCCCACCCCAACACTCCAAGGACACAAGATTGGGCAACAGGGCAGCAGTCGCCTCGGCTCCGGCAACCAAATCAATCGTGCGCACACGGGTCGCTAGGAGCGACTGGTGTGCATCACGCAGCGTGGTGTCGGTGACCGGCAGAGCAGATCTTCCCCGCAACCACGCCGCCAGTCCTGACGGGCCCGACTCGAGCAGTAGATCTCTGGTGCCCTTGACCGGCGCATCGGACTCGATTGTCGGCAGCAACCGATGGGCATCGATGAGATCGTTCGCGGGGGCACCATTGGGTTGATTGACGGTGATCTCGGCAAGTTTGGTGAGCAGGCCGGCCCCCGGGCCTTTGCCGGCTGCGTCGAGCAATGCCGGATGCTCATCCAAGAACGCTGTCGTGAGGTCGCCGGCCAGGAAGTCTGGGTCATCAAGTAGGGCCCGCAGGAAGGCAACGTTAGTAGACACCCCGCGCACTCGAAACTCATCGAGTCCACGTCGGGCACGTCGTGCTGCCTGAGCCAGGTCGTCACCCGATGTCGTCATCTTCACTAGAAGCGAGTCGTAGTAGGGCGATACCTCTGCGCCTGTATACGTGGCGCCATCAAGGCGGATACCTGGTCCACCGGGTGATCGATAGGCCGCGATAGTGCCTGTGCTCGGCCGGAATCCGTCAGCAGGATCCTCTGTAGTCAAGCGGCATTGAATGGCGGTGCGTTGTGGCCGCGGCAGCGGTCGGGTGAGACCCAGATCGACCAGGCTGGCCCCGTCGGCGATCTGCAACTGCGACAACACCAGGTCCACACCGGTGATCTCCTCAGTAACGGTGTGTTCAACTTGAATGCGTGGATTCATTTCAATAAATGCGAATCCGTATCCAGCCACGTGCTCGCTGGCTTGTTGACGCTCGTCGGTCCAGACCAAAAACTCTACGGTGCCCGCAGACTCATAGCCCACGCTGCGGGCAAACGCGACCGCATGCTCAGCCAGTCGATCGACGAGTTCAACCGGCAAGCCGGGAGCGGGTGCGATCTCGACGACCTTCTGATGGCGCCGCTGCACCGAACAGTCGCGTTCGAACAGATGCACAACATTGCCGACACCATCGGCGAGGATCTGAATCTCGACGTGCCGCGGTCGCGACACCGCCTGCTCACAAAAAACCGTGGAGTCACCAAAGGCAGCCTGAGCTTCACGCTGAGCCGACTCCACGGCATGAACAAACTCCGTCGGATCATCGACGCGCCGCATGCCCCGGCCACCACCACCCGCGCTTGCCTTGACGAAAAGCGGAAACCCGATTTTTGCGGCGATGTCGTCGAGGTTGGTGTGCGTCTCGATCGGCCCAGATGCCTGAAGCACGGGAACCCCGGCCGAAATTGCTGCCTCGCGGGCTCGCACCTTGTCGCCGGTGAGTGCCAGCGTTTGCGCAGATGGGCCAACGAACACCAGCCCCACATCAGCGCAAGCCTGGGCGAACGGCGCACTCTCAGACAAGAACCCGTAGCCGGGGTATACAGCATCTGCGCCGGCCTCCAGGGCAATCCCGAGCAGGGCCTCAATGTCCAGATAGGAACGCACCGGGTGACCCGGCTCACCTATCTCATATGCCCGGTCTGCGATCACCCGATGCAGTGCCGACCGGTCTTCCGCGGCATAGACGGCAACGGAGGTGGCGCCCAACTCTCGAGCGGCACGCGCAGCACGAATCGCGATTTCTCCACGATTAGCGACCAACAGCGTGTGCATATGTTCACCCTAGCGAGACCCACAGAACTCAAGAAACCAGGCAAGATGACCTTATGTCGTTACATCCGCGCGCAGGCTTGCCAGCCCAAGACATCGATCTTGTCAACATCGCAGCCCTTGTCACGGCCTATTACACGGCCCATCCAGACTCGACGAATCCCGCACAGCAGGTGAGTTTCGGCACTTCAGGGCACCGCGGATCCGCACTCACCAGTTCCTTTAACGACGACCATGTCGCAGCCATCGCTCAGGCTGTATGCGAATACCGCAAGTCGGCCGACATTCGTGGGCCACTGTTCCTCGGTCGAGACAGTCACGCCCTCAGCGAGCCGGCTTGGAGCACAGCCCTCGAGGTCTTCGCCGCGCATGGCGTCACGACACTGATCGACCACAAGAACGGCTTGACGCCGACCCCTGCGATTTCACTCGCCATCGTCAACCACAACGCCGGGCGAGACGTGACCGATCCCGGTCGCGCCGACGGTGTGGTCATCACCCCGTCACATAACCCACCACGCGACGGTGGGTTCAAGTACAACCCACCCAACGGCGGACCAGCCGATGCCGACATCACCCGCGGGATCGAAAAGCGCGCCAATGAACTCCTAACCAACGGGCTCGACGGTGTTCGGCGCATCGCCCTATCCCGAGCCTTGGCTGCGAGCACCACAGATCGCTTTGACTACCTGAGCACCTACGTAGATCAGCTCAGCGACGTTGTTGACCTACAGGCCATTCGCGGGGCAGGTGTTCGAATTGGCGCTGATCCCTTGGGCGGTGCCAGCGTTGACTACTGGGCGCGTATCGCCGATCAATACGACCTAGACCTCACCGTCGTGAATCCAAGCGTCGACCCGGCATGGCGGTTCATGACACTGGATTGGGATGGCCAGATTCGCATGGACTGCTCCTCGGCTTATGCGATGGCATCTGCCATCACTCGCCGAAACGAATTTGATATTTGCACCGGTAATGATGCCGATGCTGATCGACACGGCATCATTACCCCAACCGGTGGCCTGATGAATCCGAATCATTTCCTCGCCGTCGCCATCGAATACCTCTTCACGCGCAGACCCGATTGGCCCACCAATGCAGCAATTGGGAAAACGGTGGTCAGTTCATCGATGATCGATAGGGTCTGCGCCGATCTTGGCCGTGACCTATTCGAAGTGCCGGTCGGCTTCAAGTGGTTTGTGCCCGGCCTGCTGTCGGGCGCCTTGGGTTTCGGTGGCGAAGAAAGTGCCGGTGCCTCATTCCTTCGTCACAATGGCAACGTCTGGACCACAGACAAAGACGGAATTGCACTCGCCCTGCTCGCGAGCGAGATCTTGGCCACCACCGGAGCAAATCCCGATGAGCATTATGCGTCGCTCACCCAACGACACGGAGCTCCCGCGTATGAACGAATCGACGCACCCGCAACCCGTGAGCAGAAGTCCACGCTGTCGTCACTGTCAGCGGCGCAGGTGAGCGCCACGGAGCTTGCCGGGCAACCGATTAATCACATCCTGACTCACGCACCTGGAAATGGCGCACCCCTCGGTGGCATCAAAGTTGTGGCACAGTCATGCTGGTTTGCTGCGCGACCCTCTGGCACCGAGGATGTCTACAAGATCTACGCCGAGAGTTTCCAAGGGATCGAACACCTGCGCGAGGTTCAAACCGCCGCCCGCATCGTTGTCGACACTGCCCTGGAGGAATCCCCGTGAGCGTGACCATTGAGCCCATCGAGTCTGCGGCCGGTCCCTTCGCAGCGATCAACATCGATCTCGGGCAGTTGCGCGTGCAGTTGCTGAGCCTGGGTGCGGCGATTCGAACCGTTGAAGTTCCCGACGCTCAGGGAGTTCTGGGCCACGTGCACTTAGCCCTTCCACATCCAGCTGATCATGCTGACCACGCTCGCAATCCACACCTTGGTGGGACACTCGGGCGTTTCGCGAATCGCATCGCACATGGTCGATTCACCCTTGACGGCCAGGAATACATGTTGGACGTCAATAACGACGGCAACACCCTGCACGGTGGCGCGATTGGTTTCGACCGCAAGATCTGGGAGTACGACGTCATCACAGATACGGCCGATGAGGCTTCGTTGCGGTTCACCATCACCAGCCCAGACGGTGACATGGGTTTCCCCGGACAGGTAGACGCCGACGTCACCTACGAGGTGTCACCAACGAGCATCACCATGCGCTATTCCGCACGAACTGATCGGCCCACCGTCATCAACCTGTCCAACCACGGGTACTGGAACCTCGCCGGATCACATTCAGTTGCCGGACACCACCTCCATGTTGCCGCCAACCGCCGCCTCGTCACCGATACGACTGGGATCCCGGTCGAAGCAGATGAGGTCGCCGACACGTTGTTTGACCTGCGAGAGCCCAGTGTGCTGGGCCCCATTATCGAGGCGACCGAGGGGCTCGATTCGTGCTATCTCGTTGATGGAGAGGGATTTAGACAGATGGCACACCTGAGTGCACCCGCTATTGGCCGAGCCCTCACAGTCAGTAGCGATGCACCAGGCGTGCAGGTATACACGGGTAATAATCTCGGCGAACCGTTCGTGCCGTTTCAATCCGTGTCGCTGGAGACGCAACGGGCTCCGGATGCACCAAATCAACCGCAGTGGGGCAGTGCCGTTTTGCGACCGGGCAAGGCCTATGAGTCGAAGACCGTCTTGAAGTTCACGGCGGGATAGTGCCTCGGCCAAGGCCGGTGGTGTCCGTAGGCCTCATGACTCGATGCCCGGCACCGCAGCGATGAACTCCCCGCAAGCTGCCGGTGATCGATGGCGGGGATTCCTCACGGCCTATCACCGCGACCACGCCGGCATCACCGAGAACCTCCTCGATCGCGCCACCAGGCCGGGTGTCGGTACGCCATACGACTGGCTGCGCTCGGGAGTGCCGGGGAAGCCTGACCGCGTGGTCGATCTGGCATGCGGCAGTGCACCGATGAACCGTTACTTTGCGCAGCCCACCGACTACCTGGGTATCGACGTCTCGCGGGGTGAACTCGAGGTCGCGCTCGCTCGTCGCCGAGGTCCGCTCGTCGAGGCAAATGTCCTGGACCTACCGCTGCCCGATTCCTGCACGGATGTCGTGATCTGCTCGATGGCGATCATGCTGCTCGAACCCATCGAGCAGGCACTGAGCGAAATTGCACGCGTGCTCAGACCCGGTGGTCGGTTCATCAGTACCCGGCCAGTCACCTGGCCCATCCGAGTGCGCGATGTCCGGGTAGGAGTGGAGTTATTCCGTGGGCTGCGCCAGATGCCAGAGTTGCCGCAACGATTCACCAGATCGGGGCTATCACGGTTGCAGGCATCAGTGGGGCTATCCGTGACCGAGGATCGCGCCCTACGGTTCACCCACCCCCTACACGATGCGTCCGATGCTGCCTGCATCGTCGAGGGTCTGTACTTGCCCACCGTGGACCCCAACCATCGTCGTGCCGCCGTCGAGCGGTTGACCAACCTTGCTGGTCCGACTCGGGCGGTGCCGGTGTCGATCCGTCGGACCGTAGCGATCCGTCCGATCAGCGGATCCCCCTCCTGATTGACACGAGCCACACCACTTCTACTCAGGTCTCATCAACGCATCTCAACAACAATCTTGCCCATCGCTTTGCGGTCGGCTAGTAGCGCGAAAGCGGCGGCAGCCTCGTCCAAGCCGAGCTGATGACCCACCACGGGGCGTAGTTGATGATCGTTCATGAGTCGAATGACCTCGTCACCAATCTTGCGGAAGGCGACGGGATCATGTCGGACGAAGGCTCCCCAACCGGCCCCGACAACGTCAAGATTGTTGAGCAGCAGTCGGTTTGTCTTCACCTGCGACACCTCACCCTCGGTGTAACCCAAAACGACATAGCGACCAAGCGGTGCAAGCACGCGTAGTGAATCGATCAGTCGCGATCCACCGACCGGGTCGCACACGATGTTCACCCCAGCAGGCACTAACGATCGAATCTCTGCGCGCCAATCACCGTCAGACAACACCGTGTCATTGGCGCCTGCTGCCCGAGCAACCTCGGCTTTGGCCGGGCTGGACACGACCGCAACCACTCGAGCACCGGCGATCGCCGCGATACTGCACAACGCTGTACCAAGGCCACCAGCTGCCCCGTGCACGACCACGGTCTCACCGGCGTTAACACGGGCGCGAAGGTGCAAAGCGAAATAGGCGGTGTGCAAATTCAAAATCGTTGCGGCCCCCTCGGCGAAGGTGACGTTCTCTGGAAGCGCGAACGTCATGAACTCTGGCGCCACCGCTACCTCAGCTAGGCCGCCCACATTCGTCATGGCCATCACGTGGTCGCCCGGTGACAATCGCGAACCCTCAGGTGCCGTGCGTACGATGCCGGACACCTCCAGGCCCGGAGTGAACGGCAGTTCGGGCGCATGTTGGTACTTTCCCCACGTTTGGAGCAGTTCAGGAAATGACACTCCCGCCGCTTTCACATCAATGACGACAAGTCGGTCACTGAGTTCATGGGTGAGTGCAGGTTCGGGCACGTCGGCCACGCTGATCCCGCTCGGTCCGGTCAGTTCACTGATCACCACGGCGCGCATCCACGCATCCTGCCACGACGACCAGGCCCAGTGCCGCGATGACCATCACCGCCACGCCGAATCTGATACCCACCCCATCGGCCAGCAGGCCGACCGCGAGCGGAGCCAAAACGAAACCTACTCGAGAAAACCACGACACAAAGGCGATGCCAATCGCAGGGTTGACCCCTGGAAAGTTGGCGGCCGCATGCATCGCCGCAGGAAAAAGGGTCGCTACTCCTAGGCCACTGATTCCGGCGGCCAGCACAAAGGCAATAGCGCTGCCTTGCATCAATGCCAGCGACATAGCCACCGCAACAATCAGCATCGAGACTTGAATCACGCGAGCCTGACCATGACGGTCGACCAGTCGGTCACCGAAAAAACGTCCAAGCGTCTGCATCGACGTCAGCAGCACGTAGGCAAGGCCGATCACGACGGCGGATTGACCCAGATCGGTCAGGTAGATCGCCCCCCAGTGGATGGGCACATCCTCCACGGTGACGGCCAAGATGATGAACACGGCCAACGCGGCCAGGCCACCTTTGAGCATCAGCCGCACGGTCTCTGGCCGCAGTCGCTGCTGCCGCTGACCATGCTCAGCGCGAGCCGTCATTCGGGGGTCCCACCACCACGCCCACGCCGCCGCTAAGCACGAGGCAGCAGCGATACCGGCCAAAAAAAGCGGCAGCGATAGCCCCACGATGGCACTAAGCGCCCCCAGCGCACTCCCTGCGATCGTGGCCAAAGACCACCACCCATGAAAGGAATTGATGATCGACCGTCGGTAGTCGGCCTGCACCTGCAACGCCCGCGTATTCATGGCAGCGTCCATGACCGCATCGGCAGCCAGATATCCCATCAATGCTGCGGCCAGCATGGCTCCGCTGTTGGCGTATCCGATCAGGATGAATGCGGGTAATCCGACAAAGACCATCGCTGCACTCGTTGGCGTGGCTCCAAATCTCTGCACGAAGACAGCTGCAAAAGGGCCAGCGATCAAGCCGCCGAGTGTGCCCAAAGCAAGGACAAGACCCAATCCGGCATCATCTAGGCGCGCCGCCGATTGAATCTCGGCAAGTCTGGGCAAGAAGGAAAAGCCCATCACCCCATTGATCGCGAAAAATACCGCTATCGCGGTTCGCGATCGCAGCAGTTCGCTACCGGACAATCGATTTGGCCATTCTTCGCACGGCCTCGTTGATCAGCACCTCATCGGTCGCAAAGTTCATCCGTACGAAGCCTTTGCCCTCGTGACCGAAAAGGTGGCCGGCGTTGAGGGCCACGCGTCCGACCTCGAGAAACACCTGGGCAGGGTCATCGCCAAAGCCCAGCGACCGGCAATCCAACCAGGCCACGTAGGTGGCAGACGGAACCTGATAATCGATGTCAAGCTCATACTCGGCAATTGCTTGTTGGAGCACGCGAGCATTGCGCCGCAGTACTTCCAGGGTGTCGGCGAGCCAGTCATCGCCGTCTCGATATGCGGCGACACTAGCTGTGACACCCAATTGACCGGTCCCGTACGTCACTTCCACCGGAATAGCCGCACGCAGGCGAACTGCCTGATCAGCGCTGCCGGCAATCAACTGCGAACACTTCAGCCCCGCCAGATTGAATGCCTTCGATGCCGAAACCAAGGCAACATCTGATGCCGTCAACTCCGGGTCGATGGATAGGTATGGCCGAAAGGGTTCGGATCCCCACGTCAACGGCGCCCAGATCTCATCGCTGATCACGGTGACGCCGTGCCTGCGCGCCATATGGGCCACAGCTGACAACGTGGATTCATCGGCGACATAGCCGGTTGGATTATGTGGGTGGCACATGAGATAGGCGGTGACCTCGGGGCGAGTGAATGCTCGCTCCATCGCGTCCAGATCCAAGGCCCCATCACGCAGCGGCACTTCCACACACCCGCGTTCGGCAACCTGACGCGTCACGTTGAAAAAAGGCGGATACACCGGTGGGTTGATGACCACGGATTCGCCAGGTTTGGTGAGCCTTCGCATCGCCTCGGCCATGCCCGTGAGCACATCGGGCAGCGCGATCACGGTATCTGCACGCACCTTCCATCCGAAGTGCCGATCCATGAACTCTCCGACCGCCTCGGGCAACTCCCCAGGCCACCGATATCCCGTGTCACTGCGGGCTACTGCTGCCTGCAGGGCATTGGACACACACGGGGCCAGGTTGAAGTCCATCTCGGCGATCCATGCCGGCAGGACATCAGCGTCATAGGTGCGCCATTTTGCACTCGATCGTTCGCAGCGAAGACGATCGAGCAGGTCTGCCACTGAGGCCGCACTGGTCATGGGCCCGATCGTAAACGCACTTTCCGTTGTGCTAGTGCCCAAGCAGCAATTCGACGGCAACAACGACCAAGCCGACAATGCCATATCCGAGTGTCATGACGATCCTCAGTCGCGTACTGGCTCCAGACCGATGACCCACAATCGCACCGAGAGCAAACAACTCGACTACTCGAATGAGAAGCAGCAGCACTACCGCATCATCTGTCGAAAGGCCTAGCGCATAGGCGATCAAGAACCACAGTCCGGCCGTGACTCCGACGGTCAGGAATTGCGCATTGTGACCGATGATCGTGCCGATCTCCCGAGCATCGGGAGTGTGCCCGAGGCGAAGCTGTTCGCCGGTGAGATCGACGAACACGTGGGCGGCGGCCAAGGCCGCGACAGGTCCGATAACGACGAGGAGAAGAATGACGACTTGAGGTGCAGTGAGCGGACCATCGGGTTCGTCGTAAAGCGCAAGCGAAGCCAGCGAAATAATGATCGCGTACACCAGGCGGGAAATACTCAGTTGACGTCGACCTATCTGCAACGACAGTCGGCGCTGCACAGACGGTTCCAACGATTGATTATCCGCCCCACTTGCTGTCATGAGCACCAAGCGTAGTGGGTGAAAGCGCGTTGGCGGCTACGCCTTTTGGTCAGCGGTTGATCGAGGGGCGAACTCTCGGACCGTTGCGCGCGAGGCGATCCAGGTCCAGCCAGGCTCGCGGTCAGGAGCTGCCTCAGCGACGATCTCCAGGCCAGCTTTCGCGGCATTCGGGAAATCATCGTTCACATGAACTATGTTCGTGAAGCCCTCGTTTTGCAGCAGCGAAGCCACGGCAGCCGCGCGATAACCCGATCCGCAGTACACATAAACCGGCTTTTCGCGGGGGAGTTCAGAAAGGCGATCTGGCACCTCATAGAACGGGATGAACACCGCGCCGGCCAGGTGCCCGGCTTCCCATTCCAGAATCTGACGGGTATCGATCACGAACGCGTCGGGATCAGCGTTGGCAATCGCGGCCAAACCGGCAAAGTCTGTTTGCTCCATGGTCTGTGCCTGCTGCGGATCGGTCAACCAGAAGTCCGGGCCACCAGTTGCTTGCCCGACCATGTTGTCGATACCCACACGCACCAGTTCACGATGGGCCGCGTGGATCTGCTCGGGTGTCGAACCCAGCAGGGTGATGGGGGTGCCCCACGGCATCATCCATGCGAGGTAATTAATGAACGCCCCATCAAGGTCAAAGTTCACCGCACCAGGCACATGTCCGGCGGCAAAAACCTCGCGGGAGCGCAGATCAACAACCCATTCACCCCGCATGATGCGCTCGCGCAATTCATTCGGGTCCACCTCGGCAGGGCTCACCAGATCAACATCCACGGGGCCCGCAGCATTGGCCGGACCCATGTGTGCGTAGTAGGCCGGGAAGACATCAAGTCCGGACAACACCGTGTCAACAAACTGAGCTTCCGCTTCGGTGAGAGCGGGGTTGATGGTCTTTTCATTGCCGATCGTGGACGACAAACCCTGGGCTTGCGTTGCAGCGCAAAACGACCCGAACCCATGCGTCGGATAGATCGCTGTTTCGTCCGCGAGGGTGTCTGCTAACCGACGGACCGAGCGCCATTGATCATGGGCCTGCTTGACCGCTAAGTCAGGGGCCACCAAGTCCGGGCGTCCGACGCTGCCGTAGAGCAGGGAACCACCGGTGAACACAGCACCAAGGTGATCACCAGAGCGCACGGAAAATGACACGTGATGGGGCGTGTGGCCGGGAGTATGAATGACATCCACCACCAGATCGCCCACCTGGAAACTGTCGCCATCGGTGACCGCGGTTGCCTCGAAGGACAATTCCACATCCCCGGGGACGACGTAGGTAGCGCCGTGGCGACGAGCAAGTTCAAGGCCGCCGGTGACGTAGTCATTGTGGATGTGCGTCTCAGCAACGTGCGTCAAGGTCAATCCGTGCTCGGCGAGGAGTTCCTCGATGCGGTCGAAGTCTCGCTGGGGATCCACCACGATGGCGTGGGTGCCGTCGTGGGCGATGTAACTGCGATCGCCGAGTCCGCTGGAATCGAGGCTGAGGACGTGAGGTGCGCTGGTGTAGGTCATGGAGTCTCCCGGTGACTGCGGCATGGAATCTACTACGGAGTTTATACCCCCAGGGGTATCTGGCGCAAGGTCTTCGCGGCAGCTTCGCTCATGAGTTTCGCGGCCTCTGGCGTCGGGTGCAGCCCATCGGTCGTGTAGCCGGATATCCACCCACCCATCACCGAATCACGCAGCGGCGACCCGGTATCGAGAACGATCACATCGTTTTGAGCTGCCCACTCAATAATGGCGGCATTGACGGCAAGAACGCGAGCATCGGCAGCGGCCTCCGAACGCGGCGGGAGCGTGCACACGGCCAGCGCAACCCCCACCGACTCGGTGGCCAAGCGAATTTGTTCGAGGTTGTTGGTGACCACGGGAGGCGTGATCTCACCCGATACGTCGTTGGTACCACCATGCACAATCAACAGGTCCGGGGTGGGATACATCGTGGACCACACCTGACCGGCCATCCACGAGGTCGACATGCCATTCTCGGCGGTCACGCTCGCCAAACGCACCGATCCAGTTGTGTCGTCGAGCAACCCATAAAACCACGAGTGTTCACCGACCACGCCGGTGCTGGTGTCGGTCATACCGCGGGTGATCGAATCGCCAAGGAAAGCCGTCAACGGCCGTTGCTCCGACGGTATGTACTCGGTCAGGTCGACCCCCGCATTGGGCACCGCCAAGCCCGGCGACACGGGAGCAGGAACCGCCACGGCATCGTCAGGGCCCGCCGATTGCTGTGGGGCCGAGCTCGGCGTGGATCCGGTCGCCGTAGCCACACCGGCGATCAGAAGAATCAACCCGACCACCGCAACAGCCGCGACGCGCCAGCTCCAGGTCGAGATTGAGGTCACCGGTCTATTGAACCCCGAAGCGACCAACTTTGGCGCACCGAGGGGGTCAATTGGGAGTGTCGCATTTTCATCTCATGTATTTCACAAAGTGATCTAGGCCACGTGTTTGACCCCCCCTACACGAGGCGCCTCAGGGGTAGGCGCACGATAGGCAGTGGCTCAACTAGCCGGTACACCCCACCGGCGGCCAACGACGATCTCGCACCAGAGATCAAGGAGAGGCACTATGAAGCAGTTCGCGACAGTATTCGCGTCCTTATTCGAGCGGGAGACCCCCGACGATTACCTCAGCGAAACCCCAGCCGGCCCGTGGAAGTTTGCCGACCGGCCCTGGCAGCGCTCGCGCTAACGAACCAACTAGGACGTAGCAAAAGCCGAACTCGGCAAATCACGCTCGCCCGCGATAATCGCGGTCACGATGCGCTCGGCCACGTCCGTGGCGACAAGCCCCTCGGGCAGCCGGGGGGCTTCGCCATAGATCGGGTGGTCGGCCAAACCGGTCTCCGTGTGGGGTGGGCGAGCGTCAAGAAGCCGAATCCCCGCCCGACGAATCTCACGGGCCGCGGCATGGTCGTAGGCCATCAAGGCAGCCTTCGAAGCGCTGTATGCCGCCATACCGGCCATCGGCTGCTCGGCCACGACCGCGCTGATGGTGACCATGAACGGATCACGGCCTTGGGCTGCCGACTCACGCAGATGGGGAGCGGCCTCACGCAGTGTCCTGATGGGCGCGAGGGTGTTCGTGGTGAATAGTTCAATCAACACATCGTCGGGCGTTTCGGTGGCCTGCCCGAAAGCAACAACGCCAGCGCTGAAGATCACGCCATCAATTCCGCCGCGTTCTGCCACCGCAGCGTTCACCGCCGCTGCGACACCATCGGCCCTACGCACATCAGCAACAACGGTGCGCCCAAGCGGGGCCAACGCGGCCAGACGCGCATCGTCGCGACCGACCATGGTCAAGACGGCACCCGCTTCCTTCAGGCGAGCGCTCAGCGCACGACCCAATCCACCCGTAGCCCCAATGATCAGTATTGATTTGCCCGACACGTCAGCCATGACCTAACTGTGGCACTAGCCGCCGCGGTCGGCACCTGCGGATCCCTGCGCTAGTGTGTTCTTCACCAGGGGAGCTCGCAGGATCAGCGGGCTGAGAGGGCAATTGCCATTGCCGACCCTTTGCAACCTGCTCTGGATAATGCCAGCGAAGGGAGAGTTTAATGGCATTGCTTAATCCTTATTTTACTAGTCGTGCAATGGTTTTCCAACGGTCGAGGCGCTCTATCGTGCTCGCCACCGTCGGATTCGCGAGCGCAGGGCTGATCCTCGCAGCGTGCGGGGGTTCCGCATCAACAGATTCAGCAACCACAGGCGCTACGACAAATGCCGCCGACCCTGTCAACGTGCGAGTCATCACCCACGACTCGTTCGCTCTCAGCGAGGCCCTCGTCGCGGAGTTTGAAGCAACATCGAACATCACCATCGATTTCATCCCGGCCGGCGATGCAGGTGAAATCGTCAATCGAGCCGTGCTGGCATCAGGCAACCCCGACGGCGATGTGCTTTTCGGCGTTGATACGACGCTTCTCTCCCGGGCGATTGATGCCGAGGTCTTCGAACCGTATGTGTCGCCGGCTCCGCTACGACCCGCCCTCGTTGACGCCGGTCAAGGGATCGTGACGCCGATTGATGACGGCGACGTATGCATCAACATCGATGACGAATGGTTCGCCGAGAACGACATCGCGCCACCGACCACGCTCGGCGATCTCGTTGACCCTCAATACGCCGAACTACTGGTCGTCCAGAACCCGGCAACCTCCTCCCCCGGCCTCGCATTTCTCATGGCGACAGTTGCTCGCTATGGCGAGGAATGGCCCAACTACTGGACACAACTGCGGTCAAATGGAGTACTAGTCGTCAACGGCTGGTCAGAGGCCTATCAATCGGAGTTCAGCGGAGGCGGCGGAACGGGTGATCGCCCGCTGGTGGTCTCCTACGCAACGAGCCCACCGGCAGAAATCGTGTACGCCGCCGATCCCAAACCTCTGGCGCCCTCCACCTCGGTCATGTTGGATGGCTGTTTCCGCCAGATTGAATTCGCCGGAGTCCTGCGTGGCACCCCGGTGCCAGAGGCTGCCCAATCGGTGATCGACTGGCTCGTGTCCGAACAGGTGCAAGCAGACATCCCACTCACCATGTTCGTCTTTCCGGCCCGCGAAGGCGTGACCCTGCCTGACGTGTTTGTGGACTTTGCTCAGCGTTCGCCGACGCCGCTGGACATTGACCCGAGCACCATCGCAGCTGATCGAGACACCTGGGTCGAAGAGTGGACACAGATCGTGTTGCGGTGAGACGTCTGGCACCGCTGCTCTTAGCAGCCTTGCCGATCATTGCCGTTATTGCGCTGGTGGCGATACCACTGGTGACACTGCTCAGCGAGGGGCTACGCCCTTCGTCGTGGCAGGTGTTCTCGAGCGGGTCAACCTGGCGCGTGCTCGTGTACACGGTTTCTCAGGCGCTGGTGAGCACCGTCCTTAGTGTCATCATCGCCCTGCCGGCGGCCTATGCGCTTTATCGCCTGCGCCTGCCTGCACGCCGAATTCTGTTGGCAATCGTGACGATTCCCTTCGTGCTGCCCACCGTCGTAGTAGGTCTCGCTTTCCGTGAGTTACTGCCGTTCGCCGGAACAACGGCCGCAATCATCGTGGCCCACGTTTTCTTCAACGTTGGACTAGTAATTCGCGTTGTGGGAAGCGTATGGGGGCAGCTTGATACCCGGTACGCCGTCGTTGCATCGTGCCTGGGTGCCAATCGTTGGCAAGCGTTTGTGCACGGCTCCTGGCCACTCCTGCGTCCAGCCGTCACGGCTGCATCCATGCTGGTCTTTCTGTTTACTTTTACCTCCTTCGGCGTTGTCCTCGTGGTGGGAGATCCAGCATTGCCGACGATCGAGGTTGAGATTTATCAACGGGCCGTCCAACGCCTCGATCTCGATGGCGCTGCGGCACTGACGATCATTCAGCTCGTGGTCGTCGTCGTAGCCCTAGCAATCGCAACCAAGCTCCAGCAGCACCTGACGGTTCGCGGCATCATCACTGAGACTGCAATTCGACGCGGCCCACATGGACTGACTGATTATGCAGCCACGGCGGCGACCTTTATTGTCGTGGTCGCCATCATCATTCCGCTGGGATCACTCGTGTCTGCATCCATGCGAGTGCGCGACAGTTGGGGGCTGACCTGGTACGTCGAGGCCATCTCACCCAGCGACACGAGCACGCGGGCAACTTCAGCGGCAGAAGCACTCCTCACTTCTGCGCGATATGCGGTGGTTGCCACGGTCATCGCCGTAACGCTCGGAGTCTTCGCAGCCATCGCCGTAACGCTGCTGCGGCGCGGTCAGGCCTCTCTCGACACCGTCGTGACGTTGCCTCTAGGTGTCTCTGCGGTCAGCATTGGTTTGGGCCTGCTGCTGTTTTCGATCAGTGGACCCATCGACCTGCGTGGTTGGTGGCTACTAGTTCCGCTCGGACAAGCGATGGTGGCTATGCCCATTGTTGTGCGCATTGTCCTTCCGGTGCTGCGCTCGATTGACCCGCGTCTTCGCGATGTCGCTGCGACGCTGGGGGCGTCGCCATTTAGGGCCTGGGTTGCTGTTGACGGGCCGCTCGCCCTGCGGGCAACAGCCGTGTCAGCGGGTCTGGCCTGCGCGGTCTCATTAGGAGAATTCGGCGCAACCGCCTTTCTTGCACGGGCAGACACTCCCACCGTGCCAGTGCAAATCGTGCGACTGCTGTCTCGACCCGGTGAAGCGAATCTCGGACAAGCCGCAGCCCTGTCCGTCATCTTGATTGTCGTGACCGCTGTCATCATCGGACTCGCCGAGCGAGCGCGGCCCAGAACGAGCCAACCCACCGCGACGGGAGGATGGTGATGACGTCAGGTTTGCAGGTTGTGAATGCACGCATCGATTACGACAACGTCGATCTGCTGCGCAACGTTGACATTGCCGTGCCACCCGGTCGCATCGTGGCACTCCTGGGACCAAGCGGGTCCGGCAAAAGTTCTCTACTGCGATGTATCGCTGGTGTGCAGCAATTGGCATCGGGGAATATCTATTGGGACGACATCAACGTAACGGCACTACCCGCCCACAAGCGTCGCTTCGGGTTGGTCTTTCAAGACGCACTGCTATTCCCCCACATGAATGTGGCCCGCAATATTTCCTTCGGGCTGCGCTTCACTCAGGCAACCGCAGCTGAAAAACAGCAACGCGTGAACGAGCTTCTCGAACTGGTCGGTCTACAGGAATTCCGTGACCGGCGCCCCGACGCCTTGTCCGGCGGTGAAGCCCAGCGCGTGGCACTCGCGCGGGCCCTCGCGCCCAAGCCGCGATTGCTGTGCCTCGATGAGCCCTTCGGCGCCCTCGATAAGGATCTGCGCGATCGCTTAGTGCGCGACGTGCGCGAACTCCTGACGCACCTGGGCACGCCCGCACTCCATGTGACCCATGACCCCGACGAGGCTCGGCGTCTGGCCGATGACCTGCTTTCGATTAATAATCAACAAATCGAGTCGGCCTAAAGCACCCCAGCAATCGGTCAGTTCTTCTGCCGTTGACAGGCGACTGAAACGTTGCAGTAACGTCCCCCCATGACAAAGTACGTCTACGACTTCACCGAGGGGGGTCGTGAGGATGCAGATCTTCTCGGCGGCAAAGGGGCGAACCTGGCCGAAATGACCAGGCTCGGCCTCCCCGTTCCACCTGGCTTCACCATCACGACCGAGGCCTGCAAGGAGTTCTTGCGACAGGGGCACGTACCTGACGACTTGCGCGTGCAAGTAACCATGGCGCTGCGACGCCTCGAGGACGAACTTGGTCGCCGCCTCGGCGATGTCAACGACCCACTACTCGTAAGCGTTCGCTCGGGAGCGCGTTTCTCGATGCCCGGAATGATGGAAACCGTGCTGAACGTCGGCCTCAATGATTACTCGGTGGCCGGCCTCGCCAAAGCGACCGGCGACGAGCGATTCGCCTGGGATTCTTATCGCCGCCTAATTTCTATGTTTGGCCGCACCGTTTTGCACGTTGAAGGCGGAGTCTTTGAGGAGGCGCTCGAGGAGGCAAAAGCCACCCAGGGCGTCACTGTCGATTCCGAACTGTCCACCGAAAGCCTCCAGGAACTGGTCGAGCGATACAAGAAGATCGTGCTGGACCACTCTGGTCGAGGCTTCCCGCAGGACCCACGCGAGCAACTCGATCTAGCGACCGTGGCCGTGTTCTCCTCGTGGAATACCCCGCGGGCCAATCTCTATCGTCGTCGCGAGCGCATCCCCCACGACCTAGGCACCGCGGTCAACATCGTGACCATGGTCTTTGGCAACCTTGGCAAGGACTCCGGGACCGGTGTCGCCTTCACACGTGATCCTGCCACCGGCAAGGTGGGCTCCTATGGTGACTACCTCGTCAACGCCCAGGGCGAGGATGTCGTGGCCGGCATCCGCAACACCAGCACGCTGGCGGAGATGGCTGACATTGATCCAGGCGCCTACGACGAATTGCAGACGATCATGCGTCGCCTCGAAACGCACTACCGCGACCTGTGCGACATCGAGTTCACTGTCGAACGCGGTCGGTTGTGGATGCTGCAAACCCGCATCGGAAAACGCACTGCGGCCGCTGCCTTTCGCATCGCGACGCAGTTGGTCGATGAGCACCTCATCACGATGGATGAAGCTCTCGCCCGGGTAAATGGCGAGCAGTTGACCAAACTCATGTTTCCGCAGTTCGACCCGCGCAGTCCCCGTGAAGACCTCACCGTGGGTCTTGCCGCGAGCCCCGGAGCCGCTGTTGGTCGAGCGGTCTTCGACTCGGCCACGGCTACCGAATGGGTCGCACGGGGTGAGTCGGTGATCTTGATTCGTCGAGAGACCAACCCCGATGATCTTGAGGGCATGATTGCCGCCGATGGCATCTTGACTTCACGCGGCGGCAAGACATCCCACGCGGCCGTTGTTGCGCGAGGTATGGGAACCACCTGCATCGTCGGTGCCGAAGCACTCGACGTTGACCCGGTCGCGCGCCGGGCACGTGCGGGCAGTCTCATCGTGGCCGAGGGAGACACCCTGTCCCTTGATGGGTCCACCGGCCAGGTGTTCTTAGGCGACGTTCCTGTGGTGCCCTCACCCGTGGTTACCTACCTGGAGTTTGGCCTCACTGAAGCACTAGCCAACGCCGATGAGGAAACAGCAGAACTGGTCATGTCGGTCGATCGGATCCTTCGCCACGCGGATTCGGTGCGAAACCTGCGCGTGCGTACCAATGCAGACACCGGCCCCGATGCTTCCCGCGCGCGCACTCTCGGCGCAGAGGGCATCGGGCTTTGTCGCACCGAGCACATGTTCCTAGGTGACCGCCGCATGCTCATTGAACGACTCGTCCTGGCCGAATCCGCCGAAGAACGTGATTCTGTTTATGAGGAACTTCTTCCACTGCAGCGCAATGACTTCGTGGAACTACTAGCGGCGATGGATGATCTGCCGGTGACTATCCGCCTGCTGGATCCGCCCCTGCATGAGTTTCTCCCCGATCGTGCAGACCTCAAAGTACGTGTGGCGCTGGCTGCCGAGCGCGGTACCCCGAATGAGCGTGATGTTGCGCTGTTGGCAGCCGTAGAGCGCCTGCATGAGGCCAACCCCATGCTCGGCCTTCGAGGCGTGCGACTTGGCCTGGTACTGCCCGGACTCTATGCATTGCAGGTGCGCGCCATCGCCGAGGCGGCAGCCCGACGCGCTACAGACGGTGGCACGCCGCGCGTTGAAATCATGATTCCACTCATTGCTTCGGTGATGGAACTGCATTTGGTACGTGATGAGGTGGGACACATCGTGGACGAAGTGGCCACGGCCCACGGAGTATCACTGACCATGCCGATCGGCACCATGATCGAACTCCCCCGCGCCGCGCTCACTGCTCGGCGAATCGCAGAGGCCGCTGACTTCTTCTCCTTTGGCACGAACGACCTAACCCAAACGACATGGGGCTTCTCGCGCGACGACGTCGAAGGGGCTTTCTTCGCTCAGTACCTTGATAAGGGAGTCTTCACCGTCTCCCCCTTCGAAAGCCTCGACATTGACGGCGTGGGCGAGTTGATTCGTATTGCGGCTGCGAAGGGCCGAGCGACCCGACCAGAGCTGAAGTTAGGCGTCTGTGGCGAACACGGCGGAGACCCCGAATCCATTCACTTTTTTCACTCAGTCGGAATCGACTATGTGTCGTGCTCGCCGTTTCGGGTGCCGATTGCGCGGCTCGAAGCCGGCCGAGCTGCGATTCTCAGCTCGCTGACGGGACATCAATCAACCGCGTAAGCGAACCCAGGAAGTAAGTCGGTGCTAGGCGCTGGAGCGCCCGGCAATCGCGCCCATGCGCCCCTGACTGTCGAGTTCCTCAGCCATGAACTCACGCAATAGGTCAATGGCGGCCAGAACCTTGTCGCTGCGGAGCGCGTACTCGACGTGAGCACCCATCCTTGTCGACTCAAGAATTCCACGATCGCGCAGGATCGCGAGGTGCTGCGAACAATTCGACTGACTGATTTGTAGCGCTTCAGCCAACTGGCCGACACTCATCGGGCCATCACGCAATTCGCTGATGATCAAAAGTCGCTTCGGATCAGCGATGGCCTTACACAAACGCGCATGCAGTTCATGAATCTCAACAACCGTCTGATGATCCACGGCCACATCCTGTCACATCTGAAGACCGGCGCCCTGACAAGACAGGTGACATCACGTGGTAGTCGAAGCTGCGCACTGGTTCTTGCCGATCTCCAAGATTTCCATCTCTTCGGCGGTAGCCGCTTGACCAGAGTTGACTAGCCGAATCGTGTCGTAGATTTCCGGTGCCGCCGGCAAGGTCGAGATGATCTCAGAAATGAACGTGCTCATGTCACTTTCTGACATCAACGTCGACTCGAAAACGTGCGAGAGCGTCGTTGAGACGAGACCATCTTCACCAATCTCCCGAGCCGAGGACCAGTGCGCTGGAAGCACCAACGTCGATGGGTCAAGTGGCTCCAACCGGTTGTGCACGGTGAAAAACAGCTCCTTGGCCAGTTCTTCTGCTTTTCCGGTTAGGTCAGGGCGACCAACACCGCGCACAAACACCGTGTCACCGGTCAGCAATAGGTGTCCGGGGATGTGAATGCAGGTTGTACCCATCGTGTGCCCGGGCATCTTTATTGCCAAGACTTCGATACTCGCCTCCCCGAGGTCGAGGACAGAACCATCAACAAGGGGTTCGTTGGCGAAGGGAGGCGGGCCGCCAGTGTCTTCGATCGGAACGTGATACGACGCGCCAACCTGCTCAGCTAAGGCTGGACCTCCCGTGATGTGGTCGGCATGCACGTGCGTATCGACCACGTGCATGATCGCCATGTCGTTCTGTTCAGCCAAACGCAGGTACTCCGCCGGGAATCGTGCGGGGTCCACCACGATGCATCCGTGTCCAGGGACGCCAATCACGTATGACAGACAGGCCTTAGCCGGCCGCTGGATCTGCCAACCGACCAGTGGTTGAGGCAAGCCGGGTAATGGCAGACTCACCATCAGCTCAGACCATGCCGCAGTTCCACCGGCCAAATTTCGTACCTCACGACCGTGTTCTTCCAGCATCTCAATAAGCAGGTCGCTGCCGTTGCCGTGAGCACACACCACCACCGTGCCATCAGGAATTTCACCGGCAAGCTCCTCGACTTCTTCCACAGCCTGCCAGATCGGCACATTCCGCATCGGAAAAGGCCGCGCTCCTTCGATGCGCCAGGAGTCATATTCATTCTGATTACGAACGTCGAGCAAAAAGGGCACTTCGTCGTCTGCAATGGCGCGAAAGAGTTCAACTGGTGTCATTGGTGCCGCCATGACATACCCCTAACGATGCGAGATTCATAGAGTGACAATTGACTGTGCGAATATGCGCAAACGCTAATATATCTGCACCAAACGCGCTAGCATTTTCCTCTAATTGGGCACACACGACCGGCGGAAGGACCACCGTGGCTGACGACAGCACCCCAGACTCCATGACGATCATCGCGTGGAGCGGTGATCTCGATAAGTTGTGGCCGACCCTCATCTTGAGTTCCACAGGTGCCGCCAGTGGCATGAACGTCACCGTCTTCTTCACTTTCTGGGGACTGTTCCCCCTCGTCCGCGAAGACGTACGTCTGACCGGCTATGACGCGATGACAAAGGCACTGTCGGGAATGAACCCGCCTGGTATGAAGAAGGCCAAGTTGTCCAAACTCAACATGGGCGGCGCTGGTCGCTGGATGATGCGCAAGGTTGCCAAGAAAAACAACCTGATGCCGCCAGAGGATCTGCTGGAAATTTGCCAGGACCTCGGGGTCAATCTCTGGCCGTGCCAAATGACCATGGACCTACTAGGAGTGAAGCCAGACCAAATGATCGGTGGGCTCGGTGAGCCCGTTGGTGCAGCTACGGCCCTTCAATCTATGTCTAAATCGCAGATTAACCTCTTCATTTAAGGCGATCGCACCGCGATCTTCACACTAAGGAAGTCACATGACTGATGTGAATAAAACCGTTGATGCCAAAGGGATGAGCTGCCCAATGCCCGTCCTGATGACAGCCAAGGGCATTAAGGACCTTGCCAGCGGTGAACTGATGCTCGTTGAGGCCACCGATGCCGGAGCGCGATCAGATATTCCGGCATGGGCAGCACAGACAGGTAACGAACTAGTTGACTCCGCCGAAGACGGCGATGTCTTGAAATTCTACATTCGGAAGAAGTGAGCATTCGTGCGCTACGGCTTTGCCATTGATCAGCGGACCTGCATCGGTTGCCATGCCTGCACCGTGGCGTGCAAAACCGAACACGACATCCCGGTGGGCCAATTTCGAACCTGGGTGAAATACGTCGAGAAGGGTGAATTCCCGTCGACTACTCGCGATATGGCAGTGCTGCGGTGCAACCACTGCACCGATGCACCGTGCGTGAAAGGCTGCCCGACCGAGGCGCTGTTCATCAGACCTGACGGCATCGTCGATTTTGACAACGAGTTGTGCATCGGCTGCAAGATGTGCATGCAGGCCTGCCCCTACGACGCTATCTACATCGACGAAAATACCCATACCGCGGCCAAATGTAATTTTTGCGCCCACCGCATTGATCAAGGCCTCGAGCCCGCGTGCGTGCAAGTGTGTCCGACCGAGTCCATCTGGATGGGAGATATCGACGACCCCACCAGCGGCATCTCAAAATTCTTGAGCATCGAGCCGGTCAACGTGCGCACGCCCGAGCAGGGCACACGGCCCAATGTCTATTACGTGGGAGCCGATCAGGCCACGCTTGATCCGCTTGCGGCTCCGGTCGACGATACCTACATCTGGGCCCAACCCGATCCACTGAGACTGAAGACCGCGGCCGAACTCCCGGGCGATCCAATGTCGATGGCCCGAACCACGCTCAATACCGCTCATCCGCACCCTTGGGGTTGGAAGGTCTGGACATATCTGTGGACCAAGTCCATCTCCGCCGGCGCGCTCGCGTTGGGAGCGCTCCTTGTCTTGTTTACTGCTGATCGCAGCAGCCTGGTCACGATCGCGGCCCCTGCCATCAGCGCCGCTTTCTTGGTCATCACCGCTGTCCTACTGATCTGGGACCTCAAGCAGCCCAAGAGATTCCTCTTTCTCCTCGACCCTCGCAAATTCCAAAGACGCTCCTGGCTGGCCATCGGTGGAATATTCCTTGGTCTTGGAGCCGGGGTCGCCGGTCTCTGGCTACTTGCCGGAGTTATTGACGCGTTCGGGTGGGGCGATTGGAGTTCAGCCATCACGGTGCTCGCATGGCCAGCCGTGCCGGCAGCGGTAATGGTCGCCGGTTATACAGCCTTTTTGTTCGGTCAAGCCGAGGGTCGCGACCTGTGGCAATCTCCGGTCCTGTTTTGGCACCTCCAGGCTCAAGCCGTCATGGTCGGCGG
>Ga0129324_10000064_pt1 | contig 64932 bp, 53 predicted proteins | sample CPBDNA_7_FD_96879 | JGI IMG/M metagenome (GOLD analysis project Ga0129324, IMG submission 96879) | Freshwater to marine salinity gradient microbial communities from Chesapeake Bay, USA - CPBay_Spr_15_0.2_DNA | ecosystem: Environmental > Aquatic > Marine > Coastal | place: USA: Chesapeake Bay... | reverse complement strand
TTGTCTTTCTTAAAGGTTTTCTGTTTTTTTGGCACAACACGGGGGTTAAAACCCCCGTCAACCCCCCCTTTGGCACAACCTTTCTCAAAGGTTGTCTTTCTTAAAGGTTTTTCTGTTTTTTTTGGCACACCCTTTCTTAAAGGTTTTTTTGGCACACCCTTTCTTAAAGGTTTTTTTGGCACCTTTCTTAAAGGTTGATTTGGCACAACCTTTCTTAGTTTTCCCCCCTCCACTTTGACCAGGACATCCCATGATGAGTGCTTTTCGTTCGGCGATTTTACGGTTAAAATATCCTTCGACATTATTCTGACGCCACGAGGGAAGCATTTTATCGGGGTCTTCGGTAACCCATAAATCTTCTATAATATTTTTGAGATTGGTGTATAATTCAATACTAGGTTTCATACCTATATACGTGTATATAGAACCAATTATTTCTATTAATATTTTATCTTCATCAGTGTAAGCTTCGCTATCAATATCGGAATTATAATAAAATATGTGATCCTCTAATTGGCTTGTATTATTTTGTACTCTTAGATAAATATGATCATCACCAGGGCGTTCATAGATTACAAAAGTATCACTTCTCCTTGGTGTAAAATAAGTACCAGGGACTTCCGAAACTTCCTTAAATATATCACTCAACATATATTGATCATATTCACCTATAATTTCATATAATCCTGATAATGATAAATTAAAATCTAAATTTTCAAATACAGGATGTGTGATTATATATTTGAAATCCTCACTTATCGCACTATCACGCACATTCCAAACTTTATTAATCCATCCTTCTACATGATCAAGCTTTTCCTTAACGAATTGGTTTAAGTATTCTTTAATAATCTCCTCAAACTTTGGTGTTGGTTCAAGAGAACTATAAACAGCTTCAAGTTGATCCAATCCGTATCGTTTTTTGACTATTTCGGTCATACGCTGTTTTGCGTGTTCGAGTGTTAACATTTTTCCCCCTTCTTCTAGTAAATACAGTATAAATGCCAGTTTGTTGAGTTTAATTTCTGTCTCTCGACCCGATGTTACCATTGTAACAATTGCGGTTTCCGCAGTCTGGAGTGTTGTCATCGCGTGAGTATCAATACTCCCAAGAAGGTATTTTAATCTGAGTAATTTATTCAGATAAGTGTCATTTGTAGAAATAGCATTCTCAAGACCAGCAATTGGATCACCATTTCGACGAACTCCCTCCGCCCATGAAGGTACTTGTCCCGCTTTTTCACCTCCTCCTTTAAACATAACATCATTACTAGCGTCTCCTCCTCCTTTAAACATAACATCATTACTAGCGTCTCCTGCTCCTTTTAAACAAGCTACTAATTTTATAAATATTTTCATGCCATGAGGCACTTTTGTCTGGAAGTATTTCAGCATTTGCTCACTCTTATACCAACTTTCATCGCAAACAAATAGTCCATTCATGTTAATTTTATTAGGATAAAAAGTATAAGAGTTCATCCATTGTTGGAAATCAGTAGTATCACACTCACCATGGCCTATAAAACTGATATGAGAAGGATTTGGATTAGCTCCGTTACGTATTGCACTATTAAAATTGTTTATTCCATATAGACGGAATAACCCAATTACATCATTTAGCGATACACCTTTCATCTCCTCGTCTCCGATTATAAACTCGATAAAATATGTTCTTTCTTCATAATTATAACTAGTTATGACTTTAAATATTCCTTCTTGTGCAAGAGGTTGAATGTATACATCTACTCCATATACATTCTCAAGTTTGTATTGTTCGTCTGTGCGCCAGTGACCGATTCCTGTTCGACTGCCCATATCATAAGCCCACATCATACTATCAAAAACAGTGTCAAAAATCATCTTGCGTCCTGCTTCGTAAATGTTATTGCGAGGTTCAAACATGTTTTTTACTTCAGTAGAATCTAACTCACCTTTTAGAAATACCTTTATAACCTCTTCAGCATAACCTATTTTAAAAGCACGCAGCTTTTCCTCCCCGTAGATACATAAAGTATTTAAATCTTTCGCTGCCTTTTTGGGGCACCAATTCCCATCAAATAATAATAATTTTATATTTTTCTTATCGATTTCCGCTTTAAGTAAACCCAATTCTCCCATACTTATAGCATCTTCAATTAATAACATAGTCACAAAATCATGCCCTCCATCAATTAGAGACGCATAAAGTTCTATTTGACGAAATAATGGCTGTAACGCAGGAGGGATAACTATTTTATTCACTTTCCCAAATAAACTCAAACGCCTTAGCCTAAATTTTTCTATTATTCCGTTTAATATTTCCTGCATATTACGTGGTTCAAACATCGATGCTGAAGAAAGTTGTGATTCTAGCTGACCTAAACCAGCAAGTCTTGTTATATCACTCTTACTTTTTTTTACTTCGCGTCGATACCTACGGTGACATAAGTGTTTAAACAAGTTTAGTTCATCAGGAGAAAAAGAATAGTGAGCAATGACTTTCGAGATTTTTGATTGTTCACCTGCTAAATAATGCGAAAACTCTAGTTTTACATTCATTGATAATTTAGGATCTTTAATATCACGCTTGAACTCTTGATAAGCCGCATTGACTCTCTGCTTTGAATCTTCTTCTAAATCACTCTTATTAAGAATAAAGTCTGTTCCTTGTGAAGTTTGTGAAGCTAGTGATTTTTCTCTTCCAATAAGAGGTGTGTGATAACTATCATTACGTAAAGGAGAACCAGGAGGAGAATCATCAGAGAATGTAGAGAAGTCAGTCGATTGAGATAATGTGCGTGAAGGAGAAATTGCAGCTTTCTTGACGACTTCACTTTTCGTCACAGTAGTTCCTCTTCCACTTTCTGTTTCATTTTCTGTTTCACTACGATTTCTTTTTCCAAAAAACCTTTCAATCATAAATTTCCGATAAATATACAATATATAAACATTAATAATTAGTACACGGGGGGTAAAACCCCCATTTGGCACAACCTTTCTTAAAGGTTGTTTAGGTTGATTTTGGCACAACACGGGGGTTAAAACCCCCATTTGGCACAACCTTTTCCAAAGGTTGTCTTTCTTAAAGGTTGTTTAGGCCCAGCCACACTGCGTTAATAGGATCATTCGTTTTTTTGACAACATTTTGAAAACCATGAGCATACAGATTTTCGCTCATATTCGAATTATAATATCCGTAAATATGCGGTTCAGTGACTTCGAATGCCCATTTCTTGAACTGATTCAACAGATGTCCATTTTTCAGCACGTCGGGGTCTAAATCCACAATTGCTAATACACCACCAGGAGCCAAAACACGCTTCAGTTCATTCAAAATAATATGCGTGGCATCTTGCGGCACTTCATGAAAAAGAAAATTACAAACAATCAAATCAAATTCGCCGTCAGGGAACATGGTTTTTTCGGCATTCGCATGGAAATATTTCAATTGATCTTGGGAATGCGCAGCGCGAAAACTCCCCATTGCGACAAAATACGGACTCAAATCCAACCCGTATACAGCAGTAGCATTCGGAAACCCACGTCGAATATATTCAGTGGAAATGCCTCCCGAGCATCCAACATCCAATATCTTTTTAACATCCGCATCGCATATATAAGAGCGCACATTAGATGAAACATTATTTCGCACCCATTTTTCGGAGTCAATCGCGCAAGCACCTGGCCAATAATTCGCACACATCGACAAAGCGGCGGCCTCATTTTCTTGCGCGGCCAACCAATTCATATTTCCCTCATCGTAGCCGTGAAATGGCTGTAAAAAATAATCAGGATATAGCACCGAAGTATTTTCCAGTTTTTCCTTGAATTCAACCAGTTCGCGCATGGACCCAGGAAGTTTATAATAGTCAGTAAGACGTTCCCAGTCGATCCCCTTAAACACTGCCCGTTTAATGAACCATTGTCGAGCACGTTCCTTCAGCGGGGAGCTAACAATTCTCCACATGGGCGGAACATCATTTTTAGCAGACAAAGCGAGATCGACCGCGCGATTACCGAAATTCGCCAATTTATGAATAAAACAAACACCTAGAAGTATCGAATTCGTGAATACAAAAGTCCCAAAAACCCAGGAATACATTGAAAAGGAACTATGAATTCAATATAGAATAATCTTTATATTATAATAGAAATGAACCTTCATTTATTGATAATAATAATACTTTTTATCAAGTCGCAACGCAGCAACAGCAACAAAATAACAACCAATCCTTCATCGAAAAAATACAAATACGCCATGCCGCTTTTTTGGAAGATCGCAAACAAACGCGAGATCGGCGCAATAAAACCCAAACGATTTATTTTTAATGACTATCCAATTGCTCTATACAAGGATACATCAAATCAAGTGAAGGCAATAAGTGATATATGCGTTCATCGCGGAGCGTCGCTTTCGCATGGTAAAATCGTGAAAGGTTGTGTCCAATGCCCGTATCATGGATGGACATATAAGGACGGATTAGTGGAGCACATTCCAGGTATTCCATCGACAAAGTCGCAAGCATTTGGAGTACCGCGGTTCGAAGTCCGAGAAATAAATGACGATATATATCTGAGACCGAGTTATGACATGAACTCGCAAAAAGGGGCACAATACAATCACACAATATACATACCCCCAGAGGCGAGCAATCCTGATTTTGTCCGCGTATCAGGAAGTCGTCACATCCATCGCCCGAATAGTCTTATAACGGAGAATGTACTCGACATGATGCACATAAGTTACGTCCATTCATTCGGCAATTCTTTATCGCCGATGCCTTCCAAAATCGATTACGAGGATATGGGTCCTTTATCGGGAAAGACCACATTTCATTATACATCAGGACCAACAAGTATGTCGCTATTAATCGGCGGAGCGCAATTCGTCAAAGTAGAAAATGAGTTCCATTTACCAGATGCCACGGTGACGCGCGTAAAGGCTAACGACATAACCAAGACCATCATAACACATTGTTATCCCATAGGTAAAAATGAATCGATCCTACATTACGATCTTTATCGCAATTTTTTGACGAGTCCGCTGTTTGATTCGCTTTTTCAATATCAAATGAAGTTGACACTGGACGAGGATATCAATATACTCAATACAATACATGATGGTTACGAACGCGGTTTTATGAGTAATAAATATGACATAACCCAGATGAAATATCGACAGAAAATGAAAAAAATGGTTGAATATACTTACCTGAATCCTGATGCCTCTCTTCGCCCATAATTACTCGACAATCACCGCGCGGATCAGTTCCAAGGAATCTTCGTAGCAATTAAGAGTCGCAATATTTTCGCCGCTAATTGGGTGAATTCCCAATCCGCTGATATAATCTTCGTCGTAGCTGGAATGACATACCTGTATATCGTAAACAACATCGTCAATGCGAATGAGAATATCGAATAGCATTTCCCATTTAGTAACTTCGCCTTTAATATCACGAGAGCTATCATCGCGTTCATCGTATATGAAATATGGCAAATTGTCATCGTAAAATGTTTTTTTTCTCTCATCTAAACCAGATTCAGATTTGATTCCAGATCCAATTTCAAAATCCGCCTCGCGGATCAAGTCCTTTATCATATTATATTTCAAAACATTGTTCCGACAGAGTTGTCGAGCATTGGATCTACAATTACAATCGCAATCATAATCTATTTTGCTTCCCGATCCGTTCTCATAATCACCGTCAAACAAATTATCAAAAGCGGCCAAACATGGTTTTTTAATTTGATGACGTTCGCAGCACGAATCGCAACTCAACATTTGTTCCAAATCTCTGCGATAATACAAATGGTCACCGCCGAAATACCCCAAGCATTTTTTGTCAATCGGGTCGACTTTAAAATCGACGTATTTCAATACGCGAGAGTTCATATCTATCAATAAATAGGATTTATATGTATACGATTAACATGAAAAAATGAATCAATTTTTTTCGATATAATCCCGAATGTTCCAAACAAGTGGCAAAATACCAACAAAGTTCATAGCAATCATGATATCTTTCATAGGTGGACTTATATGTTCAAGCTTTTTATAAACAACATGTATAGTGCTTTCGGTCTGTATATTATAGTCGCATATCGAATCCAAATTCGCCATCATCTTACCGCAAATAAAGAATACACATCGATCAAAATCCACACCATGAGACGCAGCTAATCGCCGTTTTACACAGAGGACAGATTCAGATGGTTCAACATCAAAAATAATGGTTTTCCCTTCGACCGTTTTCACAAAAATCTGCATAATATAAACATGTATATACGTTTATATTATTTCATTTCACCTTCATTTCATAACCCACCGCGTAGACGCAAGACTAAATGTAGTGTAGATTCCTTTTGAACATTGTAGTCAGAAAGAGTGCGACCATCTTCTAGTTGCTTCCCCGCAAAAATAAGGCGTTGTTGATCAGGTGGAATACCTTCTTTATCTTGTATCTTTTGTTTAATATTATCAATGGAGTCGGAAGATTCGACTTCCAATGTAATCGTTTTTCCAGTGAGTGTTTTAATAAATATTTGCATATTATATAAGGTGTATATCCATAGAAGTGTTTATGTTACTTTAATAAGTAACATAAATAAAGCCCCAGCCGCGACTCGAACGCGAGACCTTTTGCTTACAAGGCAAACGCTCTACCACTGAGCTACAGGGGCAACACAACAAATGTATATATTTCAGTTATACAAAAAAATCCATAAATAAACGCACACTCGTTTTTTCTAAATATGATAAATATGGTGGATAAAATCGATAAGTGATTCGCGTTCCTCACGACGTAATAAACCAATTAGTATATTCACATACGCAAAAGTGTCATAGGTTTTCAATAATCGCATAGTAGTATCGTATATAAAAGATTCACTTTTGTCGCGGAAATAAGGCAGTCGTCTCCAATATTCATAATGTTTATCACTATATCCGTACATAAGCGGAATATCTTGATTATAGAATCTGGATATATCATTTGATACCCAATCCATAATATCACGTGAATTTTCATAGTCAGGATAAAGTGTTTTATAAAGTTCATATAATTCACAACGAAAGGAAGTAAAATCGCGTATATCTTTGACTAAAAACTCGGGTTGAGGGTTATATGTAAACGGTATAATATGTTCGCGCATTAATTCGATTGGCAGTTTGTCTAATAGATATGTTTTTAACATGAAAAATCGCGTATTATAATACTTACATCAACAAATGCTTATATACATTTATGTACCAGTGACTATTAATAAAAAATTGAAATGAATGATATGACATAAAACGAAATAACAATGAAATTATTTCTATTCGTAATGCCAATATCAATATGCCAAGGATTTTTACCAAAGCCTTCTTTGCGAACAATAATAATGAATCGGGGTATATATGCGTCGTTAATTGAAAAAATATCTTTGGAATTAGCAGACGATTCAATGTTAACACAGATCGGTTATATGGACTACGTTCATTATGCGAACATATGTATAAGTACATGTGTCATTATATGTTTATTGAATAAACCAACGGACACAAAAATCGAAAACTTACAACATTACATATCAAGTAAGAAAACGACAAAATACATTCTCATAATGATTTTTATCATATTTATAAAAAATATAGAAACTGCTTCATGAAAAATATCAGTACATATACATGCAAACATATTTCGCATTCATACAAAAACTGTGTAATTGTAAAAATGTGATGACTTTTAAATTGGAGGACGAATTCAATTTTAATAATAGCCGAAAAATTTGGGATAATTTAAAAATAGAAGGACAGAATGACGCATTAACACATATGTATTTTTTCATGTCAGGTTTATCTTCATCAAAGAATTTACAGGAGTTTTCAAAGAAGAAGCATGAGAAAATATATGGATATAATCACAACGAATTCATGAGAAATATGAATTTAAATTTGGTAGATATATTAAACCGTTCGCAGAGACATTACAACGCGCTGACGACATTTGCCAAAATAATAAAATATAAACGCCAACCGAGTATAAAAGACGACTTGTTATTAACTCCAATAACAAATCATATCCGTCATATGAAAATTATTCATATCAATACGATGTATTTATTCACGATTAAAGATTTGATCAACATAATAAATAGTTCTTTATCTAATTGTTCGATATTTTATGCGGATCCCAAGGAAATAAAGAATCCATATAACAATTTGAGTTTCGATCATCACATTTTGTATAATATTTATTATGCGATAAAATCCAGTGATTATACATTACCGATATTATTTCATCAATATTATTTGTGTAATTTTAATTTGCGAAATTACGCAATTGAAAATGAGTATTTGATTCGAGATATAAATATAAAAAATGTTTTGTATAATACAAATGAGAAATGTTTATTCAAGTCCATGAAACAAATGTTGGAGAAGCATTTGAAAAATATTCGTATAAGTGATGATGTAGACAAACCAGAATTCATCAAAATAATCCGTCCGTATTATTATTTATACCTGATAAAGATGTTTCATGTTCATGGGGTAGAGAAGACGTATAAAAGTTATGAAATGTTTATCAAAAAAATCCATGAACTATATGAATATAATTGTAGGTTTGGCAGAGTAATGTTAAAACGTCAGCCTATAACTCGTAAGTTCAAACAAGTTCAGGATCTAGATCATCCGAAATTCACAATGCTAGATGCTAAGAATTACGAAATAAAGGTATATGAGGAAACTCAAGAAGAAGAAGATACCGAGAGTCAGGAAGATATGGATATAGACGAAGATGATTTATAATAATGAAAAAAAGACATAGAACCAATCCGTAAACATATACATATGAATCTTTGGTTATGTTGGGTATTAAGTATGGTATCATTTTCTCATGGCTTCGTATCGCGAACACCAGTCACGCCCGTACGAAATATGTTATATATGAGAAAGGAGCGTAATTTAGCGCCGATATATTATCCAATTACCGATAATCAAAAAGCATATGTAGAGAGTATGAGTAATGCCACAATAGTCGTAGGTATCGGTCCAGCAGGTACGGGTAAAACATTATTCGCATGTAGTCATGCTATACAAGAATTAAAAAAACAAAACATTGAAAAAATAATCATTACGCGACCTGTAGTGACAGTCGAAGAAGACATAGGTTATTTACCAGGTAAACTGAATAGTAAAATGGAGCCATGGACGCGACCATTATTTGACATTTTTCACGAATATTACGACATTAAGACGGTGGCGGATATGCTCCGTTGTGGTACGATTGAAATTGCGCCTTTGGCATATATGCGTGGTCGAACTTTCAAAAATGCTTTGATCATAGCAGATGAAATGCAGAATAGTAGTCCTAATCAAATGTTAATGGTTGCCACTCGATTGGGATCAAGAAGTCGGTTGTTGATAACGGGTGATCTAAATCAAAGCGATCGTTTTGATGACAATGGTCTCAAAGATTTATTGGAAAAGAAAACAAAGTATGATAAAAACCATCAAACGAAGAATCACAGTATAAATATCACACAATTTGACGAAACTGACATACAGCGCAGTCAAATCGTAAATGAAATATTGGATATTTATAACAATTACGATGAAATCGAAACAAACAAAAAAGGTAACGATGATTCGGCTTTAATACCTCTTGATCATGTGAAGACACTGCGAAAACACGGATACAATGAGTTTAATGGAAATTTATAATATTGTCAAAGATGAGTAAATATTATGTCATATATCTGTATGTATGACATAATAGTAGTAGGCGGGGGAGTATCAGGATTATATAGCGCTTATAAATTGAGTAAGCAATATCCAAAGATGACGATAAAGGTGCTCGAAAAAAACGACCGATTAGGTGGTCGTATACACACATATAAGGACAAAACTTTCCAGATAGAAGCAGGAGCAGGTCGCATTTCGAATAAAAACAAGACCCTCCTGAAATTATTAGACGAATTAGATTTAATTGAAAACTTAGTACCAATAACCAATGATTTTCGCATCGTCGATATAAAACAGCCAGGTCAGATTCAAAAATCGCATATTTATTCTTATTTGAAGATCATTTTATCGAATGTTACGGAGGATAAAACGACTTTACAGAATATAACTTTTATCGATTATGTGAAAATGAAACTGTCAGAAGAAGAAGCGAAATATTTATTGGATTTCTTTGGTTATACGTCGGAACTCACAGTAATGAACGCAGCAGATAGCATACAGGTAATGAAATCGTATTTTACAAAGTCGTCAAAGTATTATATATTAAATGGCGGATTAAGTCAAATAATAGATACATTGGTTGAATTTTTGAAAGCACGTCAAGTCGAAATAGTAAAACAAAACGAAGTAAAAAACATAACTTTTGATCCAATTAATAAAATCTTTGAACTAACTACAAAGAATCGAAAAAAAGAAAAATGTTTAGCGTGTTTTTGTGCCGTTACAAAGGAGGTTTTAGAGAAAATACCTATATTTCAACCAATATATAAGTACTTGAAATACATAGAATCCAAACCACTTTGTCGCATTTATGCCAAGTATGATAAGACATGGTTCAAAGATTTACCAAAAATAACGACAAATAGTCCTTTGAAATACATTATTCCAATAGACGAAACCAATGGAATAATAATGATTTCTTATACGGACGAAGCACATGCGACATATTGGAAAAAACTATATGACAGAGAAGGGAGCAGTGTACTAAAGCGTACAATCCAAGGTTATATCAAACAGGCTTTCGATATAGAAACCCCATTGCCTAGAGCAATAAAGATGTTTTATTGGGACCGAGGTGCAGCGTACTTTACGAAGGGTTTCGACAGTGCGACCATGACAAAAGCAATAATGGTACCGTTTCCAAATATCCCACTCTATGTGTGTGGAGAAAACTATTCCGAAAATAATACAGCGTGGATAGAAGGTGCTTTAAACACCAGTGATTATGTATTAAAACAATATCAACACACCACAATCGGAAAAGAATAATGATGTGTGAAAGCGTAATTGTTCAAAGATTCATATAAAATATTGTAGTTTTTATCACAATCTTTGTCATTCGTTGATTTATAAATGTTTTCATTATTTAAAACATGTAATAGATTCGGCGTAATTCCTGAGAAATATAAATACCTATCTAATAACAATGGTTGTATTGAATCGCCATCGCTGAGAACATTCCAAAAAATAATACATACATTTTTATCATAGTGGTTACAGATATCATATTGATTCTTCAAAATATTATTTTCGCTGGATAAAACCACATATCGCATAGGATCGACATAGCATGCATTATGTTGTTTATATAAACATGAAAACATGAATGAAATATTGAAATACAAACACTTATAATCAAAGAAAGTGCGTAAAATGTCGACAAAGGTATCATTTTCGTCTATTTCTACCACACGGAATTGATTTTCGACAATAATCACTTTTTTATATGTGCTGATTTGCGCCATTAAAATTCCCATACCTAGCGCCGCATATTTTTGCGGACCACTCAAGTCGCAAATGGGAATAACAGATAAACTGAAATTCATATTTTTGACAATCTTTGTCCATATATTATTGAGCATGTGTATTTGATATTCAGTATTATTATCACATCTGGATTGAATAAGTTTAAACCCCTTTTTAACAAGAATGTCCAAAGAAACGTTCATGTTTTTCTTTCCATGACTGTGGATATATTCATATTCTTTGTCAATATAGTCGCAAAAGGTATTCGTTGGAGAAGCATCCTCGCATAAATATTTGCTTTGTCGAATGGCGGTCTGTAGCGTCACATTTTTGGATGTAAGTTGATCATATTGTTTTGAACACATGTATTTTTGCGGAACATTCAATTCTTTGCTCAAAGAAACTACTTTTTTGCGAAAATCCATTTTCATTTTATTCCATTTCTTTGTGTCAAAAGAATCATTAAATAAATAAGGGCAATGTATATAATAATAACGTTCCACTATTTTGTCAAATAGCCATTGGAATGCGCTCGATTCTCGAGGAATCCACTTTGAAACCATCGAAATCATATCAGGGGCATATGGACGTTCAATACCAACACCACTTTCTTTAACATTTAAATACGTATTAAATGCTTGACTCCAAGACGTATAATCCATGTCGAACTGATAAATAGTAATATCAATGGCTTTATAAATCAACGAATTTCGATCATGTTCGTTCAAATATTGAAAATCTTTGACAAATCGACAAAAATATTTTATATCTGCCCAACAACCTTGAAAAGAACAAAAACTATGTAGAGCGTACATAGCATGTTGTGGAAAGTATTTATGAAACGCACATATAAATACATATGATGTCATTTTCTCACCCTTACCTCGCAAACAGTCGCGACTTTGAAACAGCATCTTGAACAATGTGTGTAGATATGTGTAATCGTTATTACCTGATTGAATACTTTTGACGATGGAAAATAACAAATTATCGATGAATACATATACCCTTTCAGCTTTGATATCATCACATCGATTCAAATAAAATTCCAATGTACATATTTGATTCCGAATAAAGGTATTATTCATAATAAAAAGTTATGAATAATATCAGATCAAATTATTATATACTTTTTACAATTTATTTTTACGAGTATGTGCCTTTGAATTTTTGGAATGTTTAATGGTGACACGTTTAGAAGGGACGAATTTTTTGAGATCGTGAATCTTCAAAATGGGTTTTAATTTTTTATCGCTTTCTTCAAAGAAGAAATATAAACAATTAAGATCATGGAAAATGTAAATACTAGAATGAATATGTATATCATCCATTAAAGGCAATATTTTCAAAGACGGTTCAAAATCTTTGTCTTTTTCGATGAAATGTAAAACATCTTCATGGTCATAATCGAATAAATAACTCAGCGCATATTTATAAATAAATGACATATTACACATACTTTGTTTTTGCGTTTGTATGTGATTTAAAAGTATATCTTTGCGCAATACACTCAGATTTTCTTTTTTATTAACTTCTAAATCAATGGATTCTTTGTTAATTTTAATAATGTTTCCGTTTTTGTCGATAAAAATGAAGAAACAATCTATTTCGTCCATATAGATTTTTTCTTGAACTTCATTATGTAACATATTTTCATTTTTTTCAATCCAGTTCATATACAAAGAACGAGTATATATTTTTATTATGCAAAACGCATTATATAAAGATTTGTATGTATATTAAACCCTTGAAGATTTTAAATGGGACATTTAGAATATTTCAAGGGTCAGATACCAGTAACGAATTAAAATCAAGAACGCCTTTGGCGTTCCATTTTAAATCTTCGCTGGTATAAATAGTTAACATTAACACCTGATACATATGTCCCGATTTTAAATAATGGTAATTATGTCGAAATGTTGAAATACAAAGAATTGGTGGATAACATATGATTTATTAGAAATAGAATGAAAAAAATGAATTAAAGAAAACACACACATATATATATCTCAAAACAGCATTATTTCTATATAAAACACAATATTAGGATGTACTATAAAAGTCAAAAATACTTGAGATCGCCGCATAAAATAATTCCGTAAAAATAAAAAAAAGTGCATTGATGCCCGAGCGGTCCAAGGGGCCAGACTTAAGATCTGGTAGCGTCAGCTGCGTGGGTTCGAACCCCACTCAATGTATACAGTGCTATATAAAATAAAAAATTGATTTTTATAAATAACAATTTATAAAAGCCACAAAGCCAATATATATGAGTACTACTTTATGTATACCCAGGATAGACAGTAAAATTACAAAGGAACGTATTTTTAGTATATTTCGCAATTTGAATTGGGGATATATTGAAAACATTCGCGAATCGAATTTAATAAAGGAGAATGATCATAAACGTTTGGTTATTAAAATACGATTCAATAAAGAAAACATGAATATAATGATGCGAATAAACCAAGGCGAAACAATCAAAATCGTTTATGACGATCCGTGGTATATGCGCGTGTGTAAGTTCATACCTTTATAATAAATCTACAAAATCATAAAAAATTGAAACAATATTATTTTTTTCAAATAATTGTAAAAACTCATGCGCAAGGAACAAAGAGCGCTAATTAAGAATTATGAACAATCATTGAAACATCGCCTTTTCACAACACGTTTCAATAATGATACCCATTTCGAATTCACCGAATATCTCAGGAAGAAAAACAAGGGATGTATATATTCCACACCTATACAGATCGCAAACAAGATCCCATTGGATAAATTACTTTTTGTCCTAGAGATGAATAATAGTGAAAATCGCATAATGGGAATAGGTATAGTGAAAAATCACCCTCATATAAAAAAATATCATATATTTAGCGATCACAAATACAATCGATACAATTACGTGGGAAGTTATCGCATTTCGCGTGAATCTATGAACGAACGTGAAAATGAAGTAATAAATGCGCTTGAATACTTTTGTTTCAAAGGACCGACACATTTGAAACGCCAACAAGGGTTGACGAAATTTCCCACTGTCTTATTATATAAATGGTTGAATGTAATAAATATAATGGATTTTATTTCAAATATGTTTAAATGTAGATTAGAAAATAAAAACAGTACATAGTTTATATTAAGTATGGGCAGTCCAATTGATATATATGATGTGAATCAATATAGTGATTTGGAATTATTCAATATATTAGATATAAATAATCCAACAGATGGAGAATTAGAGGCGAAAATATTATCACAAATAGATCAATATAGTAAAGATGATAATCCGTTATCTAAACAATTATCTGTTTTTTACACTAATGTATATGAGCGTTTTTTTGGCGAAGATGAAGCCGATATTGATGAGCAAAAAGCAGAGGTTGATGCAGTTCCATATTCAGAAAACCAAACGCCTCCACCACAAGACTCGAATTATATATCAATAGTGGATCCCTCACCAAATAACCCTCCGCAACCATCAACCTACGATGTCAAAATAATAGTAGATAGTCAATACAGGAACCCCAATACATATTCTTTGTCGACAAATTTCAGTTTCAATTTATCAACTACGATAAAAAATGTGAATAAAATGACATTAACACAAATCACTGTACCATTGACATATTACAATATTAAATCTGGTGAAAATTCGTTTTCTATAATAGAAACAAATCGTGAATATAATGATGATTATGTGGTTAAGATTCCCGTTGGTACTTATACAAATAATTCTATTATGGTGGCATTAAATAGTGCCATTGCTAACTTATCAAATACATATACAGATGTAAGTTTTGGAAATACAAATATTTCATTGACAAGTGAGTTGAAAACCACTTTGACTATTGACATATCCAAACATTATAGTGAAAATACTTATAAACTTTTTTATGTAGCCGATTCACAACCCAACGATCACAATTCTATAAAACAATTCTTGGGATTCACAGAGAGTGAATTCGACTTTTCTTCGGTCATTTCAAGAAAAACATTACCATCTACTACATCGGCCTTAAATTATAATATATCGATTTATTCATTAACTGAGGCAAATAAATATTTTAAAATAGTTCATTATGTTCCAAATTCTGTGCCAGAGCCAACTGTATATAATACGACATCATCTACGTATTCAATACAAAACGTAGAGAATAATTATATAACAGTATTAAATGAGTATACATTTACAATGACATTGGCAACGGGTGTTGCGTATTCACGCAATGCTCTTCAAGTTGAAGTGAATCGACTCATTAGTACAAGTGAATTTTTAACAGATTCGGGATTATTTTTATTTGATACATCGGATAATCTTCATGCTTATTATGCTATGAGTATATTTTTAAATCGACATACTACCAGTAATACCTCAAATAGTAAAATAGCGATAGTGTTCTCACAGGATACAACATTGAATAGAAATATATGGGTTGGAACAAATAGTGCCTTTAATTTTGACGCTTCGATCAATGAATTGAATATTAAAACATCTGAAAATCCAGCTACTTCTCAAACAACCCCCGAATTTTTCGATATATCATCGAACCCACAAATACAGATATCTTGTACAAAACATTACTACATATATACAGGAAATAATTACACGATAACTGTACCAAATGGAAATTACATAATCAATGAGTATATTGATGCGATCAATGAAGGAATCAACGAGACAAACACAAACAACGCATCAACAAACGGAGAAAATCCAAATGGCGTTTTAAACCTATCCAACGCATACATAAATACAGATAATATATTTTCACTTGAATTACACATACAAAAATTATTCGATGAAGGTAATTTTTATTATGTTTTAGGTGATTTCTGGCATCAAGTGGATTCAAATTTAGTGGATACGTCATATAATAACTCTGAATTTCAAATAGACGTATCGCAAAATGCGACATATACAACAGATAATAGTCTCTGTCTAATTATAAAACCAAAGAATGGAATTCCAATATCACCAGATTTATCATTTAATATATATTTACCCCCCGATACATCTTACAATAATTCGACTTTAGCAGAAGCAATTTCGACTTCATTGTTTAACTTTTCTACTACCGCTACTACAACTAGCGGAAGTTTATGTAATTATGAAGAGAATACAAATGAATTAATTTTTAAAATTTCTTTAAACGACGCATTATTAATAAGTGATTTTGACGTTACGTTTATAGATACCGCAAATACATGGGATTATCTTGATATTAGTGAAAATGTAATAATTGACATGTCTGGAGCAATCAACCCTGCAACAATAAAAGGTTCATCGCCATTAGATGTAAATACACTAACATTACATGATGGTAATAATATACTTATGTTTAGACCAAATAGTAATATAACAAATGATACATTGACATTGGTTTTACCTATAACCGATTCATCGAATAATCCAATAAAATACACCCCCTCTTCATTAATAGAAGAATTGAATACACAGCTTAAGATACAAAAAACGCAGCGCGGAGAAAATATTACAGAAAATAGCTATTTTACATTGATTTCTAAAAACGGCACTTATTATACTCAAATGTATATTAACATAAATCAAGATCACGAATCTCAAGATTATTCGATCATCTTTTACACAGATTCATCCAATTGCGTGGCAGATGAGCGCAAGGATTATAATGCGTCATTAAATACATTAGGTGCTTCTTTGGGTTATGATAAAATTATATACAATCTATTGGACTATCCATCTACTGATGGTAGTATAGAAATCAACGCGGAAAATCAAATATCCTTAAATCCTGATCAGTATTTTTTATTATCATTGGACGATTATACACAGAGTTATACGAATGGTAATATAGTAACGGCAATCGATGGTGAAATAGATAATATAACTATTCCTAGATATGCGAAATCATCATTGTATACATTGTCGCTTAATAATAATAATTGTCAAGAGAGAATATCTGGAATAACAGACAACAATCAAATAATGACACAAGATCAATTCTATGCTGCGCAAACTACATTAGAACAGTATGAAAACGATATTACAAGTTTATTAAATACTAAAAAAAATGGTTATACAAATCAGTTAAATAAATCAAATGTGAATAACATTTTAGCAGTAATAAATTTGAAAGAAAATATCATAACTGTTGATGGCGAAAGCTATTTATCAAATGGAGTTATTTATACTACCAGAGTATATAATGGCCCTGTAAATATTTCACGTTTATCCGTGAAATTACTCGACAGCAAAGGAAATATATTGGACTTAAATGGCCGTAATTGGTCTTTTGTTTTGAAATGTGAAGTGACCCAATAATTTGTCATGTACATAATATATATGATAAATATAATCGAATTATTTGATTCAATCGGCTATACTGGTCCAATATTGATTTTATTGATAAACATTTACACATTTTTTTATAGAAAACCGTATTTATATGCTTATTTAATTTCAATCTTTGTCAATAGTTTCGTGAATTCAACATTGAAAAATATATATCGAATACCTCGTCAAGACAATCAAATACCATTTTCGAAATATGAAAACTTTGATGGTGTAAATGCCTACGGTATGCCCTCAGGCCATGCTCAATCGGTGGGATTTTCAACGACATTCTTGTTTCTAGGCAAAGCCAATTCATATTTGATGACAACTGCTCTGTTTATATCTTGTTTGACATTAATTCAACGATATAAATATAGACGTCATACAATATACGAATTGCTGATAGGATCGTTCATTGGAATGAGTCTCGCGTACGTATTTTTCCATACAACAACATATTATTTAGAAACACAAACACAAGAGACATCTCAATAATTATATATATAAAATATATATGTCTCAAAGCACAAATTTAGAATATTTGAAAACCGGTGAGAATTTAATAAACTTCAATCAGTATAGTGGACCATTGTCGAATAGTGAATATGTACGATTTAAATCATATCAGTTAGGAAATACTATTACAAATAGCATACCAACATTGAATGAATTAGTACCTCCTAATAAAATCGACATATTCAATATAAATCGCAGTCCGTCGAATTGCCCGACATATGATTGTACGAGCATTTTGGTATCTAATATGAATCCACATGCCCTGACAATACCAGTTATAGTACCACCGAATTTAAGCGTACCAACTGGCGTTTTAACAGATGTCACACAATATTTAACCGAAAACGAAAAGGAAGAGCAAAGACATCCAAATAATGAACCAAAAATCGATATTTGTAAATACAGCTTGAACATGTTGCGTAAAAAAGATGTATGGAAAAACGTTTGTTAGTCATATATATTATATTTTTCAAATATATATGAGTAAATATTTCGATGATAAAGATTTGTTTGTTGGACCTAAAGTTGAACAATATGGAAGTCATGTAGTGGTAACCGATGTTCAACGGGAAACAAAAACAAAATATTTGAATGTGGACACATTATTTAGAGAAGATTATAATAATGGATCATTAATCGATTATAACATAACATTCCCTGATACAATTACAAATGTCAAGAGCATTAGTGTTACTGATATCGAGGTGCCCATTAGTTACTATATTATATCCGAAAATTTACAAAATAATGTATTCAAAATCACACGCACAACAGCTCCACAGACAAGTTATTTAATAACTTTACCAGATGGTGATTATACGCGTACTAATTCGACAGATTTTGGTCGAGATTTAATTGATAAAATAAATGAGTTACTTGTTGCGGCGAGCATAACTGATGTAAGCTATGATATTGTGAATAATAAAAGCGTATTTACTTCGACGTCTGCATCTAGTTATACATTTGATTTTGCGGTAGATAGTGCTGGCAATTTCAATAAAAATTTATTTAAATCCAAATTGGGATACATTATGGGATTTAGAGTACCTTCGGTTACATTAAACGCTGGTGTATCAATTACCAGTTCTGTTTTTGTCAATTTAATGGGACCAAAATATTTATTTTTAGTGTTGGAAGAATTAAACGGCCAAGGAAATGAAAATTCATTTGTCTCTTATTTACCTTATTCACAAATAAATAAGAACATATTGGCACGTGTATCGATGGATGGCATCAAATATAGTTTTAACACCATGCATATTAAAGATATTACATCCGATAAACGTACATATTCTGGTCCAAAAGACATTAAGCGTATCAATGTGAAAGTATTGAATGAATTTGGACAAATCATGGACCTGAACGGTCACGATGTTTCTTTTTGTCTACGCATTGAACATTTATAAGTCGAATCGTGTCAAACACAAAGATTATGATTATGAATCTCTGTATTTTCATTCCGTATCAACAAAGTCCCAAATTTATTAAATCTTAAACTGTTTACCTCTTTTGGTATAAACAGCGGAAGCGCTGCCTCAGCCACCAGTAATAGCATTCTTCACTTCCTCCATCATTCATGAACCGCCTCTAATTTTTCGGCGTACCATCTTATGTTTTCGACGTTGCGTAACATTGCGTTTTCTGGAAAGTCTGCGCGATTTAAGCTGTTTTCGGGAACGAGCCATTATATATAACTACTTATATAAATATTATGGACTGTTCAAATAATTATAATGGATCCTTAAATTCGTAGTCATAAATCACTTTGTCGGCTAAATCCTTTGTCAAAAACGACCACAACATGTTATAGATCATATGAATATACATATTCAAAATCACTATTTTCATTAATGAATGGTTATATTTGCCATTTATTAATTCGCATATTGCTACATAATTCCGCATCCATTGCGTATTTCTTTATGAAATAAAATATATAAAAAATTGATTGAATATATTATTAAGTGCGCTTAATATAAAATCATGGGTTTATCTATTGAACAAGAATATGCTTTTAACAAGTTCACACAAGGACACAATTTGGTTATTACGGGTCCAGGAGGAACTGGTAAGTCTAAACTGATTCAACACTTGGTACAATATGCGAATGATCGGCGACAATCCTTTCAGGTAACCGCTTTAACTGGATGTGCCTCGATTTTATTGGGGGTAAATGCTAAAACGATTCATTCGTGGTCGGGGATAAGACTATGTAAAGGCGCAAATGAGGAGATCATCGAAAAAGCCGTGCGCAATCAACGTACAAAACGCAATTGGAAATCGATAAAAACCCTTATTATTGACGAAGCCTCAATGATGAGCGCCAAGATGTTGTTCGTTTTAGACGCAATCGGTCGCGAAATCCGCAAAATCGATCGTCCCTTTGGAGGCATTCAAGTAATATTGACATGTGATTTTTATCAATTACCGCCGATTGGAACTGCAGGTGACGAAGACAGCGGCAAATTCTGTTTTGAATGTCCATCGTATTATGATATGTTCCCTTTAGCAAATCATGTGGTATTGACGAAAATTTTCCGTCAAAGCGATGAGACATATATCAGTATATTGAACGAAATTCGTCAAGGGGAAATAAGCGACGCAAACGTCGAAGTATTACAAAAATATGTGAATCGTGTTTATGATAAAGAGCAATATGGGGGCGCAGCGTTGACTAAACTGTTTCCTACAAAAAGTCGCGTGGATGCGATCAATGAATCCATGTTTAACCAAATCGACGACGAAAGTCATGTTTATCAAGTGGAAACATGTACCACTAGTTTGGTTGATTATAATGTCAAAAAACCGATTGATGCTAGTAAAATGGAGGCGTGTCGTAAGATGACGGCACAAGATAAAGAAAATGAATTACAGTTTTTGAAGAACAATACGCCATGTATCAGTAATTTAGAATTGAAAAAAGGCGCGACAATCATGTGTACAGCAAATATTGATTTAGCAAATGGAATTTGTAATGGAAGTCAGGGGGTGGTAGTTGATTTTGTCAATAATATTCCGAAGGTTAAGTTTTATAATGGAGTGACAATGTGTATGGAGAAAAACATATGGGCGAGTGAAACCTATCCATGTATTTATATATCACAATATCCTTTGATGTTGGCTTGGGCAATTACGATACACAAAATACAGGGTAGTACGCTTTCGATGGCCGAAATGGATATTGGAAAAAATATATTTACTTATGGACAGACATATGTTGCGCTTTCTCGAATACGAAGTTTAGAAGGATTGTATTTATCAGGATTTGATCCATCGCGCGTAAAGGCCGATCCAAAAGTTAAAGAATTCTATGGAAATATTCCAAATAAGATAATTTTAGAAAAAGACCCCGATGTGAAAATAATTAGCTTAGTATAATGTATAATGGCAGAAACTCGTCAGATGACCCAAGATGAAATAAATGAAATAATAACTAACAACAAAATTAGATTAAATACTAACGACCATAAAGAACTGAGCGAACAATTTCCAAAAATCAAGTCAGAAGAGAATCTTGGTGTGATTTTAATTCAAACTTTGAGACTATACAATAAGATTGATAAATGGTTCCAAGGGACTACTATGTTTCCTGAGACTGAAGGTGAAGCTAAGAATTCTAGATATGATTGCAAAAAACAAAAAACAAATTATTTAAACATCGGGAATGTGGATGTATGTAGCTTGTTCCATATGCAGCAAAAACAGATCCATAATATTTTAGCGGCCGCGCTTTCTTCGCATCCCAATCCTCCTCTTTCCTTCAAGGAACCTATTTTAAGATGTAAAATTTTTTTAGGAAGTATTGACAGCTTAAAAGACAGGTTAAGTATAACAAACACTATGACGAAAATGACATCCATGATAAGCAGAAAGAGTGCTGACGGACTATTTAAAGATTTGCTTGGTTCAATTGAATCCGCTCTTGTAAACGCAAAGGACGAAACTTTTTTAAAATTCAAATATAAGTATAAAAAATTAAAGGATTATTTTAAAAATACCCAGAGTTTTAATGATTTTTTGTTTGGAGCGATAGATAATCCCCAAACAACCAGATTCGACATTTTGGTCAATACTGCTACCACGAGAGACAGAGATGATATTGTAGACTTTCTGAGACGTAAAGATCAACGATCACCATCATCATCATCAATGGCAGCACCAGTATCAGGAAACACATCTGGAATTCAAACAGTAGTAGGGAATATGCAACTACTTGATGTTGATAATACTAACAATGGTAATAATACTAACAATGGTAATGGAAATAATGGAGCTGGAGCTGGAATTAATGGAAATGGACAAGAGGACGTGGTAGTAAACCAAGAGACGCAGGGTACAGTCTCTAGCAATTGGTTTGGTTTACCACCATTATTTACTCCTGAGTCTGTGACCCCTAACTTTCTTGAAGAGACTGAAGAACAGAAACAACAGAGGCTGGAAGCAGAGACACAGAGGCTGGCAGAGGAAGCAGAGGAAGCAGAGAGGCTGGAGAGAGAGAGAGAGAGAGAGGGAGATGGAGTTGTAACTGTACCTGGAGCTGGAGCTGGAGGTGAACCTGGAGCTACATCTGGGTATAGCAGGATGCGAACGTTTTTTAGTAGTTACAATAGAAATAACGAAGAAAAAAAACATCAAGCAATTATTGACAAAAATCAAGCAGAGAACGCACCAGGCGCAGGTAAAGATGAAGAAGTAGAAACTGAAAACCAAGACGCCTCCCTCACTGGGAAAAAAAGCGGTTTTTTCAAGAGCGCTAAGAGCGCCTATAAAAGAACGGCAAACTTTTTCAATCCAATAACATCTAGAGAAAAACAAACAGACTCGTCCACAAGGTCTAACTCAGCAGACTCAAACGGCGTTGCAGTCAATAATCCACTAAATGATTCAACAGGAGGAAAGAAAACAAGGAAGAGAAGAAAGCCAAGAAAGACAAGACGTAAGAAACAAAAGAAATCAAAGAGAAAAACAAAAGCAAAAAAATAAATACAATATATATATAGATGGTAGGTGTCAGTATTCTCCCAGTAGCAATACACAATGATGAATTATATTTTTTATTTGGAAAGGAAAATACAATTGAATATGGAATACAAGGATATTCCGATTTCGGCGGCGGACGCGAAGACGAAACAACATTCAACGGCGCCATTCGCGAAGGTTGTGAAGAAATGACAGGTTTTTTCGGCAATGAAAAGCAATTAAAGAAACGTATCAAATCCGCAGGTGGAACATACAAGATCAACCACAATGGCAAATACTACAGCCATATTTTTTTAACAGACTACGATGCGAATTTACCCGTATATTACAATAACAATCATCATTATGTATGGAGTAAAATGGATAATAAGACATTAGCAGATACAAAGATATTCGAAAAAATAGAGATAAAATGGTTTAATGAAAAGGAATTACAAAAATCGCGACACTTATTCCGCCCCTTTTATCGCACAATCATCGATCGAATTTGTGATGAATTAGGCAAAATCCGCACATTTTTAAAAAAAAGGAAAATCGGCGGTAATAAGACCCGTAAAAATATGGATCGTTAGTATATATGTCTTGGAAAAAATATGGTGGAATAAATAATTATGAAGCAATGAGTGATCTAACCGTAAATAATTTGACGGCCGATCATACAATTTCAAAATATGATATATATTCTTATGAAGGTATCATTAATTATTTGTACGCATTGGATTTATTAAACGCCAAAAATATTAGTGTTTTAGAGGAAGAAGTTTATTTAGACGCATCTCGAAGTGAGTTTTTATACGGCTATTTAGATCCTAGCACGAATTATGGTAATATCGGCATAAACACGAAGACAGCACAAGCAACATTGGATATAAGGGGTGATAATCCACTAGCTCTTAACGTTTATGCAGATTCATCTTATAATCAAAATATCATAGCCCGAAATAACAATAGTCAAGCTATAAGTGTATATGTGGATAATGGTTACTCTCAATTACAGTTCGCTTCAACTGACTCTTTTATTAAAGACATAAGTGGCATTTTATATAGTAATGATTATGTTCTCGATAATACACTCACAGTAAAAGGCACCTCGACGCTCTACGAGGAAGTCTATTTAGACGCATCGCAAAATGAGTATTTATATGGCACTGGTGGAAATATTGGCATAAATACTAGGACACCACAAGCCACATTGGATATAAGTGGTTCGAATCCATATTCATTGAACGTGTATAGTGATGCGTCTTTTAATAGAAATATCATTGCGCAAAATGTTACAAATCGAATTTTGAGTGTATATGTTGATAATGACATCGGTCAACTTCGTTTCCCAGGGGCAATCATTACCGAACAGAATGGTATAATATATTTGAACAAATTCGACGCTTCTTATGGTAAAATTGAAGATTTATCCGCAAATAATGCCACTATAAATTCATTGAGTATTGGAACACTTACTTCATTGAGTGATGTATCGATAAATATACTACCGAATGTGGATAATATTTACTTCGGTACAGACGCATCATACATTGAATTAGGCAATGAAAACACGGTGATAAATATTCAGGGTACGCAAAAGGTCAAGGTTTTGGAGTCCGATAGCATAAATAATAATGGTGATATATCCACTAATACTGTAACCGCAAATACAGTAACCGCAACATCTGGAGTATTTACAACAATACAGGTAACAGATAATTTTGATATTAGTATGAATATAACATATTCATCTATTACAATAGAAGATGGTAATGTATCGGGAAGTTTGACTATTGACGCAAATGCCACTTTCAATGCCATAGGGGACGTATGTATGAATAATGTATATATCAGTGGACCATTGACAAGCACAGGCGAAGCACATTTCACAAGTATAGATGTAAGTAATCTGGATGTTACGAATCTCAATGTGACAAATGATACAAGTTTAAATAATCTTACTACAAGTGGCACGGTAAATATAAATAATGGCGCATCAATAACTGGTGGCGCAACAGTGGTTGGCGATTTGGATTGTCAACAATCCACTATTGTTCAATGGTGATTTTCATAAATATATGATTTATTTATGAAAAAGTGAGGATTTATTTATAGGATTGTAATTCCGCGCGTAAATCTTTGACTTCTTGTCGTAATTCTTTTACTGCTTCGACTAATAATGCGGTTATGTTACCATATGCTACTGATTTATATCCATTTTCGTCGTTTGCGGTAGTTACAACTTCGGGCACGATTTTTTCTATTTCTTGCGCGATGAAACCAATTTGCTTTTTATCTTCATCGCCTTTCCTTACGAATTTGACACCTTGTAGACTACATACTTTATCCAGACATAATTCCAATGGTTTAATATCTTTTTTAAGACGGAAATCCGAAGTGGCATTGAATGATGTAGCTAGGACTTGACCATCAACGTCTAACAACTGTTGTGGTGACGTTGTTCCAATACCAACATTACCACTCGTGTAACAAATGCCAGTATTGTTTGAAGTATCATTCCATACTCCTATATCAGATTGAGGTTGTCCGTTAAATCTAATATTAGTACAATTGATTATACCATTAACATCCAATACAAAACTTGCATCAAGACTCGAAGTACCAATACCTACATTTCCACTTGAATCCATAATTAAACCTGGGGTATTTGGATTTGATATATATTGCCCCGAGCCATCTCGCGGATTCAGGGAAAAAACATCATTATATGAATACATCCCAAATTTTTGTGTACCCGTTGAACCAGCCCCAGCATCATTTAACTGTAAAACACCTTCTATTGTTAAGATATTATCAGGACTCGTGGTACCAATACCGACATAACCACCGTTGATATACGAGTTACCACTGGAATCTAATAATATATTACTGGAGGTATCGCTATTATAAAGTTGTAAATAGGCATTGTCATTAGTGTCTGTATAAGCAATGATTCTTTCAGCTCCTGAAGAGTTATCAATACGAAGTCCATCATCGGAATTAGACATTCTCAAATTTAATATTGAAGATGGATCCGTAGTCCCAATACCAACATTACCATCTATATAAAGATTATTGTTACAATTAATAATACCACTCACATCTAAATTATATAACGGTGACCTAGTCCCAATACCAACATAACTAGTTATATAAAGATTATTGTTACAATTAATAGTACCATTAACATCCAAAGCATATAATAATGATGGATTTGACAAACCAATACCAACTGGTCCACCAAGTGGATTTAATGCCAATGTACCGTAATTAGATGATGCATCGGGTGTTTTATTTAGAACATTAGTAAATGTTTGGATAGTTGATGCAATAGGATTATTTGTTGCATCTACAGAAAGAACCATTTTTTGATCATAATTAGAAGTACAAATACCATCATAAATACTTGATACAGGTACTTCTAACTTGTTATTTGGTCTAGATGTACCAATACCGACATTGCCTTGTGCGGTGACATTCATAACATGAATATCATTTGCTAATACACTGAGTGGATATGTATCATTAGCACTTAAATCAGTACCCAATTCGCATATACGAATACCTGTTTCGCCAATATTAGAATCATCACCATATATACGTCCTGAATATAAACCACTATTTGCGTTATTAAAGGAAGTGTATACATCCAACGTTGAAGTTGGTGACGAAGTTCCAATACCGACATTACCAGATGCGTCGATTATCATTTTGTTATCATTGTTAATACTGAAATACATCTTTTGATCAGGTGCTGAATTCAAGTAAGTGGCACCACTGGAATCTTGTAAAATAGCATAATTACTACTTGAGTCATAATCTATATGACTTATACACATGGCATCAGAGAAATTTGAGTTTCCTATTGATGTTCTTCCGAAATAAGATAAAACATCTTTATCTACACTGACACTTATTGTACCACTTACGTCTAATGTGTAACTAGGTGTGTTTGTGCCAATACCGACATTACCGGATGAGTCGACACAAAATAGTGGTGTTGTATTATTATAACCAATATCTCCACCGAATAAAGTAAATGTGTCTTTTCCACTGTTATTAACATATGGACCCAATCGCCAATCATCTCCACTTGGATTTTCAAATGTAAATAAATATTGATAATCAAAAGTATTTGTTATACTTCTATTAAAGTGTAATATACTTTTAGGATCTGTTGTATTAAATCCTATGTTACCCGATGCGTCACCTTTGCCTTGTATATACAAAGCAGGCATTTCATCATCATAAAACACTGCCACAGGTTGATTACCTGTTTGCTTTACGAAAATAGCAGGCCCGGTACCATCATTGGTAATAGAAATCATTTCGGTTGTTTGAGCGTCTGTATTTATAATGTTCATAACACCATTCAATGACAAATCACCTTGAATACGAACATTTCCTACGACTGTTAACATACAATCAGGACTAATAGTATTTGTACCTATACCCATTGCCCCTTCTACTAATAGACCATTTGTAGGTGCCGATTCAGAACCAGCATAGTTAGATCCAATTACCATATTTCCTGAAACATCCAACGTATTTTGAGGGTTATCACTACCAAGACCTAATTTGCCATCTGATAATAATGTCATATTTGTCGTTCCTGTAGATGCTCCATTAATATCACATATATCGAAAAACAAACCACCTTTGTTGTTTATAGTATCATTGTAACGAATTAAATATCCTCCAGATGGTTCAATTAGTGTTAATGCCAAACCAGAATCATCCCATGATTTATTTACAATAAATGAGTTATAACTTTGATCACCAACAATTAATAATCTTTGTGATGAGCTTGGTATATCACCTATACCTACATTTCCGTTTGTATTGACATTAAATAGTGGTATAGTATCATTATAATTAACATTATCGCCAAAAATACTGAAAAAATTTACACTATTGTCACCAATCCAAGGACCTATTCTCCAATCAAAATTATTTTGATTTTCATTTTCGAATGTAACGACAAAGTCATAATTATAGCTATTATCAAGTGTTTCTTTGAAGTGTAATACCGATGCTGGTTCGATTGTGCCAATACCTAATTTTGACGCATTTATATCAACATTATTACTTAGATCAAATGTAATGTATGGTGTCATACCAACTAGTCCATCTGATCCAAATAATGAAAATTTCTCGTTTCCGCTTCCATCTAAATATGGACCTATTCTCCAATCATATCCATTAATGGAAGTGTTTTCATATGTAATACATAAATTGTAATCAAAAATTCTTTGAAGATTTTCCTGTAAATGTAAACGTGTGGATGGATCTACATTTTCTCCAATACCTAAATTATTACCAATTATTAATTCTTGATCGTTTCCACCAAGTTTTATTTGATTATCACTTGAAATAGTAATATTATTACCAATTGCTATCGAATTATTATGACCATTACTATTATTATTACCTATATTAATACAATTTTCAACAATACTATTACTGTATGCTATGTTATAACTGGGGTCTGCATTACCGACAAGTACATAATTTGCTGAAAAATCTGTAGTTGAAAACCCAGCAGCAAGATCAGTATATGTATTTGGTCTTCCAGTTGATTTTGCGTGGCTCCAAAAAATACCACCTGAACTATCAGTATAATTAGTACTACCTCCGGAAGCAAATGCCGAAAAATATCCACCGTCTATTAATGGAACATATTTAACCAGATTCCAATTTACACTAGAAATGAGATTATTTGAATTATCTATAATACTACTATTCTCTGCCCATGATGTTCCATCAGTACTATAATATAAATTACCATTACCATTTGTTTCGATTGTTGCGACAAATATATTATTACCATATGCTATACTGGTATAGTTACCCAATGAATTGGTAGATCTGGATACACTGCTTGTAGCTACGTTGTAAGTAAACCATTCATCATCGCCCACACCAATAAACATACCATTTCCATATGCGACTGAATTCCAACCACCACTTGTTGCTCCAGTAATAGCAACCGAAGTAAAATCACGAGTAATCGGATTTGTAAAAATAATTACATTTGTTTTATTATTTGCGACAGCCATAAATGTCCCAGTTATATCTCCACTATATGCCAATGATACGAAAACTTGATTGTCACAATAATTACCGTATATTTCTGTATTGATAGAATCAAATGCTGTACCGTACCATAAATACCCACCATTTGTACTGTAAAAAATACAGTTATTACCAGCGGTTAAATAGTAATTATTTTCATATATGATTGTATTTAATTGACGGTAGTAATTATTAACTGAAATATCAGCGGGTATATTAATGTATTCTATTTCGGGTACTATATTTACAATGTATGTAGAACCAGATACATCTACAATTGTTTCGTCAGATGGCTCGTTAACAAAATACGACGCACTAATATCTGGACCGTCAAAACGGAAATAAATGTCACTTGCGTCTACACCAAAAATGTTGTATTGATAATTGATAGAAGAATCATTTATTAACTGAATTGACATATTATCCATATTTTGATTATTTGGGAGAGTAGCGTATATTACAATCGATGCCAAATCACCTGAATTATAAATGTTTGGGTTACTATTTGTCCATGATAATTCAATGTATGCTCCTGATCCTTCAAGATTGACAGAATCAGTTAAATCATTATTTATAATATTATTTGTGTTTCCAGATGGAATATTTATATTAAAACCAGATATAGCAGCTTGTAACGCAGCATTTTGAACAAGTGGAATAATCTGTCCTTGTACAGCATAAGAAATGTCGACCACACCATTATCTGTATTATTTGACCAATTTCCACTGGCATCGTTGGCTATAATATGTGTAGTAGAGGGTATACTCGAAAATGATATATCATAACTACCAATATCATTTCCATCAAATCTCATGATATTATAATCCACAGGCGTTGTATCACGAAATGTGACAATTGTTGTTAATGGTGTTCCACTTGCGTCATTTTTTTCATAGAGTTTCATTTCAACTATAGAAGGTAAAGCATTCTGAGCATATACAGAAGTCATGTATAATACAATGGATTGAATGTTTCCAAATGTAACACCTGATTTAATATTAACTATGGTACTACCTCCTGTTTCGGCACTCTGAATTGTACCGTCTGTTAGATCATGGTTATAAATATTTGGCTCTCCTGATATATATTCGCTTACTACACAATTACTACTATCTTTCCATAACTGAATTTCGGCCAAAGCACCTTCGGCAATAATTTGTAAACTTCCAATTGATGTATTTTCTGAAATATCTATCGGGATCCATACTTGTATTTCATTAATAGAAACTTGGGCAGTACCGAGAGCACGTTGTAATCTCAATTTATTAAAGTCAAAATTTTTTGACGCATCAATGATTCCGCTATTTGAACCACTACCGCCAATAAATAAGCTATCCGATATTGTATCATATGCGGCACCCTGAAAAATATAATAATTACTAGAAGAGTCAATTTGTGCTATTGGAAAAACGTGATTATAATAGTTATTCAATGATAAACTTACATCTATCATGTTAGCATTATATTCAATATTACTGTAAACCACAATAGCCTGGATATCATCGATGTTATATTCATCGTTAAGAGTGATTGTCAATGTATTATTCGTTGGACCATTATTATTTGTCGCGAAATAATCATATGAGTTATTCGATATATCAATGTTTGTCACGTTACCATCAATAGCATTACTTGGAGCATATTCGGGGCCCGATTCTTGATTATTTGTACTTGCATTTGTATTAATAGCTACATTACTATCATTTATCCAGACTTGAACTTCATTCATAATTAGTTGTGTTGTATTAGAAATAGTAAATACCAATTGGGAAAATCCAGTATTTGAATTATAGTCAAAACTGTGATTTACTGTATTCCATGTTTCACCGCCACTACTATCAATCATGGTATAAGATACATCACCAACAGCTAGAAATTTATTTGAAACATTACTATTTCGGTCACCATATGTGATAGCGTTAAGTGAAATATCATTATATGAAACATCAGTAGAATTAAAACTAATATCATATATCCATGATAAATTTTCATACATTACGTTATCGATTCCAATATTAACATTTCCCATTCCATCCAAAACATTCGAAAATGTATTTGCGCCAATGTATATGCCTCTACGTGGATTATCAAAATAAATATTTTTTTCATTGTTTACTGTAATTGTACCACTTGATGTTGTGCTTCCACTTATATCAAAATTTTGTTTTACATTTAAATTTCCATCTATAGTAATATCATTAGTTACGTCTATAGATTGAGATTGTAAATTACCACATACATCAACATTGCCACTTTGATCAATCGTCATATTATTAATATCTGTCTCTCCTCGGATAAGCACATCACCGCTTATATCCAATGTGGCACTCAATGTACGTGCTGGATTACCATTGACGTTTCCAAGACCAAGGCGACCGCTTGCGTCCATGACTAATTTGGTTACATAGTTTGAACCATTACCTGTATCACTTATGTTAAATTGAATATATTCGTTGGGATGGTCACCAGTTACTTTTACCATAGCATAGTCATTTTCTATTTCTGTAATAACAATATTACCACAGGCATCGGTGTTTTGTTGTGTAAAATCCATCCAATTATCACCTTTATAACCTTCGAATACATTTTTGGAACTATCATATCTAAACATACCACTGTATGGTTGGGATGGTCTTTGATCAATATCGCCTCTTGGTACTAAAATAGCATCACTTGCGCTAATGTCTAAACTGCATCTAGGGGCATCGGTTAAGTTAATCCCAATACTATTATTCACATTTAATAGCTTGTTCATTGTACTTGTTCCATCTACAATGAGACTGCCACTTTGATCAATCGTTAGCGTTTGGCTAATATTTCCGAAAGACGCATCAAAATTGTTAAGGAAACAGTCGCTTATATCCAATTGAATGATTTTTTCATGAATTATGATACTACTTATATCAACGCTTGTGAAACTCGCAGTTTGGCATGATAAATCATTAACACTTATATCATTGGATATAATATTTGTACTTGTAATAGTTGTGGCACTTATGTCATTTATAGTTGTATTACTAATAGTTACATTAGAATTTGTACCGCCAATATTTATATATGATGCGTCGGTGCCAAAATTTACGATGTTTATTGCGTTTGGTATTAAATCAAATGTATCCGCGCTAATGGATTGAATAATACCAGCTTGTAATATGTTAATACTTGCGTCGTTACATGATAAATCGCGTATTACTGCGCTTGATATATCCAATGTGTCGATGTAGATCGTGCCATTTGATCCTGTAATAGATGTGGAATTTGGAAAATTAATATTTTGTGATACATCGATATTTGTAAATGATCCGTTTATAGATGTAAGTGTATTTGTATCAACATTATCTGAATTTATAGATCCATTAACAATAATATTACCACTAGTTTCTATAGCAATTCCTGTATTATGTACATCTTGAAAATATGAATTTTTTATTTTATTGGCTGATCCATCTGTTAACCAAGTTGACATATATATAAATTTATGATATTATTATCGTAATAATAACATATATATTTAAAAAAGGTCCTACTGGGAATCGAACCCAGGCTGGCGGATTCAAAGTCCGCAGTCATAACCATTAGACCATAAGACCAGGACTATTACTAGTAAATTATATTATTATGTTTTTTTTAAATGGTTAATAAATTAACATATTTATTCAATAATATATATAAATCATTTTATTTAACATTATATATATATTACTAAATAAATGGATAGCAATCAACAGGTTTTTTGGACGTTCTTTATAACCACAATGTGTGGTTTTTTACTTGCCCTAGGACGCCAAATGTATAAATCTAAATGTAGAGAGATTGACATATGCTGTATCCACATCAAACGTGACGTCGAAACCGAGGAAAAGATCGACGAAATACAATTACAACGTCTACCTAGTGCACAGTCAACCAATTCTGATTTAGACATGATAACACCAACAAATGTATAAAAAATTGATTGGATTTATACATTTTTTATTATAACCACAATATGGTCACCAATGAAGAAATATACGATTTATTAATGAAGCTTTCACAAAAAATCGACAATTTAGAAAGTAAACTACAGTATGTACAAAAAACTGAAGCCGCAATGCCAGAACCGTCTTTGTCAATCGAAGAATGGTTAGACGAAGCCTCGGTAGAACAATCATACATTAACATACTAGTTTCGACATCCGATGGCATCATGGCAGCATTTAAACTATTTGTATCTAATAATAATAACAAGTTGCAGCTTCCATTATTTACATATAAACGGAAAACATATGTAACAGTGACAAAAGATGATTTAAAAAAATGGCAGCCATTAGATCAAGCATCGGAATATTTTGTTCGAGAAATATGGCGGAAATTTGTCAAATATACACTGGACAATCCATTTCAGGGGGTACATCCCGACATAGTAGATATATATAAACAAAGAATAATGGCAATGCGCAAGAACCTATACGAAGTTGAGAAAAACAAAAAGGAAATACTTAAATGGTTGGCAAATACAGGTTAAGATATATCTTTATTATATATGCCAGGGAAATTCATAGGGATTATTAATTTCAATAAATCTTCTCCAAAACTGCTAATAGAATCATTAGTTGAACTACATTATCGTATTATTATGATTAATTCTGATCAACCGTATTATGAACTAGTATCGCAATTCTCGCATATTAGTCATTGGATTTTGGTGGGCGACGATTTTCATTTATATAATAAATCGAAGCCATTGCTTGATATGGAATTATTCACTTTAGACAAACATTTTTTATTGACTTCTTACTTGATGAACGGCTTCTTACAAAATAAAGGAATGACGATTAAAGGCGGGGAAAGTACAGACTATATTGGAGAAATCAATATATGTACGACAAAACATGATCTATTCGATACTTTGCCTAAAAAAATGAATGTTTATCGCAAACACAAGCATTATTTCAAAGAAGGTCACGATCATTTAGAAATATTAAACACTCATAAAAAACAAATAATGACCGCGATTTACAATGATGAAACTACTAAAAACCCAATCATTTTACTACAATGGCAACCTGATAAAACAACTCATGGGATCATATTTTTAAATAATTGGATCCATTAATTCCTTTTCTTTTTCATCGTTTGACGAAATTTAGGATTTTTTTCAATCGCATTTAAAAGACGTATTTGACTTTTTGCTTTTTCTTTTGTTGTACATTTAGCATAAATCTTTTTCGTTTTAGGGTTATATACTTTGAAACAATCTTGTTTATAAACTTTACGAATTTTATATGGCATGATTATAAATATATATAATATTATTTTTTTTGTGCGTTTATAATATAATCATGGATATGTTTTTTTCTAATTCAAAGCTTTCGAGTAAAAGATATAATAGAGTAAGTAAACCAACGCCAGTAAAAGTACAAAAGGGACACATTGTATTAGGAAAGGGGGCTTTGCAAGTTACCACAAAAAAGTAAAAAAATTATAATTATATATTTACAATTATAATTGCACTAATATAAAGCAGCACCCTTAACTATTATTTCATCATCTCCTAATAAATTAATATCATGTAATGTGAAATGAATTATGATAGTCGTGATGTTTTCATAATTGCTACCAATACTAAGAATAATAGGATGTTGCGTAATTGTATTATCAATTCCATTATTATCAAATATGTAGTTGTAGTTATCATTATTTACTGCACTACCAGTTTGAGAACCACTGTCAAAAAATATTAAATCTAGCGACAAATTACCATTACTATTATCATTGTCTACACCAAAACAATTTGACAGTATGTAGCCATTTTGTGTAATGTTTGTTTGATTGGTACCAGAGTTATATGATAAACTGGGTGAAGAATATAAATATATTGGATTTGTAGACGCCGTAGTTGTAAAAGTGTTGTCAGTTCCCAATGAATACATTGTTGCGACCACATAGAGTTGTTGTCCCCGTAAGTACTGAGCTTGATTTTGTAAATTAAATGTGAACGTATATGTATTGCTGTTTGTATTTACTCCATTTACACTATTTACTTGAATATTATTCGACAAACTAATATTGGAAAGATTAAGTGGTTTTGTTGGGTCATTATTTTTATTAACATAAAGTGAAGCAGTAGCGCTATTATAATTTGTCGTATTATCATCAGTTGATTCAATTGTCATGGTTGCCATAATTATTGTATCGCCTTTCGAAGGTTGAGTCATATTGATACTAGAAATGTCTAATTTATTATTAATTATGTTAATAGCAGTTGTTGTAATAACCTGTGATGTCCATGGATTTCCCGCATCATCATTACCACTAGCAGTTAAACGGAGTTTTATTTGTGTAGGAGTTCCAGACACATCAAGTATTACATTTTCTGATAGATCAGTAATCCCAGAAGAATCTATAACTGTATTACTTGAAGCATCTAATGTAGCAATTGTCAAATTTATATCGCTAATACCATTGGCATTGTATAAATCACTAAGGACAGAAGCGCCAGTAAACCCACTTGCTAAATTTACTGTGATTTGAGTTTTATCAATTACATCACCATCTGTAATAGTATTGACTAAAGTAGTATCGGTAACTAAACTTGAAAATGTAGGATTTATTTGTGGGATAAAACTTGTTTGATTCTGGACGCCATTCACTGTGAAAACATTAGTAGGCGGAGAAGGACCCAATGATGTATCATTTATAAGTATACAATTTAAACTAACATCTAAACCAGCAACCAGAGTAAATGCGACAATGTTACCACAAATATCAGGACCTAATGTATATTGACCTGTATTTGGAAGGATTATTGTAGCACTGTTTGATCCTTGCGTTACAGTTAATTCGACCGAGCTAATATCAACAACTCCATTATCATCTGTAATTGGATCACTATTACTAATATCAATTGTAAATTGCGGCAATGAAGAATTATTTAGATTGGCTGCTGGATTTATGATGGTAAATGTTGGTGCGTTTGGAGTAAATGGAAATTCTAGAGAAACACCAATGACAACTCCACTCGCATCATCATTACGATTGCCAGATAAATCAATATTTGACGCAACTGTTCCATTTCTTGTCAATCCATTATCCAATGAAATTGTTAAAAATGATCTTAATTGTAAAAAATCATTTGGATCAAAGGCATTGAGACTAAAATCAGTTGCGGTTAATATGATTGGGTTTAAAGTTCCCAGACCTGAATTATCAAAAGTATATTCACTAGGGGGATTATTACTTAAATCTATTACATAGATTCCTGTAGTTTGAAAATCATCAACAGACGCTTCAATTGTCCATTTTGAAGGTTGAACAAAATCATTCACACTAGAAGTTACGAGTTGTTTTGGCATAGCTGTTGTAGTCGCTGAATATGAAAAATTAATAATACTACTCACGGTATTTAGAGGTTGTACTACTTTAAGATTCCCATTAATTGTAGGAATATTATCATCTACCGGTATAAATGAACTATCGGTATACGAAATCACTTGAGAAGACTCATCTACAGTACCATCAATCAGATTGAAGGAAGACTCACTATATATCATTGTATTAGTTGACCCGTCAATAAAGTTTGAATTTTTAATGGCGACTGTAACTAAACTATTGGAATTTAATTGTAAAATATTATTGGAATTATCTGTAATAGTCGGACCTAAAATCATAGATAATAAACTAGTTTGGTCGCTATTTATCACATACGATGCATCTGATACAGGCCAATTACTAGAATTATCTAGATCAAAATCTAGTATAACAGAACTATTATCTTGCGTAATTGTTATTTGAGATTCCGATAATGTTGTATTATCATTTTCTATAATTGGATTCGTATCTAACATTTTTAAACTAAATTGTGGACCATTTGTTACTTCTTCTAATATAGGTGTCGTTATTGTGATAAGTGGATCGTTAGGTGCTGCCTGAATTGTTGTTGTGTCACTTGATGTAAATGTAGATCCACTATCAGAATAACCAATAACGTTGATTTTCCATGTTTCTCCATTAGTCCAAGGACTTGGAGAGGGATTATTTAAATTTTCTCCTATTAATTTTTGATAATTCGAAGAAGTATCTATCCTTTGTATATATTTTATAAAACTCTCTGATGCGTTATCAATATTATACCCAGATACACGAAATGATTTTATTAATGGTTCTTGAGTACTTACATTACTTACTTCTACAATAACTTGTTCTGAATTATGAGAAGCTACAGTAGTAAAATCATTTGGTGGACTATAATATCTTACTGTAGTTTTTGAAATTTCATTAGAACTTACTTCTAGAAAATCCTCATCTAATGCTGTTACTATTATAGTATATAATTCATCATTTTCGTATAAATTTTCATTATATTCTGTTGAACCAGAAATGTTATCTAAAGCAACTTTCACTGTTTTTGACTCACTACTGGGTTTGTCTTCATTAAATAAATATTCACCTACATTAGTAGCATTACTTACTATAATATCAAAATTAGCAGCAATCTCCCCTAAATTATTTACCGAATTGTTAGAATTAATCATCAGTGAAAGTTGATGTCCTTGAAAATTTTGTTTTACGGTTACATTAAAAGATGCGGCTGAAATATCTGTAATGCTCATATTTACCTATATATATCATTTGTTATTATTATAATTATAGAAATATAATTATAATTCTATGTTGAAATTAATTAGTTGGTTAGATTTAAGGCTGCTGATCCCTTGATTTGCATTTCATCTTCATTTGATGCGATAGTAGTTGTCATATGAACAAGTAAATTAGTATTTGTATTAGTAATACCATTGATTTGAGTGTTTTCGTAAGCAATTGTATTGTTATTGCCATTATTATCGAAAGCATAGTTGTATTGATTGTTAAATGATACATCACCTGTTTGTTGATCCTCATTGTTGACATACACAATATTTAATCCAACTTCGCCATCAGTAGTATTATCTACACCAAATACACTGGATACTGTGTAACCATTTGAACTAATGTCAGCTGTACTACTACCGCTACTACCATTAGTGGCACCTGCGTATGTAATACTAGGCGAAGTATATAAGTATACAAGAGCATTAGAAGTATCTGTAGCACCTGTTGTGAAACTGTTTGCTGAACCAGATGAGTCCATTGTGACCGATACATAAAGAGCATGACCTCTTAAGTATTGAGCTTGACCTGCTAAATCGAAAGAGAATTTCTTAAGAGTATCAGATCCACTAACATCACTTGCTGGAACTTTGACTACTGCTATTGTATTAGCTAATCCGGCTGTAGATAAATCAAGTGGTTTTGCGGCATCATTGTTTTTATTAACATAAAGTGTGGCTGTTGCGCTAGAATAGTTGGATGTATTGTCATCTGTAGCATCAATTACCATTGAACAGTCAAGTGTTGTTCCACTCTTGTCTGGTTGAGAGGCTGTAAGACTGGTAATACCTAATTGACTGTTAATTAGGTTAAGAGCCGATGTGCTTAGACTAATATCAGTCCATGAATTGGAAGCAGCATCTACACCACTTGCTGTAAGTTTTAGAATGATTTGTGTAGGATCTGAGTTTAGAGAAACATCAAGTAAAATGTCTGAATCTAAAACACTAACACTAGAAGAGTCAAGTACAATATTACCATCTAATGCAGAGATGGTTAAGTTAATATCACTGACACCATTGTCATTGTATAAATGATTTAGGGCTGTGGCACTTGTAAATCCAGATGATAAGTTGACTGTAATAGTATTTTTGCTGATAGTATCAGAATCAGTCAATGCAGCTGATAAACTGCCATCTGTTACCATAGATGTGAAAGATGGATTAAATTCAGGGCCAAAAACGTTTTGACTAGCATCACCATTAAGTGTAAAAGTTGTGGTGGCAGCAGAAGCAGTAGGTGCTACACTGTTTGTAATTGTACAGCTCAAACTGACATCTGTATCAGTAGTGAGTGTAAAGGAATTATTACCTTCAATCAAAGGACCTAATGTGTAACTAGCAGAACTATCAAAATTTGTTACATCTAAACTTAATGTAGAACTATTTGTTCCTTGTGTAATAGTTAAAGTAACAGCACTAATATCTACAGGATTATTACTTTGATCTAGAATTGGTGTTCCGTCTTCGATCTTTATAATGAACTGAGCAGATGAATCACTAATTGGATTAGAAGCAGGATTTGTAACAGTAAGTGTTGGTGCGTTTGGTGTAAATGGATATTCTAGAGTAATACTAGATACACTACCACTCACATCATCAACATTACGGTAAACACCAGATAAATCAACAGTTTCAACAACTGTACCAGATAAATCGGATCCGCTATCTAATTTAATTGTTAAGAAAGATGATAATGCTAATACATCATCAGCGGAAAGACTACTAAGACCACTGAAATCAGATGCAGCTAATGTAATTGCGGATAATGTACCAACACCTGTACTATCATCGAAAGAATATTCACTAGGAGGATTACCACTTAAATCAATTTCATATGTTCCAGTAGTAGTGAAATCATCAATAGAAGCTTGGATTGTCCATTTGTGTGGCTGGACAAATTGAGAAGCACTTGACGCATCTACTACCTTTGGCATAGCGGTTGTTACACCAGCATAAGAAAATTGAATAACTGAAGCAGGTACATTAAGTGGTTGAACAACATCAGGTTCACCATTAAGAGTAGGAATATTATCATTTACAGGGGTGAATGTGGTGAACTTTGAAACATCTTGTACGCCAGTAGTACCATTAATAAAATTGAAGGAAGCTTCAGCTGTGGTCATTGTATTTTCTTTGGTACTAATAGTATTGGAATTCCTTACAGCAATAGTCACTATATTGGATGCATCCAAAGTTAATGTATTACCATTAGAGCCTGTAATTACAGGACCCAATGTAAGAGTTAATGTTCCAATGTCGCTACTTACTGAATATGTGTTAGGGTTAGCGGAAGAATCTGCTGTTCCAGCATTGGTACCAGTATTAGATATATCAGTTACAACTGTAACAGTTGTATTACCTTGTTTAATATCAACACTGGACTTTGTCCAGGCAGACACACTATTCTCAATAATAGGAATAGTATCAACAATCACCAATGAAAATTGAGGTCCATTTGTTACATTAGCTAGTAAAGGGGTAGTAACTGTAAGATCAGGATCATTAGGGGCGGCTTGAATTACACCACTAGCAGTAATATCATTTGTTGTACCGTATGTATTACCATTTGCGGTCTGACCAATGATATTTACTATCCATGTTTCACCATCAACCCATAATCCACCATTTGGGTTATCATCACCGGAACCAATAAGAGTTTGAAAAGAAGAAGAAGTGTCTGTTCTTGCTACAGTTGTGGAAAAAATATCTGATGTATCAGTTTGATTGTACCCGAATAATCTGAATGCTGTAATAAGAGGTTCAACACTAGATAACCCAGAAACATCCACTATCAATTGGGCTGCTTGTGATGAAATACTAGCAGTGAAATCTGCAGGGGGACTATAGTATGTGAATACTAATGTGCCAGTTTCACCCGCTACTGCCGCACTGCTGCTATCTAAAGCAGAAACTTTAATTGTGTACTCTACACCTGCGACATATGTGACAGTAGTACCTTGGTAACTGGAGATATTAACATGCTCTTCGTTTGTTGATAATGCCTTCTTATCCTCGTAGAAAAGAATATTAGAAGGAGTGCCAGAAGCGTATACGCGAATTTCATAAGTTGAAGCACCAAAACCATTTAAGGAAGCGTCGTTGTTACCTTCAATAGAAAGTTGAACTTGCATACCCTCATAGTTTTGTCTGGTAGCAATAGTGAACGAAGTTGCTTGCGAGCTCATAGCTATATACAATAATTAATATTTTTTTTTGGATTAATTAAATAATTCTTTAAATTTACTGTAACCTATATTTTTCACAACAGGTTTTTCTTTATTGAGCCATGTGAAATTCAGCATTTTGCCTAAATAAATAAATTTATTTTTAACGAAATCATCTGCATTTTCATTTTTCAATTTATTTTTTACTTTTAAAGTTGATTTTATCTTATCTTTTTTAATAAACTCTAAAAATACACTTTTCCCTCCCACTTCATTCAATATTTTTTCATCAACGAATAATTCCATACATTCAAAATAACGAACGTACTTCATAGCTAAAATATTCAATGCGTCATAATCTACATAAACATCGCAATAATACGCGAATCCTTGTTTATATGGATCATAATACATCATCACGTTCACTCGATTATTATTTTTCAACAACACATTTTGATATAATAATCGTGTCTTCCATGACTTCTCTAAACTATTGCCATTGGTTTTCATGATTTCTTTACTCTTATCGAAATCATATAAAACGTCAATATTTGAGTTCAAAGATGCGTCATATTTCGTTAAAAACATTTGTTTTTGATCTTCTAAATACAATTTATGATAATCAATCTTCTTTGGTCTTATATAAAAATAACCATGAACCATGTAAAAAAATCTATACAAGATAAATAATATTTGCCTGATAATGTTCATTTTATATTTTGCTAAATTAAAATGTGTTTATACATTTTTATGTCAATTGAGTTTTGCGATATTTCCATAACGATGTCACTTCTTCGTCCATAAATGGCAGATCAACAATTTCGTAATTTTTACTACAGTTGTCAGGATGTAAAACTACTAAACATAATTTGGTTGTATTTATACCATAAAGACTGGCCAATATCTTTCTATATACATTGAGTTGAAGCGAATAGTGCCAAAAATTAGAATCGTCTACATGACGAATACAATGAGTTTTCGCCCTTTTCCCACCGAATCCTTCATAATCGATTTTTTTAGTGCGCTTCCAGTCATAAATATAATATTCGCCATTTGTTATGTCTTTGAATACCATGTCAATTGAACCCGCGATTTTCAGATCTTCATCGTAAACACACCACTCTGTTCGATATGGTTCTAAATGAGGATGATCTTTGACAAAATTTTGGAAAAAGATATATTCAATGGAGTCGTCATTAACCGTCATATTATTATAAAAATATTCAATGTGTAAATGCGTTTTTGTTCCTGCAGTGGATGCTTCAAGACCATTTTGTGCCCACATTGCCTTGATTTCTTCGCGACTCTTACCATAATATTTGTAATCAGGATCATCGAATTTACCACTTTTGATCATATTATCGATTATTTCATCGGAGTCAAAATGACCGAAATGACTGTGATTCCATGTGGTAACAGAAGTATAATTACTGTCACCCTTTATGGTGTACACATGAGTCGGTTCATCGAATTCAATGTGTTGATCGCGTTCGTGTGCGTTTAGTTCGTTCAAAAAGGTGGCCATATTTATAATAAAACAACTGTAAAACTTATATGAAATCAATTTTTTATATAATTTTAAATGAATTCCCCGAGTGAAGAACAAAGAATCATAATAAATAATATAGAAAAAGGAGTAAATGTCCATGTTCAAGCGGTGGCAGGATCGGGTAAATCCACGTCTGTATTTTCCATATCAAAGGCGTTGCCAGAGAAAAACATATTGCTCCTTACGTATAATTCTAGTCTGCGATTGGAAACCAAAGAAAGAGCGCAATCATTTAAACTGACAAATATGGAGGTTCATACCTTTCATTCATTAGGTGTGAATTATTATACAGAAAACGCGCATACTGATACTGGGTTACGACAGTCGCTACTCTATAAATATACCCCTCAAAAACCGATAAAAGCGTTCGACATTTTGGTCATTGATGAGAACCAGGATTTGACCCAGCTTTATTACATGTTTGTCATCAAATTTTTGTTAGATTATGGCCAAAAAATCCAGATAATATGCTTGGGTGATGAGCGTCAATGTATATATGATTTCAAGGGTGCAGATGCCCGATATTTATCGATGTGCGAACAGTTATGGGGGTCTTTCATTCATTTACAAAATCCCAATTTTGTCAAATGTGATTTGAAAACATCGTATAGGATAACCGATCAAATGGGCCATTTCGTAAACAAATGTTTATATGGAGAAGAAATAATGAAAACCTGTCGTGCGGGACCGAATGTAGTATATGTACGCAACAGCCGACAAAATACCGAATCCTTTATCATTTTTTCGATAAAAAGATTATTACAAAGTGGTGTTAAGCCAGATGATATTTTCGTTTTATCGGCGTCTGTCAAAGGAGTTAATAGTCATGTGCGTAAATTGGAAAATAGTTTGGTGGAGGAAAATATTCCGTGCTTCGTACCTATGTTTGAAGTAGGTAAACTCGACGAACGCGTGATTCAAGGTAAAATCGTATTTTCGACTTTTCACAGCGTCAAAGGACGACAAAGACCGTATGTATTTTTATGTGGGTTTGATAATAATTATTTTCAACATTTCGCGCGCAATATGGACAATAATCTTTGTCCAAATACCATTTATGTGGGATGTACTCGTGCCGTCGAGCAACTATTTTTGATTGAATATGATCATTTTCCTAGCGATCGTCCCTTCGAATTCCTGAAAAACACCCATCATGATTTTATTGCGTGTGACTATGTCGATTTCAAAGGTACTCCTGGGTCATTTTTCAAACGCAGCGAATCGTTTGATTATACATCTGTTCGACATTTTGAAAGTCCCACCAAAATTGTACAATTTATAAGCGAAAATGTATTGTATGCTATTACCCCGATAATAGACGATATATTTCATAAGTATACTGGACTCGATATCGATGTTATTGACATTCCCAGCGTAGTGGAAACAGACCACGGTTTCGAAGACGTCAGCGATTTGAATGGCATCGCTATACCGTTTTTATTTTACGAAAAGACATGTCAAAACAATTTGCTGAATACTTTGATAGATACATATATCAAAGAAATGAAAAGTGATCATAGATTTTTGCGCGATTTGGTGAAAACTCTCCCCGAGAAATGCGATTCAATAACCGACTATTTATATATGTCCAATATATTGGTAAGTATACAAGAAAAACTATATTTCAAGTTGAAACAAATACGCAAAGATCAATATAATTGGCTTTCACATAGTATTATAACCCAATGTTTAAATCGCCTTGAACACTTTATTGATACAAGTGACAAAGATTCAATGAAATTCGAACATCATTTCATTAATTATAATAACGAAGATTTACACAAAAAGATCGACGCGCATTTAAAACCACATTTCCCCACGAAAGAATTTCGTTTTAGTGCGATATTAGATGTGGTTAATAGTCATACAATATATGAATTGAAATGTACAAACGCAATCACTATTGAACATAAAATTCAATTGATATTTTACGCGTTTCTTTGGCAAGTTTGTGAACTACCCGACAAAGAATTCATTTTAATCAACATCAAAACGGGGGAAAAATTCGAATTAAAAGCATCATTGGAACAATTAACTTTTATCATTGTTCAATTATTACAGGGTAAATATGAGGAGCATGTAAAAAAAAATGATCAGGATTTTCTGCTCGAAAATACAAATCTATTAAACACTATGACTAGCGCGCACTTGATGGATTCTATTTATAATTCTATTTGTGAACACGACACGTCGGAGGTCGTTGACAACGATTGCCATTCTTAAGTACATGTCCACAAATATATTTATATACCCCTCCGCCTATTTTCTTTTTATTCGCATTCCAACATGCACTTGCTCCGTCGAAATCGATGGATACTTCGTAGATTCCTTGAAACCGTTTACTTTGACTACGTGTTAATACCATTGTATATATGAATTGTATATATGAATTGTATATATCTTCATAATGGTGTAATTAGATTCAATTTTTTATCATATAACAATATATATGAAATTTTCGAACAATCCACAATCTGTATATAATGGTGCTATATCTGGTCAAAGAAATATGTTTCTGAGTTCGTCTCTTGCTGCTATGATTATCGGGTTTAGTCATAATTTCAAAAGCCCTTATGTTATTAAATTCGTAAAAATCATGGGAATATGTATATTTATTATTTCAATAACGACTGGTTATTTATCAAATAACGATTTTCGGTTTTATTTAGATAAAATGAAGGATGATTTACCTGATTACATACCGATCGATGGTTGGTATACATGGACTTTTATTGTATATATATACATAGTTTTGATCGCTGTGATTGTTCTCCTTTACTCATTCCGTATGATTCTATTCGAAAAAACTAATTAAATAATAGATATAAAAAATTCTTGTATATTTCTATAATGGACTCCGTCACTGAATTTTTATCCCGAGGTCGTGAGTTTTTCATGAGCATCGTGAACCCATATAAACATACTAATATTGGAAGCGTTTATCAAGACGTGGATATTGAAAATCAATATGAAAAGGCATATGTTGCTGGAATTGTCGGAAGCGGTAACATACTTGTAAATCTATTAGTACATAAATTACAGCTTTTGAAATATATTGGTAGCAACACCATCGATTATATCAACGAAATGATGAAACCAAGAGAAGAAGTAACTATCATTGAAAATGAGGATGGATCTTCCACAGACGATTACGAAGTCGTGACTGATAAAAAACATGATTAAAAAGATTTGATATATTATATATAAAATCTTTAGAATGGAAAACAGCAAAGTGTATGGTTTGAAGGGGTAACCTCTACGCTAAAATTTTCATTAAAATCATTTATTTCATTTTCAAGATCATTTGTAAACAGAATAATCGTCTCCACTACATCATGTCTTATTTGAAAATTATTGTCAAAGAAAATGTTAAAATACCAGTCATATAAATACCATTCCATTGTCATTTGTTTTGTATCACGATTATATCCATCATAAATAATTTTTCGTCCCAACATTTCAATCACCTGATATATATTCGTGGAATCATATAGATAATCTTTGTGTGCTCCTTTCTTCTTATTGACACATTTTAATACTTCTCTATCGAATTCTTCACTAATATACGCGTTTCCATAATCGATTATATATACTCGTCCAATAAATACTGGATTTATTTTACCATCTTTGTCATAAGCTTTATTCGTTACTATTTCATTTGGACTTATCAATACATTTCCTAGATGTAAATCATCATGTATACATTTCATTTTGAACAATTTCAACACTCGATTTATTATTTGAACAAGAATGAACAAAGAATTTGATTTAATAACACCTCCTCTTATTTCTTGTATAAGTAGATTAGCATCAAAAAAATTACCGAAAATCTTACTAGGTGATGTATACAAACGGAAATATTCATATCCAGATATACAATCCATATATGGCATTATAATTATACCTAATTTAATACTTTCTTTGTAATAGTTCAAACATGAATGTAAATAATCATCATCCATTACATTAGATATTTCCATCATTGACAAAGATTGAAAAAAATAATGTAAATCCGACATTTTATCTGTAAATGTTTTCTGCGAATCCAAAATAAAATGATCATATAACGGAAAATTAATTCTTTTCTCCTCGTTGCTATAAACATATTTATGATTGACGACTTCTTTATCGAACATAGATTCAGTGGAAGTACAGATTATCTTTCGATAATTAAATTGCATAAATACTTCTTTATCGCCGACTTCGTGAGATAATGGTATCATTTTTAAGAACAATATGTCACTTATATTTTCAGGTTTATTCTTCATAAATTCCATTTTATATCCTATACTATATGACCCACCATTTACGTATGTGAAATATACGGTTTTGTTTAGCAGTCCATCATATAAATAGTTTGGTATAGTCATTTATATGATAGTTTGAAAATAATTTTCACTCAAATAATATAACAATATTTCAGTGTTCCGTCTTTGTTAATATAATCGAAAATGAGCCGATTCCCGCTCTCGCTCATTTTTAAATAAAAATTATCAGTCGCGTCATATAATGATCCATCTTGGTCAATTTTGGATTCGTCTGGACGATATTCACTTGAACTACCGACGATGAATTGGTTAAAATGGTAATTATTATACAGTTTTTCTATATATTGTATGTTATGTTCATGACCGCATATATACGCCCTAACATTGTATTTTTCAAATATTGGCATCAGTTTATTATGCATTGGCTGTAAATATTTGTTGTATACGCCATTACTCAACAGTGGATAATGACCGACGACGATTTTGTTTTGAGCATTACTTTCACGAAGTGATTTATTCAACCATTTCAGTTGTTTTTTCTCCAAATCTTTGTAATATTGATTGTGTACACGAATCATGTCTCTAATGGTGATACCACAGTGATTTTCATGTAGCGGAACTGTATCTATTAAAAATATTTCAGTTTTATTTGAAAACCTATACTTATAATAAAAATCTTTATTCATCATGTACGGTGACATTATTTGCGCATAAGGATTACCTTCGTAGTCATGGTTTCCTAAAACGCTATATATATTTTGGAATTTGATCGGTTCAAAGATTTGTTTATAGATCTCCCACAAATCGTCATATGTTGTTTGGACTCCATTATTATAAAAATTGTCTCCCAATAAAAACAGTCTTTCACCACATCGAAATCTCATTTGGATATTTATTACCATCTGTTTCAAATTGTCATTGAGACATCCAATATCCCCCAAGAAATAACAACCAGGCTCCATTTATAAAACGCGTATATTTATATAATATAAGTGTTTAAACTCTTTATGTATTCAATCATTCACATCGCAGTTGGCGTTACATATTCATTCTTCGAAGTTGGATTCATTTACATGTTTCATTTGAATATAATCCTTGACAAAATCACCGTTTATTGTCACTGCGTTTACTAATATATTCGATAATATATTTATTTTATTCTGATTATTATGTATTGTTTCCACTGCCTCTTTGTAACATTTATCCACAATATTACGAACTTCTTTGTCAAATTGCTCTTTGATCGCCTCGCTATATACACCATCATTTGTCGCCAATGAACGACCCAAAAATGGTGTGCGACTATTGTCGGTGTTCTCGTTATAAAATGTTTTCAGTGTTTCGCCCATTCCATAATTACCCACCATTTGCTTCGCCAATGAATTCGCTTGCTTCAAATCTTGTTGAGCACCCAATGATACAAATTTGTCACCGTAAAATACATATTCCGCCGCTTTCCCTCCCATGGCTATAATGATTTGTTTCATTAACATATCCTTTGTGTATAATCCACTTTCCGATATATCTGGATATGTGCGAAATAATGTATATCCGCCTGCGCCATTATATGTACTTTGAATGGACACCTTCTGTAAATCGAAATAATCGTCAAAATATGCTGCTAAAAAAGCATGTCCCATTTCATGTCTACTCACGCGCATTATCGCCTCATTACTGCGCGTATCATTTTGTTTTATTAATCCAACAGTTAGTTTTTCCAGAGCATCACGTACATTTTGATCTTCAATAATTGTACTATTATTACGTACTGCAAATATTGCGGCTTCATTCATCAAATTTTTGATTTCCGCCCCCGAGAAACCCGAGGTTAATTCCGCGATCTTTAATAAATCCACATCTTGTGATATATTTTTATTTTTACAATGTACATTCAATATGGATAAACGTGAAGATGTATCAGGCAGCGGAACATTAACGATTCTATCGAAACGACCAGGGCGTAAAAGCGCATTATCGAGCACATCACGGCGATTCGTAGCGGCTATAACCAATACATTGTCATTTTGTGCGAACCCATCCATTTCTGCCAAAATTTGGTTGAGTGTTTGTTCACGTTCATCATTGCCTGCGTTGATCCCTGTACCTCGCTGTTTACCCACCGCGTCTATTTCGTCAATAAACACTATACATGGACTGTTTTCACGTGCTTGTTTGAATAAATTGCGAACCTTCGCAGCTCCCATACCGACATATAATTCCACGAATTCACTGGCGGCAATGGAAATGAAATTGGCATCACATTCACTCGCAATAGCTTTCGCAATCAGAGTTTTACCTGTACCTGGTGGTCCTTCAAGTAAAATACCACGCGGAATCTCGGCACCAGCGATTTCATATAATGTACGATTGTTCAAATAACTCACCACTTCGGTACATTCTTGGAATATCTCTGGACTTCCCGCCCAAGATGCCAATGATATATTTGCTTTTATCATGTCAGTTTCATCGTCTTTACCAAAAAGTTTAAAGCCTCCCATTGAATTCATAGGACCACGAGAAAACAGCGAACGAACAAATAATATGATGATAGTGGGAATAAATAAAATATTAAATGCTCCATAAAATCCATTAATGAATGAACTTACTAGATCTATTGGCGGTTCTAATATAGTGGTTTTAATATTCTGTTTGGTTGAATGCTCGAAAATCATACTTGAAACTGATGGATCGACGGCAGTAATGCTGTAATCTTCTATCTCATAGATTCCATCGGTGTCGAAATCTTGTCGGCTGTAAAGGGTTTTCATATCGTTTGTGAAAAACAAATCATTCACGTTTTTATTATCAATATCTTTTATTAAATCGGAAATTGGTTTTCGACCGATCTCATTGCTATATTTCAACGGATTTATATTTACCGCTGCGTTAATCGACATTCGAGTTATTTTGTAATTATGAGAAAAAAAACCGTTGACAAACGGAAGTAACAATAAAAGTATACTTTTCATTGAATGATTATGGATTTTTGTTTTTATATTCGTTTTTTTCATGGATCTGTAAAACTTACCGCTGACTGTGAATTGGATCGGATAGACTCATTCTCTCTCCATTATTGATATGATACCCCACATTTGACACGAATGTTATTGTTGGCGTCTTCGGTGGATTGTATATCATCGAAACCAGTTTGGGGACTTTAATCGAAAGAATGATGGTCTTCATATGTATTGTTACTATGAAATGGGAGGATTTATACATATATCAAAATGGTGTAAAAACAAATCAATTTTTTTTACATATATTCAGTGTCTTCAATCCATAAATTGCCCGCCATTAGCTTAACAATTTTACATTTATATGTCTTTTCTATTTCATCCAGACATTCATTACTATATTTTACAATGTGTTTAACTTCGTTCAATGTATCTATAAGAAGCCTTTGTTTATCATCATCAATATCATCCGTATCCCCCAGTATATCACTGAACCGATAAAGTATATCAGTCGCGGTATTTATAAACATTATATATACCAAGTAAATATCACGCTTCTTTGAATTTTTTTTGTCATTTTTCTGTAATATTGCCTTAAATTCATCCACATTCATTAGATTGCGCAAATAACGCACTCGCAAATCCTGATTGTTTAATATATCGTCTACTCGATATCGTTCTATTACCGCAAATCGATAATGGATCAACATACGACATGTTTCACGAACAAATCTGCGAAAACAATAGGTTGATGGATTCGTACTCAATCTATGCTCCAATGCTCGCGCAAAGTAATTGTCGATTTCGCGACCACATTGTACCTCATTGTGATTCGCTGGTATTTCACCACCAGTACGCCGCATCCATTCGTAATAATGCGGATTATGAATATTTGTTTCGATTCGTCCTGTGCGCCAACTGAATGCAGTATGACAATCTGGGCACCACATTTGATCACAACCGTCGATTTTAGAAATCCCCACCCCACAATTAGGACATGACTTTGTATCATTTGAAATAAGCGCAATGGTGGCTTTTAATTCTTCGTCACATTCGTGTGGCATATCACGATCTGGACCCTTGTTTTCATGACAATCTGGACAAAAGAAGTTACTACAAATGCCGCATTTCCATTTACTACTCAGGAATCCTCGACAGCGCTCATCGGGACATGCTTTGATAAACCGAGCACGTTCGCGATTCACATTGCGATTCAGAAGCCGATTTCGTTCAATGCGCTTTGAACTGATGCGGCGCTCTATTTCGCGCATTCTTTTATATTCTTCGGAAATTTCCGCATCGATCTTTTCGGCCGCTATCATATTTTCAACGATAGGTTGCGTCGCAGGTAACAATGCGCGCTCCTTATCGAAGAGTACATTTTCTTTTTGTGTTTTTAATTTTCCAACAACGAAATTATGGGCAAAGTTGTTAGCAATGAATTTGTTTGTCCATGGTCTATTACAAGCACCATTCATACATTTAGGCGCGGATTCAAGAAGTATATATCGTTCCATGCATTGCTTACATGCTTCGAAATCGCAATATTCGCATTTGATCGCTTTACGTTTCTGAGTACTGTAAGGTTCAACACAAATAGCACATTCATTCATGATAACTAGATTTTATACATTATTCTATATTTTTTATTTATTAATCAATTTTTAATAGTATTACCAAAGATTTTGTAATATTTTATAAAATCTTTGTACATTGTGTTGAATATTTATTTTTTCATCCTACGTTTCATTGTTCTTCCTCCATTGCGTTTTCTACGCATAGATCCTTTTCTTCCTACATAATCAGTTTCATAACACCTAAAAAATGAAATAATATATAAAGTATTCGAATGAGTAATATATAATGGCATGAAGGATTTAGACCTTTCTGAAATACATCCAGTGATTCACGAGTCCTTAATCAACCTACATAAAAAGGATATTGAAGATTACAAAAAATACCAAGAGTCGATACCAATTCATCTAAGGTATGATAATACAATTCGGAAGATTAAAAACGATAAGATCTTCTATGATAAAACAAGGGACGCCAAATTGGATAAGAAAAAAAAAGAAGAAAATATACGTTTCCAAGAAATGTTAGAAAAGTATATTTGAAGCCACATCAGTATATTATCGTCGATTTCGTTGTGTCCGTTGTTGAATTTATTTCTTTGATTTACTCTATAAGTTCTATATTTGTAGCATTTAATACACATAATTCACGAAATCCGTCTAAACTTTTAAATTTTGAATAAATTTCATTGGGATTAAATTTCAAAAAATCTAATGTATAACCATCTACACAAGCATATGCGCGTGAATAACTGCACATATATCTAACCCAAGATTCAGCATACGAAGATACATACGATGGAAAATGTAAAATTAATAAATCTTGTTTTACCTTAAATTTCATTAGGTATTCGCCGAAATATTTTTTAGTCTCATCATATTGTTCCTTTGTGTATTTTTCATTATAATCCTTTAAAAATGAAAATTGCGACACGCTCATAGTACCTGTGTAATCTAACCATATTTCTTTATTTATGCTTTCAAATATTTCTGTTTTTTGCCTTCTATAAAAAATAGTTCCTGCTGGTATTATTGATATCTTAGGCACGTCATATTCATAGTTGTCTGTTAATTCGTCTGACTTCAACGTACGAATATAATTAATGGCATCTATTATGCTCTGAAATTCTTTACTAAAACTGGAGTTAATACTTTCTAACAACTCCATTTCAATTTGTTCTCGAAATTCACCCACGTTTGGCGCTTTAGTATTAAAATAAGCGAGATGTTTTTGAAAATCTTCATCGCTTTTATCCCAACCGCCTCTTGATAAAAGTTTTTTTTGTTTATGTTTTTGTTTTTGTTTCATTGTTTTACCTCCATTGCGTTTTCTACGCATAGATCCTTTTCTTCCTCCATATAAAGAAGGTGAATCAGATGATACATGAGATGAAAGAGATAAAGATGATACTGAACCTGACTTATTTTTTCTTTTTCTTTTTTTTGTTTTTTTATTATTATAAGTTTTAATTCCCAAATTATTTCGGTTTTGAAGAAATTTCAAATTTTTTCTGATAAGTCTTATTGCTTCTTCTTTCTTCATTTTATATGGACATACAATGTTATTATTATTATTTTTTTTTCCATTTGTTTTATATTTTTCTATTTCACTCATTATATATAATATTTGTATATTTAATTATTTATACATCCTTAATATCAATCACTTCATTCATATAAGGCAATATTTCTTCATCGTGTGTAACAATAACCAATGTCTTATTTTTACATTCTTCGATAACCATTTTGATCACTTTTACACGTGTTTCAGGATCCAACGCAGATAAAGGTTCATCTATCAATACTATTTTCGACGGCTTCAATATTCCGCGAATCAACATAGTAACCTTCTGCATACCACCCGACAAATTAGTACCGTGAACACCACATGACGATTGAATACCATCGCTCAATTCGCTAAATACATCATCCAATTTATATTTCTTCAGTTTATCAACGATTATTTGTTCGTCGACATTATTGCCGTAATTCATGTTATACAAAACGGTTTCATTGAACAAATTAGTATTTTGATTGATATAATTCACTTGTGTGCGTAAATATTCATTTCGCGCTTCCGTAATAGGCACACCATCTATTAATATATCACCACTCTCAATCGTGTTTAAGTTCAACATCAGTTTCAACAGCGTACTCTTACCTGATCCAGACTGTCCCACAATTGCCACTTTATCACCTCCTTTGATATTCATATTCAAATTCTCGAATAAATAATCGCTACTTTCTTTGTCATGTTTAAAAAATATGTTTTTGAGTTGAATTTCGCCCTTATCTATGAAATTTGTACGGTATTTCTTCTCGTCTGGTGCGAATATTTGTTCCAAGAATTCTTTGGATCCATTTATAATACCTAATTTATATATAATTTGATGAACAAAAGCACTATTGACCCATGAAAAATAATTACGATATTGACCCAATATTAAAATTATGACAATCGCGTTTTGATTTGATAACTTTCCATCTTTCAATAAATAATACATGGCTATAATACCAAGTATGTATGCTGCCAAAATCACTCCTTGAGTTAGATAAACAATCATTGTTTCAATAGACATTATATCTTTCACCATATTTGCGTGAATCTTTTCGAATTCTTCGTTTTTATTTAACTGCGTATCTACTTCATTATTTATATATATATTCATCAAGTTATCTAAACTGTCTTGAATGTTCTCGCTCAAATTCGTATTGAAAAAATGTTCTTTCTCGGAAATCATCTGGATCAGTTTATTCATACCAAAATATTGAATACCAATACATATTGCGGTGGATAACAACAAAATATTGGCGATTTGGGAATTCTTCGTGTACAAATACAAAACGATGAAAAAGGATATCAATATATCAGGTATTACACGTGTCAATCCATATTGTGTTATGTCTTTGAAGTTTCGTCCAAGCTCCATAATACGTGATAAGTATTCACCAGTTTTAATGTGTTCGAAATCATTGGAAAATGCGTTTATTGTTTTTTCATAAATACTACTACGAATAAACGCCTGGAATTTTGGGACGATATCAGATTCGTACAAGAACTTAATCGCGTTAAAAAGAAGACTGATAATCCAGACAAAAGATATTAATGTCAATACCCCCGCGAAATTATTTTCCTGGACATTATTAAAAACATCAAAAATACTGGGGTAAGTTTGTAATTCTTTGAGAGTCTCGAACAATTTACCATATAATTCTGGTATAACAACTGCATCAATCGGCATTAATAAAAACACAATCAAGAAATACAATATAATCGATAGTCGATTATCATTGAAAAATGAACTTAATATTTCTAAAAGCATATATATATACTGTCGTAATATAAATATATATTAAAAATTGATTATTCTTTCGCTCAATCGAGGGTATATACAAAATCACACTTGTATGATCAATCATGAATCAACCAAATTTTCACGAATCTATCAGAAAAGCTCACATCTTGGAGACACAATTGAAAATCCTCATGGTAGAAGCTCGTATTAAAGAGGCCATTAATTTCACATGTTTGATCTGTATGGAGCCGATGGACGTGTATTTGAAGCCGCCATGTAAGCATTATGTATGTGCCCCGTGCTTTAAAAAATGTGTCCATTCCGTCAATGGAAACAAATGTTGTATTTGTCGCAAAGCCTTATGTTTACCAAATCAAGCCAAAACGTAAATCCCCGATAAAACCATAGCAATACCTACTATTTTATACATCGTAAATGTTTCAGAAAATGCCACGAAACCCAATAACAAAAGCAACATTGTCTCGAACCCCGCCATAATCGTTCTAATTCCACCTATTGAATTCTTTGTACTAATGCTATAAAACCAAAAAATATTGCCAAACACGAAACATAAACCACCCGCCGCTGCACATAATAATTTCGGCATTTTTTCATCACTCAATATATTCGTAATATAATTTTTGTCATTGGCGCGGAAAAATATTATCGCAATACATGCGACAATCCCAATTATTAAACTAAATATTATCCACGTGTTTATATAATCATTGTCCTTGTCAAATGACTTGCGCAGAAAATATTGTCCTATAACAAAAAGCACAGTTCCGCATAAAATGCTATATACGTATGCGGGAATGCTCATTTATTATAATCATATATTATAATAAATTTATACCGATGCAGTATTCGCTTGCGGTGACAATACGATAACTTTATCTGGATCAACGTCATTGAATTGTACTTTGTTTTTTAAGTAAGCACTGTAAAATATATTGGGTTTGGTATTCACCGTGTTATATACATCATATACTTTAGATCCCATAAACAGCAAATTCGTCAAATATACTGTCACTGTTTTGCTATCTAAATAATGACTGTATACGACAATTGAACTTAACACTGAGTTTATGATGAAAATTCCAGTACATCCTTTCCCAGCTGTTTGATAGTACGCATCATAACCAAGTATTGATAGTTTTTTAGAGTGTTCCAGCTTTTCAAGTGCTTGACCAACTGATTCATTGTCTACTGAATTAAATCGATTTACTTCTAAATATGTAATAAGTTTGTTCTCGCGTTTTACTTCAATGTAATACAAAAATAGAAATGACAAAAGTGTCAATGAATTAAATGCCACCGTGACTCGCGATAATACATCACTTCTATTTATATTTTGGTCCATTGAACATACATCTTCGCCACATTTTTGCGGAACGAATACCACTAGAAATGCGCCCATTAATACACGATAAAGTTCCAACATCAGCGTACTTGCCACATTCATTTTTTGTTTTGTATCCTGGTCTTCGTGGGTTTCCAATATAGGTACACTAATCGGTTGCTCAGGTACTTTCTCTTCAGTAGAAGACATTATATATTATTCATATACTATTTTTATTACATTTTGTAAGGTTTATATTTCACACTCATCACTTTACCCAACATCACCAAACTATTTGAATCCATCACCGCAATACGCCCCAAACCACCACCTTGTTCAAATGACTCCAAATAAATCGGCTGCTGAGGTACAAACTCGATCTCCGCATTCTCGCCGCGCTCCAAAAAAGCGGGACTTTCCAGTTTCTGATCACCTGTTTTCTTACTCATCTTCCAGAAAATCTTGGTCATTTTACACGACGACTTAGCAGTACGCACATGTACCAGCGGACTGAAACCAACTTTAAGTTGACCTGGGTGTTCCTGAACTGCCACTTGACAAATGAAACTCTCTACTGGTTCACACAGTGGATCCTTTTGAAGTGTAATAACGTCACCTACCTTGGGCATATTAGTCTTATCTAGACCCTTAATGTTCATGCCTACATTATCCCCTGGCTTAGCATTTGGCCATGTCTTGTGATGCATTTCAATGCTAAATACCTTGAGATTTTCCAACCCACGAGGCACCACTCGAACGGCGTCACCTGATGTAAGAGTTCCTTGCTCAATACGTCCAGTAATCACATCACCCACACCCTTGATCTTGTAAATACCATTGATAGGAATACGCACAGGCTTATCCGGGAACCTCTTAGGTGGCTTCACCAACTTCTCTAGCGCATCATAAAGAGTAACACCCTCAACAACTGTATCCTTATTCAAGTTAGCGCTCCAACCCTTGTACCATGGCATTTTATCAGTAGGTTTAATCAAGTTCTCGCCCTGAAACCCCGAAAAAGGAATAAATGGCACCTGCTTGGCTTTAAACCCCGCCTGTGTAATCATCTTTGTCATCTCTTCCTTGATTTCATTATAACGCTGTTCCGACCAATCACACGAATCCATCTTGTTAATTCCCACAATCAACTTCTCAATTCCCAATAATCCCAACAAACGAGCATGTTGACGCGTTTGACCTTGAACTTCGCCAGTGGAATGATCACCGCGAGCAATAGCCGTCTCAAAACCACCCATTTCAGCAGGTACAAGCAAAAGCGCCACATCCGCACATCCCGCGCCTGTAATCATATTTTTAACATAATCTCTGTGACCAGGCGCATCCACAATAGTGTAATGATAAGTATCCGTGTAAAATTCCTTAGTCGTACAATTAATCGTTACTCCGCGCTCCCTTTCCGCCTTATCTCGATCCATATAATAAGCAAATGCGAATGAACTCTTACCTTGCTGATCGGCCTCAGTTTGAAGCTTCTGCATATCTCGCTCAGATATACCTCCCAACTTGAAAATCAAATGACCAGTTGTTGTACTTTTTCCCGCGTCTACGTGACCGCATACTACAAGCGATATATGTTGTTTAGCTTCTTCACTCATACCCAACGTATATGTATGTAAAAAAATGTATTTAAATTGTTTATTTAATTATTTTTTCTGTCATGCCACTTGAACACATAAATTGATTTAAATTTTCATACTTTAATAACAATATATGGAAGAACAAATGATTCATGACTATGAGCAACTATACATTGATGAGAAGAACAAGAATATTCGATTGGAAAAGGAAAGGCAATATTTATTATCTAAGGTAAAAATACTTCAAAGTACCCAAAATAAAGGAGAAAAAGATGAAGTTCTATTACTAATAGAACTATTTCATTTCAACCAAACGACACAATATAATAAACTGGTTGATATATTTGGCGAAGAAGCATCCGAAGGCATAAGCATTCTCGATATGAATACAAAAGAGGAGATAGTAGATGTTGATATAATGTCAAAGGCAAAATGCGGGTTTAAGGCGGATTGTATGATTAGAATGAAAAAAACACAGAATATTTATTGTATATCGATAAAATCTAAAAACGGCGCCAACCCTGCTATTTTAAACCATACCCCTAGAAATGCGAAAATATTTCAGGAGGGTGGTGTATTATATGACAACATAAGTTGGTTGGATAAAATACTAGAAGATTACATTGATAAAAGGAATAACAATGTAATAGGAGAGGATACACCAATTATAAACCTAGCCAGTTTAAATGACCCCCTTGTTAAAAATAAATTCATTGAAGTATTAATATATTTTATATTCGAAGGTTCAGGGAAAGGAGATAGTAAGTGTAAAGCAAATGCGATTATGACCTGTCAAGACGATGTGATCACTTTTGTGAAATGCGTAAGCATGGAAGAGAAAAAGGAATATATACAAACCATTTATGATACAATCATTTTATCGTTAAGGGATAAAGGCATGCCAACGGTAATGACCGAATACTGTAAACCATGGGTATTTATTCAAAATAAATCCGATGGCGTTATTAAATATAAAGGAAGTCTACACATTAGAATGAAGTGAGGTGTGTTTTATTATCTGTTTACCGATGATTTCAGTAAATATAGTAGGAATTGTGTTCCCGAGCATCTTCCATTTTTCATTTTTTTTCCCTATGAAATTATAATCATGAAATCCCTGTAATTTTAAACCATCTTCGATCGTCAATCTATATTCTTTGTCATCTACCCAATAACCATCCCAATTATGCCGATCGTCAATCGGTGAATGCTTACCCCCACATCTTAAAGTATACGCGATATCTTTCTTGAAGTTTTGACCGAGATACTGTGAAAGCGTAATTGTTTTATGATACTCGCCCAGATCGAAGAAGTTGTCTATATTTGTAACCGAAATATTTTTAAACCCGATGATAAATAATCTCTTTCTCATTTGCGGAATGCCATAATCGCTACATTTTAACACTTTATATACAACATCGTATCCTTCGCCTTCCAAATCCGTTTTAATTTTTGCAAAACTTTTTCCTTTATCGTGATTCAATAGCGCTTGAACATTTTCCAATATTACAATCTTAGGAATATTTTTCTTGACAAATCTCATCACCTGCGAAAACATAGTGCCTCTATTGTCTTCGAACCCCATATGATGACCTGCCTGTGAAAATGGTTGGCAAGGAAACCCCGCACATAATATATCATACGGCTCAATACTTGACGGCTCAATGTTACATATGTCACCTAAAATGTCAATATCATAATTCAGTTTGTAATTTTCCTTTACTGGTTGATAAATATCAGACGCCATTACGCATTTAAATCCTAATTTACTGAATGAATAATGAAATGAACCCATTCCGCAAAATAAATCGATATATTTAACTTCATTTGATTGTTGCTCCATTTGTCCTATATTATTATCGACTTCTTTGTTTTTAATAATCAATTTTTTATTTATTTCTTCACTGCTATAGATACAATAAAAAATATTTATACCTTTTTATATTTCTATTCATTATTATAATATTTTTCCTAGCTATTTTTTTACCTATTAAATATCATCAATATTGAATTCATCGTCCATTTCTGGGATCACTTGAAGCGCAACCATTGTCGACTCATTGCTAAAAACGAACTCGTCACAATCACTCATACCTTCTGTTATGAATCCAGATGGCGATTCAACTACTCCAATGAGATCGCAATTCTTTTGCTCCGACTCCCATTCACGCAGTCCCACCACGACTATGCTATTGACTACGACTGTATTATGGCGCTTATTTTTACCACGAAACTTACCTCGAATATGACAACACAATAGTGTATTATCGTCCTGTAGTTCCACTTGACACATGCCATTTCCAAACATCTTGGTTACCTTCGCATACTTCTCCGAAGGATCGGATGGTTGAATAGTTAAATTTCGTGCATTATTTGTTGCTTTGCGCGCTTGCGACTTGTGCTTAGAACCACCGTGAGTATTCTTTACCATTCTTCTTGTATAATATGCGAGATTTTATACTGATATACAATTACTATAAAATCAAATCAATTTTTTATTTATTGAAAAATATATAATCATAATAATTTTATTAATTATCAAAAATGTTAAATATAATACTACTATATAATGCAAGGATTCTACTTTGTTATAAATGCTAATGCTAGATATCAAAAACCAAGAAGACAATCAACCTCTACAAAATCAACGAGAACATATACCGTTAAATACGTACCACCCATGAATAAACTTGTGGAAATAGTTGGAACTAGTGATAATCTATATACAGCGTTCATTGTAGAAGGACAAAGAAGGATACCAATACTAATTGAATTCAAACATTTAAAATATCTAAAAAAAATAGATCAAACAAAAATGGAAGAATTAAATGCTCTAGAAAGTAATCTTGCTTTGCTTGATATGTTGGATAGTTTTAAAAATTTAAAAATGAAATCGCCATCGCCAGTGAGATCCAGATCGCAAACGAAAACTAGAGGTGGAGGTAAAAGCAAAAACACGAAAACAAGAAAAATGAAGAAGTAGTAACCACTTATATAAATTATTGATTCTTCAAGAAGAACTCATAAAAATCAGGTCGCAAATATTTAAACATTCGATAATCCGTTTGATATAAACTCCATTTTGTCGAATCTATCAACATTTTGAATAATGGCGTCTCAACTGCCTCCATTATTTTCTTGCCTTCGCTTTCCGATTTTATAGGTATTCCAAAACATATTTGACTCATCCCCAATTTACCATTATAGTCGTTTTGTACATCATGAGAATATTGCTTTTCGTTAAAACTTAATATTACTTTTGGCTGCCCAAAATGACCCAGACTATTGTCACTCGTGTAATATAACCCCACACCTTTCTTCGTGATGGTGTGTATTACTGGATATTTGAATTGTCCATGTTTCGTAGCACTCATTATTTTATTCGTCTTATGTGTACTATAGAAATTATCATGTATTACATTGATGCCATTGTCCTCAGTTGTGAATATTTTCTGGAATTGACTATATGCGTAATTCGGTAAGAACGGAATAACTGATATATTCATGTCATTTTTTACACCATTTTCATCAATGATTTTTGTTTTCTTTGTATTACTTCGGTTTTGTAAAATATATAAATCAAAACGACTGTTTACATCAAAGATCGCGAACCCCTGTTTTTTACCATAAATATGAAGATACAACATTTGTTTCTTTGATAAAAGTTCCCATATGTGGTGATAACGTCCTAAACCCCGCCAGTTGGCGGGGTGGATAAATCCCATGTATCCATTCGGTTTTAAAAAGTCCAAAGAATATATCACAAATTTGTCATAAAGCGTTTTGGCACCCGAATTCGTTCCACTTCGCTCATCATCCTTTGTATCATTCCACGGCGGATTTCCCAATATAACGTCGAATTCTGTGACATTCATTTTTTTTGTCCATATCAAATCCAGGAAACTTCCGATAAAGATATTCGCATTTCCACCAAAGATAAATTTTATTATTCTCGCATTCTTTGGATTTAATTCTATCATATAAAGCATATTCTTAACAATATGCTCCGCTCGTTTTGCTTCATTTGGTTCGAATTTTTTCAAACCACTCATTAAATTATGAAATATAAATAATGAAAAGTTACCTGTACCTGCACACGGATCCAACCATTTATAATTCGGTTTTGTCCACACAGATTTTGGGAAATTGTTTAACATTTCTACTATAAGTTCATTGGGAGTGAAAACTTCTCCGTACTTGTTTTTATTCGAAATATTTATGTTTTGATACAATTCTTTGATGTCTGTATTTAAAATCATTCTTTGTTCTTCCATTTAATATTTACAAAGATTTATATCGTGAAAAATTAAACAAAATCATGTCTATAAAATTGGCTTGTTCTAGCTTTTTCAGATTGGTTTAAAATATCACATAAATATGGATAATATATTTCTGTTTGAAATAGTTCACATTTTTTATTGAAAACACTAATTAATTCATCTATATTTTTATATGTATCAATACTTAATAATTTTATAAAATCGTATGATAATAATAAAGAATTACTAACGCCCCTTCCAGTCATTGGATTTACTAATATTGATTCATCTCCAAGTATCACAGTTTTTTTACCATTTAGTTCTTGATATATTTTACTTGAAAATCTCACATTTGTCCATATTCTAATTAATTCAGTATTTTTTAATAAATCATTATCATCTATTTCTATTTTATCATCAAATTTTAATATATCCCTTTTTATTTTATGGGTTATTTTTCTTCGTTTACGAAGTTGTTCTTCTGTTAAATCAACTTTATAAATATAAATAATTTCATCTTCCGTTAATTGAATGTTAATATTTTCTTTTATTATTATTTGATAATATATATTATCAAAGTTCTGAAAATTATATCCAATTATTCTAATTTCTTCAATTGTGATTTCAATCGCGGATTCATCAATCATTCTATTTTTTGGTCTATTTTGAATTCCTTTTATTAATACGCATTTTGTATTTTTTTTAAATATTTCTAATAAATTGTTTGATGTAGTTAACTCAATTTGTCTAATAAAAAAAGATTGTTTTTTTACATTTTTAACTGGTTTTATTGTAAAGGTAATTTTTTCTAAAGGTATATTTATATCTTTTTCGGAATCCATTGAATATTCATAATTTGGGATTGATTTTATAATTTTGTCAATATTTAAATTGTTTGCTTCTATTATAGTTGTTATTTCAGTTCTATTTAAATAATAATCGTTTAATGAACAACTATTCCAAAACCCACAATCAGATAGTTTTTTAAATGTATTTTTAGTTATATAATAATATAATTGTCTATAAAATATTGTTTCTGTTTTATCTAATGTTTCGATTTCATCACCTAATAAAAATTTTTTATTATTCGTTTTATTTACATAACTTGATATCATAATATTATCAGTTTTTTGCGTTTTATTTACTGAAACTTCGGTTGGATGTCCAAAAGCAATATCATTTAATTGAACTTTTTTATTTGTTATTGGATATCTTAATATCAACATATACGAATCATTTTCACTTCCGCTATGTTCATTCTCATACAATTTTGTAATTTTATTATACCACACATTGTTATATGGTAATAAACACCTATGTTTTGGAATAATTGTTTTAATGTTTGGAAATTGAGTATATTTTCTTCTAATTGTTCCACCACCACCACTACATCCTAAAATAATAACATTATTTGAAACTATCGTATCAATGTTGATTGTTTCATTAATAAATATAACTTTACTATAATTTTGTTTAATAAAATTGTATAAACAAATTTCTAAATTGTATATTGTTATAGTAATGCCTGCAATTGATGGATTATTTAAAAAATTATCACGATCCATAAATAACTCTTTATTGCTACATAATAAAGGTCCAACATTATATTCAGGATGTTGTTGTGTATCTGAATATAATACACATTCAATATAATCACTCATAAATTCAACTAAACCTGGAATTTCAAATAATTTTTGAACCATTTTATATTCTTTTTTTAATATAATAACTTGTCGTAGTCTACCTATACTTTCAAATCTATTGCCATAAATTATTATTGATGGAGCTAAATTTAAAAAACAAGGTATTAGAAAATTATAAATAAATATTGAAGTAAATAATCCACTTGGACCGGCACCAATAATTATAATTGAATTGTCAACATTTACTCCACCATAATATTTTTTATTATTGACTTTGTTTTTTATTGAATTATTTTTTCGACGTTTGTTACACTTACGTGTTTTAATCATACTATTTATATAATATTATATAATTAACTCGCATAAAATGAATTTAATTGATTATTATTGAACACTAGTTGCTGTTGAAGCTCTTTATTTTGTTTAATCAATTCCATTACCAAACTAGCGTCTATTTTTTCAGTCATATAAGCCATATCTATTGATTCTTTATTATTACATTTTTTTTTATGTCTCCATAATGTAGTGCGACTATTGAATTCTATATTACAAATATCACAAATAGTATTGGGGTTTTTGGGGGTAAAATGTGTTTCATTTTTTGCATTTAAATTACGCTTATGTTTATTTGATTCTTGATGTATTAGAAACTGTTTCTCCGTTTGACAGATTGTACCACAAGCATCGCAATTCCAATTATTTGTTTCCTTTTTTTCTTTTGATATTGTTTCAGATCTAGGCTTTGATTTTGGACATTTATAAATGTCCATTTTTCAAAAAAAGTTCAACGGATCCCAACCATTTTTTTCAAGGATTTTTATTAATATCATATTATTATAAAATATTAATTTTTTAACTGTGTTATAGAGTTCTCTTTTGCTAGATTATGAATTATCTTAGGATAAAAGGATTCTTTCTGACACAGACCCGAGGAATGTTGTTGCATATAAATGCTTTTCTTTGAGAACTCCGAATCCAAATCATCATAATCAGGATTCGTTTTCTTCCAATCTATGAGAGATTTGACACTTTTCCTGGACACTTCTTGAATAGCATTCTCCAGTTTCTCATTAGAATGTTTCTTATCCCATACATCCTCATCCTTGACATAAAGCGTTTCTCGTTTGACGTCAGTACAGTGAATAGGACGTTCATGGATAGTAAGTAACTTCAAGTTATCCATTAGTATCTTTGTCATACCATTCACAAAGCCGAGCTGAGCATTGTTTTCCAAATCGTCATGACTGATCTCAATACGTTCGATGAAATCCGATAGGTTCATAGCATTCTTACAGGTTTCATTGAGAAACATATTGATGTTAAACTGATTGTT
>Ga0129324_10000062_pt1 | contig 66074 bp, 61 predicted proteins | sample CPBDNA_7_FD_96879 | JGI IMG/M metagenome (GOLD analysis project Ga0129324, IMG submission 96879) | Freshwater to marine salinity gradient microbial communities from Chesapeake Bay, USA - CPBay_Spr_15_0.2_DNA | ecosystem: Environmental > Aquatic > Marine > Coastal | place: USA: Chesapeake Bay... | reverse complement strand
GATGCTGTAACGCTAACCCGATGGAGTTTATTTGTTGCTTCGACATATTTTTTAAGCCAACCGATGCCAGGACTCATATTTGTGGTCATATGACAGGATTGATAGTTGGAGTCATCGTTAGAATAATGCTCTAAAAGCTTTAAGTAGCCTGGGTGAAGTGTGGGTTCACCTCCGGAGAAACTAAAATGAAACGAGTTGAAATTATTCTCTCTGGCCTGCCTCTTAATCTCATCCATTGTTTTAATCAGAATTTCCAAAGGGCGATGATCTTTTTCATCACTACGAGCATAGGGCCAACAGTAACTACAATTGTAATTACAGAAACGACCGAGAAGCCAAGAAACATTAAATATATCGCGGTATAATAAGGTCCTTTGACCTAAACTTACGATATCTTCAAAGGGGATATCGGAAAATTTATATTGGGACCATTTAAGATCAGACATAATCCTCTCTCATAATTTCGGCCATTTCAGGAAAGACTTCTTCAAAGCTAGTTCCACGTATTTTATCTAGAAGCTGCACATATTCTCTAAACTCTGGCAATCTACGACTCCAGTCTTCAGAGTCCATAAAATCAACCATGCCCTTTAGACGCTTGATTCCATAGGGCGCACTTAAAAATTCTTCTTTGGTATAGCTGTCACCGCCACTTACTGCGATTGTTTCCTCAAGCCATTGATAGAACTCTTCGTATTTGGCCCTGATCTTCCTTTTAAAACTGGCAGGGAAAACTTTTACATTTAAGTGTGGTGGGTGGTAGACGAAGTGATAGTTGATCATCCCTGCACCAAGAGGCCAGATATTTATTTTTTTGAAATTCATTTCCCACTTCCACTTAATAAAGTCGGGAAGGTAGTACATGTTAAACATCTGAACCGCACAGGCGATAGTGACTTCAACATTCTCCTCAGTATTATCTAACTTGTGAAACATTTCTTTCATATGAGACCACTTACTAGGATGGCGAATGTAGTCGTTCATCTCTTCGATAGAGTCAATAGAGTAATGAAACCTAACGGATTTGAACTCTTTCCATAGTCTAAATAGGCGGTCTGGAAGTTCAACGCCATTAGAATTATAGCGAAGCTGTATTTTATCGGCATGGCCCATCTCAATACATTTTTCTAGGAGTAAGTAGTGATGCTCAATTATTGTGGCCTCGCCACCAGCAAAATAGAGCTGCTTGATATGGGGGATTTGTAGATAGAGTTCGTCCCAGAACTTCTCATTATTGATGTGCCAATTATAGGTAGCGCCATCAACCTGTCCTTTATTATCCCATTGCATGCTTTCTTTAAGAGTTTCGTTCTCAATTTGAGGGTGCAGTTTATTCCAATCATCAACCCAGAGTGAACTGTCGTGAGGTGAGCACATGGCACATTTTAGATTGCATTTTGTGCCTAGGCGAAGATCTATGTAATAAACTTTTTGAGGGATGGAACCGTCCTCTTTGGTTTCGTTAACCAGGCCTTGGATGTCGATTCTATTGTTCCAGAACTCTGTTTCCCACTGACGCTTACTCCTGTGACCAGAAGATTCTTCTTTAAAGCATTTGACACAACTTGGAGGTATACGATCATTAAGCATATCTTTTCGAATATTCCTCATATAGGAATTATTCCACGCTTCAGATAATGACGTATGGTTAAAGTTTGCTGGTTTTCCGTCATCATTCTTAAGTATGCCAACCTCACCACCGTGGACTTTGTCATTTGTGGCGCCAACGGAGCTTGCATTAGCTGTACAGCAAACGCGCATGTGTCCATTAGGTCTGGTGCTTAAATGAATCCAGGGGAGAGCACAAAAGGTAGAACAATCTGAAATATTTTTTTTCATTTGTATTGGTCCTTAAATTGGTCAAATAAGTTGCCACAAGTTTTAGCACAGACTTTAAGTTTTCCCTCTGATAGAGAACTACAGCTCCAGGATTTTTTGATTTCTGAAAACACGGGTCCGGTGGCAATTTCTTCTAGTTTTGTATTTATTGCGTTGATGGCGTCTTTGCCACCATGCTTATTTAATATTTTCCATATGGGGCCAGTCTCTTTTGGCATGTACCATAGGTAAAGTTGATTAGCAGTCCAACAACAAGGGAAGGCCAGACCTTCAGCGGAAATGTAGAGGCTACCTTCTTTTACAACCTTACAATTTACAGGCGTTTCATCGAGGTACGTCTCCATACTTCCAAACTGTTCGATGATTTTTTGTTCCTTGAGCAAACTTTTATTCTGATATTCTTCAACAGATGGCTTTTCAATAATATAGTCAAGGTCACCATTTGGCTTGAACACTTTTTGATTATCGTTTGTCTTAATTTTAGTATTTGAAAAAAAGCGACCTGTTTTTTTGAGAGTAAATTTCTCAAAGCCTAGTTCTTCACTTAGTTTTCTTGCTTGATCAACTTGATGCTCATTATGCTTGAAAACAAGAAACTCCCATTGAGCTCTTCCTCCGGCCGCGATAAAAGCCGATGCGTTTTCAATGATTTTGTTGAAGTCAGTATTGCGGCGATAAATATGGTTGGTATCCTGAAGACCATCAATGCCAAATTTGATCGCACCTTTGGGAGCAAAAGCTTTTCCTAATCGGGTCCACCAGTCAGTGGATCGAGCAGATCCGTTTGTGTTCATACCTAATGAAATTTGTGGATTAAATTCTCTTAAATACTCAAAGACTTCTAGCGTATCTTTTGCAACAACTGGATCTCCAAAGTTCCCACACATATAAAGTCTTTTAAACTGTCCTAAAGTGTCTTCGGGAAGTATTTTTTTTATATCTTCCAAAGTTAATTCTGCACCAGGAAGGTGAGGGTTCTCTGCACCACCAAGCTTGTTTCTACCGCATTGTGGGCAACTAGCATTGCATCTATCTGTTATTTCAAGATGAATGGTATGAGGGTTAATTTCACTATAAAACGTGGTCACGCTGTGGATCCCTAAACCAAGATATACTTGGGGTTTTTCCTATGACTTTGGAGCAAAAAATAAAATTGCAACGATTCAACAAATAGTAACATTCTCGCCAATTTTTTGTCACTTTTTAGTCTTACGAATAATGCCGTGCGCGTTTCTCAGGGATAGAATTGCTCCCCTTTTCTCCCTAAGTTACAATAGGCTCCAACCTATCGTTAGGATTAAGACAAATGGTTTCTGATACCTATTGCCCAATACCATGGATTTTTCAAGGAGTTCGCTCCAATGGAGACATCCGTGTATGTTGCCAGGCCAATATTTCTGAAGGAAAGGGACTCATTCTTAAAGAAGATGGAAGTTCTTTCAATGCAAGTCGTGACCTATTGGTAGAGGCCAGAAACGCTAAAATGATTAAAGACCTTAGAGCGTCTATGGTTAAAGGCGAATGGTCTCCTGTATGCGTGCGATGTGAGCAGGAAGAGAAAGCGGGACTGAGGTCGCGTCGAGATTATGAAAATGAGCAATGGCATCTTGAAGAAAACCTTATTCAAAAACACACAGACTCAGACGGGTTTATTGATACGGCAATTTTTCCAGTTGAATATTATGATTTGAGATTTGGGAATCTTTGTAACCTTGCCTGCCGAATGTGTGGCCCTACTGATAGTTCTGCTTGGTATAAAGACTATGTTGCCTTAACCGGACAGGAGTTCTTCCATGATAGTTCAGGAAAGGTACCTCTTACTAAGAAAGATAATCGTTGGATATCTGGTAGTGAGTACGACTGGCATTCTGAGGATCACTTTTGGAATGAGATTTCAAAAAGCTTTAGTGGCATTAAGCATATTTACATGGCGGGTGGAGAACCACTTCTTATTGAAAGACACTATGAGTTTCTACAAAAGTGTATTGATGAGAATATCGCAAAAAATATTATTCTAGAATACAACACCAACCTTACTGTTTTACCTGATAGGGTTTTGAAACAGTGGGAATCCTTTAAGCAGGTTCGTGTTGGGGCCAGTATTGATGGGTATGGTAGCGTTATTGAGTACCAACGTTATCCCATTAAGTGGACAAATGTTTTAGAAAATTTAAAAAAGTTAAACAATCAGCCAGAGAATATTCTTGGATGGCTGGCCTATACAGTAACGGTCTATAATGTTTTTCATATAACGGACTTTATTGAATGGAAGATTACAAATGCTGAGCTTTCTAATATTAACCGTACAAAGAGAAGGTCGGTCATTACCCATCATGTAGCTCATAACCCGAAGCATCTAAACATAAGAGTTTTACCAGAGCATTTAAAAGGCGAACTGACTGCAAAATTTGATAATTACTCTAAAAATGTTCTTCAGCGATCGTTACCAGATCACGTTAAAGATGAGGTTATTAGGATTTTAAAGAGTGTGACAAAATATATGAATCAAGAAGATTATCACCGTGAATTTTGGCCACAGTTTGTTAGGTATACTTCATCCTTAGATAAGCTTCGTGACCAATCTTTAACTCAGGTTTGTCCTGAGTTTATTCCTTTCTTTAAGGAGTAATGTTGATCTTTTCATTTAAAAATATTGATCTTTTAAAAAAATATGAAGTTGTCTTTCTAACTTATGATGAACCAGAGAAAGAAGAGCGATGGCACCGTATTCAAAAGTTGTTACCTAAGGCCCATTGGGTTGATGGAATAAAAGGCTTTGATAAGGCCCATAGAGAGTGCGCTAAAAGAGTGACAACAGAGAGAGTTATCATCATTGATGGAGATAATTCTTTTATCACGCCTAGACCCAGTCTTGTTGTGCCAAAGAAGTTGGTAAAGAATGACTTTGTGCTTTCTTACTCTTCTCGTAATAGTATAAATGGTCTTACCTATGGAAATGGCGGCATTAAATGCTGGCCCAGAAAAACTCTGCTTGAAATACAAGGGCATGAACTTAGCGATGAAGCAGACTCTGTAGATTTCTGTTATTCAACACCTTATTATCAGATATCTGAAGCTCCAACTGAATCAATTGTTCATATCACACCCTTTCAGGCCTTTAGAGCGGGCTTTCGTGAAGGCCTTAAGATGAGTCTCATAAATGGCCATGCTATTCCAACAGAGAGGGCCGAGGATCTTAAGCTTGATTACTTGGTTCCCTCAACAAATTTCTATCGTCTCAAAGTATGGTTAGAAGTGGGGCGTGATGTAATGAATGGCTCATGGGCCTTACTTGGTGCTCGTTGCGGCCTCTTTCACCTTTTACGAGAAGATAATTATCTCTTCCATATTCGTGACTATGATTGGTTTATGGAGCTTTGGAAAGACTTTGAAAATTTAAATAGTGAGCAGGTAGAAGAAAAATCTCGCTTTTATGCTTCAGGCTTAGCTCCATTTTTTAAAGAAGAACTCAAAGAGTTAACTATTGATCAGTCTCTCGAATTTAAAAAAACGCTAATTAATCCTAAGAGAGAAGGGTTGATTGGATTGGCCGCAATTAAATATTAGGTCTTTATCATATTTGTGAAGAGTGACTTATCTCCATCTATTCGATAATTCCAGTCTATTAGTTTTTGCCATAACTTTTCTTGTATTTGAGGGACTGGTTCTTTAAGAATTTTTAAAGACTCCACTATCAGCAGATGAATGTCTTCTTTAAGCTTATCAGGTGCTTGTGTGAAGCTAGAGCTTTCTTGGTATTTAAGGAGCCTTTCATAGGCACTCTCTTTTGATTCCTTGGACAAAGCAATTGTCGCAAGCTCTGTCGGGTAATCCACCCGACTAAAAGTTAGGCGATAAGGCTTAAGCTTTAAAATGTAATTAATAAACTCTGGAATGAATATTATATTCATTGCTTGAAGCGAAATATGGAAAAAAATATCAGCTCCCAATAATTGAAGTTTCTCTAGGTTCTTTTCAAAGAGGGCAGTATCAAGACCTTTTCTAATATATTCATTTACAGGAGGCGGGCCATCTATACTTATGGCCGTTGCCATTCTTTTCCATCCCTTCAATAAGTCACTTGTGTAAAAGGGATGGTTTACAATAGATAAGTTTGTCATCCATCTAAGCCAAACTTTTTCTTTATATGGTTGTAAAGCTTTTAAAAGGTCGAGTACTTGAGGCTCGAAAAGAGGCTCTCCTCCATGAATTTTAATAAACTCTAGACCACTGAAAAATGGACTTAATTCCTGAACTAATTCTTCAGAAGATTTATAGGCCTTAATAAGTCCAGTGTTGGCTTCATTGGGGTAGAGCTGCCATTCTTTATCTTTCTTGGCCCATGATGAGGAAACTTCAGGGGTGCACATTCGACATGTAAAATTACACGCATTGGATGGTCTAATCTCAAGGCCAATCATCTCTTTTACAATTCCATCTTTATATTCATTTCTGATTTTTTCTTGATGTTGATTAGATAATTCCATATTACCTGGACTAAGCCTTTCAGATTGAAGACCTCTCTTCTCAAAATTCCAGCATTCTTGGCAGGCTGCCGGTTTTTCTCCTTTTAAGAAGTCCTTTCTTAAGCGAATCATCTCAGGAGAGTTCCAGAGTGACTCAAAGCTGTTATTTGATACATTTCCGAATCCATTGTGAATTTTACAACAGGGTGAGAAGTTTCCATTTGGAATTATGTTACCGGTAAGAAAGGGGCGTGGACAGAAATGCTCTATGGAGAGTCTCCTTAATTGTTTCGCTTTGTTTTAGTTCAACAATATTATCGAGTGATGTAAAGGTTTGACGCACCTAGTGTTTGCCACAATGAAGTAGGCCGTACTAGAGGGTTAGGGGCACTGAAGACCTTGTCCTCTTAGAATCTCTGATAATTTAATTAAAGGAAGTCCAATAATTGCATTTTGGTCAAAGCAATCAATTTCCTGAAAAAGGCTGATTCCAAGCTGCTCAATTTTGTATGAGCCCGCACAGTCGAGTGGGCTATCTTTTTCAACATACCTTTTGATTTCTTCAGGGTCTAAGGGGCGCATTTTGAGGGTAATGATTTCCACCCATGCCTCTTTAATGTTTGGTCCTAAAACACAAGTTGCTGTAACGAGCTGGTGAGTTTTACCTTGAAGCATGGAGAGTTGCTGGTTAGCACTCTCAATTGTATGAGGCTTTCCAAGTATTTTACCTTGAAATAATGACACTTGGTCGCCACCGATAACTATCGCATTGGGGTGTAAGTCAGCTACTGAGCGTGCCTTCTCAAAGGCCAAGGTTTGTGTAAGTTCTGTTGGATCAAGAATTTTGTCTTTATAAACTTCTTCATCGACCTGGGAAGGTACACAGTTAAAGGGAAGCCCTAACCTTTTTAAGAGGTCTCTTCTGTAAGGGGAGGTGCTTGCTAGAATCAATTCTTTCATAAAAAAGCCCTGTGGTTTAACCACAGGGCCCTCAGTCTTTAGGTTTAATTTTTAAGCATTCATATTACTAGTTAGGTCTTGTATGAGTTGTTGAGAGCGCTCTACAAATTGCTCTTTATCCTCATTTTTGAGACCTTCGCTAGAGATGGAAGCTAGGTCGCCCACATAATGAACAAGCTTCTCTACAAGTTGTTCATTACTACCTTTCTCATGAAGTTTTAATGCATTTTGGATTAAAGCATTACTAGGGTTGATCACCAACGTTTTCTTTACAGGAAAAGACGTTTCCCCTTGGCCCATACTTTGTGCCATTTTCTGAAAACGTTTCATTTGCTCATCAACTTTGTAATAAGCTGGAGTTTTTGCTCCTTTGATTTTTTGAACTTCAACTCCGAGAGCATCAGGGTCTTCTTCTTTCTTATCTCCAAGGAGTATCTTTTTGAAAAGGTCCTGAATCTTCATATCCTCTTCATTTGTATTTTCCGACTCCAAAAGGTTAGATAACTCAGAATCAATAGAGGAGAATTGAATTTTCTGTTCGCCTACTGCATGCATCTCAGCATGTTGCATAAAGTGTGGATCAATATACTCATCCATTTCTAAGGCAAATAAACCGACCTCTTTCAGCTGGTTCTTCACGGCATGATCTACCTTATCTTTTTCAAAATAAAGGACCTTGTCTCCAAGCTTCTCAACATATTCAGTAGGGATTCCCTCTTTGAATTCAGGAAGAGTAACAAATTTATCGTCAGAGTTTTTAAAGATAATCCGCTCTCTCATGGCCTCGTCAAACTTAGTGTCAGAAACACAGCCGTACTTAACGAATAGTCCAGAGTCACTCCAGATTCTCTCATATTTCTCTCTGTCCGTATTAAAGAGCTTCTTGAGTGATTCAGCCACTTTCTTAACAACATAGTTTGATATCTTCTTAACGTTTGGATCACCTTGAAGGCTTGAACGACTTACATTCAATGGAATATCTGTCGAATCAATTGTTCCCTTAAGTAGGCTTAAAAATTCAGGAACAATATTCTTAACGTTATCACTTACAAATACTTGTTTTGAATAAAGGCGTAGATTCTTTTCATTGAAAGGCATTTTTGGATTAACTTTAGGAAAGTAAAGAATCCCTTCAAGAGTAAATGGATGATCTACTTTTAAATGAAGCCAAAAGAGAGGCTCTTGATCCATTGGATAGAGCTTCTTGTAAAAATCTAAATAATCTTGGTCTTTAAGTTCTGTTGGATCTTTTTTCCAAAGTGGTTGAGTCTCATTGACGGTATAGTCTTTTGGACCTTCTTCCTCGCCTTTATCATTCTTTCTGATTTCACAGTCAATGACATCTATTTTGTAAGGCATGAAGTCACAATACTTTCTGAGAATATCGAGTGTCTTGAAGACTCCCAAGAACTCTTTACTTTCTTCATTGATATGAAGAGTTATAGCTGTACCGATTTCACTACGATCTGAAGCACTGAATGTATAATCTACATCACCTTCACAAGACCATTTTGTTGGTGTCGAGCCTTCTTTCCAAGATAATGTCTCGACTTCTACTCGGTCAGCAACCATAAAGGCAGAATAAAATCCAAGACCGAACTTTCCAATGATATCAGCTGATTCACCAGCGTCTTTCATCTTTTGAACAAATTCTTCTGCACCAGAGAAGGCAAGTTGAGCAATATACTTTTCAACTTCTTCCTCAGTCATTCCAACACCATTGTCAGAGATCGTGATGGTACCTTTTTCTTTATTAACGAGAACTTTTATTTCACCAGTAGGAATTTCAACATTTTCAGTTCTGCCAAGAGTCGCTCTTTTGGTGATAGCATCTGTTGAGTTACTTACGAGTTCCCTTAGGAAAATATCGTGTTCGCTGTAGAGCCATTTTTTTATAATGGGAAAGATATCTCCCGTTTGAACCGAAATGGTGCCTTTTCTATCTGTCATAAAAAATTCTCCTTTTTTCATGTTTAATTTTCTTTACGTACTTTTCGTGAATTACGTGTCATAAGATGGGGGCATAGGTGGCAGAGTCAACCCTAGGTTGTTAAATTTTGGTAGAAAAGATCACCTTTTTGTCTTTAGTTAACTTATTGAATACTCGTTATTAATGGAGTCATAGTGATTGATTTAGAAGAAGCTACAGAAGTTTTGATTATGACTACCGGCGGCACCATCGAGAAAAGTTACGATGAATTTGATGGCTCTCTCGCTAATAAAGAAAGTCAGATTAAGGATATGATCCTTCGTCGTTTAAGACTCCCGTATACAAAAATCAGTGTTTTTTCCTTGATGGGAAAAGATAGTCTACACATGACGGATTATGATCGTACTTTGATTCTGAAAACAATTGAGTCCCATCTCAGTAAAAATAAGCCGATTGTTGTTCTTCATGGCACAGATACCATGGCAAAGACGGCAAAGTTAGTTTACGAAAAGCTTCATCACTCCGGTACTTTAAACGCTCCAATTGTTTTTACTGGCGCCATGAAGCCTCTTGGCTTTGAGGATTCTGATAGTGTTCAAAACGTGACAGAGGCCCTCTTGGCCGCAAAAATATTAAGGCCCGGAGTATATATCTCCTTTCACAATCGTATTTTTGAATTACCTAATGTGAGAAAGAATAAGGAAAAAAGAACGTTTGAGTCTTTTTAAATAGGAGTTTTTATTTTGTTAAAAGAGGTTCTCTCATCAGCCTATTTATTTCTTAAAAAGAATCTTTCAGTATTCGTTCTGTTTTGGTTTATCCTGCTTTGTTTTGATTTAATTGCCTACTTCTCCCAAGTCTATTACGGCCGTACTGAAGAGACATCACACTATTTAGAGATGGCCTATCAAGTTTTCTTGGTTTTCTATAGTGTTTGTTTGTTTCACCGTATGAACTCATTAAAAGAATCAATAAGCCTTTCTATTTTTAAACTGATAGGGGAGTCTCTTTTATTAACTCCAGGTTTTATTTTACAAACTATTTTCTTTTTAATTGCTGCCGTCTTAGGAACGGTCTTACTAGTTATTCCCGGAATTTACGTAGTTTTTGCTTTTTATTTTTCTCCGATTTTGGCGGTCATTTATCCTGACTATCAAGGCAAGATCTTCTTTCTTTCGAGAGAATTATTTCTTTTGAAGTGGAAGGAAGGTGTGGTCATTATTCTTGTGACAACTCTTGTGCCTCTGATTCCAGATGGTATTGTTTGGTTGATGACGGGAGCGCTTAAGTCGCCAATGACTCCCTTCTTCGCCCCAATCGAAGGTGCTCTCTTTATTGGAAGTGAGCTAATAGCCTTCTGCTTTTTGTATCCGCTAGTTAAGGAACATCGCTTAGGTTTATCTAAGAAAGCAGCCTAGAAAAGTAGCCAAGAAAAGCAGCCAAGAAAAGCAATCTAGATAAGTAAGTCCTCATAAAAATACCCCTGCGATCCATCTTTTTCCAGAAGATGAACTTCAAGTACCCAACGACAGGAATTTGTAGTCTCCGTCCAATTCATTAAGGCGCCCCTATGATGGAGTGCATGCGGGAACTCACTAAGGCGATGACCTGCCATCTTCAAGTTAAAGATTAGGTTTCTCTCTTGAGCGAGGAGACAGGCCTGTTCATAGAGCTTTTCCCCAGATAGGCCCTGCTCCTTCCAGAGACTTTCAAGTTTATTAAAAATTTCTTGTGCAGGGTTAACAAAGCTTGGGTCACCTAGTTTGAATGTTTGACCGACGTCAGCTTCATGGCCCATGAAAACAGGGCCGATATCGATAAAGAATAAATGGTTTTTTTCTATTTTTATATTTGGGAGAGAGGGGTCTTTGAAGCTACAGATTGTATTTCTATCAAAACGTATTTTTATGGGGTGCCACCAGCGTTCCACTTCAGAAGATTCCGCCTTTAAAATTTGGAGTAGGTCTTCTTCAGCCATTCCTTCATCTACTTTTGAAGTGACTCTCTCTAGGAGTTCCCAGGCCTTTAGTCGGGCCTTTTCAAAGAGTGGTAAATCGAAGGAGGGGCCTGTAGTTTCCATAAAAAAAAGGCCTTCTCTAAGAGAAGGCCATATTTGCTTTTACTTTTATTTATTAATTATTGCTGTCATCAACTTCACTAGTTGTAGTGAAACGACTTTGGTCATCATCAAGAGATTTCATATAAGCTTCGACTTCTTTTGGCTCTAGTTTCTTGTCAGCAACAAGCTTATCTCTCAAACGAATGTCATATTTTTTTTCTTCTAGGGCACGAGCTAAACGCATAGGATCCTCTTCATTTTGTTCTAAGTTTCTATAATCTGGTCAGAAGTTAACACTTTATGACCCTAGATGTCTACAGGGTCGTTATTAATGATACGTCGGCGGTGTATCATCACCATCATCAGGCTCCTCTTCACTAGGCGGCTCTACGATGTGTAAGTGGCTGATTTTATTTTTGCTTTTACGTGATCGGCGATGGGAGCCGGCCTTAGGATCTCTAGGCCCTGCATTCTTTGTCCAAGGAAATAATGATTTTAGGTTTGGGTTACTGATAAAAACCATCCAAAGGAAGCCACTAATCATGGCACCAATCTGCGCCCAAGCAAAAAGGCCACCGGGGGTGAAAAAGCCATGATAAAGATTCATACCCACAAGAAGGATAACAAACCATTTTGCCTGAAGGGGAAAGAAGAAAAAGTACATTGTCCTTTCAGGGAAGAGAACGCCATAGGCGACACACATGGTTGATGCCATACCTGCAGGACCAGATAGGGGATAAAAAGCTAGTGACGTATTGGCAAAAAAGATTAGACCAATAAGTAAAAAGATAAAGGCAGCACCTAGAATCGTCGTTAGAAGAAAGTATACATAGCGGCGAGGTCCCCACATATTTTCTAGTTCTGAACCAATAAACCAAAAGATTAGGCCATCAAATAAGCACTCAAGAAAACCATGAGGAAGAAAGGCATAAGTAAGAACGGTCCAAATCTTTCCACTTAAAAGACCGCCGCTACTAAGGCCCATGATGTTGGCGAGAGAAATATCATACTTTCCTAGGATGGCGCTAAAAACAAATAGGGCGACAAAGGCAATGACGAGACCTTTGTTAATACGGCTCATGGCAGGAAGTTGCATTTAATGGTCTCCTTGGGCTTGGGAAACTTCTATTAGGACACCACCTGTACTTTTGGGGTGAATGAAGTTCACTAAGCAATTATGAGCACCTTTTACTGGTTCCTCATTGAGTAGAATATAACCTTTCTTCTTTAAATCGGCACACGTTTCTTTTACATCGTCGACACGAAAGCATAGGTGGTGAACACCGGGTCCTTTTTTGTCTAGGTATTTATGAATGGGACCGTTCTCTCCGTAGGGTTCTAAGAGTTCGATATTTGCTGTGTGATCGATTTTAGCAAACGCCGTGGTGACTCCTTGCTCTTTAACGACTTCTCTTTCTTCTGAAAAGGTAAAGCCAAGGTCTTCATAAGTTTTCTTTGCTACATCAATAGAATTAACAGCTATCGCTATATGATCAAGAACAGAGTCATTTAGATCAGGAATCATTTATTCTCCTTTAGGTTTTTAAGTGGTGAGATAATATGCAACCACTTGTGAAGGGCAAAGTATGTTTCTCTCGCATCTTCTTGGGCCCAAATATCTTTTTTAAAAAATTCACGATGTTTTTCAAGATCCATTTTAGCGTAAAGTTTTAGTGCGATACCCATCCTTTTACGTGATTCTTCATTCATTGTGTTATTCAGATTATCGGCTAAAAACTGAGGTGATTTTAAGTAGGTTAGACGTGCTTTTTCTTGAGCATTAAAGAGCGGCCTAGTGGCCTGGGCCTTAAGCGGGGAAAGTACCGATAGGAAAATTAAAAAAGTTGTGATCTGAAGCATTTTGGCATTATAGCTCCTTCTTAGTCTTCTTTTTAGACTGTGCGCGTTGATTGCGTTTAAAGGTTTGTTGGAGGGTCTTGAGCTTGTGAGCAGTCCGGATTGTTTGGGTCAAATGTCGGAACATCTGGAGCCTGTGGCGGTACACAAACACCAGCGGTACATTCCCCAAATGTTGGAACATTGTAACAACGCCTAGTACAAGTCTGCTGGCCTTGGGAATTAAATCCTGTCTTTACAATAAAGCAAGTAGAGATATTTTCCTTACGACAAAACTCTTTGGTCACACACTGTTGTCCTGGAGATTTAGAGCAAAAATTATCTTCTCCAGGGTTGTGAATTCCACAGGTACTACTCGCACTTGAGCAGCAAAGAGAAGAACACTGAAAGTCGGAGGCGCATGATTCACCTGTATTTAAGTTTCCTTCACCTGGTTGATCTTCTAGGCATTGAGAGACTAATGTTTTTGACCAGCACCTCTCATTGAAACAACACTCATTAGAACCACAAGCATTCGAGTTCGAACATTTCTTTAAAGCACTGTAGCGCACTTCATTGCCCTCAAAATCTGTTTGGGAGGCACGGGTTAATTGGAGCTTAATGTCTTTTGAAGCATTTAGAGTTTTTACTTCTCCGGTATCAATATCTGTGTAAACGAGATCAATTGTAGCTGAGATATTACAGCTTGAAATACCTTCATTTGTAAAATCGTCATAATTTGAAACTCTTAAATTACAGCCATCCACAAACTCAGAATCCCCTGCAGAAACAAGGCTTCTTATAGAACGAACTGCACTTAACTGATCAGTTAAATCAGTAAAGCCAATATACTCTAAATTTGGTTTAAGGTTGATCTTGCCTGATCGAGGAAATAGAAAAGACTTCTGGCCACCCTGAGATTTTCCATTGGGGTCACCAACAGTGTTTATAGGAGAGTTATTTAGGGCCGCTTGGAACAGGCCGCTCGGCTCAGTACCATTGGCACTCATATCACTAAAGACTGCCTCGCCCGAGATTTCCCAGAATGAACGGTTGAGAGCACGATAAGGACCAAGATAGGTATAAGTATTATTATAGGCCGTATCTCCATAAGCGACTTTAGTCGTTGATGAGGAGGAGGTTGTACTCTGTAAAACATTTTCAACAGAGCTACGGTGGTCAACATCAGGTAAGCACTTCTTTATAAGTTCTGTTTGAGTTTGGTTGGCATAACCTGTGTTAGAAATATCAATCTGAGGCTCGCTGGGATTAATGGCCGTAAGACTAGCGTTATCAAGATAATAGAGACCAGAGTCTTTGACTTTTGCATAAGCATAAAGACATGTTTCTCCAGCACTGTCACACTTGTCATTGGTTGAGCTAATGGTAAAAGTCGGGTCGTCTTCAAGGCGCAGGCCTCGGCAAAATAGCCCAGAGTCTCTCACATCATTAGTGGGCTCTGTTGAATCGTCACCATTGGAAAATTCAGTACCATCATCATTTGTATCGTAATCGTTGTAATCATAAAGGTCATATAAAAGACGCATATCCTGAAATGGCTGGTCTTCAAGATCGAGGATGAGAACCTCAACATCTGTTTGAGGAATAATTCCTGGGGCACGTCCAACTGTAGCTGGAATAACAATCTCTTCTCTTTCACGGCCAAAACGAAAGCGTACTGAAATAAGTTTGTCATTAAGACCTGAGATATTGAGTCCAGATAAATATAAAAAGCCTTTGTAGTTTTTTGGAATGGTTACTTTGGTTTTGTAGGTTCCGCTAAAGGGATCAATAATATGGCGTAGCTCAGAGCGACCGTTAACAAGGATCTCATCTGTGATCGTTCCAACACTTCCATCGCCAGGACCAGCATTATTACCAGAATTATCACTTCCGCCCGAAGCTTGTTGATCGTCTGCGGTAGTCCCTGAATTACTTTTTCGTTTTGAGCTCAGTCCACCACCATCACCCACACAAGAAGTGAATAAGAACATACCCAGTATGAAAAGCTTAGAAATTGAATGGAGAGAGCAATAATTTTTCATAATCTTCACTTACTTATCGGACGTAGTGTTTAAAACTTTTCAATTTCCTTTTAATTTTAAGCGCTTGTATGAAAGACAGTGGGGTAAATTGGTAGGTTTTCAAGTGAATGCAATAAAATCAGGCACTTAGGGCGGGTTCGGTGAAATACAGGGAAACGCAAAGTAACTTTTGGTCGCCTCAATTGCAGGGCATCTCTAAGGTTTATTAAAGCTTCCTTCTTAAATAGGCTCAAGAGCAGAAAATTCGTTAAGAAAAACTGATGTTAAGTTAATGAATTTCTTATTGATATATATGTCTAAACTAAAATTTAAGGCCTTACTATATCAAATGGAAAACATAAGATATTAATCATAATAATAGTTACTTTAGAACATAATTTCTTAATGATAGAGGGAGTATGGCCAAAAATATAATTTCAAAACCAAAAGGGATTGATCTGTGGAGGCTTTTGTTAAAGCCAGAGAAAAACTTTTTTATCGTCAGTTTTACTTATGCATGCGCTATTTCTTTATTATCCTTAGGGATTCCTATTTCAGTCCAGGCCTTAGTTAACACCGTAACCTTTGCGGTACTTAAGCAACCCTTGATTGTCGTGAGTGTTTTACTCTTAGCATTGTTGGTTTTTTCGGGGGCTTTACGCGGGCTTCAGGATATTGCCATTGAATATTTTCAAAGGCACTTTTACGCCCGCTCTACTTTTGAAGTTGCCCATCACCTTCTTAATGCAAAAGAAAGTGGTTTAAAAACTGTTTATCGCGCAGATTTAGTAAATAGATATTTTGATATTATGACGGTTCAAAAAGGGGCGGCAAAGCTAATGGTTGGAGGCTTTTCCCTTATCCTTCAAACTGTTGTGGGCATGCTGCTTTTAGCCTTTTATCATCCTTACTTTTTGGCATTCGATATTGTCCTCGTTCTTTTACTAAGTTTGGTTTGGATTCTTTATGGGAAAGGAGCGCTGGATAGTGCGATTTATGAATCAAAGGCAAAATACAAAGTTGGTTCATGGTTAGAACAATTAGCTAACTTTAATAAAATGTTTAAAAGTAAAAAAGGTCGTGAGGCCGCAGAGGAGCAAACAGAAAAGTTCGTCGTTAACTACCTTGAGAAAAGAAAATTTCATTTTAATTTCTTGTTTAAACAAATCCTCTTTCTTCTTGGGATTTATGCCTTTCTCAGTGCTCTCATTTTAGGGCTAGGTGGCTTTCTTGTAATGGAGGGACAACTTACTCTAGGCCAACTTGTTGCAGCTGAAATTGTTGTGGCCGTTATTCTCTCTGGTTTCGCAAAATCTGGAGACTATTTAGAGTCTTTTTATGACCTTCATGCTGCCTTGGATAAAATCGCCGACTTTATTGTCATTGAAAAAGAAACGCTTAGTGGTGTTACCGAACTTAGCTCAGGAAATCGAGACCTCGTATTCGAAAATGTGACCTATTCTCGCAGTCAAAAGAAATACACATTTGATGCCTCTTTTGAAATGGGTAAGGCTTATCTTCTCAGGGAAGACTCGGACTCCACTCAAAGAGTTTTTCTTGGCCTTGTTCACAACGACTTTAAACCTGAAAGGGGACACATCTTTCTAGGTCCAAATGATCTCGAAGGAATTTCTTCTGACGTTTTAAGAGATGAGGTCTATGTCATAGATGAGGCAATGCTAATCGAGGGTACCTTAGAAGAGAATTTAATATGGGGTCTCGAAAACATTTCTGAAGCACAACTAAATGAAGTCCTAGACAGTGTAGATTTGAGTGAACTTGTTCAAACCTTTGAGCATGGCAAAGATACCTTGCTCTGGCCTAATTCCTCTCTATTGTGCTGGGGAGAAGTTATACGCTTAGAAATGGCTCGGGCACTTTTAAGAAAACCTACTTGGGTGGTAATTTCCTCTCTATTTCAACAGATGCCTCTGAAACTTCAGAATGCAGTTATCAAAGAATTCAAAACGAGGGGAATTGGAGTGATCATTTGGTCTGCTGGTTATGGAGATAAGCCTGAAGGCTTTGAAAAAGAACTATTTTTTGAAAGAGATGACGCTAGCAAAGGAGGCCAGTAATGAGCACTGGTCATAATGATGAACTCAAGAAATACGCTTGCATAGAAGCTACTAAAGTACCGCCCTGGCAAAGATCATTCGCTAGACTTTTAATGGCGATTTTTATTTTTCTTTTGTTGAGCCTCACAATCACACCATGGCAGCAAAATAGTACTGGTGCAGGTAAAATCACGGCAATTGATCCAAATGATAGGGTTCAATATGTGAATGCGCCTGTTAGTGGTCGGGTTAATAGATGGTTTGTTAAAGATGGCGCTGAGATAAAAATCGGTGATCCGATCGTTGAAATTGTTGATAATGATCCAAACTTTGTTGAGCGCCTCAAAATTGAAAGGGATTCTGCCCTTCAGAAATTTGAAGTCTCAAAGCTTGCTAGTGAAACTGCAGAGATGAATTACCGTCGTCAGAACGACCTCTTTAAACAAGGACTCAGCTCTCGAGTTAAATATGAAAAGGCTAAGATAACTTACAAAAAGTTATTATCTGATGAAGCTTCAGCTGCGGGATCACTTGCCAAGGCCGAGGTGAAGTTTTCTCGTCAGCAACGTCAGCTCATCACGGCGGAGAGAAATGGGACAGTTTTAAGTACCCTTAGTGGTGGTGGTTCTGTCTTTGTTAATAACGGAGATGCGATTGCTGTTTTTGTGCCTGAAAATTTAAAACCAGCCGCTGAAATCTTTGTAGATGGTAATGACCTTCCCTTGGTAAGGCCTGGTCGCCATGTGCGCTTACAGTTTGAAGGGTGGCCTGCTGTTCAATTTAGTGGTTGGCCTTCTGTTGCTGTAGGAACCTTTGGAGGAATTGTTCATAGTGTTGATCCTTCCGTAAATAAAAAAGGTAAGTTTAGAGTTCTGGTTGTTCCTGAAACTGATACCAACTGGCCAGATTCACTTTTTCTGAGGCAGGGAACTCGAGTGGTTGGTTGGATTTTATTAGATACTGTAAGGTTGGGTTATGAGTTATGGCGAATTTTTAATGGATTTCCGCCTTCAATGCCTGAAACAAATAATCCACTTGATCCACATAAAAGTAGAAAAATGAAGAAGAAAAACAAAGACTAAATACTATGAAAAGAATTCTTTATTTTATATTTCTCTTACTCATTCTTGATGTTCAATCAAGTACTGAACCATTAACTTTAGATGTTGTGTTAAAGCAAACACGAGAGCAAGCGCCTAAAGTGCTGGCCTCCTTAGAGAAGGTCACGAGTGCGAGAGAAAAGGTTAGAGCTGCAGAAGGAGCCTTTGATGCTAACCTCGGACTTGATTACGACCGCCGAGAAGGAGGGAAGTATCCTGGAGAAGTTTACAAAGGGAAAATAGAGAAGCCTCTTCAAGCTTTCGGTGCAAAGGTTTTTGGTGGCTATAGAAAGTCTGATGGAACATTTCCTGTCTACGAAGGAAAAAGAGTTACCTTAGATGAAGGAGAGGTCATGGCTGGACTCTCTTTTAATCTTTTAAGAAACTTCAATATCGATGAGAAACGGCTAAAACTAGGGTTGAGTGAATTCGGCCTTGAAAAAAGTGAATGGCAAAATAAAGAGACTTTAATGAAGCTTCAAAAAGAAGGAAGTCTTGCCTATTGGAGCTGGGTTGCCTCCGGACATATGCTTAAGGTGTCACAGGGACTCTTAAGCCTAGCTGAAAACCGTCAGGTAGCTTTTGAAAAACGAATTAAAAGGGGAGATCTTGCTGCTCTCTATGCAGTTGAAAATCGTCAATATATCGTCAAAAGGCGAACAAAAGTGCGTAAAAACCAGGCCGAATTTGAAATGGCCGCACTCTACCTATCTCTATATTGGCGTAATGATAAGGGCATTCCACAGATCGCTAATTTCAGTCAGCTACCTAACCTCGATTTAATGGAGAAGACGGACTTTAACGACAAAAAAATTAATATAAAAAATCTAATGTCAGCAAGCTTCACACTACAATCCTTAAACACAGAAGTTAAAGCTATCGAAAAGCAGTCTGAATTTTTTGAATCTCGATTTCTACCGGAAGTTGCAGTTAAATACGAAGTTGCAAGAGACAGAGGACAAGGCTCTTCAACTCTTATAGGCACAGAACATAAGGTTATGGTTGGTGTGAATATTCCTATAGAAAGAAATCTTTTAAAAGGAAACTCTGCGGCCAACCGGGCACAAAAAAGGATTCTTGAGCATCAGATCAGGCTTACTCAGGATAGCTTACGAGTAAAAATTAATCAGTTAAAAACAAAACTGAGTGCTGCAGTTGATATTATTCAAAATACGAAACAAGAGGTTTCCCTCGGAGAGCAACTTGAGAAGGGAGAAAAAAAGAAGTTTCGATCAGGAGCTAGCGATTATTTTGTCGTTAACCTAAGAGAGCAGGGTACTTTTGATGCCCGTTTAAAAAGAATAGAAGCTTTGTTTACCTATCAGGAAACCTTAGCGAAATATCGTGAACTTCTTATGGATTATAAGTTTTAGTAGCGAAGTATAAGGTGATAACCAAATTGCGTTTTTATTGGTCCAGAAGCTTCCCCTTCCTTCAAATTTTCAACGGCATCTTCAAAGGGCTTTACCATCATGCCTTTTGAGAACTCACCTAAATCACCACCGTCTTTAGAAGAAGGGCAGTGTGAGTAGTCTTGAGCCAGTTTTTCAAAAGGCACACCTTCAGCAAGTTTTTTGACGAGATCGTCAGCTTCAAATTTATGTTCTACAAGTATATGTTTGGCCCGCATTTTCTTCATAATATCCTCTATTGGACAACAAATCGTGAAAAGAAAATTTCTTTGATAAGGCTTTTACCAAAGTAATCATTAAGTCGGCGACGAATTCTCTCTTCGAGTAAAACTTTCCCCGCCACAGTGTTTAGTTCATCGGGGGCCATGTTACTGGAGATATCGATAATAGCGTCTTTTATAAATGCTTTTTGATCTTCAAAAACATCTACCGATTGTGATTTAAAGGGGACTAAGTGAATTTCCACATCTAGAAACCGCAGGCGAGAGCCCTGAGAGTTGAGGTTGACGATTAACTTATCGAGCTTAAAAACTTCAGGTGCTACAGCTGTTTCAGTATCTTTCTTTAAACTTTCAAACTCAACTTTGTCGGAGGGAAGTGGTCTTTGATACACCATTTCTGTATAGGTAAAAACGCCTAAAGCCGCTAAGCTTGCTAGGGTTAAAAGACCGATGAGGGCCGTATCTAAGGTTTTATTGCCAGTCATGTATTCATCATACAATAAAACCCCTGCTGTGGGCAGGGGTGAAATACTAGGTTAAAGCTGATTGTTTTAGTCTATTTTGACATCATCTAAAGAAATGAAACTATAGTCAGGTCTCTTTGAGTATTCTTTTATATAACGCTCAATGAGCTTAACAGAGTCACTTTTTAAGTCATGGAATAAGGCAACGCCGCCTTTCTTCTCGTCAGTTTCATTGATGTAGCCACGTAGGCATTTTCTTACTGACCAACCCTTTGACCAACATCCCCAATCCGCAGCTCTTTTAACTTTAAAAGCAGAGGCCTCAAGAGTTCCGCCAATATCCCATAGAAGTGGGCCATAGTAATTGGATCCATACTCAGTGCTATTGATTATAGAAGCTGCTCGTGACTGCCAAGAACCATAAGGAGCACGGAAGTACCATTTAGATGAGTTTGTCATATAAGGTGCAATTAACTTATGAGAATCAACAATTGCTTCTTTGATTTTCTTTGTTTTGAATAGGCCTTTAATATCGCCTATATCTTTGTGCTCCATTGAGTGGTTACCTACAATATGACCCTCTCTCACCATTCTTTCCAATAGACTCTTATTTCTCTGAACCTTAGAACCAAGAACGAAAAAGGTGGCCTGCACATTATAAAGTTTTAAGACATCGAGGATCTTGTCAGTTACTCCACGAGTAGGTCCATCATCAATCGTGATAGCGATTTCTTTTTTTCCAGTATGTAGATTTGTGATATTTCTAGGTTTGAGGTCTTTTGGGATAATTAAGCCACCGTCAAATATATCGGAATTGCCGCCGCTAAGACCGCCGTTGATTTGATCAAAATGATGGTCTAAGTGGTGATCAATCGAAGCATGAATTGAGACAACGCTTATAAGGAAAATAATAACTAAGATATTTTTCATGAACTCTCTCCAGAAGTTTTACCAGTGGTTTATCCCAGAGAAAGGGTGCTAATGACAAGGTAGGCCATAAACTTTACAACCCCTTGAATTTAGAAGCTGTAAAGTTTATCTAGCCAAAATCTTAAAACTTGAGAGGTGTATAGGGGAGCTCTAAGTCCTTTGCGACTTGTTCGTAGACAAGTCCACCTTTATAGATGTTGATACCTGGCTTAAAGACAGGATCAGTGGCAGCAGACTCTTCAACACCTAATTTAGCAATCATACGGGCATACTTAAGAGTAACGTTAGTGAGAGCGTAAGTAGAGGTTCTCGCAACTGCACCTGGCATATTTGCCACACAGTAGTGAATCACATTATCAACGAGAAAAGTCGGATTCTCGTGTGTTGTTGGTTTACAAGTTTCGATACAGCCACCTTGATCGACGGCAATATCAACGACAACTGAACCTGGCTCCATTTTAGAAATCATTTCTCTAGTCACAAGTTTAGGGGCCCTGGCCCCAGGAACAAGAACTGCTCCAATAACAAGGTCGGATTGAGTAACAGATTCTTCAATATTTTGAGCATTGGAAAATAAAGTTGTGATACGAGTTTCAAAAAGATCATCCATTTCAGCGAGTCTATGAAGATTTAGGTCAATCGCCGTTACGTCAGCTCCAAGTCCCATGGCCATTTTTATGGCGTTAGTTCCTGCAGCACCACAGCCAATTACAGTGACCTTTCCTCTTCTTACACCAGGTACTCCACCAAGAAGAACACCTTTGCCACCTTTTTCATTTTGAAGGTAAGAAGCACCAATTTGTGTGGCCATTCTTCCTGCAACCTCAGACATGGGGAGAAGGAGGGGAAGCGCACCACTTGGAAGTTGAATGGTTTCGTAAGCGATACACGTAGCACCTGATTTCATTAAACCTTCAGTAAGCTCTTTCTCCGCAGCGAGATGAAGATATGTGTAGAGAATATGGTGAGGTCTAAGAAGAGCAACTTCACGCGGCTGTGGCTCTTTAACTTTAATAATCATTTCTGCAGTTTCAAAGATGGCCTCTAGAGAAGGAAGTATTTTAGCCCCAGCAGCAATATATTCTTCGTCATCAATACCGATACCATGACCGGCCTTTGTTTCTACAAAAAGCTCATGTCCATCTTGAACTAGCTGTCTTACGCCAGCAGGAACCAGACCAACTCTGTTTTCGTTGTTTTTAATTTCACCAGGTACGCCAACTTTCATGGTTCTATCCTCCGGCAACCATTTCTTGAAACGGTTGTGCCAATTTTATTTATTAGTCGAATTCTTTTGTCAGGAAATATAATGGAATGGATTAACTTTAAAAAGAAAAAACCCTCTAGCATGGCCCTTTTTACGTAGGTTTATTGTCAAATGGGCCCTCTTGCCGCTCATTGGATGTGTTGCCACTAAGACTCTGAAAAAGTACCATATATCCACAGTTTATCTCTCTTTTCAGCTCAACAAGGATAGTGTGCTCATGAATCTTAAGAGATGTTTTTTGCTGATTGCGTTGGCCGGAAGTCTTTTCCTTACAGCTTGCACTCACAAGGCCCATAAAATTACCGCTACAAAAATGACATCTGAAAAGGGTGGCATCCATTTAGAGGTAAAAAAGTACACCCTCGATAATGGACTTAGGCTTTTGGTTTATGAAAATCCAAAGCTGCCTATTTTTAGTTATTACACATTTTTTGATATCGGTGGCCGCCATGAAGGAGCGGGTTCCACAGGGGCCACTCACTTTCTTGAGCATATGATGTTTAAGGGCGCCAAAAAGTATGGACCTCGTCAATTTGATACGATGATCGAAGGTAATGGTGGAAACACAAATGCCTACACTAACTTTGATAACACTGTTTATTACGAATCCGTTCCTACTAAAAGTGGTGATCTCAACATGGTTGAAAAGATCATCGATATGGAAGCTGATCGTATGCAGCACTTGGCCCTAGAACCAGCAGCTTTTGAAAAAGAGAGACAAGTGGTTTTAGAAGAAAGAAAGATGCGCTATGAAAATAGTCCCCAAGGACAGGTTTACCTTACTCTTATGCAGTCCATGTTTGAAGGGACTCCTTATGGCGGGAGTGTTATTGGCGATGTGAGTGATTTAAAATCTTTAACTAGAGATCAAGTTCAAGAGTATTTTAAAAAGTTTTATACACCTGATAATGCGGTTATCGTTGTTGCAGGTGCCGTTAATGCTGACGAAGTCTACAGCATGGTAAAAGACAGGTTTGGCTCGATTAAACCTTCTTCAAAAGAGGTAAGGGAATACAGATTATCTAGAGATGATCTTAAACTTTACGCTCATAAAGCAAATTATGGCCGTCACATCAAGCTTCACAGTGTTTCAAAAACACCGATGTTTATGCTGGGCTTTCCGGGCAATGCTGTTGGAACTAAGGAGAGTTTTGTAAGAGATATCCTCGCTTCAATTTTGGGCCAAGGTGAATCAAGCTATCTCTACAAGAAATATGTAACAGGTAAACGACCGCGTTTAAGTTCAATAAGCACCCATAATTATACCTTGAAATATAATGGCATTTTCTGGTTGAGTGGAGATCTTCTTAAAGGTCAGAATATCAACACTGTCACCAAGAACCTCTTGAAAGAGACTCAGGTACTCTGCACCAGTGCCATTACAGAGCGAACTCTTCAGAAAACGAAAAATCAGTATCTTGTTGGTTATGTTTCAGAAATAGAGACAAACCGTGGCGTGGCCCACTTCTTAGGAATGCGAGAAAACTTCTTTGGAGATTATTCCTTTTATAAAAAAGAAATGGATATTTATAATGCCATCACTGTTGATGAGGTAAAGTCGACCTGTAGTGATTTATTCAAAGAGAAAAACTACATTATGGTTTCGACTTGGAACAAGTACCCTAAAAAATCTTAAGGAAGAGTTATGAAGAAGTTCTGTATTAATTTTGTTTTTATTCAGGTTTTACTTTTAATTTCTCTCTCTCTTGGAGCGAAGGATTTTTTCTCTGGTAAGGTGAAAAAACTAAAGTGGGATAACCTGGAGGTAATCTATTTGGAAGATGATCGCTTTCCCACCTATCAATTCAATATATATTTTGCCGACGGTGCATTAAGTGACGGTAGTGTTAAAGGTGTAACGAGTGCCGCTTTTAACTTTATGACCTTGGGGACGAGAAGGTTTAATCGTCAAGATATAGCTGATAACTTGGAGTTCTACGGTACAAGTTATGGTTCAAATGTAACTCATGAGTTTTCAAGTTATAGTGTGAGTGGGCTAGTAAAGGATATTGGACCAACGGTTAAGAAAATATGTCACCTTTTTCAAGATGCAAGCTACCCTAAAGAGGATCTCAACAAAGAGAAGAAGAGAATTCTAGACTCCTTTGAAAATCTTGTGAGCTCACCCGGAGCATTGGCAAGTAGGGCCTTTAGAGAGGAGTCTCTTAGCGGTACTCCTTATAGCTATCCTGCAGAAGGAAAGACAACTGATGTCAAGAAGTGGAATAAGTCCCTTCTCTCTAAAAAGCTCGATTACTTTAATAAGTCAGTAAAAAAACGCATTTATATAACGGGGCCTAAAGAGGTTCTTCTCATAAAGAACGTCGTTAATAATGAGTGTGGTTGGAAAGGTCAGGGAACATTTGAAAGAGTCGTTAATTATAAAAAGCCTACAAAACACCTTAAACCAAAGATAACTCTCATTCCTATTCCTCAAGCTAATCAGGCACAAGTTCGCATTGGTAAATTCTTAAGTAACGATGAAATTAATGAACCAGAGTTGATGCAACTTGGGAGTCACTTTTTAGGTGGTGGTTTTACCTCTAGGTTAATGAGAGTCCTAAGGGTTGAGAGTGGACTAACCTATGGGGTTGGAGCCTTTGCAGGCGGTCAAAAACAATATGGTAGAGCTGGTATTAGCACCTCTACTAAGGTTGAGAGTGTGGGACTTCTTCTTGAAAAAACAAAGGAAACAATTAAGAAGGCAAGTGCGGGTGAAATCTCTCCTGCTAATCTACTTAGGGCACAGGGTTCTTTAGCAGGAAGTTACCCCTTTGGCTTTGAGAGCACTAGCAGTTACCTTTCTCAGCTAACCTACCTCGATCATAGAGGGGAGCCTTATAGTTCTTTGTTTGATTTTCCTGAAAAGGTAAGGGCCTTTAACTCAGAGCAAGTGGCAAAAATGATTCAGAGTCTTTATGGTTGGGAAGAGCAATCAATCACAATTGTTGGACCGAGAAGCCTTAAGAAAATTCTCGAAAAGTATGGCGATGTAACCGTTAAAAACTATAAGAAATTTTTATAAGAAAAGGCCGGTAGTCACCGGCCTTTTTATTTAATCTTTACAATTTGGTATGACGACCTTTTTAATTTCTTTAATATTATTGTCCTCGTCTTTTATTTCAACGATTCTCTTGGGGCTTTGAACGAAGTCTACTTCAATCCATTCGACGCATTGGTCATCTTGAAACCTTTTACAACGCTCTCGTTTACTCTCGATAGGTTGATAGGCCTTAACCTTTTCCCAGTCCACGCACTTCTTATCATCATCGTCTTTTATCCAAAGGTTGCATTTCCTAACAACAGCTTCAAAATCGTGACGGTTGTGACAGAGGGTTTTGCTATAGAGGACATTCACAAAAGTTGAAACCCTTTGAAAGTTTATGTGACTACCTATTTGAAACTTATCAGTTCCACCGGCGATTCCACCAACACCTGCATGGGCGTTAATGACTATTAAAAAAGAGACAATAAATCTAATCATTTTTCTTCTCCGGAGTGATGGTGTCCGTTGCGGTGAAAGTGAATACTGGGATATTTCCCTTAAATTTGGGATCATTGGCAATTTCTATTTTCTTATAAAAAGCTTCGGTATCAATTTTTAGCCAAGCAGTTTTCCCTACTTCGTTGAGCCCTTCGGCATAAAAATTTAATAGGTTCTCGTTATGCAACTGGGTATTATCCGCTTTTGAAAAACGACGCACAAAGTATTCACCTAGGAACTTAATAGAGTCCCCATCGAGTGTGGGGCCACATTTTGTTAAGGCGAAGACGTCCTTTTCTACTTCTTGAATAAGTTCTTCTTTAACCAGCTTTTCAAGTATTTCTAGACCGTACTGGCCGTAGCGAAAAGCGATAGTATTCTTATTTAATGGGCCAGTTCCGGCCAAGACATAAAGCTCAGCAATTAAAGGTTCACCTTTAAGCATTTCTAAAAATTCAACACGTCGAGAGTCTTTCTGTGAATCATCACAAGGGTTATATTCAGAGATTTTTTTCTTAATGACCTCTGGACACTTTTCTAAAAGAAGTGAGTAATTGTCTTCATCGAGGAAAATAGAGTAAAGCTTAAATAGTGTTTGATAGGTTGGGTTATTTTCTTGGGCCAAAAGACGTCTTATCGTTTTGGCATTCAAACCCGATTCCTTTGCTAAGATTCTAATAGCGAAGGTTTTGTTAGGAAAGTTGTCTAGGTAAATCGCTAAGTCCAAAGCAACTTGCTCTGCGAGACCTTTCCTAGTGGAATGTTTTTGCTCTTGTGAGTCGGAGCCTAGTTTCATCTGACCCATAGGTATCACCTGTGAAAACTACTGGAAATGAGAGTGAATAAAATACAAAACGGGGACCGAAGTCCCCGTCTTATTGGAGTGCGAAATATCAATTAGTTACAGCTTGGAACTGTGATTTTCTTTGTTTTAACAAGGTCATTGTCATCATTGTAAAATTTAACTGTGATGTTAGGTGACTGCTTGTAAGCTACAGTTACGTACTCAGAACATCTGTCATCTTCAAATTTTGCACATCTTTGACGAGTAGAGTTCATTGGTTGAGTTGCAGCAACTTTACCATACTCAAGACAACCTCTGTCGTCTCCACTTGCCCAATCTAAACACTTAGTGATTGTTGCTTTGTAAGTGTCACCGTCAAGACAAAGTGACTTAGAGTAAAGAGCGTTTACCCAAGTAGACTCTGATTGAAAATGAATGTGACCTACAACATTTCCAGCGAAAGCAGAAGTTGAAACGATAGCTAAAGCAGCGATTAAAGTTTTCATAATATCCTCCAAACAAGATAAGTAATTTCACCGTTTTGGTGAGTTAGTTTTAGTGTTGTGAGGGTTATAGGTATTGTGATTTTCTTTTTCAAAATTATTGAATAATTGAGAGAATTTTTAGGGACAAGTCTCAGTTTGTGCCAGCTTTTCTAAGGACATGTCTTAAGGATAGGAGCTAAGTATATAATAATTCAAAAGACTATAAGGGAACTTGGTCGCTTGGAGACTCTGTCTTGCCATCCATATTCACAATAGAACCTGGGTGAATGACTAGGTTGGCTGCTTCAACTTGGCCTTTGAGTTTTGAGGAGGGAAATAACGTTACTGTGCCTTGTGAATGAATATCACCAATAACTTCTCCATAAATGAATAAGTTGTGGCAGTAAATTGTCCCTTCAACTTTGCCGGTAGGCTCAACGGAAAAGGGGACGTCTCCTTGCACTCTTACTTCACCCATTAGCTTACCCGCAACCTTGGTGTCGCCTTTGAATGTTAAGGAACCTTGAATACTAGTTCCCTCTCCAATATAGGTGAAGTCTTGAACAGTAGTGTCTATGGGGTCACTCATTTTTAATCCTAGATAGGTTTGGAGATAAGCTGTTTAAAGATCAAGTCTCCGGTTCGGCCCAAGATGACAACTTTAAAAAGTGCAGTTTTACCTGGAAGCTTTCTGAAGTCAGCACGTACTGGGCGAAAACGTGAGGTCGCAAAAAATTCACCATTAGCAAATGAAATTTGCATCGCTTCATTATCAAAAGCACCTGATGGCCAGACCTGTATGTTATCTTGAATTTGCATAACGATAAAAATGTAGCCAGTAAGACGGCTATCATTCTTAGTCATGTTAACAATTTTAAAATTAATACTTACAATGTCAGGCTTGCTGAAAACTTCAATATCTTCTAATTGCATCTCAGGAGAAGAGGATAAGTCCTTTCTACCAGCACTTTGCTTAAAGAGGCCTAAAGAGCTTAGTCCAGAATCTGATTGAAGACCTTCGCTGAGCTTCTTTTGAAGACGATCTCTCTCTTTACTAATGTCTTCTTGGCTCCTGATGAGTTCATTCTTCTCATCTTTAAGCTTTTTAATGATTGTGGGTTCTTTTCTTTCTGCTAGTCTTTGGATTTGTTTAAAATAAATTCCACCAGCTGCGAGAATGATGAGACAGACTAGTGTGAGGGTAGGCAATCCAAATAATAAGAAGCGAAGGAAGCTCTTACTGATTGAGTAATAACGAGGGGGGAATTTGTCCTCGTAAAGGACAAAAGATAGTTTCTTAATCAATTTAGCTTTCATTAATTATTACTTTCTTCGGTATTGGCATTATTAATGACTCTACCACCACTTAGGAGGCGGTCACCAAGGATTGCCCTAGGATTAGTCGTTTCAAAAAATCTTTGAGAAGGTTCAAAGGAAGCGACTTGGTTTGTAGGCTCTGTAGGACTAACTGGCAAAATACCATGTTTAGACCAGTTCTCTGAGACAATTTTCCAGTTGTAAAATTCATCTTTCTTTAAATAAAGAGTTTTTCTGCCAACATCTTCAATCGTTGATGATTTATATTCTTGTTTGAATGTTGCCATAATATAGTTCCCAGCTTGAAGAAGGCTGAGGTCTTTTATTCTGACCTCAGGCTGACCTGGTTGATCAAAAACGGCTTTCTTGTAAATCCTAAAAGCAGCTAGGCCACCCTTGTTAGGATCTTTAAACTCTTTATGATAACTTTCAATATAATTGTTATAGTTCTCAGTTCTCCAAGCTTCAGCCCAGTTCTCAATAGCTGAAACAACTTTCTGCCGCTTTTCTTCCCAGCGATTCTTACTAAGATAGGTAAGTTCATGAACGACGATTATTGGGGTGCGATTAAGTTCAATGTAGCGTGCAATATCAATGAGATCAGAGTTCGCAGTAACAATACATCCTCGAGAATCTAAACCTTTTTCAATTCTAGTCTCATCATTTGTGGAATGGAGCCAAATGCCTCCACCAGTTTTACCTTTTTTATTGTCCATCGGATTTGGATAGTTAAGAACAAAAGCACCAACTCCATAAATCTCTCCCTGCTTACCGTGACGGTTTATCAGGTCTTGATGAGTAAGAAATTCGGTCAGGTAATAAACACCCTCAGGTGTTCTATGATCTCCTTGGAAAATCTTGTCTCCGGCCTTCTTGCCGGTGGCCATTTGATAACGCTTTATAAGTTCAGGGGAACCATCTTTATTTTTAAAAATATAAAGATTATGCGTGGATTTTTCGGCGACAATTACGTGGTGGGCAAAAAATTGATCCATACCCAGTAAAGGGGCAGGGCTTACTTCAACCTCTTCAGTCCATGAGTTCTGGGAGAAAACTAAAGTTAGTCCCACACTTAGATGAATTACTGATCTTTTAAAACGGTTTATTGTGCTTAATGTCATACCGAGGTGCTCCAAGCTTCAACTATCCTTGTCGGGTATATGGCCCTTTTCCTTAATACTGTACTTTTATTTTAATCTAACCCCCCTGAGACTATCAATGACTAAATCCGATAAAAGAGAGCTATTTTCCTACCTATTGTGCGCCCTGTTGGTAGTGATATCATAGGGATAGCGCGTTTTAATGGAATTCATGAATGAAAATCATTTTTCTAAGCCATGATGGCACAATTCATCGTCTCACTGAAGCTCTCGAAGGAGATATTCATGGGGTGAAAACGGAGGAAGAAGTTCTAGAACTTCTTGAGGACGTTGATGAAGATGGGGAGTGTCTTCTCTTTCTCGATTTCGATATCGATAGCAAGGCCATAGAAAAATTTAACAAAACAATTTTTAAAAATGACTGGCTCACACGCATCATTATTAGTGGGAAGATGTCAGTTAAAGAATTCAAGAAGCATCAAAAGGGTAAAACCTCCGCCCATGGTTATGTTTTAAAACCATTCACTACCCAAGTCTTTAAGGGAATTCTTAACGACTTAGAAATTGCCCACATAATTGAAGATCAAAATCTTTATGAAGAAGGAACTCAGCTTCCTGATCTTCCAAAAGATACTCAAATGGTTTCGGGACTTAATAGTATTGATGAAAGTTATCTATCGGAAGAGGAAGACGATGTAGATTTTAATGCCCAAGAGTTTCAAATGAATAGTGAGGTAAGAGACCTCATTGATAGGCACTCCGTAAAAGGAGATAGGTCTCCTTTTGAAGGAGAACTAAATGATAAAATTCAGATGAAGTTTGATGAAGTTTTTGGTGAAGAGGTTTATGACGACGATACGGGCCTTGACCATGCTGGTGACTCTTTTATGGGAGGGGCAGGCTCCGATATGGATTTATCTCTAAAGGATGAGACTCAGGAGAGTATCTCTTTAAACCTTGGAGAAGAGAGTTCTGAATTATCAAGTACTAGTGAGCTTAGTATTGATGAAGATGATATAAGCCTAGACGATGCGGAAGAAATTGATTTAGACGATGCGGAAGAAATTAATTTAGACGAAGCGGAAGATATTGATTTAGATGAAGAGGACGACATCGACCTCGATGAGGGCGAGTTAGAGTTTAGTGACAATGAAGAAGAGTTAGAAGCAAGTACCGAGCAAGTTGAAGATCTTGATGATGAACTGACCAGGTTAACTGATAGTCGTTCTTTACCCACGGCAGAAGAACTCTCTGAGTTTGATGAAGAAACTGGAGAGTTGGATCTAAAGCAAAATAATGATGAAGAAATGCAATTTGAAAAGCCAAATAGTCCACAAACGGACTCAATCTCTTTAGACGATACAGGTGAATTCGAATTAAATGATGAACCTACTGAAGAGGAAAGCGTAGCGTCTCTTGATAATGCCGCTCAAGAGGCAAACGAGGTTAGTGAAATGAGTGATGAAAGTCTAGACCAAGATGAGCTTCTCGAATTTGAGAATGAGGAGTTAACAGATGATGGGGAGTTGTCCTTCTCAACAGAGCCAGAGGCAGAGGAAGTTGCTGAAGAAAGAAGTGATGACGGAGGACTCGATTTTAATTTAGGCGCAATTGATGATGAGGATATGGACCTGGAAGGTAATAGTACATTGGAGCCAGCAGGTGATACTCCAGCCAAAAAAGATGAAGGATTTGAATTAGCAGGAGATACCACTGAGGGTATGGATATTGAGTCACATGACGTTAGCGAAGATAACATAGACAATGGTCAAGATTTACTTGAGATTGAAGAAGATGAAGACTTTGATTTAGGAGACGACGCGGTTTTAAGTGCTGAAAATGGAGATGATACATCAGAAGATGTCCTTGAATTGGGAGCAGAAGATATAGACGATTCCGAGGATGTTGAAAGTTCAGAGGAAGATGAAGAACTTCTTTTTGCCAACGATAGTGAGGAAGAGATTCAGTCTGAATTCGATTCTGAAGAATTAGGTTTTGCAAATGATGACGATGAGGAAATTGAAAAAACTCAGGCCATTAATTTAGGTGAGATGAAAGAAATGACCGGTTCTGTAACGACTGGAATAGAAGATAATTTAGAAGAAGAATTCGAGGAAGACTCTCTTGATATGAGTGGCGAAGAATTGGAAGAAGACTCTGACTATGAGGTTGAAGAAAACTTGTTGGATGCCCTAGATAAAGATGAAGATGAATATGAAGAAGAAAATGACTTCGAAGAGAGCACCAATCCAACGGTTGTCATGACTGAAGAGGTTACGAAAGAATTAGAGGCCATGATTGACCATGAAAGTGCAACACATGAGTTTCGGCCTGAACAAGATGAATCTACCACATTGTTGGAAGAAGATTTATTAGAAGAGGATGAAATAGAGGAGCAGTATGAGGGAACCTTACAAACCAATACTGTTGATGTATTAAAAAGCCCCCGGCCAAGTGACGATACGGCATCAGAGGGAACGTTAAATATATCCTCGGATAATGTTAGAGTACCACCTAGCCTAAGTGAAGGTGATGCTGTTCGTCTTCAAGCGACGATAAGACAATTACGTGAGGAAAGAGAGGATCTTCTAAAAGAGATTCAAAACTTTAAAAAAGAAAATAAATTAGTAGAGCAAGATAATCTAGGTCTTAAGGCAGAGTTGGACGAGGCCAAAATTGAAATCTCTATCCTCAAAAAGCGTCACGGTAGCGAAATGGATGAGATGAAGTATCGCTTGCGCCTAACAGATGAGAAAAAGCTATACTCAGAAGAGAAGGCGAGAAAGCTGCAGAAAGAATTTGATCGCCTTCAAGGTAAGGTACGAATTGACTTCAATCATATTAAGCAAAGAGAAAAAGAACTTGAGAGCCAATTAGAATTGGTGAAAATGGACTCTGAATCACAAGTACAGTCTCGTGATAAAAAGATTCTTGAATTAAAGAGAAAAATAGATCAATTAGAATTTAATATGGAAAATGTCGTCATACGTGAACAAAAATCAAGAGACGATAAAATGAAGCTTGAGGAAAGACTAGAGAGAATCATGAAAACATTAAGAGGATCTATTGAAGTCCTTGAAGATGATATAAGTTTTGACTCAGAAACAAAGAGAAAAAGGGATTAAAAACCTTGTCTAAAGAAAACGATACTGCCGCATTAGCAAAAGTAATGGCCACCTTTAACTTCCTTCAAGGAAAAAAGGTTACCTATGGTCAAATTGAGCGTTTTCTAAAGAAGAACTTTGGAACCGGCCCCCTTATTATTTTTAGTTGTGCTAAAGACCAAGAGCTCTTGAAAGATAGACCATCACAAGATTCTGTGCGTATTTCTTGGAATAAACGTAGTTATGGTGGTCTTTATAAAGTAGAGCACGTAAACGAGTTATTCAAAAGAGCGTTAGAGAACCCTAAAGAATTGGGGAAGATTAGCTTTCAAGGAAAAGATTTCTATCTGTTTTCAAGCGGAGAAAACGCAACTCAAAACTTCTTTGGTCTATTTGAAATGACTAGAGTTGTTGAGGAGAGTGTTCTCAAATTATTTAACCTCTTTGTCACGAATATTTCAAAAGGCTGGAATAGATTAGATGAGCTGAAAAAAGTAGAAAACCTAGTGCATGTTGATGATGTAACGGGACTTTATAATCAAAGAAAATTATTAAAAGATATCGAACTAGCTGTTGAAAGGTATAGAGAGTTTAAAGAAGTTTTTACAATTTTGTTCATTGATATTGATCACTTTAAGAACGTAAACGATGGTCATGGACATCTTGTCGGAACTCAGCTCCTGGCCTCTCTTGGAGAGTTATTAAAAACGACCTTAAGGGAATCTGATCTTATATATCGTTATGGTGGCGATGAGTTCGTAATGATTATTCCTGATGTCGATGGTGAAACTGGTAAACTGATAGGCGATAGAGTCTTAGATGCCGTTAAGAATGAAGCTTTCCATGCTGGTGTGTCATCGATGAATAAAAAAGATTCTAAATTCCATTTAACAGTGTCTATTGGGGTCGCTACTTTTCCCGAAGACGCTAAGAGTCAAGAAGAGATTTTATCTATGGCCGACAAAATGATGTACGAAGCTAAAAAAACTGGTCGTGGTAGGGTTTGTTATACAAGAGATATTCTTGGTATTGAATCAAACCAGCAAGAGGTCAAGTGATATATCTCGTTTTATCAGACCTTCATTTAGGAAAGGGAAAGTTTCTTAAAAACGGTCAATTAAATATTCTTGAAGATTTTTTTGAAGATGAGAAGTTTGCTGAATTCCTAGAATATTACTCTTCAGGTCAATTCTATTTAAAAAATGTTCATTTAGTTTTAAATGGAGATATTTTGAATCTCATTCAAATTGATAATGATGGTGTTTTTAGCCATATTGTTGATGAAAAGTTGTCAATCAAGGGGATTGATAAAATTTATCAAGGCCATCCACAATTCTTTGATGCGATTAGGGAGTTTTTAAAATCCCCAAATAAAAAAGTTACTTACATTATTGGTAATCATGATGCTGCAATGGCATTTCCTGGTGCAAAAAAACGTTTGCAAGAATTAATCGGTGAAGATCTTTGTATTGATTTTGAACTCGATGAAAATGGTGTCTATATAGAACATGGACATAAATATGAGGTTATAAATACTGTCCCGATGAAAAATTACTTTCTTGAAGGACCTAATGGTAAAGAAATATTAAATCTTCCTTGGGGGAGTCTGTTTTGTATAAATGTCCTACCTCGTTTAAGAAAGGAGAGACCTTATATTGATAAGGTTAGACCTTTAAACTCCTATATTAGGTGGGTTTTCTTTCATGACTTTGTTTTCTTCTTAAGGATGACAAGGACAGTGCTGAGTTACTTGTGGGAAACAAATAAGGACATATACACAAAACAAAATAGAAACTTCAAAACGACGCTTAAACTCTTAAAACAGATAACGATTTATCCAAATTACGAGAGAAAGGCCAAGGGAGTTTTAAAGAAAAAGCGGCACATCCATACCGTTGTTATGGGTCACACCCATGTTCAAGAGTGGCGCCGTTTTCCAGAGGGGAAGTATTATTTCAATACGGGAACATGGAATCAAATCCCAACTATGGATGCGGGCCTACATGAGTCAAATGTTGCACTCTCTTATTGTCTTTTAGATGTTCACGAGAAGTCCCAGTCTCTACGATCTGGAGCTTTAAATTTGTGGCAAGGAAAATGGCGCCCATATCTTGGAGAAGTCTTAACTCTTTAGTGGGTCATTTACTAAAGGAAATAATCCTTCACCTTTTTGTCCTCTATATTCTCAGGTGCACTTTGAACCGAGATTACAGAACAAGCGGCTTTGGCCATTAAACGGTCGTCATCTGAACCAAATAGATTTGATACAAATTTGTGGCGAGAACCACCAAAGATGAATAAATCAAACTCTACAGTTTGAGCGATAACATCATTAATAGTGTCATTACTTTGAACGATGAGAACATTTGTGCGGCTAATACATATCTTAGCCTGCTCTTTTAGGTCTCTTTCAGTTCGTTGTAGAACTTCTTCAGTGGAATCGTTTGGTAGAATTGATAAGAGGGTTATATCGGCCCTGTTCACCTCGGCAAGATGATCGGCAGTTGAAATGACAATACTGTCAGTTTCATCACCACGGATATAACAAATGATTTTTCTTATATAGCGAACACCAGCATCTCTAAAGATACCTAGGTTGCAACGAAGATGGCCTTTTAGCCAGCCCATTGGATTATGAATGGTAAAAGCACCAGCTGTTTTTCCTCGCCATTCAATGAGAAGCCATTGGCAATGAAGTCTTTGACTGATGTGAAAAACAGTTCTGGCCAGGTCGTGGGAGACCACTGGGTCAAAAGTAATCGGTTCCTTTTTTTCTACTGCCATGGCGACGACACGTCTTCTCAAGGATTTAAGTTCGGCCGGTTCATCCATAAGATCATCAAGATCAGTTTGTTCTGGTACTTCAGTTATGTGAGCGACCTCACAGTTTCCGTGCTCGGCCAAGGCGACACCCATTTCAATGAGCATTTCGGGAGAACGTTCTCTTCCAAAGAGGGTTACTACCACATTGGCATCAACAGATAGGTCCATGTCTTCTAAGCGCGTGCGCGGAAGGACCTCTGTGACTTCTTCTACAAGATCCTGACGTTTACCTCGAATACCTATAACGCCTTTTCTCGTGGTGTTTTTTCTTGAATAGAGTAGGTAGATCATCAGCCCTGGAATTGATATTGAAAGCAAAGCGGGGACAACTAGTTTTGGTCCCATATAAGAGAGAAGGATGATGTTGAGGATAATTCCAATAATTTGTACGTATGGATAAAAAGGTGACTTATATTCTGGTTTGTACCACTGAACTCGTGATTCCCTTAATACGATAACGGAAATATTTTCTGCCATGTAGATGAGAATCATAAAGGCTGAGGCAAACTTGGCAATCTTCGTCACATCCATATTGAGAAGGACAAAAACCATCACCAATCCAGAGATGATAATACTCCATACTGGCGTCAAGTATTTACGGTTTAGACGGCCAAGTTGCGAAGGCAATAACTTGTCTCGGGCCATGGCAAAAGGAAAGCGGCTAGCGGCCAATATGCCAGAGTTTGCCATGGAGCTCATGGTGATCACTGCAATCACCGCTGTAACGAGGCCCAAAAATGGTCCTTGAATGTGCACAGCTAAGGAATAAATTGGTTTAAGATTGTTGCTTATTTGGTCTATAGGTAAATTCCCAAAGAGAAGGAAAGTAACACCTGAATAAACCAAGGTAACGATAAGCAAAGAAATCATAATACCGCGAGGTAGATTTTTTTCCGGATCTTTTATTTCTTCAGCAATTGCAGCAACCTTTGTCACCCCAGCATAAGAGACAAAGACGAGAGCGGTCGCTGACGCTAGCCCTGATATACCTCCCGGAAAAAGAGGATCGAGGTTGGCAGCGTCAAAAGTAAAGGCAGAGCCAACAGAGATACCCGTCAAAAGGGCAATGCAGAGGCCAACGACGGCCATCAGTAGACTTGAGACTTTACCCACACCAAAAATATTGAGGATACATATAAAGGCGAGAATACTTAAACTTGTAGGCACCAACTGAACTTGTGGTGCAAGAACTTTGAGATAAGCGCCAAACCCCATAAGAGCAAAAGTTGCCTTGAGAAGTAAAGATAACCAAAGACCTAGACCGGATATTGTTCCAACAATTGGGCCAAAGGTTCTTTCAAGGTAAACGTAAGTACCGCCTGAGGTAGGCATTGCCGTGGCCAGTTCTGATTTGGAAAGGGCCGCTGGTAAAACCGAAAGTGAGGCCAAAATATAGGCAAGCCACACTGAAGGTCCAGTGGTTGTTGCAGCAATACCTGGAAGAACAAAAATCCCACTTCCAAGCATGGCAGAAACAGATATGGAGACAACCGCCCCTAAACCGAGGCGTCTTTCTAGTTTTTTCACCTATTTATGGTATCGAAAGGCCCACGCTTCGCAAACGAAATTGTCGGGTTTAATTTAACGCGAAGGCCTAAGTGTCCGAAATTACTTTTTCTTCGCAGCTTTTTTCTTAGTCGTCTTTTTAGCCGTTTTGGTGGCAGCTTTTTTCTTTGTTGTTTTCTTTGCTGCTTTCTTGGCAACCTTTTTCTTAGTCGCCTTATTTATGGCCACTTTTTTCTTGGTGGTTTTTTTGGCAGCTTTCTTGGTGGTTTTCTTAGTAGCTTTCTTAGTCGCTTTCTTGGGAAGGTAAGATTCAACTAACTTTTGAATTTTATTAAGTTCTTTCTTGTGACCAAGAAGAAACGTTTTAGCTTTTTTGATCTCATCATTAACTGACTTTTCAACTAATTTCTCAAGACCTTTCTTTTCACTTTGAAACTTCTTAACTAATTTCGGGATATCTTTATCAACCACATTTTTAAGGTCCTTTTCTGCTGACTTTAAAAAGGTATCGACTTTTTTCTGAAGGTCTTTAACGGATTTTTGACCGACTTTATTTAGATCTTCGATTTCTTTTTTCATCTGGTTCCATTGTTTCAATACGGCCTCTACATTTTTTTGGGTCATGAGAATATCCTTTGCTTTATAAAATTTAGCTCTTCTTGGTTATTGGCATACGGTAGCCAAAACCAAAACTCTTCGCCTTCACTTTAATGATAGGGCAGAATTGACTCCTCTTATACTCGCTTTTTGTGTAAAGGTCATAAACTTTTTTTACTTCGTCCTTATTGAAGCCCATTTCATGAAGTTTTTTCTGACTTAAGCGGTAGGAAAGAAGCCCTTCAAGAATGGCATCGAGCCTTTCATAGGGGGGAAGGCTTTGCGAGTCCTCTTGGTTTTCTCTGAGTTCTGCACTTGGTGGTCTTTCAATATAGCCAAGAGGTAGATTACCTCTGGTATTGTGAAGATGATGAGAAAGATCATAAACCTGACTTTTATAGAGGTCCCCTAGAAGACTTATGGCGCCAACACTGTCACCATATAGGGTAGAGTAACCTACAGCAATCTCCGATTTATTAGAAGTATTGATGACCATACTTCCAGTTTGATTACTTCGAGCATAGAGAATCGTTCCTCTTAGGCGACTTTGAATATTCTCGTCCGCCAATCCTTCGAGAGGGGTTCTGTAATTTTTTGTGAACTCCTGGCCCATGGCCGAGTGGAGAAACTTAATTGGGAAATGAGTGAGTGGAATGTCTAGCTTTTCGCATAACTCCTCGGCCAATTCTGTAGAAAGAGGGGAGGAGTATTTACTCGGCATGTAAACGGCTTCAATTTTTTGATGGGGCTGAAGCGCCATTTTTGTCAGGGCCAACACAAGCCCCGAGTCAATTCCCCCAGAAAGGGCCACAAGAAATGACTTAAAACCACACTTTGAGGTGTATTCTTGCAGGCCAAATGTTAGTGCCTTTATAACTTCCTCACAGGTTTCTTCATCCCATGGGTTTAGTTTTGGAAGTGCATCTTCCTTTGACGTCGCCAAGTCGGCTTGAAAGAGTGACTCCCAGCTATTTTCAATGTGGGAATTCTTGTATGTCGTCGCAGAATTGCCCTTGTATAGAGGTAATTTAACTTTAAGAGCATCTTCTTGGAAGGCTTTTGCCTGCCACACTTTTTCACCATCAGTCGCAAAACTTTGACCGTCAAAAAGTATATCGTCTTCCCCACCAACGCGATTCACATAGAAAAATGGTGCTTGAAAAAGTTGGGCAATTTCTTTTGCTCTAGTTTCTCTCTTTTGCTGTTTTCCAATGAAATAAGGGGAAGCTGAAAGGTTAAGTAAACCGTCTATTGGCCCTTCTTTTGCTACTTTATCAAAGAGAAGCTTTACGGGGTCCATTTCATGGGTGGAGCTAAACCACATATCCTCACAAATAAGCAGACCAAAGCGCTTACTTTGAAACTCAATAATGGCGGCTTCTTTACCAGGGTGAAAATACTTCTGCTCATCGAAAATATCATAATTAGGCAGAAGACATTTGGTGTACAAGGCGACCAGACCGGTACCCGGGCGGCATTCATAGACAACATTCTCTATATAAAGAGGAAGTTCATCTTTATCGAATCGGTACTTAAGCCCTCCGACGAGGATGAGTCTATTCTTGGGGAGATCGGCATGATCTTTGAGCCAAGTTTGAAATTCGTTGAAAAAGTGGAGGTAGTTTTCAATAAATTCTTTTTGTAAGACGAGGTCTTGAAGGGGGTAGCCCGTGAGAAAAAGCTCCGGAAAAAGCTGGAGTTCAGCCTCGCTAGTTGTGGGGGCAGTCAAAGTGAGTCTAAGATCCTGAAATATTTGCTCGAAATCGCCTATTATGTGTTGAGTTTGGTTTAAGACTATTTGCATATAAGATCCTGTAGGGGTAAAAATCCCTAAACACAGTCAAAAGCTTCGCTAGGAGAATATATCAAGATGGAGCAAAACGCTACGCATGAGTCGCATTCAGGTGGGGGAAATTCTCCTAAAGTTCTTGTTGTTGGCGCTGGACTTGCGGGGACCGAAGCGGCCCTCTTCTTGGCCCGTCACGGTGTAAGAGTTGTCTTAGCTGAGAGTAAAAAGTCTCGGCCAAACCCTTCTCAAAAAATTACGACAATGGCAGAACTTGTCTGCACCAACTCCTTAAAAAGCAAAGACCCTAATAGTGGACATGGTCTTCTCAAGCATGAAATGCGAGGGCTTGGCTCTTTAGTTTTGGAAGCAGGAGAGGCGACGGCCGTACCAGCAGGGGATGCATTGGCAGTTGATCGTGTTGCTTTCTCTGAAAAAATCACTGAAATAATTGAAGCAAATCCTCTCATTGAAACACGCTATGAAGAGGTTTCTGACCCTCTCATGTTGGCCAAGAACCATGGCTGTGATTATACCATCATTGCAACAGGTCCCTTAACGACTTCTCCTCTTGAAAAGTGGTTAACCGAAAATATAGCGAAGGAAGACTTTTACTTTTACGATGCGATTGCACCAGTCGTAGACGCTGACTCTCTCGATTACACAAAGCTCTATCATAAGGATAGACATAAGCCGGTCCCTGAAGAAGAAGGGATTGAGGCGGATTATCTCAATGCTCCCATGAATAAAGAGCAATACGATACCTTCATTGCGGCCTTGGTTGCTGCTGAAAAAGTACCGGCACAAAATTTTGAGGATTATAAGTTTTTTGAAGCCTGTCTGCCAGTTGATATTATGGCGGAGAGAGGGCCAGAGACTGCTAGATTTTCTTGCATGAAGCCAATAGGGCTTGAGCTTCCAAATGGTGAGATTCCTCATGCTTGTGTTCAACTAAGAAAAGAAAATCTAGAGGGAAGTGCTTTTAACCTCGTCGGATTTCAAACACGACTTAAATACCCTGAGCAGATTCGTGTTTTTAGAACCATTCCTGGTTTTGAGAAGGCAAGCTTTCTTCATTTAGGTAGTGTTCATCGCAATACTTTTATCAATTCAAGAAGAGTTCTTAATTGGGACTTTTCTTCAAAAGACTTTCCAACGATGTATTTTGCCGGTCAAATTACTGGGGTTGAAGGTTATACTGAGTCTGCTTCTATTGGGCTTTATGTTGCTTCTCAATTGTTGAGGCGTATTCATGGTCATGAGCCACTTCATTGGCCAAAAGAGACAGGGATCGGAGCTTTAGTCAATTATGTGATGACTTGTTTGAAGCCTTCACCTTCAAGCATTAACTTTGGGCTACTACCAACAGTAACTTTGACTAAAGAACAAAGAAGAGATCGTAAGAATCGTAAGCGTATTAAGAAGAAAATCGCGAGTGACAAGGCGAGAGAAGTTTTTGAAGAAATGTTACCAAGAATTATTCCTGAGTATCAGGGATTTCAGGAGCAACCACTCTAATGGGTGTCTTTTTTATTTTCTTGGCCAGTTTACTGTGGGCACTAGATACACTTATTCGTTACCCCCTTATTTTCGGTGGCCTAAGCGCTACAAAGCTAGTGTTTGCTGAGCATTTAATTTTAACTCTTGGGCTCTCTCCCGTTCTCTATAAAATGGCGCGCTCCTTAAAGGAAATCTCCAAGAAAGACCTGATTCATTTCGGAATAATTGGTGGTCTCGGTTCGGCATTGGCAACCTTGGCCTTCACTAAGGCCTTCTCTCTACTAAACCCATCTCTTGTCATTCTATTACAAAAATTTCAGCCTCTTATCGCCATTCTTTTGGCCTATAAAGTCTTAGGTGAACCTGTTAAGAAAGAATTCCTTGGTTGGGCCGTTCTGTGCTTATTTGGTGGTGTGCTCATTAGCTTCAATGATTTGAATCGAGGTATTCATCTTCTTATGAAGGGCCAAAACCTTTTAGAAGGGCCTGCAGTTCTAGGATATGCTCTTACTTTGACGGCCGTCTTTGGCTGGGGGGCAAGTACCGTATTTGGAAAAGAGCTAGTTAATAAAGGCTATAAAGAAACAGAAGTTATGGCCGGACGATTTTTTGCGGGCCTTCTCTTTCTTATTCCGGCGCTTGCCGGGGAAGACGCCCCCTTCATTAGACAAGGGGCAATATGGTCAAAAATCTTCTTTATGGTGTTGATCTCAGGCTTCCTCGGTATGGGCCTATATTATCAAGGTCTTAAACGAATTCCTGCTAGACTATGTGCATTGGCTGAAATGTTTTTTCCTTTTTGCGCCATTGCCGTAAATTGGATATTCTTAGATGCAACGCTGGCCCCTCTTCAATTACTCGGTGGATTACTCCTCTTGATTGGCAGTACGGTTCTTCAGCTAAAAAGGTATTAAATAGTATTCACTTAAAGAGGCAAGAGTTATGGGTCAACGAATTATTCTCCCGGAAACATTAGAAGGTAAAACGATTCTCGTGGCAGGAGCGGCAGGTTTTGTTCCTTCGACTTTAAGTGAGTTTTATTTGGGACTCGGAGCAAAAGTTATTGGTCTCGATAATTTTATAACAGGCTCACGATCAAATATTGAAATACTTTCTAAATATAATAATTTTGAGTTTCATGAATGTGATGTGGCCGAAAAATTACCAGATTTTAGTGGAGTCAATATTGATTATATTTTCTCCTTGGCCTCACCAGCATCTCCTATAGATTTTAAAATCATTCCTTTAGAGATCATGAAAGTGAACTCGGTAGGGACGTGGAATCTCTTAGAACTCGCTAAAGACAAACACGCTCGTTTCCTAGAGGCCTCTACTTCAGAAGTTTATGGCGATCCCGAGATTCACCCTCAGGTAGAAGAATATGTGGGAGCCGTTAATCCAATTGGTATTCGTTCTCCCTATGATGAATCTAAGCGCTTTGCAGAGTCTCTTACGATGACTTATCACCGCCAATATAATGTTGATACGCGTATTGTCCGTATATTTAATACCTATGGACCACGCATGCGCCCTGATGATGGAAGGGTTATTCCAAACTTTATCACTCAGGCCATGAATAATGAGGATATTACAATTTATGGTGATGGCAGCCAAACGCGAAGCTTTTGTTTTGTTACTGACCTTGTACAGGCCATTCATAATGTTATGTTTTCGGTAATCCACACACCTTTTAACTGTGGAAATCCAGATGAATATACAATTAAAGAAGCTGCAGAGTTTATTATTAAAACTCTCAATTCTGATTCAAAAATTTCTTATCACCCGCTTCCAGAAGATGACCCAAAAAAGAGGCGTCCCGATATGCATAAGCTTTTTACGATTAGTGACTATCGACCAAAAATTGGTTTTGAAGACGGACTAAAAGTAACGGCCGAGTATTTTAAAAGTCTCCAAAAATGAAAGTAGCTGTTAGTTGTGATGCTTTAGTTTCAAGAAATGCTACCACCTCAATTATTGAGAATATTCTCTCTATTTATGAGGATGCTGAGCTCTATACAATTGTTCACCATGAAGGAAAAATTCTTGGTCCAATTGAGCAGAGAAAGATTAAAAGTACCTATCTCACAAATATGCTTACTGAGGACATTGCTTTTGGTGATCAGTGGTGGAAGAAGGCCATGTTTATTCCTGGTGCCTGTCGCAATATAACAGTGCCTTGTAATGTCGACCTTCTTATCAATATCTCAAGTGGTTTTTCCCAAGGCTTTGAAAAGTGTGATGGCGTTTATCAAATTACTTATTTGGCAGAAAATAAGTTCTTAGAAAGAAAACAAAAATTTTGGCGAGAGAAAATCTTTAAGACCTACCTTGAAAGTTGGGCCGCTAAGAATTTACTAAAGGCCGATGAATTGTGGGTTACCCATGACTCGGCAGAGAGCTTTTGGCAGGAAAAGCATAAGAATGTGAAAATCATGAGTCCTTTCTTTAAGGCCTCTGACTTTCCTCTTTTTCCCGAGACCATTAGAAAATCATTTCCTAATGACTTTCTTTGCATCGATGCTGAAACAGTGACGAAAGATCAGGCCTTAAAATTAATTGAGAGTCTAAAATCTGCTAATTTAAAATTTAAGTTTGTAGGTCAGGATGGTCACTTAGCTGAATTAAAAAGTGAAGAAAGTGACCCTATGTTTTATGGAAATCGTTGTGCAGGGGAGTTAGCGCCATTGCTTGCTTCTAGTCGTGGCCTTCTTACATTTCAAATTGTTGGCTTTCCTACGAGGGCCGCAGAGGCCTTAAGCACTGGAACACCTGTTTGGATGCCCAAAGAAAGTGAAGGACATTTATTTTTAAATGGAATTGGGGTTCTTGGTAAGGAAGAGAGACTCTCTGACCTTTCAGGCCTTTTTGAAAAGATGGACAGTTTTGATCCTAAGAAAATCCACGGTCAAACGACCAAATTTCATGATCTTAAATTTCGCTCAGAAGTGAAAAGACGTGTGGATAAAATTAATCTCTAAGTGACTTTATCTAGGTTTGGGTACTCTTAAGGCGTGGAGTTCATCTAGAGACCAACCAAAATCTGAGGTGTACCGATTGTTGCCAGCATCTCCTAAAACCATTGTAAATGTTTGCACTCTCTCTGGAATAATATAAGAGAAACCAGGCGATTGACGGTCTGACATCCCTCCACCTAAGGCCGGTAGAGAACTGTAAAAAAAGCGTTCTCTAGATTCATTATTTGAATGATCGCGACCTGCAACATTTACTGCGGCATGGCTATCCGCAACCAAAATACCATCAGCATCGATAAGACCTCTCACTTCTTCATTTACTTTAGGACTGTCTTTTTCAAGTCTATTTAATTCGTCAATATTCTCACCACCCTCAACCCTCTTGTGAGTAACAAGTAATTTTCACTCTACAACTTCTCCACTAGGTAAGGTGGTCTTAGTAAAAACATAACCAACACCTTCCTCACTTTGGGTCACGACATTGTAGTTTTGTGCCCACCTAGAGTTTAGGTATTCGGCATCTCTAATCTCTTGCGCACTATTTAAATCAAGGTCGGTCTGAGATATATTACTTTTATCTATCGTGGCCGAAACCATTATTTGATTACCTTCACCATCTAGGATAGGGACGCCGTCTTTTGTTGTTGCTGGAACAAGGGGAATACTCCCATCTGGGTTTCTCTTATAAAAGCCTCTTCTTGTCGGTAACTCATGATTACCAAATACGGTTTGGATCTGTTTCGTGGATATTCCTGCGGCCTCAGCAACCTGATCTAAAGTCTCCATTTGGGTATCAACCATATCATTTCTAATTCTTTTCCAGAGTTCTGGGTTTTGATCTTTAATGGCATCCCAATTTGGAGATGAGCTTGCTACATACTCACCACGACTATTTTTTCTAACAGATGTGACATAATATTTGTCGGGATTGGCCGCGATCTCAGGGTATAGCTTTCCAAGGTTTTGAGAATAGCCTGGTAAGTCGAGAACATCGCCCATCATAATTACTTTTGAATTGGGGTCTGTAAATTGCGATTTATTTTGGCGCAAATGATTTAAGAAAGCTTCAAACCTTTCACCATTAGGATCATTTCTCCCACCAATGTGAAAATCTCCCGCCACAATAACATTATCCGTACGACCATTCACAAGTTCATCTAAATATCTTTTGTAAACAATAGGGTTATTTCTTTGAAGCCTAGTGATGAATTGCGATTCTTCATCGGGAGATAGATTTTCTTGTCTTAAATAAGCGCCAGGATCAAAATCTACCCTGTTAATATCTTCAATATTAGTGGTTCGAGTTACGCTTGGAGAATCAATAGGGGCAGCATCGGTGCGTGCGCTTACCTCAGTAACGGTTTCACCCGCCTCTAAAGTTGTCCCTGTTGGTGGAGGCGAAGCCGGAGTTCTTGCAACGTCACTTGCAGCGCTTGCCGAACGGGTTGCTCTTGAGAGAAGAGAGAGTCCCTCTCCGCCTACAAGAAGAGCTTCCGCTCCTAGAGTTAAGCGTGAGTCCGTAAGGTTTCCAGCCGCATCAAGGACCTGATCACTACTTGCAAAGCCTGCTGAAAAGGCAACTTCGGTAGCAGCAAGCCGATCACTAGCAACAGCATTGCGATCGATACCATCACTTACTCCTATAACTGCACCGATGGCGGCAGCGGCAATAGCAGTACCCACTCCTGGCACTAGTCCAATACCAATGGCCAATACGACTCCTACCGCTTGATAGGCAACGGGAAGACCACCTTCTTCATCAGGAGGTTGGATTTGTAATAGATGGCATTGTGACGACTGACTTTGGGCCAATACTTTTTGTTTGTCTCGTGGTGTAAGTCCAGGGGCATTTAAACGTCTTGCTATAACTTCGTTTACTAGCTCTGGGAAGTGATGAAGATAATCGCCATCATTTTTACAAATCTCTTCTGCTGAACTCGTAACTTGTCGGCGGTAATCTTTGACTTCATCTTTTAGATTGGCCTGAACTTCTTGGTCTTGCATGGCCTTATTGATAATGCCATCCACTTTATCTTTTAAATTTGGATCTTCTAATAGTTCATCGATTGCAGTGTCGGGGTCTTCCACTCCGCTTAGTAATAGGTCTTTTATGGCACTAGATATTTCAAAGGCACCCGGAAGAGAAGATATCTTTTTTGAAAATTCAGAGGGAACAAAGTTTGATTCTGATTGTGTAAAGGGGATGAGGTTTGAATTATCTTCCCGATTAAAAAGAATAGGGTATTCAGCGAGTTTTTTGGCCATAACAGGAAGGACGCTACCAATATTGTAATTGGCCGCCTTTTCTTGAGAGTTCACGCATTGTTCAAAGCGCTCTCTTAAGTTTGGGTTTTGAGAATTTCTAACGATTTGATCCCTGCACTGAGCGAAATCTTCAAAGCGTCCTGATTCAATCAACTGAGGACAGCGGGCTGCGGCAATTGAGATGGCAAGTTCTGGCTCAGAATAAATCTCACTGGTTTGCCCTTGCACTTGTTCTCGGCAATTACTCTGGGATATCCTCAGTTGCTGATAGTTACGACGGGCATTTTCTCCCTCTCCATTTGCTTTAATTTCGTAGAGATTTCCTATAATAAGTGCCTGCTTAATATGCTCTTTTATGAATGTGTCTTTTCGTTTAAGACCAGCATCTGAAAATTGTTTTTCCATGCCTTGAACTTTATTTTCTAAATTACTTTTGTGCTCATCAATAAGTTCCAACATTTTTTGATTTGGAGGATTGACTCTATTTCCTCTAACTAAACTACCACAGGCCGCACAACCTCTTAATGATGACAGATCAGGATCAGTCCCCTCAAAGTAACCAGCATAGGCAGCCGATTCTCTTAAGGCACCTGCTGTTGCAGTAAGCATAATATCTCTTCTTAAAGATTCATCCCTTTTTTCGTAAGCGCCCTCTTCAATTGATAATAAAGCATCACCAATTGTGCTAAGGTCAAGACCTATGCGGTCCTGATTAATCTCAAAACATGTAAAACCTGCGCCATTTTCAACTTGGCCATAGTAGCCCTGTAGTTCTTCTCTATCTAAAGAAGGATAGTTTTTGCAATAAGAGGGGATGCCTTCTTTTGAGGAAAGCTCTCTCATTTGTTGAACACCATTGAATTTAAGGTGGTTTAATTCAGGGTGAGTCTTTACGTTTTCAAAGGCCTTTGAAAGCTCGGTTGAAAGCTCTGTTGGTTTACTTGAACCTGATGGGCCTGGAGCTTGTAAGGCATTAATTGCGACTCTAACTCTATTGAGTATGGATTGGTCTTCAACTAATCGATTTCTTCTAAGGGCATTGATATCTTGCCTTAAGGATTTAACAATTTCTCTATTCTCAGGGCCGAACTTACTTGGGATTAAAACAGAGGTGTTAAGTGCCTTCAAGCGATTCATGATTTGAGTCGCTTCATAAATATTTTGAACTGGTGTGTTGGCGGGAGCGACAATGATGCGTCCATTAGCACTAAGTTGAAATTCATTAGTCGCAAAAGCTTGAAAACCTAATAAAAGGAAGAAAAGGGTGACCAAGCTTCTTACTTTATTTAGTTTTCCTAGTCTCCGCATACGTAATTCCATATCCACTTTAAACAACGGTAACTTATCGGTGTGAAGGCCTTAGAATTAAGCCACAGTCCATTCTACGATGATAGGAAGTTTTTACGGGAATATGGTGCTAAGTGCTTGATTTTATATAGGACAGTATGCCTCTTTAGGCAGGCATAATTTCTTGGCCAACTAGCTGTAAAGACTATCTCATGTTAATGCCCATGGGTTGGCGTACTTCAAAGTCTTTTTCTTTATTGTGCTTAGGCATCTCCATCATTGTTAGGACTTTTATCAGGCAGCCTTTTGCTTTGAGATTTTTCAGTTTATCGGAAAGGATGGCCACATTTCTAACCGCGCCATGCTTGTTTATGAGTAATGAGAAGGTAACAGAACCATTGAAGGCACCTTCTCCAGTAGGTCTAAGGTACTTTTCCAGGCAAAATTGATAATTGGGGACATTTTCTATGAGGCGCAGTCGAACCTTTTCACCGTAAGTACTTGGTAGAGGCGTCTGATGCTTTTGAGCAGAGTTCTTAAAAACTTCAAATTGTCCGCATCCACTAAGAAAAAGCACAATTGTAAGTAAATAATTCTTATTACGTAATTTTTTCACTTTGAGTCCTCTCCCGGGTCTCTACACTTAGACATTTTATAGATCTAAGTGTTTTTTGTTGATGCTAGCCTTTATGGATTATAAGCTATTTTAAAAGGATTCATAGATGAAATCAAAAAATAGAAGTTTTAGTGGGATAGCGCATCTAGTAAAGAAATTTAGGTTACAGCACCCCAAAAAGCTTAGCCAAGTAGAGCTTTCTAACCTTCTCGGCTACAAGAATGGTCAATTTGTTTCAAATGTCGAAAGAGGTATTTGTGCAATACCTTTGAAAGCTCTTGGTGATCTTGTAAAAATATTAAATATCCCTCAAGATGATCTCGTAAAGGCCATGGTTCGTGATTATGAAGAGACTATAATCAATCACCTAAATGATGAGCCTCAAAATGGCGATGAACCTCTCGGGCGCTCATCTGATCACGCAATTATTCAAGCCGAACCTTTAGACTAATAGTAATGGTCGCTACCACTCTTTTCTAATTTTCTTTTCAAGTTGCTTTCACTTTACTAATCTCCCTAAAACTACTTTAAGGATCTCTTATGCATTTAATTATTTCTGCGACTAAAAACAATAATAAATTATTAGCTGACTCTTTGGGAGAAACGGCCAAGGAACTCTCATTAGAAGTAAAGGTCATCTGTCTTGAAGATTATGACTTGCCTGTATATACACCTAGTCGTGAAAAAGAAGGGATTCCAGAAAATGCGAATACTTTAACTCTACTTTTTGCTAATGCGAGCTCTCTTACTTTTTGTGCTCCGGAGTACAACGGAAGTATGCCTCCTATTGTTAATAATGCGATCGCATGGATTAGTCGCTCAGGTAGTGAAGATTGGCGCGCGGCCTTTAATGGCAAACCTGCGGTTGTTGCTACTCATTCTGGTGGTGGAGGTTTGAAAGTTACTCAGGCCATGCGCGCGCAGCTAGAACATCTCGGTGCCATCGTTGTTCCTAGACCGGTCGTTACTAATTTTTCAAAAACATTGAACTCTGAATCTGCGATGGCAATTCTTGGTCAGTTAAAAACTTTAGCAGAGGCCCTTTCTTAGTTTTGAAAGGGGTCTCTTACTAGTCCTGATCTTGGATCAACGGGAAGACTTAGCCAGCGAACATCTTCTTCAGTCATTTCAAACTTTAGGCCCGCAGCTGCTGTGGCCCTAATGCTTGCGTATTGAGAGTTTGCAACTAGATTAAAAAGTGCTGAACGACTTTGGCGACCTTTGGGAAAAGTGCTTAGAACTCTCGTTGCAGCACTTCTAACATTAATATCTTGATTATTCGCCAGTGCAATACCTTCAATAATAGAGCGTACCTCAGGGTATTGGATGCCACGATAGAGAGTTTTAATTAAAGAAATTCGAACATTTGTTTTAATAAATTGGTTTTGGGCCAAGTTGATAAGTTCTTGTCTGACACCAACATCGTCCAAGGCATTCATAAGGGCAAAGGCCGAGGCCTCTTTTATGCGATAGTCATTATTTTGCTTAATATTTTGGATAAGAACATTTCGGACTCTCAGGTCATTAGGGGCCCTTAAGTAAAGGCACTTTAGCAATTCAGATCTAAAGTTAATGTTTGTAGATTGGTCATGGGCCCTGATAATAGCGTTGCTAACAACAGTATCAGCAGTCAAAGTGCTTAGGCTTCTTGCTGCTTCAACTCTAACATTTAGGAAGTTTCTAGTGTTTTGTAATTGGCCAATAAGTTCCTGCTGAACGGACTGGTCTTGATTGTAACTTTTAAGAGTGCGCACAAGTTCTTGTTGAACATTGGCATCATAGCTACGATTTAATTCACCAAGAAGAAAGCCAATGACCTGAGCATCCGCAAGTAGTGAGGCCGAATAGGAACTCATGCAAATCATGGTAATAAACGCAAACTTCTTAAGATTCAACATAGCTGTTCCTCTCGCCTTTTTAAGTTTAAACAATCTTAATTATGTTAACGGTGACGAGAGAGAAGTGGCAACTTACAAAGTCCTACTAAAAGTATGATAAAAACCATGGCTTCTAACTTTACATGTTTACAATGACTTGTGATGATAGGGTAAACATCACATGAGGTTACAATGCTAAATCAGTTAAAATTGTGCGCTGCGCTTATTTTTCTTCTTCTAGTGACACCTTCTTTTGGAAATTCCATTTTAGATAAAGTTTTAAAAAGAAAAATGGTCAATTGTGGAACGACGATGGGAGTTGCTGGCTTTTCTGCGCCCGATTCAAAGGGGAATTGGTTCGGAATTGAGGTTGATGTTTGCCGAGCAGTGGCCGCGGCCGTTTTAGGTGATCCAAGTAAAGTGAAATTTGTTCCTCTCTCCGGACAGGCCCGCTTCACGGCCTTACAGTCTGGTGAGATTGATCTTCTCTCTCGCGTTACTACTTGGACCTTAACTCGTGACACCTCTTTGGGTTTAAATTTCGGGCCAACTATATTTTATGACGGTCAGGGCTTTATGGTTCGTCGCAAAGACAAGGTGACCAAAATTAAAGAATTAAATGGGGCCACTATTTGTACTCAGCAGGGCACGACATCAGAGCTGAATCTGGCCGACTACTTCAGGGCAAACCGCTTAAAAATGAAAACAGTTGTTTTTGAATCTAATGATGAAGTAACTCAGGCCTTTTTCAAGGGCCGCTGTGACGCCTTTACTAATGATGCCTCTGGACTAGTTGCCGAGAGGTCAAAAACGAAGAGTCCCGATGATTATCTAATCTTAGAAGAAGTGATCTCTAAAGAGCCCTTAGGTCCTGCAGTGATTCATGGTGATGACCAATGGTTTGATATAGTTAAGTGGTCTGTGTTCGCGATGATTAGTGCTGAAGAGTATGGGATAAATTCTAAAAATGTCGATAAAGTAAAAAAATCGACAAAGGTTCCTAATATTAAAAGATTACTTGGAGTGACTCCAGGGAATGGAAAGGCCTTGGGGCTCTCAGAGGATTGGGCCTATTCTATAATTAAAAAAGTAGGAAACTACGGGGAAGTCTTTGATCGCAATATTGGAAAAGATAGTTCTTTAAAGCTTGAAAGGGGTTTAAATAATCTTTGGACCAAAGGTGGGCTTATGTATGCTCCGCCTATTCGTTAAATAGAATGTCTATTAAGGACCATTCCCAAATTAAACGGTTGCCCTTCATGAATAATAAAATGATTAATAGTCAGAACCTCTAATTTTTGACCAAACCTCTCATGCTCGGTAGTTGCTAAAAACCAAGGATGATTGATTTTTTGGTAACAAACTTCCCATAAGCGAATGAAAAATTCATAATCTGATAAGTGCTTAATAGTACTTTCCTTGGCCTTATTTATTGGCTCATTTTTTTTTCGGAGGCTTTTGTTATAAAAGGTGAAAGCGGGTTCACAATAGAAGAGTTCAAAAGCGTTATTTTTAAATTCCTGAGCCTTGTATAGCTCTTTGGGTGTATAGCTCCCATCTCTTAGTAGGGAGATGAGTTGTGAAAACGTTTTTTGTATCTCCATGGGGTCTATATTTGGCGCCAAGGGAATATTTTCAAAACTTTCGATAAAAGTAACATTGGGAATATCACTCTCAGTGTATACAGGACCTGCAAGTTTGTCGTAGGAAAGGTCGAAGACCTCAGCAGTTTTATAAAGAGTGCTCATCTCTATAGGCGCAAGGCCTTGCTCCAGCCTTTGATAGGTTCTTATACTGAGGCCAAGTTTATCGGCGATTTCTTGCTGAGTAATTTGCTTTCCCATTCGATAAATTCTTAGACGAATAAGTAAACGAGAAAGTTTATCAATAGGTTTAGATAATTCAGAAAAATTCATTTTTATTTTACATCACCTTTCATAAAGTAATAATTTGTCTGATTAAAATGGGGTTATCTTTATCTTTATTTAGCATCAGATTATAGCTTTTTACAGGTATAATCGTCTTGTCACTTTTAATCGCGCATTTAGAATGAAACCCCATGTAATCATCTTTGAGGCATACATCCCAAGCCTTTACTTGTTCGTTAAAATTATCCCATTTACTCATGGTCTTCCATTTACTCTCATTAAGTTGAGGGGCGATTTTAAGTAAACTTTCGTTAGCTACTGTAATAGAAGCATCTGCCACCATTAGTGCCGCTGGCGCTGCATGAAAAGAAGGTGATTCGAGAACTTTTAAGAGATTTGATTTTTTCTCATTAATAACAGGTTTGACTTCTTCGAAGCTTTTTTGATGGATATCACTATGAATATAGAATTTCTTATCAAAGTTAAAGAACTCAGAGTCTGTGCACTCGCTTACATTTATATTAGGATGGGTAAAATCGAGAAAAGAAAAATTATACTTGTCACAAAAGTGTATGACAGTGGCGGCATCGAGAGGCGATTGACCTGCTTCTAATCTTTGATAAGTACGAAGGCTAATCCCAAGTTGGTCAGCGACATCTTGCTGAGTTAGCAAGAGCCCTTGGCGAACAAGGCGTAGTTTCAAAGTTAATCTAGAAGTTGCATCCATGGTAATATTTTAGCAGCTTAGATGGAATTCTTTAATGTATTGAAAAGTTTAAATGTTCAAGATTTCTTGACCATAGAAATTATTGAAGCCTTTCAGTAAATAATTTATTGAGCTTGTCCGTGCTGCATTTATCCCAATAAGGTGTTCGGAAAACTTCCTCAAAGGAGCTATAATGAAGGGTGAGCACTTCAAAAGCAGTTGCTTGGCATTCGCTTGCTCCAAAACCAAGATGGGCGGCTTCGTGGATAAGGACTTGAGTTAAAATGGAAAACGGCTGTAGTAGTAATATTGGACAAATATTCACATTATAGCGATGCTACTTTGAATAGAGTTTGATGACATAGGCAAAAGTTTGACTATCACATCTACCAAAGTTTTTTCCTGACCGATCCCATGTAAATGTGATGTTTTGTAGACTTTTAAAGGTTCTCTCAATATTGCCTTGATAGAGAATGCCTGCTCGATAGGTATTGTCTGCGGCAAGTAGGGCAACGATTCTTTCGGCCTCTAAGCGTGCCTCTTCTAAGCGCTCCTCAAAATTAAAACTTTGCTTTTGAAAGTCTTGAGTGGGGTTTTCTGACTTATTAAACTTCTTCGTAAACTCTATTCCTAGAGCATTGTTTGATAATATGAAGCTCATTATGATGAGTTTTAAGAGTCTCTTAAACACGTCTTTAATCCTTAAGTTCAGCTAATAATAGTTTAGAACAGGCGTGTGATTAGAGAGCTTGAGTTGTAATAACTATAGCTCTGTATAAAGAGGAGACGCTTCTAATTAGTGGGTAAAGCTTCGTCCTGATTTCCCTCTGCCTTTTTATCCCCTCGGTCAATGGTGAGAAGTAGAGCTGGGAGAAAAAGAAGGTCCGTAAGTAACGCCAAGGCCAGAATCATCGAACAAAGAAGGCCAAAGTTTCTATTTGGTACAAAATCAGCAAAGATAAAAGCACCAAATCCCACGACTAAGAGAATCGTTGTCACAACCAGTGCCTTTCCAGTAACTAGAAATGTTTCTGTAATGGCATCTATGGGATTGAGACCATGGGAGCGGTATTGCTTATAGCTAGAAATAAAGTGAATCGTGTCATCAACAGCAATGCCAAGGCAAACCGTACTTACAATAGAGGTACCAATGTCGATGGGCTTATCAAGTAGTTCCATTAGAGCGCCACCAAAGATTAAGGGGATAACATTTGGTAGCATGGCCAAGATACTGATGAAAAAATCTCGATAGACAAGAAAGAGTAGGAGACTCACAAGGCATAAGGCCATGGCCATTGAACTAAAAAACGTTTCGACAACTTTTTGGTTCATAGAAAGGTAAATCGGGGCATTTCCACCCGCGGCCATATCTAATCCAAACTCCTTTGCTTTCTCAATGAGGTAATCTTTTTTAATTTCACTCTCTTTTGAAGAACCTATTTTCCAGGTAACTTTAATTCTTAAGAGGCGATTATCTAGAGTGAACTGGTTATTTAAATCCATCCCTTGGGGAAGACCTATTGTGTATAGGAAGAGAAGTTGGCCTACGGCCTCTGCAGAATCGGGAATACGGTATTCACTTTGTTTGCCTTGATGGAGAGTTTGATTCATCTTCTTTATGATCTCTCTCGCTGAGCGAACCCTTGTGATATCTTTATCGGTAACCATCCAGTTCATAAATTTATCAAGTCTATTTAAAAATTCAGGTTCTTTTATTCCTTCTGCTTTTCCAGAATCAACAACAAGCTCTATGCCTCTGAGACCATCAAGTTTTGTTCCTGTGAAGTCATAGGCTTGGCGAATGGGCACTGACTCATGAAAGTACTTCATTGGGTCTGAGTTGACCTCATTTCTTAAGGCAATGATAACGCTCAGGACACTAATGATGATGAAGGAAAAAATAATGAGATATCGTGCCTTTAAAATAAAATGGGCCATAAGGTATGAGCTGGCCCTACTTCTTTGCGAGTGGTTTTTTTTACCAATAAAGCGATAAAACTCAAAAGTCTTAACAGGATAAAGATCAAGTTTCTTTGAGGCGAGAGAGAGAAGCGGGCCAATGATAAGATAGGTAAATAGCCAGGCCATAAGGGTGCCGAAACAGCATAATATTCCAAGGTCTCTAATCGGAGCAATATCTGTATGGGTAATACTAGCGAAGCTTATTGCCGTTGAAAATGAGGTGAGGAGAGTTGGTTGGAAGTTCTTTATGAGGCTTAAGTGAATGGCCTCTTTTGAATGGTATTCTAGGCTTCGAAAGTAAAAGTAGCTCGTAAAAATATGAACAGCATCAGCAATACAAATAGCAAGTAAAACACCAGGTATCGCCGCTAGTAGGCTATTAAAGATGATTCCTATATGACCCATCATGCCGAAAGTTACGCCGATCGTTGTTCCAATGAGGCCTAGAGACAAAATAATCGTTGAGTAACTTCTAAATTGAATAAAAAGTAAGACAACAATAAAGAAGAACATAAAGGGAATGAGCTTAATATTGTCACTTCTACTTACTTCTCTAAAGGCATCATTTCCGGCAGCTGGTCCTGTAAGCAGAATTTTTAAATCACCTGTTTGATACTTTTTAATAATCTCCCTTGTTTGGGCAACGGCCTTGATGAAGTTTGGCTCTTTTCCTCCAAGGCCTGGAATGAGGTAAGCGTAAAGGATGGCATAGGTTGAATCTTTACTGAGAAAGAAGTCAGGAAGGACGTCATCAGCAAGCGCTTCAGATCTTAGGGCGTTTAATCTTTCTGAAGAGAGAAGCGACTTTTCATTAATTTCTTCAAGAAATGAGTTAATGATGATGTCATCACCCTCGGCCTTTATAATATTATAATTACTAAGGGACTCTACTCTAATGACATCTTTTACCAGCCACATCTCTTCGGTAACTTGTTGGATGACTTTGAGAACCTCATTATTAAAAACGCCTTCTGGGTGATAAAAGCCGAGACTAATGAAGGTGTCGCTTCCAAACTGCTGTTCAAAACGATTAAGTCTTTCAATTTGAGGATGGCCTTCATCAAACCATATTCGAGGAGACCATTTGCTCTGGATGGATAATACCCCTGGCAAGAAAATGAGAAGTGCAATTAAAAATAGTCCTAAGGCCTTATAAGGTTTGTTAACGATGAAAGTCGCCCATCTGTTGGCCAATTTCATTTCTTTGAATTTTTGAAGATGATCTTTAGGATTATCTTTAGGAGGATTATTAGGTGATTCTTTCATGATGCTCTTTTAAAATATTTTTCCTGGGGCAGTTTTTACTAAGACTGAACCTAGTGGCTTTAAATCAATCCAGGGGTTGCTAGAAGACCAGTTCTTAGTAGAATTATAGCTTTTGAGCAGGCAAAGGTCTGCTAGTAATTGGTGGACATTAGATGGACTCCAGTCATTCAGACCGAAACCCCAGGTACCAGGATATGGTTGTGAGTATTTAGGGTGGTTTCTTGCAATATGACCCATAGTAACGGGACCCTTTAATGCGCCACCTATAAGGGAGAAGTTAAGCCCTTGCCACATTGGCTCACTCTTTAAAGGGTACTGATTATTAGTAAGAACCCGTGCACGATCAGAAGTAATAAGAATCATAGTCTCATTAAACTGGCGATGAACCTTTAGCTCTTGAACAAAAACTTCAAGGCCTCGAATCAAGTCTCTATAGAAGTCTTGCAGTTCTGTCATAGATGCTTGGTCAATTTCAGATAGGCCCTCAAAGTATCGTGGGGCCTTTCCAAAAGAATTAATGACGGAGAGTTCTAAACCAATGTCCCCTTTTTTCTTTTCTCTTAAACACTGGTGCCAAGATGAAAAGGTTTTTAGGAGAGTAGGGTTCTGTTTAGCGGTTTGGTTGGCCCATTCTTTTGTGGCGTTAGAGGAAAACTTAACCTCATTTCTTCTTTGGTTTTCTTTACCAAGAAGCTGGGCGTAAGTATTGTCGAGTGCCTTTTCTTGACCTTGAAAATGAAAGCTTTGTTTGTTTTCTTTTAATTCTTTTAATAGTTTAGTTATTTCAGGACCTCGAAACCATTCCTTTCGGCATTGTTTGAGGTGAGGGCTTTGGCTTGTGAGCCCCCTAAACATCAGAAGATTATCCATCAGAGGGCTTACGTTCCCCTGTTTATCTTTCCAAACGTTGGGGACTTCCATTCTTGTGTCATTTTTTGATATTTTTGTTTGTTCAAAAGGAGGGTTAAAGCTCTTAAGGTGTGAATAGGGATCGATCCATAGATCAAATGGCGTTCTTAGAGGAGCACCCTCTAAGTGGAGCCAAAAGACTTGATAGGGTTTATTGGGGTAATCCATCTGACAGCCAACGAGGCCTGAAATACTCGTCAAAAAACTTTGTCTTAAGAATTGCCGTCTATTTAAAGGATTCATTTCTTCAAATCCTTTGGAGCATTACTGATGAGATCTTGAATTAATTTGAGACCATCTTGATGTTCCTGATACTTGGTGGCCAATTTGACCTTTAGTTCACTTTGAATATCTTTTTCAAAAAGATAGTGATAATATTTTTGTACTTGGCATTGATAAAATTCTGGTCTCTGGGCCAATAGGCGCCCGAGTTGATTAAAGCCCACAAATCTTTCTTCTTCATAGTATCCAACGGGGTAAGAGAAAGAAAAGGATTCCTTCTTGCCATTAGGGTCTTGAGGGGCTTGCCATACTTCTTTAGAATAAGATGTTTCAAAGTTTGCGGGAATAAGTACCTGGGGGTTGTCCTTACTACACTTAGAGTTGCTGGCGCTATTAAGATAAGTAAGGTGACGTAAACCTGAAGCAAAGTGGTCCAAGGGAGTATGGCAACCTAAACACTTTTGTTCACTCGTTATTGGATGAATCCATTTATTAGCGGCGTCAATCTTAACGCTCGTTACGCTTTCGTTAGGCTCTTTACAAAGAATTCCATTAAATATGCCCAAAGCGAGTTTACGTGGCAGATTAGTCCTACCGTCAGTTTGATAAAGCTTTGTATTAAATGCTTGATTGGGAGCATAGTGAATCAGATAACTTGGACTTCCAATGAGACCACCACCTAAATGGTTATAGAGCTTAAACTTTTTTCTCTCACGGCTTTTGTCCCAACTACTATTTGTTTGGGACCAATTAATTGGAGCGACCTTTTCAAACTGTACCTGACCTTTATAAAGAAAGCCGACGAGTTGTGAATCGCCCACAAGATCTAAGGGTTCTTTGAGACCCAACATGCTCTGATATTCTTCGCCTGAAATAGAGCTTCTCTCTGACTTTTTTGGATTTTCCCCCTGGCGTATACTTCTGAGGTCTCCAAATGCGGTAATCGCCATACTGACCTTGCGATCGCGCTGAAAAAGAGCGCGGGTTAGATGGTAGGCCGGCGTTTTAGGGTCAAAAACCTCATCATGAAATGGATCTTGGCATTGAGGTGCTTTGTCATAATCAGTTGGCATCAACCAGTTTTGGTGAAACTTCACAAAAGATTTAAGAATAAGCGAGGCGAGGGGGGTACGGTCTAATAAAATACCGCTCGTTTTTAACTGAGCATGCTCAAGTAGCGATAGACAGCTGCTTGCTTTTTTTAGGGCCTTTAACTTTTTTAAATATTCTCCATCACTGGCGTTCTCTTCTTTAACTGCCTCTTCTTCATCAATAAGGTTTTGAAGAAGCTTGCCTCCAAGAAAAATACTTTGGCACCTCTCAAAAAGAGCGGTGGAATCTGCAAAGGACAGGTTTGAGGCCAATAAACAAAGGATAAATATCCAAGACTTTTTCATAAGCGTTATATTAAGAAAATCAAAGGAATACGTCACAATTTTTTTGCCCGACTTGTTTTGTCGGGATTTGTTGTCAGAGTCTAGGGCTGAATCTAAAATTCAATTATGGAAAAATTCTCACAAAAGAGTCCATGGCAACAATTTTGGTATGACCCCAAGAAACGGGGTTATTTTTTTCAATTCCTCGTTTTCTTTGCCATATTTGGGTTAGGCACTGTTTTGGTGACAAACACCCAAGAAAACTTGGCCCGCCAAAGTATAGCCTCTGGCTTTAGTTTCCTTGGGCAAGAGGCAGGTTTCGAAATTTCTGAATCGAGCATTGAATACTGGGCCGATGACTCCTATCAGTTGGCACTATTCGTTGGCATTCTCAATACTTTTAAGGTCGCCATCATTGGTAACTTCTTGGCCATTATATTAGGTATTTTCGTAGGTATATTTAGACTCTCGCCAAATTGGCTTTTAAGCAAACTTAGTGAAAGCTATATTGAATTGGCGAGAAATATCCCCCTGCTGTTGCAGCTCTTTTTTTGGTACGCAGTTTTTACTGAAATCTTTCCTGATGTTAAAGAATCCCTTAATCCAATTCCTGGAGTTTTTATCTCTCAAAGGGGCTTTTTCTTTCCTATTTTTAAAGAGCATTTTATATGGAAATGGGTTTGGATGACCTTTATTGGCGGAGGGCTACTAACTTATGGCACATCATTATTTTTAAATAAATTACGAGAGAAAACAGGAGAAAAAAAATCGTTATTACCTTTTGGTCTTCTTTTTCTCTTTGTTGTACCTATATTGATTTGGTTTTTTGGAGGAGCTCCTCATGAGTTGGATATTCCCCAGCTAGGCGGGTTCAATTTCTCTGGTGGTATGACCCTAACCCCCGAGTTTGTCGCCTTAATGCTAGGTCTTGTAATATATGCAGGTGCGTTTAATGGTGAAATTGTTAGGGCAGGGATTGAGTCTGTCTCCCGTGGGCAATGGGAGGCCTCACAAGCTTTGGGTCTCAGTCGCTGGCAAACGCTTAGACTAGTCGTTTTACCACAAAGTTTAAGAGTTATTATTCCTCCGATGACTTCTCAGGTTTTAAACCTCATTAAAAATAGCTCCCTCGCTGTAGGAATAGGTTACCCAGACTTCGTGGCCGTTGCTAATACAACGATGAATCAAACCGGTCAGGCAATTGAAGCAGTTATTCTTATTATGGGCGTTTATTTGTTTTTCAGCCTTAGCACTTCTTTTGTCATGAATCGTTATAACCGAAGCCAACAGCTTAAGGAGCGCGGAGCTTGAATTTAAAGTACACAAAAAATCCAGAAAAACGTAGTCTTCCCTTAATGCAAGGCCTTGCTGTTTGGATGAAGAAAAACCTTTTTTCAACGCCCTTAAACTCGGCCATTAGTCTCGTTCTTTTAGGACTTCTCTTTAAAGCTTTAGGCCCATTATTTTATTGGCTCGTCGTCAATTCTACATGGGAGGGGACAGCTCAAACCTGTCGACATAACGATGGCGCATGCCTTGTTTTTATTAAGGAAAAATTTGTTTTTATTCTATTTGGTTTCTATCCTCGAGAGCTTTTGTGGCGTCCTGTTGTTGCGATTTCCCTTTTTATTGGACTATGCCTATATAGCCGAGATGTTAAAAGATGGAATAAATTATTATTATGGCGTTGGTTAAAGCTTATTCTCTTATGCGCTTTTTTGTTAAAAGGCGGACTATTTGGTTTTGAAGCGGTAAGTATGGATCGCTGGGGTGGGCTTCCCTTAACACTTATCCTCGCCTTCATAGGTCTTATATTTTCTTACCCAATTGGTATTCTTTTGGCCTTAGCACGAACAGGTTCTTTGCCATTAATCAAAGCTTTAAGCGTCAGTTATATTGAGCTAATAAGGGGTGTTCCCATGATTAGCTTATTATTCATGGCCAGCGTAATGTTTCCTCTTTTTATGCCAGATGGAATTGTCCTACCAAAGTTACTAAGGGCGCAAATTGCCATTATTATGTTTATGTCAGCCTATATGGCAGAGGTTGTGAGGGGAGGTCTGGCAGCGGTTGATAAGGGTCAGTACGAAGCAGCTGATGCTCTTGGGCTAATGTATTGGCAAAAAATGCTTAAGGTCATTCTTCCGCAGGCCTTAAAAATTGTCATCCCTCCGACAGTAAATACTGCTATTGGTATGTTTAAAGATACTTCTTTGGTCGTTATTATCGCTTTAAGTGATCTTCTGATGACAACCAAAACATCGCTTAAAGACCCCAAATGGTTGGGCTTTTCTGTCGAAGCGTATCTCTTTGCTGCTTTAATTTATTTTATCTTTTGTTTTTCCATGTCTCGCTACTCAAAGCGGTTGGAACAAGTTTTCTCCTATGGTGGTCGTTCATGAGTAAAGAACCTATGATCAAATTAACTGATATGAATAAATGGTTTGATGATTTTCATGTCTTAAAAAATATAAACCTAGATGTATTTGAAGGTGAAAAAATTGTTATCTGTGGACCTTCAGGGAGCGGGAAATCTACTCTCATTCGTTGTTTGAATCAACTCGAAGCCCATCAAAACGGTAAAGTCGTTATTGATGGAATTGTCCTCAATGGTAATTTAAAAAACCTTCAAAATGTAAGAAAAGAAGTGGGCATGGTTTTTCAACACTTCAATCTCTTTCCGCATCTCTCGATTCTAGAAAATTTAACACTCGCCCCACAGTGGGTTCATAAATTACCAAAAGAAGAAGCCGAGTCCTATGCAATGGATCTTCTAAAAAGAGTGGCAATTTCGGATCAGGCCCATAAGTATCCAGGACAATTAAGTGGTGGACAACAGCAACGAGTGGCCATCGCCCGCAGCCTTTGTATGAAACCAAAAATTATGCTCTTTGATGAGCCAACTTCTGCACTCGATCCTGAAATGGTCAAAGAAGTACTCGATGTGATGGTTGATCTTACCAAAGAAGGCATGACGATGTTGTGTGTGACTCATGAGATGGGCTTTGCAAAGCAAGTGGCCGATAGAGTGATATTTATGGATGAAGGACAAATTGTTGAAGAAGCGGACCCTGAAACTTTTTTTTCTAACCCTAAGCATCCGCGTTCTCAAGAGTTTTTGGCACAAATTCTATATTAGGAAACTTTATGAAACTAATCTTTTTGTTTTTATTTTCTACAACACTCTATGGTGAACCAACGCGTATCTATTTTGATGTGGCGAAAGGGGAACTTTCCAAACAAGACTTACAAAGCCCATTACTTCAAGGCACCATTGAGGCCAAGGATGTGGTTATTGACTTAGGTGCAGAGAAACTGGAGTTTGAAAATCCAGGTCAAAAAAATATAAGCGCAGAGATAGAATGGAATGAAAGTAACTTTAGGCTTTCTTTAAAGAAGGAGGGTTTAAAGTTTTCCCTTCCGGTGGCAAAGGGTTTTGGAGTAACTGGTGTCGAATCAGTAAGCTTGAGCGAAGCAAAAGTTGAGCTCGATAAGAGCGGAATATCTATGAAAGGGGACTTTCTTTCTTTTCAACATCGTGAATTTTATGCTTCATTCAAAAAAGCACATATCTTTTGTCCTACTCATGGGGTTTTTACGAGTGAAATTGATTCTGCTTGCTTAAATGAGTCTCAAGCAAATGTTGGCATTATTAGCTTTCGAAAAAGAGCTCTAGATGCTGACTTCATGGATGCTCGCTCTCTTATTAATGAAGATCGCTTCACTCTTATGGCCCATAAGGCCCAATTTAATGATAATAATGAGACAACCCGAGTGGATAATTTTCAAATTAATTGTTTCAAGCTAGAAAATGGCTCTCTTCAGGTCGACCCTTACACCCTTCTTCAAGGGTGCTTATTTGATGGGAAAGTGAATATACACAACATGAATATTTCTCATGCAATGAATGATGTCATGGAAGAGGTATGGCCCGAATTCATTAAAAAACGTCCTGATTTAAAAAATCAAAAATCTCTCATCGATCTAGATAATTTAAAAGACATTCACTTGCTATTAGAAGAGGGAAAGCTTTTGTTAACGGCCAAGGTTAAGGCGATTTTTTGGGTAAAGATAAAGCTTGTTGGTGATGTTATACTCGATATTAAAAACAGCGAGCTTCTATTTAAAGTGAAGAGGGCGACAATCTGGGGTATTCCAACTGGAAAGTTGGCGTATCGGCTAATAGAGAAGTTCGGGCGTAGTGATTATATTGAAATTCGAGGGGACCTTATCGTATTTAAGATTTAATAACTTCTCTCCAGAATCTAAAAAACAGCACCTTAAACCACCCCGAACCCATTATATTTACGGCCATTGTAGTAGTATTGAGATTCTACGTGTATACCATATTCGGTATCTGTTAGTTGTGGGTCACGTCATCAAAATCTGTTCAGGCTTAAAGACTAAATACCAAAAGACTACATAGAGGAGCATAGAGTGATTCAAATAGGTAAAGTTAATCAAATGATAGTATCCGGTGAATCTGCTTCAGGTTGCTACCTTCGCTTGCAACCTCAAGAAGGAGAGGAACATACAGATCAAAGGGAAGTTTTTATGCCATCTTCCTTTTCTCCTCTTAGAGTAAATGCCGGGCAAGAAATTGATGTTTTTGTGTATTTAGATACCCAAGGGAAATTAGTCGCCACTTCTGAGATGCCGTTTGCTGAAGTAGGCGAATATGCTTATATGAGGGCAATTGATGTTGAAGAGTTTGGTGCTTTCTTTGATTGGGGAATAGACAAAGATTTATTGGTTCCAGGCAATGAGCAAAAAGTACGGGTTAAGAAATTTGAAGACTATTTAGTTAGAGTTTGTCTCGAAGATGGAACTAATCGAGTTTTTGGGACCACTAAACTTGGTAAATATATTGAAAGCTCAGTCTTTGATTTCGAGGAAAAGGATACCGTTCAGATAGTTCCTGTTCAAAAAACAGATCTCGGACATAAAGTGATTATTAACAGAAAATTCATTGGAATGATTTACGACAGTGAAACATTTAAGTCCGTAACTTTAGATGAGACTTATGATGCCATTGTTAAGAAAATTCGTGAGGATGGGTTGGTGGATGTCTCCCTTCATACTCAAGGAATTCAAAACCTAGAGGATTCAAAAGAGCGAGTTCTTTCGTTTTTAGAGAAGTGTGGTGGAGTATCGCCATTGAATGATAAGAGTTCTCCAGAAGAAATTCAAAAACAACTTGGAATGAGTAAGAAAACTTTTAAATCAGCAATTGGCATGCTTTTTAAAGAGAGAAAAATAGAGATTTTAAGAAGTGACTCAGAGAAAGGTATAAAACTAATCAAATAGTGGTAGAGGCCTTTTCTTTAATCTAGTAAAGACAGCTCTCAAAAAAGTTAGATAAATTGGCACCTCTTAAAGAGAGGTGCCCTTAAATCTGAAGTAACTTTAAAGATTATCTATAAATTTGAAATCAACGACGCCAATAGGAACCCCTAGGAATTTCTTTACGAGTATGTGAACTCTCTTAACTCTATCCTGAGAGGTATGGTTGACTTCCCATAGGTCACCGAGGCGATCGATAAGTACTTTCTCAAAAGTGTGTTTTCCTGTAAGGATATTTTTAGGCACTCTTATATTAAGTTCTCCACCATTATGGTCAGAAAAATTTTCTCCCCATACTTTTACGAATTTCTTAGGTAATCCCTTTTTAAAGACAGTCCCATTTTGGATATCTTTAACAGTAAATGTATCGCTGTTACCTGGGTCTTTAGGATCTTGAGGATGAACGAGTTTCCATTCATAATAGTCGATGTCTCCGTTTTCTTTATAGTTTGCAAAGATCTCCCCATAGGATTCGCTAATATCCACGGTGAAGTGAAGAATCTTTACTGCACCAGCAAAAGTCGAGAGAGTGAAAAAGAGTCCGAGTGTAGCGCTCAGGTATTTTAGTCGTAACATATTTCTTCCTTGAATTTAAATTTACAAGGAAACATATCAAGCTTGGTCATGTCCTTCATCTAAAATCTTCTGTCACATTTACCCACTGGCTTAGATAAATGCTTTAAGGGATAATTAGGCATGCGTTATGTAGGACTTATTGTCATTACTTTGCTTTCTTTTCGAGTTCTTGGTGGTCCTTGTGCCCACACAGGGCAGGAGTTTAATTGTGTCAGGTTCGTGAAGAATTATGATGCTGACACTATAACCGTCGATATTCCCGGCCTTCATCCCTTAATCGGCAAGAGTATGAATATCAGAGTGAAGGGCGTTGATACGCCTGAAATTCGCACCAAAGATAAGTGTGAAAAGGAAAAAGGCCGTCATGCTAAGAAGCTGGTTACAAACCTTCTAAAAAAAGCAAAGAGGATTGATCTTAAAAACATTGAACGTGGTAAATATTTTCGAATCGTTGCAGACGTGTTCTTTGACGGTAAGGACCTCACTCATTACTTGGTAAAAAATGGTTTAGGTTATCCTTATGATGGAGGCACCAAGCAGAAGGTGGATTGGTGTCGCAGTTTAAAAAGCTTGGCGAGGGAATTCCAAGCTCTTCAAGACTCTAAAGGCCGCAAAACGGCAGCAGAAAACCCATAACGTTTTCTAGCTAAGTAACCAAAAAGATGGTTAATAAAAAATATGAAGAGACTAGCTTTCCTTTTATTTGTCATTCCCTTTAAAGTCTTTTCTCAAGATTGCCCAACTCATTTTCGTGAAATATATAGAACCATAGATAATGAAGGAATCGAATTAACCACCTGCTGGGATGGACATTCATTTCAGTTAGGAGTTGCTGGCAAAAGTTGGCAATCATTCCCTGTACTTGTTCTTGAAGGCAAGCTAACGGTACTAGATGCTTTAAAACCCATGGTTGGTAACGAAAAGCTAAGAGAAGAATTTTTACCTATATATGATAGGGCCTTAAATGAATATGCGAGTGGTCTTAATACTCGAATCACAAAAACACTCGTTAGTGATCAAGTAGAAACAATAGCTTTATTAAATAACCAATTAATGGGGATCGATTCACCTTGTCCTATTGTTAGTAATCTCTTTCCCTATTCCCTTGATTTATTAGAGGGAAAATCTTCTCAGGTTAAGTGCAATATTAGGATTTCAAGTCTTTCCCCTGATTTTATAAAAAGCATTGATCCACTTCAACTTGGTACAGGGCAAAGAACATTAGAGAGGGTTATACAAGAAAACCCCGACGCTGAATTTACCTTAAGGTCCAGAGTCTCATTTGATCAAGAGGGAAGGCCTCGCACTATATCAGGAGATGAAAGGATTCCCCTGAGTGACTTTCTTCACTTTGACCTCATCATCACAACAAAAAAAGGCCAAAGTTTGGCCATTGGTCATTGTCTTGACCAAAAGGAAGTTTTACTTGGCTTAGATTCTCAAAGTAACTCTGAAGATAATCAGGTGATATATGAAGATGAAAGCGAAGTCCCTTTTTCGGCAAAGTTGGTAGGGAATTGGCGCATGCCCTTTAGCGTTGATATGGGTTCTGATTACACCCTCAACAAAAATGGTGAACGAGTAAAATCATTTGATTTGGGGTTAAATACTGGACTTCTTTATCAAAAAGAATTTAATGGAGGGGGATCCCTCACAATTTCTCCAAAAATAGGAATACCAATACTAGACGACTTCAATTCCGGTTCTCAAATTTTGAAAGGGGAAGGCTTTGGTAATGCAATACCTAATTCGATTACTCTTAGTATCCAAATAAAAAT
>Ga0129324_10000061_pt1 | contig 66697 bp, 64 predicted proteins | sample CPBDNA_7_FD_96879 | JGI IMG/M metagenome (GOLD analysis project Ga0129324, IMG submission 96879) | Freshwater to marine salinity gradient microbial communities from Chesapeake Bay, USA - CPBay_Spr_15_0.2_DNA | ecosystem: Environmental > Aquatic > Marine > Coastal | place: USA: Chesapeake Bay... | reverse complement strand
GTGACGGGATCCGTCGGCTCGCCGTTCGCGAGCCTCCTCCCGATTCCCGACGTGTCCCTTAATCCACTAAAGCCGACCCAGGGAATTAACCCTGAGTCGGCTTTAGTGGAGCGGGTGACGGGAATCGAACCCGCATGACCAGCTTGGAAGGCTGGAGCTCTGCCATTGAGCTACACCCGCCGGGTGCACGTCAAGATTAGCGGCTGACCCCAGGCAGTGCGGAGGGAGTAACCCCCGACCCCTAGACTTCCTAGCGCCCCGCGGGGCGTAGCGCAGTGGCTAGCGCGCCTGCTTTGGGTGCAGGAGATCGGGAGTTCGAGTCTCCCCGCCCCGACCGCAGCACGATTGGCATGTCACTTCGCACACCCGCCCGCTTGAAATCAGGAGACCGTGATCGTATGAAGTCCAGCGTCGAAACCCTTTCGCCCACGCGGGTCAAACTCACCGTTGAAGTTCCTTTCGCCGAGATGAGCGACAACGTAGAGGCCGCCTACCGCACCATTGCCGAGCAGGTGACGATCCCTGGGTTTCGTAAGGGCAAGGTTCCCTCGCGGATCATTGACCAACGCGTTGGTCGTGGAGCGGTCCTGCAAGAGGCCATCAACGAGATCATCCCCGAGGCCTTCGAGAGTGCTGTGAAGGAAAACGGCATCAAGATCGCCGGGCGGCCGGAGATTGAAGTGACTCAAATTGAAGACGGTGACCTAGTGGAGTTCACCGCGGAGGTTGACGTGCGGCCAGAGTTCGATCTGCCTGACTGGTCTGAGATCAGCGTCGAGGTGGACGACATCGCCGCCGGTGATGAGGGCATCGATGAGGAACTCGTGTCGCTACGTCGCCGGTTCGCCACGTTGGTGCCGGTTGAGCGAGCCGCTGCCGAGGGCGATCTGCTGCTCATCGACCTGTCCGGCGCCGATGCTGAGGGCAATGAGGTCGAGGACCTGTCAGCGGCGAGCATGTCGGTCGAGCTCGGCGAAGACGACATCCTTCCAGGGTTCACCGAGGCTGTGGCCGGAGCGACTGCGGGTGAGACCCGGACCTTTGAGTTCGTGCCCAGCGCTGGCGAATATGAAGGTAAGCCGTTGACCGTGACCATCGTGGTGTCATCGGTGCGCGAACGTGAGTTGCCCGAGGCAGACGATGCTTTCGCCATCTTGGCCAGTGAATTCGACACGATCGAGGAACTGCGCGCCGACCTCGGTGAACGAATGGGCCGCGTGAAGCGCATGGAACAGGCGATGGAGGCGCGCGGTCGCGCCCACGACGCGCTGCTGGAGCTCGTGGAGATCCCTGTTCCCCAAGGCATCGTGGATGCGGAGGTGGAGGAGCACTTCACCGATGGTCACGGCGATGAGGCCCATCGCGAGGAGTTCATCAATCAAACTATTGAGCGCGTTAAGAGCCAGTTCATCTTGGATCGCATCGCCGAGGATGAGCAAATCGCTGTAGGTGAGTCGGAGTTGTCTGCGTGGGTGATTCAGCAGGCCCCCCGCTACGGTATGAGTCCGGATGCACTGTTGTCAGCCCTGATTCAGGGAAACCAGTTGCCGATTGCGATGGCCGATATTCGCCGAGGCAAGGCCCTGGCCCTGGTTGCCTCGAAGGTCAAGGTCACCGACGCTAGCGGAAATATCGTCGACCTAGAGGCTCTAGACGCCGAGTTGCGGGCCGCCGAGGCCGGCGCCATGGGCGAACAGATGGTTGAAGCACCCGACGAACTCGAATAGTCGGTTGTGCCCTGGGCGAACAAGGCCCGCTGTGGGAATTCACAACCTGGCATTGCGCGTTATGGTCAGTACGGGCACAGGGGTGGCAACCGCTGCCGTGCCCGCCACAGAGAGGAGTTCCGCGTGAGCGGGTTCGATTACTTGTCAGCGACAGGGGCATCAATGTCCTCGGGAATATCGGTGCCACAGTTACGCGCACCGGCCCAGGGAATGTCGGGCTTTGGCGACATGCTCGATGAGCGGCTCCTGCGTGAGCGCATCGTCTGGCTGGAAGGCGAGGTACGCGATGAGAACTCCAATCGAATCGCCAAGCAACTCCAGGTGCTCGCCGCCGAAGACCCCGAGCGGGACATCACCTTATACATCAATTCACCCGGTGGGTCCATCACTGCGGGCATGGTCATCTACGACACGATGCAGTTGATCCCCAACCAGGTCACGACGATCTCGATGGGCCTAGCCGCCTCAATGGGGCAGTTCTTGTTGACGGCAGGAGCGGCGGGAAAGCGCTATGCGACTCCGAATACTCGGATCATGATGCATCAGCCCCTCGGCGGCATCGGTGGAACGGCCTCGGACATCAAGATCCAGGCCGAGCAGATGATCTACATCAAGAAGCGAATGGCTCAACTCATCGCTGAACACAGTGGCAAGACCATCGAGCAGATCGAGGCTGACTCTGATCGCGACCGGTGGTTCACCTCTGAAGAAGCCCGCGACTACGGGCTGATCGATCACGTCTACAGCACCGCCGCAGATGCACCCGGGAGTGGATCATGACGAACTTTTCAACACGTGCAACCGGCTTTGACCACGTGGGCACGCCGGCATATGTCAGCCCCCAGGCGCGCTACATTCTGCCGGAATTCCGGGAGCGTTCGGCCAATGGGGAGCGCGTTCACAACCCCTACACCAAGTTATTCGAAGAGCGCATCATCTTCCTGGGTGTACAGATTGATGACGCCTCCGCTGATGACGTCATGGCTCAATTACTCACCTTGGAGTCCCTCGACCCTGATCGCGATATTCAGATCTACATCAATTCCCCGGGTGGTTCCTACACGGCGATGACGGCGATCTACGACACCATGCAGTTCGTCAAGCCACAGGTACAGACCGTCTGTCTAGGCCAGGCTGCTTCTGCCGCTGCGGTACTGCTTGCTGCCGGTGCCGCCGGTAAGCGGTTTGCCCTGCCACACGCGCGCATCTTGATTCACCAGCCCTACACCGAGGGTGGTGGACAGGCATCTGACGTAGAAATTCAGGCTAACGAGATCCTGCGTATGCGTCAGGAAATGGAAGGCATCCTGGCCCTGCACACCGGTCGGTCAGTGGAGCAGATCGAAAAGGATATTGAGCGGGACCGAATTTTGACGGCCGAGGCAGCCAAGGAGTTTGGCCTGATCGATCAGGTGATCTCCTCACGCAAGACCGCCATCGGCGCTGCTTCGGCCTCCTAGGGGGCCCGAATTTCACAGTGTCCGCTGTGGGCGTAATGAATGCACGGTCAAACGCGTGCCTCCGTGAGGATCTTCGCGGTAGCGTCATGATCGGTGGTTCTGCTCACTCAGTGATGATCACTCAACCGTGATCAGTAATCGAAAGGGTGCGTCTCGTGGCACGCATGGGAGATGGGGGTGACCTGCTGAAGTGTTCTTTCTGTGGAAAGAGCCAGAAGCAGGTAAAGAAGCTCATTGCCGGCCCTGGTGTGTACATCTGTGACGAGTGCATCGATCTATGCAACGAAATCATTGAAGAAGAGCTCAATGACTCGGTTGATATGCCCTTTGAGGAATTGCCCAAGCCTCGTGAGATCTATGACTTTCTCGATAACTACGTCATCGGTCAAGATGTAGCCAAGAAGGCGCTATCAGTTGCGGTTTACAATCATTACAAGCGTGTGCAAGCCGGCGCTAAGGCGCGCAACAACGACGATCTTGTCGAGTTAGCCAAGTCCAATATTTTGCTCCTAGGACCTACCGGCTCGGGGAAGACACTGCTTGCCCAAACACTCGCGCGCATGCTAAACGTGCCCTTCGCGATTGCCGATGCCACCGCACTTACCGAGGCAGGGTATGTCGGTGAAGATGTCGAGAACATTCTGTTGAAGTTGATTCAGGCTGCTGACTATGACGTCAAGAAAGCCGAGACCGGCATTATCTACATTGACGAAATTGACAAGGTCGCTCGCAAGAGTGAGAACCCCTCTATTACCCGCGATGTGTCGGGCGAGGGTGTGCAGCAGGCACTGCTGAAGATTCTGGAAGGAACAACTGCGTCGGTGCCGCCCCAGGGTGGCCGTAAACATCCGCATCAGGAGTTCATCCAGATCGACACGACCAATGTGTTGTTCATCGTCGGAGGAGCCTTCGCCGGCCTTGACACGATAATTGAGCAGCGGGTGGGCAAGAAGCGGATGGGATTTACCTTCGATCTTGTCGATGGTCAGACTGCAGCGGGCAAGCCCGAGGCGAACCCGGATGATATTTTCGGCTACGTAATGCCCGAGGACATGTTGAAATTCGGGATGATTCCGGAGTTTGTGGGCCGCTTGCCGGTGTTCACCTCGGTCAATCGACTTGATCGCGAGGCGCTGGTCCAGGTGTTGACCGAGCCCCGCAATGCGCTGGTCAAGCAGTATGCGCGGTTATTCGATCTCGATGGCGTCGATCTTGAATTCACCGAGGACGCGCTCAATGAGATCGCTGAGCAAGCCCTGAAGCGTGGCACTGGTGCTCGCGGGCTGCGTGCGATCTTAGAAGAGGTGCTCCTCAACGTGATGTACGACGTGCCTAGCCGCGAGGACGTTGCGCGTGTTGTGGTTACTGGTGAAACCGTGCGCGACAACGTGTTGCCGACTCTGGTTCCGCGTGAAGTTGAGGCTCCTAAGCGAACGCGAGCACGCAAAGAGTCTGCGTAATCTGTTCTTAGTCCGCCAAGACCGCTTGTACCGAGAACTCCGGGCCCTCTTGGTAGGTGATCTGTTGGACGCGCCCGGCTGAAGTAAGGTCTGCCTGTGCGCGTTGCACCCGCGACAGCATTTGCGCCGGTCCGGTGATGACGACCGAGGCCACCTCGGCCTTCATGGAAACCTTTGCCTCGCTCTTGGCGCGTCGGATAGCAGAGAGCACGGCGGCGACGTCATCAATCAGTTGCGGATCGGTGTCTTCCGGCACTGCTGCTGCCCATTCATTCGGATCAGGCCACGCAGCGGTGTGTACAGAACCGGGTTGCCACCAGGACCACACCTCCTCGGTGACAAAGGGCAAAATCGGTGCGAATAAACGTAATTGAGCGCTCAGAACATAGGCCAACGTGGCGCGAGCTGAGATGGTGCGCGGATCATTGGGATCCCCGTAGGCCCGTTCCTTGACTAGTTCAACATGATCATCGGTGAACGACCAGAAGAAGGTTTCGGTCAATTCCAACGCACGGGTGTAGTTGTATTCCTCGAATGCACTCGTTGCCTTCTGGACCGTGTTGCTCAAGGCAGCGAGCAAAGCCTGGTCGAGCGGTTCCGTGACTTCGCCATCAGCAACGACGGCAGCGTTGCTCAGCACGAAGCGGCTGGCATTGAGGATCTTTATCGCCAAGCGACGACCGATCTTCATCTGGCCTACGTCAAAGGCTGTATCTGTTCCGGGTCGACCAGAAGCCGCCCAATATCGCACGGCATCTGAGCCATGTTCGTCCAACAGGCCAAGCGGAGTGACCACATTGCCCTGGGACTTGCTCATTTTCTTGCGGTCTGGATCCAAGATCCAGCCGCTGATCGCTGCGTTCGACCACGGTAGGCAGTTGAACTCCAGGTGCGACCGCACGACGGTTGAGAACAACCAGGTGCGAATGATTTCGTGAGCCTGTGGGCGCAGATCCATCGGAAAGATTCGGGCCCACAGGTCCTGGTCGCGCTCCCAGCCGCCGGCGATTTGCGGGCTGAGCGAGGAGGTCGCCCAGGTGTCCATCACGTCGGGGTCGCCGATGAATCCACCGGGCGCGCTGCGCTGATCGGCGGTGAAACCTGCCGGTGCCTCCGAGGAGGGGTCGATGGGCAGATCGGCATCAGCGGGCACGATGGGCTGGTCAAAGACTGGTTGCTGATCATCATCGAGGGGATACCAGACCGGAATTGGCACACCAAAGAATCGTTGTCGAGAGACCAGCCAGTCTCCATTGAGTCCTTCGACCCAGTTCTCGTAGCGGACCTGCATGTGTTCTGGATGCCACGTTAATTCACGCCCGCGAGCCAACAGTTGTTCGCGGATTTCGGCATCTCGCCCCCCGTTGGTGAAGTACCACTGACGCGTGGTGACGATTTCCAGTGGCCGTTCACCCTTTTCAAAGAACTTCACCGGATGTGTGATTGCCCGTGGCTCACCCTGGGTATGTCCGCCGGCGACGAGCAGCTCAAAGATTCTTTCTTTCGCTGTGTGCGAAGTTGATCCAGCCAGTGACTGGTAGTGCGCTTGGGCATCCGTGTCAACGATCCACGACGGTGTTTCGCGAAGGATGCGGCCGTCCCAACCGATGATGGGTCGAGTCGGTAACGACAATTCACGCCACCAGGTGACGTCTGTTAGGTCACCGAATGTGCAGATCATCGCGATGCCGGAGCCCTTGTCCGGATCGGCTAAGCGATGTGCCACAACCGGCACCTCGACGTTGAACAACGGAGTGCGCACCTTGGTACCGAACAGTTCCTGATACCGCTCATCGTCGGGGTGGGCGACGAGTGCGACGCATGCGGCGAGAAGTTCTGGTCGTGTGGTTTCGATCCAGATTCGCTGATCGCATGCGTCATCTGTCAACCGCGGAAAACCAATGCGGTAGTAAGCGCCTGGGCGGTCACGATCCTCGAGTTCCGCCTGTGCCACGGCCGTACGGAAAGTAATGTCCCAGAGTGTCGGCGCCTCGGATTGGTATGCCTCGCCACGCGCGAGATTGGCCAGAAACGCTCGTTGCGACGTCGCGCGCGCATTGTCATCAATTGTTTGATACGTCTGGGTCCAGTCGATGGACAAACCCAATCGACGCCACAACTGCTCGAAGGCAACCTCATCCTCGATCGTGAGCTGCTCGCACAGTTCAACGAAGTTTCGGCGCGAGATCGGGAGTTGGTTCTTGGCATCGGGTTTATCGGGCGGTGTGAAATCTTCCTCATAGGCAAGCGAGGGATCGCAGCGCACACCGAAGTAGTTCTGCACGCGCCGCTCGGTGGGAAGGCCGTTATCGTCCCATCCCATCGGATAGAAGACTTCGAAACCACGCATGCGCTTAAACCGCGCGATGCAGTCGGTATGGGTATAGCTAAAAACGTGGCCGACGTGCAGAGAGCCGCTAACCGTGGGCGGGGGCGTGTCAATCGAATAGACCTGGTCACGAGTCTTGGTGCGGTCGAACAGGTAAATGCCGGAGTCCTCCCAGCGTTGTGACCAGCGATCTTCGAGGCCATCTATGGAGGGTTTGTCCGGCAGTCCAGTCATGAGGCCCCATCCTAGGCAGCGCGAGTGCCGGGCCGGAGCGGGACGGTTAGTGTGCTGAGGGTGGAAACGAGTCAGGGCGTCGATACTGAGTTTGATCGAGTGATGTCGCAGTTGCTTATGCGCTGGCCCGAGTCTCGAATCGATCCGTCGCTGGAGCGGATCAGTGCCCTGTTGGATCTGCTGGGTCAGCCGCAGCTAGCCATGCCGATCATTCAAGTGACCGGCACGAACGGTAAGTCGTCGACAGCGCGCATGATTGCCTCACTCCTGGGCGCGATGGGCCTTCGCACCGGTCTGTACACCAGCCCGCACCTGAACTCAGCCACCGAACGCATCGAGATTGACGGCCAGTCGGTGAGCGAGGCGGAGTTCGTTCGGATCTGGAATGACATCGCGCCGTTCGTGGCGATGCTGGACGAACCCAGGACTGATGAATCAAGTGCCCACGCGCGCACTCCGTTGAGTTTCTTCGAGGTGCTCACGGCGATGGCGTACTCGGCCTTCGCCGACGCGCCGGTTGATGTGGCCGTCGTGGAGGTGGGTATGGGTGGGCGCTGGGACGCGACGTCTGTCGCCCCCGCACAGGTCGCCGTCGTGCTCCCGATTGATCTTGATCACACCGACTACCTGGGTGACACAACCGTTGATATCGCCCGAGAGAAGGCGGCAATCATTGCACCACAGGGCGCAGCGGTGATTGCCTCGCAATCGCCTGAGGTCGCTACCGTGATCAACGCCCGGATCGCTGATGTGTCGGCGGTTGGCTACTGGGAGGAGTCGGCATTCGAGGTGGTTGAGCGTGATATTGCGGTGGGCGGACAACTTCTGACGATCCGCGGCACAGCCGCAACTTATGCCGATGTATTCCTCCCCGTGTTCGGCGAGCACCAGGCACATAATTTTGCCTGCGCTATCAGCGCCGTTGAGGTTTTTCTTGGCGGCCGTTCATTGGACGGGGCAGTTGTTGAAGAGGGTGTCGCCGAGGTCACCACCCCTGGGCGTCTTGAGATTGTTCGTCGAGGTCCCACGGTGGTCGTTGATGCAGCACACAATCCGGCCGGTGCCCGAGCCCTGGCAGCAGCAATCACGGAGAGTTTCGCCTTTAGTTATGTCGTCGGAGTTATCGCCGTATTGGCCGACAAGGATGTGCGCGGCATCCTCATTCCACTTGCCGATGTCTTCGACGAGGTGGTCGTCACTCGTAACCACTCCCCACGATGTTTGGATGTCGATGACCTCGCGGCCGCGGCGGTGGAAATATTCGGGGCGGACTGTGTGGAGATCGCCGATAGTTTCGCCGACGCGATTGATACTGCCGTTCGTCTCGCCGAAGAGGCCGATACCTACGCCGCGTCCGGCATCGTCGTGACCGGTTCGGTCGTTACCGCTGGGCAGGCGAGAGCGCTGATGGTGCGGTCATGAGTGATCGCAGATGTATTGCGGCGTTTGACCAGGCAGGTAACACGTGAGGGTTCTAGGAACTTCGGTTCTTGTTTTCGAAGCAATCGTAGTGCTCTTGGCGATACCGGTTGCCGTGGTTGTGGGTACCGTGTCAGGCCCGCCGTGGGTATTCATTACGGCTGGAATCGCATTGGCAATCATGCTGATCGCGCTCGCCGGCGTCGTTACTCGCCCCTGGGCCGTGCCAGTCGGTTGGGTCCTGCAGGTGCTGGTCTTGGCGACGTCGATACTCGTCCCGGTGATGATCATTATTGGCGGAATCTTCGCTGCACTGTGGTGGTTGGCGATTCGCTGGGGTCGGCGGGTGGACGGATTGCGAGCGCAGGCCGCAGACGGCAGCGGCTGACCAGCGAGCCTGACACCGTGTGTCCTAGGGTGTCAGTGCATCGATTCATTCATTGTTTCCTCATTCATTGTTTCGCTCATTGGTTCGAAGGGATCCCTCGTGTCAGAACGTACTCTTGTGTTGATCAAGCCAGATGGCGTCGCTCGCGGCTTGATTGGCGAGGTTCTTGGCCGAATCGAACGGAAGGGTTTTTCTGTGGTGGCCCTGTCACTGCAGACAGTGAGTGCACAGGTTGCACAAGCCCATTACGCGGAGCATCGGGATAAGCCCTTTTTTGGCGAACTGGTCGAGTTCATCACGTCGGCACCACTCGTTGCTGCAGTGATTGAAGGACCAGATGCCATTGTCAGTTGGCGCACCATGATGGGTGCTACTAATCCGGTCCAGGCCGCGCCGGGCACGATTCGCGGAGACCTAGCGATTCAAACACAAAACAATGTCACCCACGGTTCGGATTCGTCCGAGTCCGCGGCCCGTGAGATCGCTCTGTTCTTCCCGAACCTAGTGTGATCAGCGCGGGCCCGCCTAGGCGGTCACTGGCCGCCGCGTTCGGCCTTGGTGCTGGTGTGCTCGTCAGTCGGCCGAGCCTGGTTCATTGGCCCAGGCGAGTGCGCCCCGGCGTGGGGCTCGTGGTGGGTGGCGTTACGACGTTCCTTGCCGCCGCGCTCCTTGATGTGGCAAGGCTGCTTGCACCTTCGCCCATGCCGCCAGGCAGACGGTCGATGGTGCGGCGGGGGTTGGTGCGGCGCGCAGCGATCGCGGGCACGGCCGCAGCGTCAGTTGGCGTGATGGGCGGCGTAGGGCTTGCGGTATTGACCAGGAGGTACGAACGTCGCGGTCGCGTGATTGATCCGGCTTTCGCGGTTCCACCCCGGTCGGTTCTGGTCAGCGGCAGTGACGGGTCGCTCGTGCGGTGTGAAACCCTCGCCCGCGAGGGTGCCCGATTCGTGCACGCCGTGACGGCGGCAGAGTCCATTCAACAGATCTGGGCTGAGCCGGTCGACGCTGTCGGTTTACCGCCGATCATCGAACCGATTCGAGTGTTCGTGGGCGTTGATAGTGCGACGGCGATCGCCAGTCGGGTGGATCTAGCAATGGCCGAGCTCACCCGCACGAGAGCCTTTGAGCGCAGCGTCCTGCTGATCGTCGCGCCGGCTGGAAGCGGGTATGCCAACCCCCTCCCGGCGTCCGTGCTGGAAATTGCATCTCGCGGGGATTGCGCAATCGTGGTGGTTGCTTACGGGGTCAAACCGTCGCTTATGTCGCTCGACCGTATTCCCAGTGCCGTTGATACGCAGGTGGCGCTGCTGCAATCGATCACCCGACATCTGGCCGCCATGCCCCCTGATGCCCGACCGCGATTACTGCTGTACGGCGAAAGCCTCGGCGCTCGAGTTCAACAGGGTGCGCTCAAGCCCCAACGCATCCGCGCAGGTGCGCCAGTCGAGGAAATGCCTGAAACGTGGATCGACCGCGCACTTTGGGTAGGTACTCCCGGCGGTGTGCAGCGCGATCGCTTTCGCGCCGGTCTGACCGTGGCTCAGGTAAGCCTTGACCGGCCCGAGCAGATCGATGCGTCAGATCCCGCAATTGTGTGGTTCTTAGAACATGACGCTGACCCGGTGGTGCTTTTCACCTCAGAATTGATGGTGCGGCGTCCTAGGTGGCTGACCGCGGCCGGACGAGGTGAGGATATTCCGCAGCGCATGAAGTGGTGGCCGGTGCTGACGTGGGTACAGGTCTTCGTGGACACGATCTTTGCCACGAAGATCGAGCCAGGCCGGTTCGACCGCCTGGGCCACGACTATCGCGCCGACCTCGGTGCGGTCACCTGCGCGGCCTACGGCCTATCGATGCCCTCCGATGCCATGCGCCGACTTGAGCCTGTCCTGCGTGCCTTAGAAGTGACTAGAGCCGAACGCATCGGATCCATGTCGCCACCCGGTGATGGTGATCTTGGCCCTCTTCGGTCACACTAGGGGATTAGACGCCGTACCATGGAGGGGTTGCGTCAGTCCTAGACGGTATTGCTTTGTCGATCTACCGGGAACGATTCATTCGCGAAAGGCGACCTCGTAGTGTCCAACACGATGTCATTCGTCGGCCGAGACATGGCCGTCGATCTCGGCACGGCCAACACCCTGGTGTACGTGCGAGGTCGTGGCATTGCGCTCAATGAACCGTCGGTTGTCGCGATCAACCAAAACACCGGCGGCATTTTGGCGGTGGGCAGCGAGGCCAAGCGCATGATTGGTCGAACCCCGGGCAACATTGTGGCGATCCGTCCGCTGAAGGATGGTGTGATCGCCGACTTTGACACGACCGAGCGGATGCTGCGCTACTTCATTCAGAAGGTTCATCGTCGTCGTCATTTGGCCAAGCCCCGACTCGTTATTTGCGTCCCGTCGGGCATTACCGGTGTTGAACAGCGTGCCGTGAAGGATGCCGGATACGCCGCCGGAGCCCGCAAGGTTTACATCATTGAAGAGCCCATGGCTGCTGCGATCGGTGCCAATCTGCCCGTACACGAGCCCACTGGAAATATGGTGGTCGATATTGGTGGGGGAACGACTGAGGTAGCCGTCATCTCACTCGGCGGCATTGTCACGAGCATTTCGATTCGCGTGGGCGGAGACGAATTGGATAACGCCATCATCCAATACGTGAAGAAGGAGTACTCGCTGCTCCTAGGCGAGCGCACGGCCGAGGAGATCAAGGTCGCGATTGCGTCGGCCTTCCCGATGCCCGATGAACCGCATGCTGAGATTCGAGGCCGTGACCTCGTCAGCGGCTTGCCGCGAACCGTCGTCGTGACTGCAGATGAGATTCGACGCGCGATCGAAGAGCCCGTCAACGCCATTGTTGATGTCGTCAAGACGACCCTTGACCGCACGCCGCCGGAACTGTCCGGTGACATCATGGATCGCGGCATCGTGCTCACCGGTGGTGGTGCTTTGCTGAGGGGGCTTGACGAGCGGCTCCGGCATGAAACCGGAATGCCCATTGTGGTGGCTGATGATCCGCTCGATTGCGTTGCGCTGGGGTCAGGCAAGTGTGTCGAGGAGTTTGAGGCGCTACAGCAGGTCTTGATCTCCGAGCCACGGCACTAGGAGCCCGCCCGTGCGCGATTTGCGTCGGGCGCGCCTCGTGCTCGCGCTGTTGATATTGACGTCCATCACGTTGATCATCATTGATCTGCGCGGTGGCTCCGGTGGTCCGCTTCAGCCGCTGAGGTCGGTGGCAGCGGCCATCTTCGGGCCTTTGGAGCGCGGTGCAGCAGCGGTGGTGTCGCCGGTTCGCTCGCTGGTCGATGGCGTGTCCTCTTGGGGTGATCAACAAGACCTGATTGATGAGCTTCAAGCAGAAAATGAACGACTTCGTGTGGCCGTTGACACGAACGCGGTGGAGCGTGCACGCGTGGAAGCGCTAGATGCGCTACTGGGTCTGGCATCAGACGTGTCCATCGATATCGTTCCAGCCCAGGTGATCGCCGTCGGTCCGGCGCAGGGCTTTGCCTGGACGGTCACTATTGACGTAGGAAGCCGAGATGGCGCGGAGACAGGCATGTCGGTGCTGAACGGGGGAGGTCTCGTGGGGCGCATCGTCTCGGTTGGTCCGGACACGGCAACGGTATTGCTGGTCGTCGATGCGACATCGACCGTTGGTGGTCGCTTGGCCGGATCAGCCCAAATCGGCATCGTGGCCGGGTCAGGGCGACAAGATCTGCTGACGATGCAGTTACTCGACCCGCTCGCTCCCGTCGAATCGGGCGACGTCGTGGTCACCTTCGGCTCGCAGGGTGGGCGCCCGTATGCGCCGGGAATCCCGATCGGCGTGGTTGAAAGCGTGACGGGAACACCCGGTCAGTTAACTCGCGTGGCCAACCTGACTCCGTATGCCGACGTCAGCACCATGAGCATTGTTGGCGTGGTGGTCAGTCAAGACCGAGTTGCCCCACGACCGACCGTATCGGCCGTTCCACTGCCCACCGAGCCATCGGTGTCGGGGGGCTAGGGCGTATGCGTTGGCGACAGGCGCTGCTAATCATCACCTTGTTGGTGGTGGCCGTGGTTATTGAATTGACGGTGCTGGCTCCACTGCCTTGGTGGGGTGCGACCCCGCCGCTGGTGCTGGTAGTCGTCGCTGCCCTGGCGTTTGCCTTTGGCCCGGTCACGGGGGCGGTGAGCGGTTTCGTCGGCGGCCTACTGCTTGATTTGGCCCCGCCGGCCGTGGCCACCGTTGGCCTCAGCGCATTGGTTTTCACCATCGTTGGCTACGCTCTAGGGCGCGTTTTCGACGCCGATGAGCGTCCGCTCTGGTTGACCACGGTGGTGACCACGATGGCCGCAGGTGCCAGCGTGATCGCAGGAGCAGCCCTCGGCGGCCTTTTAGGGGACGAGCGTGTCCGCTGGGAGGACGTGCCGGGGTTTTTCGCGGCCATCGTCGTGTACGCGGCCTTTTTGTCCCTGCTGTGCGTACCAGGGATTCGAGCCCTCAGCCGGCGCGTCGTGCCCGAATCGTTCCGACGTTAGCGGCCCTATTGGGCGGGCAACCTGCAATGAGCCGTGTTGATGGGGGACACTGGTGGATGAGGGACAATGGGGAACCTAACCGCGGGCAAAGCGCGTCGTAACCCTCGGTGCACTGAATGCAGCGCATGCCACGGGGGTGTTCCTACGAGGTCAGATCGGAGGCTCCAGTGAGCGAACGGTCGAATCTTCGACTCATCGTTCTGGGTGTCCTGATCGTCTCCCTCCTGGGCACATTGGTTGCCCGGTTGTCATACCTGCAGTTGGTTGCCGGCGAGGAGTATCAAGCTGCCGCTGCCAATAACTCCACCCGTGAAGTCCTCACTCCCGCGGTCCGAGGTCTCATCCTCGATCAACGTGGGCGTCCGCTGGTAGCCAATCGAATTTCCCTGGTTGTCTCCATTGATCGACTTGCCCTTGATCGCGAGGACGATGAAGGAGCGGCCACTGTCGCGGGGCTGGCCGAGGCACTGGACATCACCCCGGCGCAGATCACTGATCGACTGCTGCCGTGTGGCCAAGAAGGGGCCGCGAAGCCGCCGATTTGTTGGGATGGATCGCCCTATCAACCGGTTCCGATCGCGACCGACGTTGATCCAGAAACAGCCCTTGCAATCATGGAACGACGCAGCGAGTTTCCGTCGGTGACCGCGCAATTAGAGTCGGTGCGCGAATATCCACAACCATTTGATGCCAACATGGCTCACCTACTTGGCTATGTAGGCCCGGTGTCCCAGCAGCAGCTAGACGCCCAAGAGGACAGCGTTGATCCGGCACGGTTACGCAGCCGGGATCTCATTGGTCGCAATGGTTTGGAGTCCCAATACGACAGTGAGCTTCGTGGCATACCCGGCATCACATCGCTGGCGATCGATACGGCTGGTCGGGTGACCGGAACAGTTGGGGAGTCCCAGCCTGTCCCGGGCAACTACGTGGTGACGCACATTGACTCACGGTTACAGGCCGTTGTCGAAGAAGAACTTGAAGCTGCGGTGAAGCGGGCCCGAAGCTTTGGCAACGATGGCGAATCCGGTGCTGCGGTCGTGGTCGACGTGCGTACCGGCGGTATTTTGGCGATGGCCAGCTACCCCACCTATGACCCTGACCTGTGGGTGGGCGGTATCAGCACGCGTGATTACGACCGGTTATTGGAATCACGCGCCCTTTCGTCCAACGCGATTCAGGGCACGTTTCCACCGGGCTCCACGTTCAAGCCGATCACGACCATTGCGGCGGCGCAGGAGGGTTACGACCTCGGCGGCACCTATGACTGTCCGAGCGACTACGAGGTCGGGTCCCAAACGTTTCGTAACTTCGAATCCGAGGGTTTTGGACCCATTACTTTGCAGCGGGCCCTTGAGGTTTCCTGCAACACGGTGTTTTACCGCTTGGCCGACGAAATGTGGCTCAAAGGTGGAGGCAACGCGGCCACTGTTGAGTCGCCAGACCCCATTGCTGACGCGGCCGCTCGCTTTGGTCTGGGTCAGGTGACCGGCGTTGACCTGCCTGGTGAGGCTCCCGGCCTGGTCTCAGGTCGGATCGAGAAGCAGGCAACCTGGGAGGAACGGCGAGATAACTGGTGTGCCGAGGCAAAAGAAGGCTTCCCCGAAACACGTGCCGAAGATGTGGAATTAGCCGACTACTTCACGGCCCTGTCAAAGGAAAACTGTCTGGACGGATTTCGCTGGCGGAACGGTGATGCGATCAACGCCTCCATTGGGCAGGGCGATACCGCTGTGACGCCATTGCAGATGGCGATGGTCTATGCCGCGATTGCCAATGGCGGAACGTTGTATCGACCTCATCTGGCGAAAGCGATCTTGACCAGTTCCGGGGAAGTGGTGCAAGAGGTGTTACCCGAGTCAGTGGGAACAGTCGGTGATGAGGCATCAATGGCCTTCTTGCGTGATGCACTCATCGGCGTCACCGTTGATGGCACCGGCCGCAGTTCCTTCGAGGGCTTTCCCCTCGACCAAGTTCCGGTGGCATCCAAGACCGGATCCGCACAGGTGTTTGGCGACGTGTCGACGATTTCTTGGTATACGAGTTTTGCCCCTGCCGATGATCCTCGCTATGCCGTGGTCATGATGGTGACCCAAGGCGGCACCGGGTCAGGAACATCAGGGCCGAGCGTCCGGGCTATCTATGAAGCGCTCTTCGGAGTGAATGGATCTTCGGTCAATCCCAAGCGCAGCGTGCTCATCGACGCCGCCCCTGCAGACCAACTGCCCGTCGTTCGTCCCGATGGCACCCCGGTTGTGCCGGGCCTTGATGATGCAGCCGCTCGACTGACTGATGATTCTTTGGCTGTGCGTCGGTGAGCCAGAACGACAGCCTCACTTCGATGAGCGGTGGTGGGCCCGCAGCCAGCGGTGGCCAGGGTCACCGATTTTTGGGCGGGCACGCCGAGGGTCGCCTCTCGTACTGGCGTCGAGTCGATTGGTGGCTGGTTGTTCCAGCACTACTTCTGTCCGCCGGCTCAACTGTTTTTGTTTGGTCAGCCAGCCGAGCGGATCTGGCACCGGAGGATGATCCGCAGTACTTCCTGGTTCGTCACGTCATCAACATCACGATCGGTATAGGCCTGGCCTTTATCGTGTCCCGCTTCAACTTCCGACTTCTGCGGGCCTACACGCCGGTTGTGTACGTGCTGTCCATCGTCGGCATCCTCGCCGTGTATTCACCATTGGGGTTGAGTATCGCCGGTGCGCGCGCATGGATTTCACTCCCGGGCGGTTTCACCATTCAGCCGTCTGAATTCGCGAAGGTCGCACTCGTACTCGGAATGGCCTTGATCCTCGCCGAGAAACTCGATGCTGAGTCAGAACCGCGAGACCGAGACGTGTTTTGGGCGTTGGTCTTGGCGGCTGTTCCCATTGGCTTGGTGCTTTTGCAAAACGACACCGGTACGGCGTTGGTGATGTCGGTGATTGCCTTCACGATGGTTGCCGTCAGCGGGGCCCGGCGTCGATGGATTATCGGGCTCATCGCCGGGGGTGTTCTGGCCGCTTTCGTTGCGATTCAACTAGGTATTCTCCGTGACTACCAGATCCTGCGATTGACTTCCTTCCTTGATCCCGAGGGTGAATCTGGAGCGGCAGCCTACAACGGCATCCAGGCCCGGATCGCCATCGGCAACGGCGGGATGTTTGGTCGCGGCCTCTTTGAAGGACCCCAGACGCAGGGCAACTTCGTGCCGGTCAACGAGAGTGACTTCATCTTCACGGTCATCGGCGAAGAAGCGGGTTTTCTTGGAGCGCTCATCTGCATCGGTCTGCTCGGACTTGTCTTGTGGCGAGGTTTGCGGATTGCCATGAATGCCGATGATCTGTTCGGCCGCCTCGTGGCAACGGGTGTTCTTGCTTGGCTGGCCTTTCAGACCTTCGAAAATCTGGGTATGGCTATGGGCATCATGCCCATTACCGGTGTGCCGCTGCCCTTCGTCTCTTATGGCGGCACATCTATGTTCGCTTCATGGATTGCACTGGGCCTACTGGTGAACGTCAAGGTTCACACTGACTCCAACGCTTAGCTCATGTGCGAGTACTTGGGCTAGACCTGTTGGTTAGGCTGCTGACCATGTCGGCTTCGGTATATCCCCAACTTGAGCGTGTGCTGCCCCTGGTTCAAAAGCCTATTCAATACGTGGGCGGCGAGGTTAATGCTGTCACGAAGGATTGGGAGCAGGCCGCCGTTCGCTGGGCGCTGATGTATCCGGACGCTTATGAGGTTGGCGCTCCCAATCAAGGCGTGCAGATTCTTTACGAAGTGATCAATGAACGGGATGATGCGCTCGCTGAGCGCACCTACGCTGTGTGGCCCGATCTTGAATCTTTGATGCGAGCAAACGGGATTCCTCAGTTCACGGTTGATGCACATCGACCGGTCGTTGATTTCGACCTGCTCGGCATCTCGTTCGCGACCGAACTCGGTTACACAAACATGTTGACAGCGCTCGACCTTGCGGGCATCCCCATCCATGCGGCTGATCGGGGCGATAGCCACCCGCTGGTCATCGCAGGGGGTCACGCGGCCTTTAACCCTGAGCCCATCGCCGACTTCCTTGACGCGGCGGTTCTCGGCGATGGCGAACAGGCGGTGTTGGCTATCACCGACCTCGTTCGCGACTTCAAGGCGGCCGGCAGCCAGGGAGGTCGCGCGGCTCTTCTCGACCTGCTTGCCGCCTCCGGGGTTGCGTATGTGCCCTCTCGTTACGAGGTCGAATACCTGGCCGATGGGCGAATCAAGCGGGTAAAGCCGGTCGATGCTGGCGTGCCCTGGCGTGTTGCCAAGCACACGGTGATGGATCTTGACGACTGGGACTACCCGCGCGCGCCGCTGGTGCCGTTGGCGGAGACTGTTCACGAGCGCATGAGTGTGGAGATCTTTCGCGGCTGCACGCGTGGATGTCGGTTCTGTCAGGCGGGCATGATCACACGCCCGGTGCGTGAGCGCAGTAAGGCGGGAATCGAGCAGATGGTGGCTCGAGGGTTGACCGCCACGGGGTTTGAAGAGGTTGGTTTGCTGTCACTTTCGAGCGCCGATCATTCGGATATCGCGCCACTGACAAAGTCATTGGCCGACTGCTATTCCTCGTCTCAGACCTCGCTGTCGCTTCCGAGTACCCGCGTGGATGCCTTCAATGTTGACCTGGCAAATGAATTGTCTCGCAATGGACGTCGGAGTGGATTGACCTTTGCGCCCGAGGGTGGCAGCGAACGAATGCGTCGCGTTATCAACAAGATGGTGTCGGAGGAAGACCTCATCCGCACAGTCACGACCGCCTATGCGGCGGGGTGGCGCAATGTGAAGCTCTACTTCATGTGCGGCCTGCCCACTGAGACCGATGAAGACGTGTTGCAGATCGCGCGGCTGGCTAAGGAAGTTATCCGAGTGGGCCGAGAGGTTTCTGGAACCCGTGATATCCGCTGCACCGTTTCCATCGGCGGTTTCGTCCCCAAACCCCACACGCCATTCCAGTGGGCAGCCCAATGCGATCATGAGACCACCGATGCGCGATTAGCCAAACTGCGTGATGCCGTGCGATCGGACAAGCAGTTTGGGAAGGCGATCGGATTTCGTTACCACGATGGAAAACCCGGAATCGTTGAGGGATTACTCTCACGTGGAGATCGACGTGTTGGGGCAGTGATCGAGCAAGCCTGGCGCGACGGGGCTCGTTTTGATGGATGGAGCGAGCATTTCGATTATGACCGTTGGATGGCCGCGGCCGACACGGCGTGGAATGACGCACCGGTTGATGTTGACTGGTTCACGATCCGCGAACGAGATCATGCAGAGGTGCTGCCCTGGGATCACCTCGATTCTGGTCTTGATCGCGAATGGCTGTGGGCCGACTGGCAGGACGCCTTAGACCAGGTTGAGGTCGATGATTGTCGTTGGACCCCATGCTTTGACTGCGGCGTATGCGATCAGATGGGAACCGAGATTCAAATCGGGCCAACGACTTCGACCATTGACCTGCCGATTCCGACCGTTACCGCGACCGCGCGTGCGTAGGGATAGCAAGCACTGTGGCTAAACGAGTACCGCCCAGGGCAGCAGATCATGTACCTGCCGTGCAACGACTTCGATTGCGATACGCAAAAAGAGGTCGCCTTCGCTTCACGAGTCATCGGGACTTTCAGCGTGCCCTCGAACGGGCCCTGCGAAGAGCAGAGGTGCCCATGGCCTTTAGCTCGGGGTTTTCTCCCCACCCGCGAATCTCCTATGCGAATGCCGCCCCAACCGGTGTTGCCAGTGAGGCTGAATATGTCGAAATCGGTGTTGTCACCCGGTGCGACCCGCTCGATATTCGACAGCGCCTCGATGCTGCACTGCCGCCAGGCCTGGACATCGTCGATGTCGTGGAGGCACTTACCCCGGATTTTGCCGCACGCCTCGAGGCCAGTCGCTGGTCGATTGAATTAGCCGGAGTTACTCGCGCAACGCTGGCCGACGCGGTGGACACGCTCATGGCGTGCGCCGAAGCACCCATTGAGCGGATGACCAAAGGCGGCCTACGCACCATCGATGTGCGATCGGCAATCCTGGCTGCAGAGGTGGTCGATTCCGACCCAGATGCGACACACGCCACGGCTGAGATCCCCTCATCATCGCCATGTGCGATACTCAAGGTGGTGGTACGGCAGGTCACCCCTACCGTACGACCAGATGACATTCTTGCCGCTTTGCGCAGCGTGGCAGACTTTGTGCCTCCGGTTCCCGCACTTGTGACCCGTGAGCAACAAGGTCCGCTCGCCGCCGAGGGAGTCTTCATCCAAGATCCCCTCGCGCCAGATCGTGAGAGTGCAGGTGCCGACGGAACGCCCGTCGTCCCCTGACCGACCAAGTTTTGCCAGACCTCGTTAAGTGATTCTTATTCGGTGGCGGAGAGATCCGGTACCAAAAATGTATGGCCCGCGCAGCGTCGTGGTCGATGTGCACCATGGATGAGGTGCCCGACCTCAGTGCGCGTGAGGCCATGAAAGGACCCAGTTTCATGGTCGACTCGACCAGTACCAAAGAAACCAGCACCGCAAATCTCCCCGCCGCAGATGCTTCCGCGTCGGGGACTTCCACGACAGCACCGCCGCGCAAGCGCCGGGCGGCGTCCCGTCCGGCCGGACCCCCGCCCGATAGCGATGCTGCGACTCCCACGACTGAGCCGGCGGCCGCCAAGGCGGCGTCACCGCGCAAGAAAGCTGCGGCGAAGAAGCCGGCCAAGGCCAGCGCATCCACGTCACCGGCCGAGGACGCACCGGCAAAAAAGCCCGCCAAGAAGAGCTCTGCCGCGAAGACGCCGGCCCGCAAGTCAGTAGCGGGCAAATCGGCAGCCGCAACACAGGTGGCGGCCAATGATGATGTTGCCACGCCGGAGAGCCCGCCAACGGCGGCCAAGCGAGCGCGTTCACGGTCGGCCAAAGCCACCCCCGATGCGACCGAGCAGATCGCGTCGGATTCGGCATCGACCTCGAGCAGTCCTGCGGTGGCGGCTCTGCCGCTGTTTCAGCCCCCGGATGCTGCTGCGGCCGCACCCTCGCGGAGCCGCTCACGCCGCCGCCCCACGGCAGTAAAGGGTGAGGAGCCCACTGCGAGCGAAACAACCGCCGAGGCATCGGTCACGGGCGACGAAGATTCAGCCGGAGAGGTAGCCGACGACGAGCCGGCAACGCGTCGACGTCGTCGTCGCGGCGGACGAGGCCGGGGCAAGGGTTCCTCGAGTGAAGCCACCACCGACACGGACGAGGCAGACTCCCCGAGTGCCGACGCCCAGACTTCGTCGAGCACCGAGGACGGTGAAGGTGATGAAGAGTCAGGTGATGAGTCGACCTCTGCGCGCCGTCGCCGTCGCCGTCGACGCCGCGGCCAAGACACATCGGGGGAGCCAGATGATCCCGCGCAGACTGTCGTGCGAGTTCGGGATGGTCGCAGCAGGACATCTGACGTCACGTCGATCAAGGGGTCCACTCGACTCGAAGCCAAGAGGCAGCGTAGGCGCGATGGCCGCGAATCCGGTCGACGTCGCGCGCCGATCTTGAGTGAGGCGGAGTTCCTTGCTCGGCGCGAGTCGGTTGAGCGAATCATGCTGGTGCGCAGCATCAACGATCGAGTTCAGATTGCTGTTTTAGAAGACGGTGTGCTTGTTGAGCACTATGTGGACCAGGGCACATCATCATCCATGGTGGGCAACGTGTACCTCGGGCGCGTGCAAAATGTGCTTCCTTCCATGGAAGCCGCTTTTGTCGACATTGGGCGCGGTCGAAACGCGGTTTTGTATGCAGGAGAGGTCAATTGGGATGCGGCCGGACTTGATGGTCAGCCCAGACGCATTGAGTCGGCGTTGAAATCTGGCGACCCCATTGTTGTTCAGGTCACCAAAGACCCCATCGGGCAAAAGGGTGCCCGCCTCACCAGTCAGATATCGCTGCCTGGGCGCTACTTGGTGTATGTCCCGGATGGCTCCATGACCGGCATCAGTCGCAAGCTTTCCGACAAGGAACGTCTACGTTTGAAAGCCATTTTGAAAAAGGTTTTGCCCGAGGGTGCTGGTGTCATCATTCGCACCGCAGCTGAAGGTGCATCAGAGGAGGAGTTAACCCGAGATATCCTGCGCCTGCAGGAGCAGTGGGAAGACATCCAAGCCAAGCAAAAGACGGCTTCGCCGCCGAGTATCATTTCAGCCGAGCCCGACCTTGCCATCAAAGTCATTCGCGACATCTTCAACGAGGATTTCACGCGCATGGTCATCTCTGGGTCGCAATTGCGCGCCAGTGTGGATGAGTACGTCGCCGGTGTAGCCCCGGAACTGGCCACCAAGATCGACTCGTGGGCGTCACCCACGGATCTGTTCACCGAATACCGCGTTGAGGAGCAACTGACTAAGGCCCTAGATCGCAAGGTCTGGTTGCCCTCGGGTGGATCACTGGTGATTGATCGCACCGAGGCGATGACCGTCGTAGACGTCAACACGGGTCGGTTCACCGGCCAGGGCGGCAACCTGGAGCAGACTGTTACGGAGAACAACCTGGAGGCGGCCGAAGAGATCGTCCGTCAACTGCGGTTGCGCGATATCGGCGGCATCATCGTGGTCGACTTCATCGACATGGTCTTGGAGAGCAATCGAGATCTCGTCCTGCGTCGATTGATCGAATGTCTGGGGCGCGACCGCACCAAACATCAGGTAGCGGAGGTTACCTCGCTGGGCCTGGTTCAAATGACCCGTAAGCGCATTGGTCAGGGCTTGATCGAAGCCTTCTCCACCACGTGTGAGTCCTGTGGCGGTCGCGGTGCCCATGTCTCCTTGCATCCTCAGCCGTTGCCGGCCGTGTCTGACAAGCCTGAGGCCGCGCCGCAGCCAACGGCCGGACGCCGCAAGGGCAAAGGTGTCGATCCGGCTGACGTCGTGGCGGCAAGTTCCTAAATCTCTGGCCCCAGGGGTGGGCACCAACCTGCCCACACCCCTGGGGTACTCTTACCCGTCGGCCCCACTGAGGAACAGTGCTAGGGCCCCAGATCTACTGAGGAGTCCTCGTGTACGCCATTGTCCGCGCCGGAGGTCGGCAAGAAAAGGTCGAAATTGGCGATGTAGTCGTCATGGACCGGGTGCAGGCTGAGCCGGGCACCACCGTGTCGCTGCCCGCCGTTCTCGTTGTTGATGGTGGTGTCTTAACGACCGACGCTGCTGCCCTTGCTGGCGTAGCGGTCGACGCTGAGGTGCTCAACCACGAGCGTGGACCTAAGATTCGTATCATCCGCTACAAGAACAAGACTGGTTACCGTCGCCGGATGGGGCACCGTCAGGAGCTCACTCGTGTGAAGGTCACCTCCATCTCCTCCAGCGCTGGGAAGTGACCCATGGCTCATAAGAAAGGTGCATCAAGCACCCGAAACGGACGTGACTCCAACGCTCAGCGCCTCGGCGTAAAGCGGTTCGGCGGCCAGGTCGTTAATGCCGGTGAGATCATCGTCCGCCAGCGCGGCACGCACTTTCACCCTGGCACGAACGTGGGTCGGGGCAAGGACGACACACTCTTTGCCCTCAGCCCCGGGCGAGTTGAGTTTGGCTCCGCACGCGGACGTCGCGTCGTGAGCATCGTTCCTGAGGCTTAACCACGCAATCGATGCCGGACGAGAGGCATCGCGGTTAGGCCAGGCTGGTGAGGACTGACTGATGACCACATTCGTTGATGAGGTCACCGTCTATGCCACGGCCGGCGACGGCGGCCACGGATGTTCGAGTGTCCTTCGCGAGAAATTCAAGCCCCTCGGGGGTCCCGATGGGGGCAATGGAGGACGCGGCGGCAACGTCATCGCGACGGTAGATCCTTCGGTGACCACCCTATTGGCGTTACATCATCGCCCCCATCAGCGGGCAACATCGGGCAAGCCGGGTCAAGGCTCACATCGAAGCGGTGCCGATGGGCAAGACGTCACGCTCGCAGTGCCTGATGGAACGGTCATTAAGAATTCCCAGGGAGTTGTCCTCGCCGACCTCACCGGTGCCGGGGTGAGTTATGTGTTGGCTCGCGGGGGGCGAGGCGGTCTAGGCAATGCCGCGCTTGCGTCGCCGCGACGCAAGGCCCCGGGGTTTGCACTGCTGGGTGAGCCCGGTGAGACCTGCGAGGTAACACTGGAGCTTAAGACGGTTGCCGATGTAGCGCTGGTGGGATTCCCTAGCGCGGGAAAGTCCAGTTTGATTGCTGCCCTGTCTGCTGCTCGCCCGAAAATTGCTGACTATCCCTTCACCACGCTGGTGCCCAATCTGGGTGTCGTGTCCGCTGGTGACTCGGTCTTTACGGTGGCTGACGTGCCGGGTCTTATTCCCGGTGCTAGCCAGGGCAAAGGTTTGGGGTTGGAGTTTCTCCGGCATGTGGAGCGCTGCTCGGTTCTCGTTCACGTTATTGACTGCGCTGCATTGGAAAGTGATCGTGAACCGCTTGCTGACCTTGATCGCATCGAGACCGAACTTGCCGCTTATGGCGGGTTGGCTGATCGGCCGCGCATTGTCGCGTTGAACAAGATTGATGTTCCCGATGGTCGGGTGATGGCGGAGATGGTGATGCCGCTCTTGCATGAGCGTGGGTTGGCTGCATATCCGGTGTCTGCGGCTAGTCGAGAGGGTTTGCGGCCGTTGATGTTTGCTATGGCCCAGGAGGTGGCCAAGCATCGTGCGGCGGTCGTGGTGGCGCCGGCGCGAATCGTTATTAATCCCGTTGCCGTAGATGATGCGGGATTTGACGTGGCATGTGAGGTCGACCAGGACACGGGCGAGACTGTGTATCGCGTTCGCGGCCATCGTCCCGAAAGATGGGTGCGTCAGACGAACTTCGCTAATGAAGAGGCCGTGGGTTATCTCAGCGATCGGCTCGCCCGTTTGGGCGTTGAGCAGGCGCTGTGGGAGGCGGGGGCACGGGCAGGCTCGACGGTGGTGGTCGGGCCGGTCGATTCGGCAGTGATTTTCGACTGGGAACCAACAATTTCCGTGGGTGCTGGAGGTAGTGGGCCGCGGGGGCTCGATGATCGGCTGAGACCGTCATGACAAGCACTGATGTTCGCTCTGTGATCGCAACTGCTCGGCGGATCGTGGTCAAAATCGGGTCCTCATCGCTGACTCGCGATGGCGGTGGCCTTGACTCGCACCGAATCGAGCGGCTGGTCGACTCGATTGCGGCACGGCGATTATCTGGCAGTCAGGTGGTCGTGGTGTCCAGCGGGGCCATCGCTACCGGGTTCCCCCAATTAGGATTGTCCAAGCGACCGCGAGACCTGACAACCCAGCAGGCCTCAGCAAGTGTCGGACAGGGATTGCTCCTGGCCCGCTACACCGAAGCCTTCAACCGGCACGGATTCACCGTCGGGCAGGTGTTGCTTACCGCTGATGACATGACCCGACGTAGTCATTACCGCAATGCTCAGCGGACTCTTAATCGCCTCCTTGAGATGGGCGCGATTCCGCTTGTTAATGAAAATGACACGGTAGCCACGGCTGAGATCAGAGTTGGGGACAACGATCGTCTCGCCGCGCTGGTGGCTCAACTGATTCACGCCGATGCGCTGCTGCTGCTGTCTGACGTTGACGGGTTGTACGACGGTCCTCCAGCCCAAGGTGGCAGCCGGTTGATCGTAGAAGTGCTTGGTGATGATGATCTTCTTAACGTGCGTATCGGTGGTATCGGTTCTGCTGGGGTCGGTTTGGGCGGTATGACTACGAAAGTAGATGCGGCCCGAATCGCATCAATGGCTGGTATTCCCACGCTCATTGCTCGATTTGACTCAGCCGGTGATGCTCTTTCGCACGCTAACGTTGGCACGGTGTTTCATGCAACCGGTCGCCGTACGCGTACCCGCCTGCTGTGGCTGGCGCATGCGAGCACTCCTATGGGGCAGGTGCACTTAGATTCTGGGGCGGTGCAAGCGGTCGTTGGAAAACGCGCGTCACTTCTCCCCGCCGGCATCACCCATGTGGCAGGTAGTTTTATGGCCGGTGATCCCGTCGATGTGGTCGATGCCAGCGGGCAAGTCATTGCTCGTGGCCTCGTGAACTATGACGCCCAGGAGTTGCCGGGCCTGTTGGGCCGCTCCACCCGTGACCTGTCTCGAGAGCTCGGACGTGAATATGAGCGTGAGGTTATTCATCGAGACGATCTTATTTTATTGCCCTTGGTGCCCTGATGATGGAGGCAGCGGTGAATAGTGATCGCGAAGAAGTACTCGATGTTGCCCGTCGTTCTCAAGATGCAGCAGCGACGGTTCGGCAGTTGACGCGGGCCGTTAAAGACGACGCGCTGGGGCGGATTGCCCAAGCCCTACGCGATAATGCAGATCAGTTGGCGCGAGTTAATGAAGGTGACATTGCTCGAGCCGTTGCCGATGGTGTTGATGCGTCGTTGATTGATCGACTCACGTTGACCCCTATGCGCATTAGGGCGATTGCCGATGCAGTTGTTGAGGTGATTGAACTTCCTGATCCAGTTGGCGACGTCGTGCGTGGATACACCCTGGCCAATGGCCTTCAGGTTCGCCAGGTTCGCGTACCGCTGGGCGTCGTGGGCATGATCTATGAAGCTCGACCTAATGTCACCGTCGATGCTGCCGTGTTGTGTCTTAAGAGTGGTAACGCGGCCCTGCTGAGGGGATCGTCATCTGCGCGCGACACGAATGCTGCCCTGGTCGAGGTGATGCAGTCGGCCCTAGCCGCATCTGGGGTTCCGCGCGATGCTATTGCGTTAGTGCCTGGTGAGACCCACGCCAGTGTCGACCACCTCATGACCGCCCGCGGGCTTGTTGATGTGGTGATCCCGCGTGGGGGTGAGAGCTTGATTCGTCGGGTTGTGGAAGGTGCGACGGTTCCGGTTATCGAGACTGGCATCGGCAACTGTCACGTCTATGTTGATGCGGCCGCGGACATCGACATGGCGGTGAACATCGTGCTGAATTCGAAAACGCAGCGTGTGAGTGTCTGCAACGCAGCCGAAACACTGCTGGTGCACCAAGACATCCTCGCAAGTTTCCTGCCACGCATTATTACGGCGCTTGCAGCGTCTGGCGTCACAATTCATGGTGATGCTGATTTCGTTGCCGCAGGTGCCAAGGCTGGGATTGAGGTGCCCGTTGCCACCGCGGCCGACTGGGCCGCGGAGTATTACTCACTGGACATTGCCGCGGGCGTCGTTGCCGATTTACCCGCCGCCATCGCTCACATCCGGCGATGGTCGTCTGGCCATACCGAGGCCATCGTGAGCGATTCGGCTACGGCCATCAACGAATTCATCGCGGGGGTGGATTCGGCTGCGATCATGGTCAATGCTTCAACGCGATTTACCGACGGCGGTGAGTTCGGTTTTGGGGCCGAAATCGGCATCTCCACCCAGAAACTGCACGCCCGCGGCCCCATGGGGCTACCCGAGCTGACCTCGTCCACGTATATTGTCTCCGGTGCGGGTCATACGCGTCCTTAGCGGTCACAGCTAGGATGATGGCTTCAGCGATCTAGCGCTGTGTGTGCGCGTGGTCTCAATACTCGAAGGTGAGGGGCTCCATGAGTGTGGTGCTTGCCGTCGCAAATGCTGCCGAGGGTGCTACGGCTGAAGGAGGACACCTGTCACCGTATGTCTTCGGTGCCGTCGGCCTTGGTGTGTTGTTGTTGTTGTTGTTCGTCACGTGGATGATTAACGTCGATCGATAGGGCATCCACAGCCATGAGGCTTGGCGTTATGGGCGGGACCTTCGATCCGATTCACTTCGGTCACCTGGTAGCCGCATCTGAGGTGGCCCATCATTTTGGATTGTCTAACGTGCTGTTCGTCCCGACCGGTCGGCCGTGGCAAAAACAGCACCGTGCGGTGTCTGAAGCCGAAGATCGGTACTTGATGACCGTGATCGCCACGGCGGCTGACCAGCGCTTCAGCGTCAGCCGGGTAGACATTGATCGTCCGGGTCCGACCTATACGGCCGACACGCTCAAGGACTTACGGCGTGCCAACGCTGCGGACACTGAATTGTTCTTCATCACCGGAGCCGATGCGCTCGCAGACATCCTCAACTGGGCTCGCACCGATGAGGTCATCGAGCATGCTCATCTGGTCGGGGTTACACGCCCAGGCCATCCCCTGTCTGATCCCGGTCTTCCTCCTGGTCAGGCAACCTTGTTTGAAGTGCCGGCGCTAGCGATCTCCTCGAGCGACTGTCGGGCCCGCGTTGCCCGCGGCGCGCCGATCGACTACCTGGTGCCTGCGGGCGTTGGCAGTTACATCGATAAGCGTGGCCTTTACCGGACTTTGGAAACACCCTGAAGGTGACACGAGCAAGACAGGCTGGACAACCGCCGACCTGGTTGGCCGGCCGAGGCGTTGTCGGCAGCGTGTTCATTGCGGCTGCTTTAGCACTGGGGGCCTGTACGGCCGCGGACGGAAGCGATCCCGGACCAGCACCTAGTACATCGCAAGTGCCCGACCAGCAGCCCGGTCTCCTCGTCGTCCAGGTGCTCAACGAGGCCGACTATGCGATCGACAATGTCTTGATCGGAGTGCCACCGCAGCCGGCAAAGCGCTCCCCGCGTCTGGCATATCTACCCGGCAGTGTGTTGGTGCCTGGCGAATCGGGCGAGGTGAGCGTGACTTTGGGTCGCACCCCGCAGCAACCCGATACCCGTGCTGCGGTGGTGGCCCTTGAAGCCGAGTTTGATTTGAGTATTGATGGCGGACTTACGTTAGATCGACTGGCCTTCGCCGGGCTCATTGATGCCGTGGGTGGAGTGTGGATCAACGTGCCGAATCAACTGTTCATACCACGTCCGGAGGGTGAACTTCCGCTGGTTGTGCGGAGTGGTTGGCAGCGCCTCAATGGGATCACCGGTGCCGACTATGCAACTTTGCGTGGCCCGGGTGAGGACGAATCAATGACCCTGCAACGCTTTGCGGCCGTGTTTGCTGAGACTCTGCGCCGACTACCGGCCACGCCTGAGCGGCTGCGACAGTTGTTTACCAATCTTGGATCTCTTGCGCCAAGCACGACCACAACGGAGACCCTGATCGACGTTTTTTCGCAAGCACGTGCGGGCATGGCCGGGGCAAGCGACATGCAGGTTTTCGTCGAAGTTGCCCTCATTCGAGGTGGGTCGTCGCCCGCTTCTGTGGTGACCGAGCGAGGGTCCCGTACGGTAAGGGCTATGTTTGCAGACTTTAAGACCGAGCCCGTAGCCGTTGACGTGTCATCAGATGACACCACGAGCGTCACCCGATGACTGCGTCGCAAGATGCGATTCGCCTCACTATCGCCGCAGCGAAAGCGGCCTCGGACAAGTTGGCTACCGACATCGTTGCCCTTGACGTGAGCGAGCAGGTCGTTATCACCGATGTTTTTCTCCTGTGTTCGGGTGCAAATGAGCGGCAGGTACGCGCGATTGTTGATTCCATTGAACAGGCTTCCGCGCCACTAGGCGAAAAACCCCTGAGACGCGAGGGCGAAGCCGAAGGACGCTGGGTATTGCTCGACTACGGTGATGTCGTCGTGCACGTGCAGCTTGCCGAAGAGCGCTTTCACTATGCGCTTGAGCGACTGTGGAAGGACTGTCCGGCTATTCCACTCGGATTACCTGAAACCGATGATTCGAGTGATGCCGCGAATAGTCAAGTGATTCGCTGATGCGACGTCTTGTGCTGTGGCGTCACGGGCGAACGGCATGGAACGCCGAGCATCGATTTCAAGGCCAGTCTGATGTTCCCCTTGATCATGTCGGCCAAGAGCAGGCGGCTCGTGCGGCCGAGGTTCTGGCACGGTTAGGGCCCACCGTCATCGTGTCGTCAGATCTGCAACGCACCAGATCCACCGCGGAGGCGCTGTCGATCGCGGCGGGTCTGCCGGTCACCACCGACCCGCGGCTTCGCGAGACCTTCGCCGGCTCGTGGCAGGGGCTAACCCGCGATGACATCAAAAGGACTGACGGGGCCGATTTTGCTGCCTGGGCCGGTGGATCGGATATCAAACCCGGTGGCGGGGAGCGGCGTAGCGAGGTGGCCGCACGCATGATCGCAGGAATCAACGACACTTTGGGTGCAACCGGCGACGATTCTGTCGTGGTCGTGGTGACCCACGGTGGTTCAGCTCGAGCAGCAATCGGGGCCCTGTTGAATCTGCCATTTGAGCACTGGGCAGCTTTGGGTGTTCTCACCAACTGTGCGTGGTCGGTCCTGCTGGAGAATGATCACCTGGCTCACTCGGGGGTATCCCGATGGCGACTGCAGGAGTACAACGCTGGGTCATTACCAGAGCCCGTGCCTGTGGATGGGGTGTGGCCCGCCGATGATCGCTAGGAGGGGCGCAAGGTTTGCTTCGCCTGAGTGCAGGTATGCTCTCGCGAGCACTCTCGGGGCTGTGGCGCAGCTGGTAGCGCACCTGCATGGCATGCAGGGGGTCAGGGGTTCGAGTCCCCTCAGCTCCACCCGATCGTGAAGTGTGAACGCCGTGCAGTCTGAACGCCGTGCAGTCTGAACACATGGGCCAGGCAGATGCCAGGGGCTCGCTTCTGGTGCTGGGCGATTCATTGGCCTTTCACGGACCCGACCGGCCATACCCACCACACGACGACCGGCTCTTTCCACAGGTTGCTGCGCGAAATCTGGGTGTATCGGTCGATCTCCTGGCCCGGCCGGGATGGACGGCCCGCGATGCGTGGTGGGCACTGACCAAGGACCCGGTCGCGTGGGGGCAGTACCTCCCGCGGGCAAAGTACGTGTTGGTCGCCGTGGGCGGCATGGACGCATTACCCGCAGCGGTGCCAACGTGGCTGCGCGAGTCCATCGGGTACGTGCGCTCAGGTCCCATTCGTCGTCGAGTGCGCGGCCTGCTGGCCGGCGTAACGCCCGGCATCATCCAAGTCACGGGCGGCCGGTTTCGCCAGCTACCCCAGCAGGTGACCGATCACTACCTCACGCGAATTGTGCAGGGCGTGCGCACGTGGCGCCCAGATGTGCCGATCGGAGTGTTGACCCCTGCTCCGCATCGATCCGGGCTCTATCCGTCCCAACGCCCGCACGCACCGGCTGTAGCGGCCACCTACGCCTGGGCGCAGGCCTTAGGCGTTGCCGTGATTGATATCGATAGACTTGATGTCGCCTCAGCCGACGCCAATCCCGACGGATTGCATTGGTCGTGGGCCATGCATGAATGGGTGGGTCTTGCGGTGGCTGAGGGGATGAGCGCGTCATAGATAGTATGAAATTTTTGACATGAAATAAATTTCATATATGCTGATGCTCATGACATCCCCCCACATCCTTAACGATGGAAATGCCAGCCCGGCTGTCCTCACGGTGATCGCAGGGGACGGCATCGGCCCAGAGATTATGAAGCCCACGCTTGAATTGATGCAGGCCGCGGGAGCGTCGTTGGCCATTGAGTACGCCGAGGCAGGGACAGCGTCCTTTGAGGCGGGTGTCACCAGCGGGGTGCCGGAAGAAACGATCGAGTCGGTTGCGCGGACGGGGTTGGTACTGAAAGGCCCGCTGATGACACCCATCGGCTCGGGAGGAAAAAGCGCGAACGTCACCCTCCGCAAACTTTTTGAGACCTTTGCCAATATTCGCCCGGTTCGCGAGATGCCCGGAGTCCCGACGCCGTTTGCCGGACGAGGCATTGACCTGGTGATCGTTCGCGAAAACGTTGAGGACCTTTACGCCGGAATCGAACACATGCAAACACCCGATGTAGCCCAGTGCCTCAAACTGATTTCACGCTTAGGCAGCCAACGTGTGGTGCGCACGGCTTTCGAACTTGCGCGCGCCGAGGGCCGCAAAGATGTTGCTGTGGCGACTAAGGCGAACATCATGAAGATGACCGAGGGCATGCTTCAGCGGGAATTTGAGGCTGCCGCCAAGGACTATCCCGACATCAACGCCCGGCACGTGTTAGTTGACAACTGCGCACATTTGCTGGTGCGTTATCCAGAATCATTCGACGTCATCGTCACTTCGAATATGAATGGCGACATCCTGTCGGATCTGACCAGCGGTCTCGTGGGTGGTTTGGGTTTTGCTCCTTCAGCCAACCTCGGCAATCGCGTTGCGATCTTTGAAGCCGTGCATGGGTCCGCTCCGGATATTGCCGGCCGCGATATCGCCAATCCCACTGCACTGATGATGTCGGCGATCATGTTGCTGCGCCACGTCGGTCAATTTGGCTCTGCTGAAACTCTGGAGCAGGCGCTGCTGTGCACGCTGTCAGATGGTGTTCATACCGGCGACGTACCCGGAGAGAGCCCGGTGTCTACCTCGGCTTTTGCTGCAGCGGTAGGTGATCGAATCGGACGTCGGTCTGCGGTGGCCTCACGCGAACATCAGCCCATCGTGCTGCCGCAGATTTCCCGACCAGATGCTCGTCGCGAGCCGGGATCTCGGGTCAAGAAGGGTGTCGATGTTTTTGTCGAAACAACCCAGGAGGTTGACCAACTCGGAGCGGGCCTTGAGCAGATCGCGACGGTAACTCCTTATCGACTGTCGATGATCTCTAATCGTGGCACCGTCGTATGGCCCAACACCGGTGGCATGACCGAGTGCGTTGACCATTTTCGGTGCCGCTTTGTGATCGACGATGCGTCGACGTGGACAGAGGAGTCGATCTACGGTCTACTCAAGGCCATCGGTGCGCAGCACCGCTGGATGCACGTGGAGAAACTGGAGGAGGTCGATGGAGTCGCAAGCTACTCCCGAGCCCAGGGGGAGCGTTGACCGATCCTGGACCCTGCTCACCAGTCACGGGCGGGTGCTCCTGCTGATAGCCGCGGATCCGGACGCTCGCATCCGTGACCTGGCGGCTGACGCTGGTATCACCGAGCGGTCCACCCATCTGATCATCGCTGATCTTGAAGAGGCTGGATATTTACGCAGACATCGGCAGGGGCGGCGCAACAGGTATGAAGTGTTGCCCGAACAGCCCTTTCGCCATAGCGCGGAGGCCGGTCACACGGTGGGGGAACTCATGAGGGTGTTTGAGTAGGGGGCGAGTAGCCGAGCCGATGCCATGGGTGGGTGGGTCCGGTGGGTATCGTCGCAGCGACTAATCGGCCCACACAGAGGACACTCGCATGACCGAAACGTACGATTTCGACCGAATTCAGCAGCGCTGGCTGCCGGTTTGGGATGAATTGACGCCGTTTCGATCGGGCGACCCGACCGATGCTCGGCCCAAGAAGTACATCCTCGACATGTTTCCCTACCCCAGCGGCGACCTACACATGGGTCATGCCGAGGCTTATGCCCTTGGCGATGTGTTGGCCCGGTATTGGGTGCAGCGCGGATTCAACGTCTTGCACCCCATCGGCTGGGATGCCTTCGGCCTACCGGCTGAAAATGCCGCCATCCGCAACGGTATCGATCCGATGACTTGGACATATGCGAATATCGAACAGCAGAAAGCATCGATGCGACGTTACGCCTGTTCGTTCGACTGGGATCGCGTCTTGAACACTTGTGATCCGGAGTTTTACCACTGGAACCAGTGGTTCTTCCTGCAGATGTTCAATCGCGGACTGGCCTACCGCAAGGCCAGTAATGTCAATTGGTGTCCGGAATGCCAAACAGTGCTCGCCAATGAGCAGGTGGTGGCAGGGGCATGCGAGCGATGTGACTCGCTAGTCACCAAGAAGAAGCTGACGCAGTGGTACTTGCGCATCACTGACTATGCCGACCGACTCCTCGATGATATGGCTGAACTCGAAGGCAAATGGCCGGAGAAAGTGCTGCTCATGCAGCGCAACTGGATTGGGCGCTCCACCGGTGCTCAGGTGACCTTTGATATCGCCGATTACCCCGAGCCGGTCAACGTATACACGACGAGACCCGACACTCTCTATGGTGCAACATTTTTCGTCGTCGCGGCCGATTCGCCCCTTGCTGCTGATTTAGCGCGGGGCACCAGCGCCGAGGCCGCGCTGTCCGATTACGCCGATGCGGTCAAGAAGACATCTGATATCGATCGGCTGAGTACCGATCGACCGAAATCAGGTGTGTTCTTGGAGCGTTATGCCATTAATCCGGTCAATGGTGAGCGCTTGCCTGTGTGGGCAAGTGATTATGTCTTGGCCGATTACGGCACCGGGGCAATCATGGGCGTCCCCGCGCATGACCAGCGTGATCTGGATTTCGCACGAGCGTTTGGGTTGCCGGTGCGTGCTGTTGTGGAGTCCGAGGAAGATCCGGCGCAGACGGGGGTTGCCACCGGCGACGACGGCGCGCACATCAACTCCGGGCCATTGGATGGACTCAACAAGGTCGAGGCGATTGCAAAGATCATCGAGATTTTGGGTGAGCGGGGTACAGGCGAAGAAGCAGTCAACTACCGCCTTCGAGATTGGTTGATCTCTCGGCAGCGGTATTGGGGTACGCCCATTCCCATCATTCACTGCCCCCAATGCGGCGAAGTGCCGGTGCCCGAAAATGAATTACCGGTTCGGTTGCCCCCCGCTGACGGGCTTGATTTGTCTCCCAAGGGAGCGTCGCCGCTTGGCGCCGCGGTGGAGTGGGCAAGTGTGGCGTGCCCGCAGTGCGGTGGGGCAGCCAGGCGTGACCCGGACACCATGGACACCTTCGTTGACTCCTCTTGGTACTTCCTGCGTTATCTCGATCCGCACAAGACCGATGGTCCCTTCGATCCAGCCCAGGCACGTGAGTGGATGCCCGTCGATCAGTACGTCGGTGGTGTCACGCACGCGATCTTGCATCTGCTCTATAGCCGTTTCTTTGTCAAGGTCTTGTTAGACATGGGCATGGTGGATTTCGCCGAACCCTTCACGCGCATGCTGAATCAGGGCATGGTGGTCATGGATGGCTCAGCTATGAGCAAGTCGCGGGGCAACCTGGTCAGGTTGTCCGATGAATTGGCTGAGAACGGGGTCGACGCAATCCGGTTGTCAATGGTGTTTGCCGGGCCTCCGGAAGATGATGTTGATTGGGCCGATGTGTCAACGGCTGGTGCCAAGAAGTTTCTGGCCCGAGCCTGGCGCCTCTCGGGTGACGTAACCAGCGCACCGGGAACGGATCAGGGCGGCGGCGATTTGGCTTTGCGCAAAATCACTCATCGAGCGGTAAATGACATGCAGATCGCCGTGGAGTCGCTGCGCTTCAATGTTGCGGTGGCGAAGACGATGGAACTGGTTAACGCTACGCGCAAGGCGATTGACACCGGTTGTGGTGGTGACGATCCGGCCGTGCGAGAGGCGACCGAGGCCGTGGCGATTGCGCTATCCCTGGTAGCGCCCTACACGGCTGAGGACATGTGGGCGCGCCTGGGTCATACGCCGTCTGTTGCCCGGGCTGGGTGGCCGATCGTGCTTCCTGACCTTCTCGTCGAGGATTCGGTGACCTGTGTGGTGCAGGTGGCCGGCAAGGTGCGTGAGCGCCTCGACGTGCCACCGACCATTACCGAGGAGGAGTTGCGCGCGCTCGTGCTGAGCAATCCTGCTGTGCTTGCGGCGCTGGACGGCGCAGAGATTCGAACGGTCATTGTTCGTGCCCCGAAACTTGTCAATATCGTTCCCGCGTAGCCTGAGCAGATGTCGGTCGATAACCGCGTTGCCCTCGTTACGGATTCGACCTCCTACCTGCCCGTTGATCTGCTCGTGGGCACCGACATCGACGTCGTGCCCGTGCAAGTGGTCGTGTCGGGTCGCTCTTTCGACGAAACTTCAGACGCAGTGTCGACCAAGCGAATTGCTGAAGCGCTAACCGCCTGGCAACCGGTGTCGACATCTCGGCCCACTCCAGAACGCTTTCGGCAGGCGTTCGCGAAGGCTGCCGTGGAGGGTGCGACCGGAGTCGTGTGTGCCACTTTGTCGGCTTCGATGTCGGCCACCTATGAGTCGGCTTGGCTAGCTGCCCGCGAGGTCGACATCGATGTGCGCGTGGTCGACAGTCAGTCGGTCGCGATGGGTCTTGGTTTTGCGGTGCTCGCTGGCGAGCGTGCGGCACGTGAAGGCGCCGATCTTGATGCGGTCGAGCAGATTGTGCGTCGACGCTCAATGCAAACCTCGATCTACTTCTCGGTCAACACCTTGGAGTACCTTCGCCGTTCGGGTCGCATAAGTACGGCCCGCGCCGCGGTGGGACAAGCCCTGCAGGTGAAGCCCATCCTTTCGTTGCGTAATGGCGAAGTCGTCGGTCTCGAGCGGGTGCGTACGAATGCCAAGGCCATGGCGCGGATGGCGGACTTAGTGACCGACTCGGTACACGGGCCCGTTGAGATAGCAGTGCAGCACCTAGATGCCCAGGAGCGGGCGGCAGGACTATCGGCCGAGTTGCATCGTAGGTTGCCGGGCACCGCAATCGTGCAGTGTTCGATCGGTGCGGTCGTCGCCGCTCATACGGGACCGGGCATCGTTGCGGCCGTGGTCTCACCTACTGGCTCATCGATCTGATTCGACCCGTTTCGGCCTGAGTGCACAGGGCGGCGGGCGCGTTCGTCCTCCACCGATGTGGGCGCGTTCGTCCCACGCGCATGAGTGTCTTTCTACCGTTCCCGCGTGAGAGTTGGGCAATCATGGATGCTGCGCGCTTGGTCACCAGGTTCGGCGCGAGCGGCCGGGGTTGCGTTGGCCTGCTTGCTCGTCATCATTGCCTGGTGGTGGTGGCAGGGTCGGCCACGCTCGATTGAGCCCCTTCCGGCCCCCAAATCACAGGTGCTGGCTACCGGTGAGCCGTTGCCGCAACCTGGCAGTGCAGCTTTGTCGGCGCCTAGCTTGCCCGCCTTCATTACGGTGCACGTTGTTGGTCGGGTGCGTCAGCCCGGTGTCGTGATTTTGCCGGCTGGGTCTCGAGTGGGTGATGCGATCGATGCTGCTGGGGGATTGGCGGCAGATGCGGGCGGGGTGCAATTGAACCTTGCTCGGGCGCTGAATGATGGCGAGCAAATCCGTGTACGGCGTGGGGCTGATTCGACGCGCGCCACCAGCGGCCTTGTTGATGGCCTCGGATCTGAGGGTCAGTCGGGAGAACTCATTGATATCAACGCGGCGACATCCGAGCAGTTGCAGCAACTTCCGGGTATAGGTCCGGTATTGGCCGATCGGATAATCGCATGGCGAAACACCAATGGCCGATTTCCGCAGGTGGATGTGCTGGGTGAGGTGTCCGGTATTGGCCCCGTGCTCTTGGAAAATCTACGATCGCTCGTCATCGTGCAATGAACGAGCGCAGTACTCTCAACGAGACACAACTATCCGAGCACACGTGGGATCTGCGTCTGGTGCCTGCTGCGATCGTGAGTTGGTTGGCTGCGATCGTAATCGTTGCGGTGCCAAGTCTGGTTAATCCAGTTTTGATTACCGCGGTCATCGGCCTGCTGGTCGTTTCGGCGTTGGCCATGGTTGTGGGTGTTGATAAGTCAACACGTGCGGCGCGACGCCGATGGTGTGGCGCAACGGTGGCGGCCGGTTGCGTGGTGACCCTCTCTGCTGCCGTGACCGTCTTGCCGCAGAAGTCGGGACCGATCATAGATGCTGCTGCTCAACAGGTATCGGTAACAATCACCGCCATCATCGAAGATGAGGGCCGTTTTCGGCCGTCTTATGGTTTTGGTCCGCCAGAGTGGGAACATCGGGCGAGCATCCAGACGGTGTCGTCCCGACTGGGCGCGTGGGAGGTTGCCGGCACGATCGTGATTCGGATCCCCGTCGACCAGGAGGTCACTGGGGTTAAGTCACCTGCTCCTCCCACCGGTTCGCAGATATCGGCAAAGGGTCGCGTGCAGCAGGCGCCATGGACCTCGCAGATTGCGGCCGTTTTTCGCCCCGATGGCAATCTGATTGTCATTGCCCAGCCGGGGCCTATCGACGCGACGATTACCGCGGTGCGGTCAGGCTTACGGGAGTCGCTGCGTGCTGTGCCGGTGCGGTCGGCATCTTTGGTGGCGGGTCTGGCAATCGGCGATGAGTCAGCGCAACCAAGCGACCTGGCTGACCAGATGCGGGTGTCAGGCCTGGCTCACTTGACGGCAGTGTCGGGGGGAAACATTGCGATCTTATTGGGCGCGATCATCCTGGTCGCGCGGCTGTGGGCGTTGCCAATATGGGTGCGCTCGGTGGCCGGAGCGGTTGGGGTCATCGCTTATGTCTTGGTCGTCGGTCCGGAGCCTTCGGTGCTGCGTGCTGCAGGTATGGGTACCGTGGCGGTTCTGGCCATCGTGGTCGGTGGCCCACGACGGGGACTCCCCGCCCTGGCCGCCACTGTCGTGGTGCTGCTGGTTCTTGCCCCAAGTTTGGCTATTTCGCTGGGTTTCGCGCTGTCGGTCGCGGCCACGGCCGGACTCCTCGTCATCGCACCGGTTCTTCGGACTCGGTTGCGGTCTTGGTGCGGGCGAATGTCAGGTGGTCGTGCCCGTCCGGTCACCGAGGCAATTGCCGATGCAATCGCCTTGACGGCAAGCGCCCAGATTGCAACCGCGCCGTTGATTGCCAGCCTGGGTAACGGGTTGAGTCTGGTGGCGATCCCGGCGAATCTGCTTGCAGCTCCGGCGGTTGCCCCGGTCACGTTGCTGGGGCTCCTTGCAGCGGTGAGTGCCCCGTGGTTGCCGCCGCTGGGTACGATTTTCGCGCATCTGGCCGCCCCGGCTGCGGGGTGGATCGCCTGGTGGGCGCAGACACTTGGCGGTCTACCGGCCGCGACATTGCCGTGGCCAGGTGGAGCGGTGGGAGTCATCTGGCTGCTGGTCTGTGTGGGACTCATTGGTGTCGTTGTCGCCCAGGGGCGAAAGCACGGCTGGCCACTGGGGACCTTGGGCGTAGCGGCGATGGCGATCATCGCAGTCGTAGCGATTCGGCCACCCGATCGAGCGGGTTGGCCCCCACCGCAGTGGATCGCGGTTGCGTGCGATGTCGGCCAAGGCGATGGCGTCGTCATTTCGGTGTCGCAGTCAGCCGCCATTGTGGTCGATGCTGGGCCCGACCCGGACGCGATCGATCGGTGTCTGAGTGAACTTCGCGTCGACCATGTCGTGGCGCTCGTACTCAGTCATTTCCACGTCGACCATGTCGGGGGAACGCCCGGAGTGCTGCGTGGGCGACGTGTAGACAACATTGTGGTGTCTCCGCTGCGCGAGCCACCAGAGCAGGCCGATCAGGTTGATGAGTGGGGAAGCGCGGCTGACGTGCTCGTGACGACGACCACGGCTGGTGAGATTCGCAGTTTCGGTAGTGATGTGCGGTGGCGGGTGCTGTGGCCACAGCGCCTGATCAACGCAGGTTCCATGGCCAATAACGCCAGCATTGTCTTGGCGGTGGAGGCTCAAGGCGTCGACCTGTTACTTCTTGGCGATGTCGAACCCGAAGCGCAAGTGGCGCTGCGCTCCCAGCCGTTGGCCCAATCGGTTGATGTTGTGAAGGTGGCCCATCACGGATCCCGGTACCAAGATCCGCGGTTGCCAGCTTGGAGTGGCGGGCGAGTCGCGCTCATCTCGGTCGGTGCAGACAACGGATACGGGCATCCGGCCGATGAAACGCTCGCAGCCTGGGCGGCGCATGCAGGCGCCGTGTATCGCACCGATCAGCACGGTGACGTCGCGATCGTGCGGGATACCAACAGTGAGTCGGGTTGGGGCGTGATCGTGCGGCGCGGGGGGCAGTAGCGGCAGCAGTCGGGTGCCGGTTCATGACATGCTGGGTCTCGTGACCGCGACGCTTCCCCCGCTGACCCTGGTGGTCGGGTCTGAGGAGGTATCCATTGATACGGCACTTCGCGACATCGCTCGTGCGGTTCGTCAGCGTCACCCTGACGCCCTTACTCAGATTATCGCTGCGAACGAGGAGTATGCCTCCGCTGAAATTGCTCAAGCTCTGACACCGACACTATTCGGCGACACCAGCATCGTGGTGGTGACGGCGGGGGAGTCGCTCGATGACCTCACGGCGTCGGCTCTACTCCAGGCGGTGGTTGAGCCCGACTCAACCGCGATCTGCGTCGTGATCCACGCCGGTGCAAATAAGGGAAAGAAGATCCTGGCGCAACTGCGGGCGAGCGGACCACCAGAGATCGCCTGCCCGGCTATCCGCAAGGGGCGAGACACCTTGACGTTCATGGCGGCTCAGGTGCGTCGCCATGGACGCCAGGCAACGGGACAGGCGATGCAGGTGCTCTACGACGCGGTCGGCCACGATCCGCGAGCTCTAGCCGCAGCAATTTCTCAGTTGTGTAGCGACGTCGAAGCAGATCCGATCGACGAATCAGCCGTTCGAAAGTATTTCGTGGGCATTGCCGATGTGGCCGGGTATCAGGTTTCTGACGCCATGTTGGAGCGTCGGACCGTTGATGCCCTCGGTGATTTGCGTTGGATTGCCACGACTGCGGGCAAGGGGGCGGTGGGGCCGCCGGTCACTGCTGCGTTAGCCAGCGGTTTACGCGTGGTTGCCCGTGTTCAAGGAATGCCGCGCGGAATGTCGGACGATGCGGTTGCAGCAGAGGTCGGTATGCCGGCCTGGAAGGTGCGCACGGCCCAAGCGCAAGCCCGTCGTTGGCGGCCCGACCGACTGGCGGCAACGACGGTGGCGTTGGCTGACCTTGATGTTGTGGTGAAGGGGGGTTTTCGCGGAAGGTCCGCAGACCCCGATCAGAAGATATTTGCGATGGAGCGCTTCGTGGTCGAAGCGACTGCGAGCGAGGATTAGCCGGCTCGGTGGTAAGGCAACTGTGCGGTTAGAGGGCGGCTGCGCGACTGGCGATCGCGGACTTGCGGTTTGCTGCCTGGTTCTTGTGGATGACACCCTTAGTGACCGCACGGTCAAGTCCGCGGGTGGCCTCACGAGCGAACTCCTTGGCCTTATCGACATCGCCAGCATCGGCTGCCTCACGGAATCGACGCGTTGAGGTCCGCAGGGCAGACTTCACAGCCTTATTGCGCTCGCGCGCCTTCTCGTTGGTGCGGTTGCGCTTAACCTGGCTTTTGATGTTCGCCACGACGATGGTGCCTCTCATTGGTTCATGTGTCACCGCCCATGCAGCGGCGATACCCTCTTGGGCTCGGTCGTAGGTTACCTTGCCACTCCGGCGCGCCCGAACGCGGCTTCCCGTGCAACGATGGACAACGTGCCCCTGCCTGGTCAAACCGACCCGTCGATGATCCGTAATTTCTCCATCATCGCCCACATTGACCATGGCAAGTCCACGCTAGCCGACCGGATGCTGCAGGTGACCGGTGTCGTGGACGACCGGCAAATGCGGGCGCAGTACCTCGACCGCATGGATATCGAGCGTGAACGCGGAATCACCATCAAGAGTCAGGCAGTTCGTCTGCCGTATGTGGGGGTCGATGGACGTGACTATGTACTGAATCTGATCGACACACCGGGGCACGTGGACTTCACCTATGAGGTGTCGCGTTCGCTAGCTGCTTGTGAAGGTGCCGTGTTACTCGTGGACGCAGCCCAGGGAATCGAGGCGCAGACTCTTGCTAACTTGTACCTCGCCTTGGAGAACGATCTACAGATCATTCCGGTGTTGAACAAGATTGATCTGCCCGCAGCGCAGCCGGAAAAGTATGCCGCTGAGTTAGCGCACATCATTGGGTGTTCACCCGCCGATGTCTTGCGCACGTCGGCTAAGACGGGGGCGGGGATTCCCGAACTGCTTGAAGAGATCGTGCGGCTCGTGCCACCACCGATGGGTGATCCGGATGCACCCGCCCGTGCCCTCATTTTCGACTCGGTTTATGACTCCTATCGCGGAGTCGTCACCTATGTGCGAGTCATAGATGGAGCTCTATCGTCCCGTGAGCGCGTAACGATGATGTCGACGAACACCACCCATGAGCTCCTCGAAGTGGGTGTGATTTCGCCCGAGCCGAAAGCGAGCAAGAGCATCGGTGTGGGCGAGGTCGGCTATTTGATCACCGGGGTCAAGGATGTTCGTCAGTCGCGGGTGGGCGACACCGTGACATCACAACACAAAGGAGCCACGCAGGCTCTCGGGGGTTACCGGGACCCCAAGCCAATGGTCTTTTCCGGCCTATATCCCATCGATGGCTCTGACTACCCGCTGCTGCGCGATGCACTCGACAAATTGAAACTCAATGACGCTGCCTTGGTGTACGAACCGGAGACTTCGGTCGCGCTTGGCTTTGGTTTTCGCTGTGGCTTCTTGGGCCTGCTCCATTTAGAGATTGTGCGGGAGCGTCTTGAACGCGAGTTTGATCTAGATCTCATTTCGACCGCACCCAATGTTGTGTACGAGGTCACCATGGATGACGGATCGTCCTTTACCGTCACAAACCCATCTGAATTTCCCGGCGGCAAGATCGCCTCGGTCGCCGAGCCTGTAGTGCGCGCAACTGTCCTAGCACCCTCAGATTTTGTTGGCTCCATCATGGAGCTGTGCCAAAGTCGCCGTGGCACGCTGCTGGGAATGGATTACCTCAGCGAGGATCGCGTTGAGTTGCGCTATACCTTGCCGCTGGCCGAGATTGTTTTTGATTTTTTTGATCAGTTGAAGTCGCGGACCAAGGGATATGCATCGCTGGACTATGAGACCCAGGGTGACCAGGTTGCTGACCTCGTGAAGGTCGACATCTTGCTGCACGGGGATGCCGTCGACGCTTTCAGTGCCATCGTTCATAAGGACAAGGCGTATGCCTACGGCGTTGCCATGGCAGGTAAATTGCGCGAACTCATTCCGCGGCAGCAGTTCGAAGTGCCGATTCAGGCCGCAATCGGAGCTCGCATTATTGCGCGAGAGACAATTCGGGCCATTCGCAAAGACGTCTTGGCCAAGTGCTACGGCGGCGACATCAGCCGCAAGCGCAAACTGTTGGAGAAGCAAAAAGAGGGCAAGAAGCGGATGAAGATGGTCGGCCGCGTTGAAGTGCCTCAGGAGGCGTTTATCGCCGCGCTGTCAACCTCAGAGTCAACCGCCAAGAAGTAACTCCGATGGCCCGAAGTGACAACCGTGGTGACTCACGGCTTGGGGCCACGTAACCCGACTATTTCACTATTCGAATGTTGATCGGGTAACGGTATTCCTCGCCGTTGTACGCCTTTATGCCGCCGATGATCATGAATACCAGTGCACCGATCACGACGATGGGAAGCAACACGAGGCCGATGATGATGAGGATCAGAAACGAACTCACCAGCACAGCAATGGCTGTGGTGATCTGAAAATTCAGTGCCTCTGTTGACTGATTCTTCACGAAACTGCTGCGGGGCCCAAATACAAGCATGATCACGAGCGCACCAATGACGGTAATGACGATCCCCGCGAGGTGAGCGAGCATCGCCCAGAGACGTTCGTCTGATTGCGACAGGGGAGGTTGGCCAGGTGTAGACATGGGCTGCGCGCCAGGTTCAGTCATTACATCTCCTTTGTGCCCGGATCGGGCTAATGGCATGACACTCATAGGCTAGGGCAAGATTCGGCGGACCCAAGGCGGTGCAACCTAAGATCATGACCGGTCACGATTCGGCGATGCGCCCCGCAGACAACGTCGTTGACGCGTCTTCCTCTTGGCAACAGGCTATTGAGACCGCGCAACCTGAAACAGCCCGGACGCTAGGTGAAAACAGTCATGGGCTCTACGTGCACGTACCCTATTGCGCGAGTCGATGCGGCTACTGTGATTTCAATACCTACACGCCGCAAGAAACCGATCTCGACGTCGGTGTCTACCTGCAGGCGGCGATTCGCGAGATTAGGTGCGCCAAGCAGTACTGGCGAGCGCCTCGTGTCGACACGGTATTCATCGGTGGAGGCACACCGACCATGCTTTCGGCCACCGATCTCGGTTCCATATTGGACACCATTGACTCCGTCTTCGGATTATCAGCCGATGCCGAAATTACTGTCGAAGTGAACCCTGATTCGGTCACTGCGCAGACGCTTAAGCAATTGCGCGTCGGTGGTTTCACCCGAGCGTCCTTCGGTGTTCAAAGCTTGGCCCCGCACGTATTGGCGGTGCTGGAGCGCACGCACACCCCCGGCCGTTCTCTGGCCGCGATAGATGAAGCCCATGATGCAGGTTTTGAGCACGTCAGTGCCGACATCATGTATGCCACGCCAGGAGAAACTGACGCCGATCTTGCCGACACAGTGACCTCCGTGTTGACGCGCGGTGTAGATCATGTGTCGGCCTACTCGCTTATCGTCGAGCCCGGTACGCGCCTAGCCCGTCAGGTGCGCACCGGTGCTGTGCCGATGCCTGAAGACGACGTTGCGGCGGACCGCTATGAACTCATCGACGCGCTGGCGCGCCAGCAGGGGTTGGAGTGGTACGAGGTGTCGAACTGGTCGCTGCCAGGCGGGCAGTGTCGACACAACATGGGCTATTGGCGCAACCACGACTGGTGGGCAGTTGGCCCGGGTGCGCATGGGCACGTGGGGGGTATTCGCTGGGTCAACGCCAAGCATCCGCGGGCCTATACCGAGCGCATTACTGCACACGGGCACGCGATGGTCGAATGGGAGCAGGTCAGCGACACCGAGAGTCACCTTGAGCAGGTGATGCTGGGTCTGCGCCTGGGTGAGGGATTGTCGCGAGAGGTCATCTCTGTATCTCACCAGCATGTGGTCGAAGACGAGATTGTTGCGGGCAACATAAGGCCCGCCGGTGATCGACTCGTACTGACCGACCGCGGTCGGTTGTTCGCCGACGCCATTGCGCGGCGTTTGACCCCTTAAACCCGTGTCTGGTCGAGGCTGGGGTGGCGTCGCCTAATTTGCAGAATAGGACGGAAAGTCAGTTGCAGCGTATGATTGGCACTCAGGCTAGGTGAGTGCCAATCCAGTGCGGAGGAGGTGTAGACCATGCTCGAAGATCGGCGTCTTGCTGTTTTGCGGGCCATCGTTGAAGACTATGTCTCCACGCGCGAACCCGTGGGCAGCCGAGCCCTCGTTGAGCGGCACTCGCTAGGGGTTTCCTCCGCCACCATCCGCAACGACATGGCCGTGCTAGAGGAAGAGGGGTACATCACCCAACCTCACACAAGTGCAGGGCGCGTGCCCACTGATCTTGGTTACCGGGCGTTTGTGGATCGACTCTCTGATGTGAAACCGCTGAGTGCGGCCGAGCGGCGAGCGATCTCTAACTTTCTGGCTGGAGCCGTCGACCTCGACGACGTGATGGTGCGCAGCGTGCGGCTGTTGGCGCAAATCACTCGCCAGGTTGCCCTGGTGCAGTATCCCTCCCTCATTCGGGCCAGCGTGCGTCATGTGGAGTTGATCGCACTGGGCCCCAAACGCCTACTGATGGTGCTCATCGCCGACAGCGGTCGAGTCGAACAACGCGTCGTTGAGACCGCCGACGAGGTGTCAGCTGATTTTCTGGCCGCACTGCGCTCTCGGCTTCTGGCCATCTGCGCGGGGGCGAATTGCTCGGACCTAGCTGCTCGAGTGGCGTCGCTGCCGGATGAGTTCGCCAGCAACGAGCGCCCGGTTGTCGCAGCAGTGGTCGCATCTTTGATCGAGACCGCCGCTGAAAGGCAGGAACAGCGCGTGGTCTTGGGCGGAACAGCAAATCTTGCTCGCTACGGCGAATCGTTTTCCACGAGTCTGGAGCCCGTCCTCGAGGCACTTGAGGAGCAGGTGGTGTTGTTGCGGCTCCTAGGAGAGGTTGCTTCGGTGCCGGAAATCACCGTTCGAATCGGGCATGAAAACCCGGTCGAAGACCTCCACGCGACCTCGGTGGTGGCGGCCGGATACGGCCGCGCTGACACAGTCTCAGCTGGGCTCGGCGTGGTGGGTCCCACGCACATGGACTACCCCGTGTCGATGGCCGCGGTGCAAGCCGTGTCCATGTACCTAGGCCGGATTCTTGCCGAACAGTAGGGTCAGATGCTGACCTCAATGCAACTAATTCACTTACACCAACGACGGACGGATCTCAAGCGTGGCGACTGACTATTACGCACTCCTAGGAATCGGCCGCGATGCTGAGCCCGACGAAGTGAAGCGTGCGTATCGCAAACTCGCTCGTGAGCTCCATCCCGATGTCAATCCTGATCCGGAAACGCACGAGAAGTTCAAGGACGTCACCGCTGCCTACGAGGTACTGAGTGACCCTGAGAAGCGGCAAATGTACGACCTCGGTGGAGATCCGTTGCGTGCCAGTGGCGCCCCGGGTTTTGGGGGCGGGTTTGATTTTGGCGACATCATGGATGCATTCTTTGGCGGTGGAGCCCAACGTGGCCCGCGTTCGCGTAGTCGTCGCGGACAAGATGCACTCATTCGCATCGAATTAGATCTGCGCGACACCATGTTTGGGGTTGAGCGCGATATTACCGTGGACACGGCGATGAAATGTGATGCCTGTTCGGGTGCGGGCACGGCACCGGGCACCGAACCTGAAACCTGCCCGATGTGTAAGGGTCGAGGAGAGATTCAGCAGGTGCAGCGGTCATTTCTCGGGCAGGTCATGACCGCGCGAGCCTGCCCCCAATGCCAGGGTTTCGGCTACAACATTCCCCACCCGTGCGTGGAGTGTTCGGGTGATGGGCGGGTACGCACCAGGCGCACAATCGCCGTGAAGATTCCCGCAGGAGTAGACACCGGAACACGTATTCAACTCACCGGGCAAGGCGAGGTCGGGCCAGGCGGTGGCCAAGCCGGTGATCTATACGTGGAGATTGTTGAGCGCAGCCACCCGGTGTATGAGCGTCGCGGCGATGATCTCCATTGCACCGTCGACGTACCCATGACAGCAGCGGCGCTGGGCAGTTCACTAACCCTGGAAACCATGGACGGTGAAGAAAGCGTTCGGATTGAGCCGGGCACGCAACCGGGACATATCAGCACTCTGCGGGCCCGAGGTGTGCCGCGACTTCGGGGTACGGGTCGAGGTGATCTGCACATTCATTTCAACGTGACGACTCCGACGCGACTCGACGCCGGGCAAATAGATCTCCTTGAGCAGTTTGCCACGCAGCGCGGTGAAAGTGGCGCGACCTTGACGGTGACACAGGCCGAAGACGAACACGGTGGACTTTTTTCTCGTATCAAAGACGCCTTCAGTTCGAAGCCGTGAGCGGTTCGGCGCCGGTCTTTGCGGTAGACAAAACCGAACTCCTTGACGCCCGGCCCGGATTAACAGTCATCTTGACCGGGCAGCAGGCCCATCATGCGGTTCGGGTTCGGCGTTTACGCAGCGGGGAGTCGGTGGACCTCGTTGACGGATATGGCTGCCGTGCATCAGGAATAGTGGCCGATGACCCCTCTCCTGATCGGGTATCGATTGTGCTGGGCGACATCGACCGAGAAGCTCCCCGGCGACCCAGGGTGGTCGTTGCCCAGGCATTGATTAAGGGGGATCGGACCGATCGAGCTATTGAAACCATGACCGAAGTCGGCGTTGACGAGATCATTCCGTGGTCAGCCGAACGCAGCGTGGTGCGGTGGCGCGGTGAGAAAGCAGTCGCCGGCGCAAGACGGTGGGAGACGATCGCGCGTGAAGCGGCCAAGCAGTCGCGTCAGGCTTGGTTTCCACGGGTGCACCCGTTGTGCTCACTTGAGGGGCTTTGCGAGGTTGTGGCTCAAGCTGAGTTCAACGTGGTTCTCGACGTTGCGGGCGAGCCCCTCTCATCCATGCAGGTGCCCACCTCGGGCGATTTGGTGGTGGTTGTTGGGCCAGAAGGGGGGCTGACGGCCAATGAAATCGCCCAGTTGCGGGCTGTTGGTGCCCATCTCATACGCCTTGGCCCCAGCATTTTGCGCTCGGCAACGGCGGGCACCGTGGCCGCTGTGGCCCTTCTTAGTCGCAGCCCACGTTGGCCTTCCTAGTTCCGGGTCTTGCCGGCCATGACAGGATTGCGCCCATGAGTGACTGCCTGTTCTGCGCTATCGCGGCCGGTGAAATTCCGGCCGATGTCGTATACGAGACTGAAACGACCATGGCGTTTCGGGACGTCAACCCGCAGGCACCTACGCATATCCTCGTCATTCCTAGGACCCATCAGGAAAATGTGGCGGAGGTTGTCCAGGCGGGTAATGCCAGTGCCGGCGAGTTGATGGCCACGGTCACAGCGGTAGCGAAGGCTGCGGGCCTTGACACTCACGGGTACCGCATCGTAAGCAACACGGGTGCATCGGCCGGGCAGTCGGTATTTCACTGCCATATTCATGTTCTTGGCGGTCGAACGATGCAGTGGCCTCCGGGTTGATTCCGATCAATAACAAAGGTGTAGGTGACCGGATGGATGCCGGTGTTGCGCAGTCCCAAGCACGGATCATTGTTCCGCCCGCTCAGTCGATGGTGGCCCTGCTTGGTGCGGGTGATGAGTTCCTGCGGGTGATCGAGCGCGATATCCCGCAGGCGCAGATCCTGGCGCGGGGCAATGAGATTCACGTTGAGGGTGACCCAATTGACGTGGGTTTGGTCGAGCAACTGGTTGGCGAGATGCTGGCGGTGCTGCGCACGGGTCAGCCTCTGAGCACCGAGTCGGTTGAGCGGAGCATCATTCTGCTTCGGGAGGGCATGCATCCGGCCGAGGTGCTGTCGACAAATATTTTGTCGTCCCGTGGCCGCACCATTCGAGCTAAGACGCTCAATCAGAAAAAGTATGTGGATGCGATTGATGCGAACACCATCACTTTTGGGATCGGTCCGGCTGGCACGGGAAAGACATACCTAGCTGTTGCCAAAGCTGTGCAAGCTCTGCAGGCCAAGAGAATTTCGCGCATCATCCTCACACGACCCGCCGTAGAAGCGGGTGAGCGCCTGGGTTTCTTGCCCGGCACGCTCTCGGACAAGATCGATCCCTATCTTCGACCGCTGTACGACGCCTTGCATGACATGATCGATCCCGAGTCGATTCCGCGGTTGATGACTGGGGGAACGATCGAGGTCGCGCCTCTTGCTTACATGCGCGGGCGCACACTCAATGATGCCTTCATCATTTTGGACGAGGCACAAAACACCTCGGCAGAGCAGATGAAGATGTTCCTAACCCGGCTCGGCTTCGGATCAACGATGGTTGTCACCGGAGATGTGACGCAGGTAGACCTTCCTGCTGGTATGCAAAGCGGCCTTCGGGTCGTGGAAGACATTTTGTTGGGAATCGATGACGTGGCATTTTGTCGTCTGACCAGCAGTGATGTTGTTCGCCACCGGCTGGTCGGTAGGATCGTGGACGCCTACGGCAAGCACGAAGCCATGAGGAGTCCGCAATGACCAATATCGAGGTGACCGACAAGTCGGGCTTCGACTGGAATAGTGCGGGCGTCAACCCCGGTGAACTGATTCGACTCACGGCATTCCTCCTGCCGGCTATGCAGGTGAGCACAGAGTGTGAGGTATCGATCTCGCTGGTCACAAAAGTCGATATGGAAAAACTGCACATGCGCTGGATGGGCGAGTCGGGTGCGACCGATGTCTTGTCGTTTCCGATGGATGACCTTCGGCCTGGTGTAGCAGGGGAGCCGCCTCCCGTCGGTATCCTGGGGGATGTGATCTTGTGCCCCGAAGTTGCCCAGGCCCAGGCCACCGAGGCCGGACACTCGCTGGATGTAGAACTGCAGATCCTCATGACACACGGCGTTTTGCACCTCCTCGGCTACGACCACGCAACCCCCGACGAGCACGCACAGATGTTTGACATTCAAAACGATCTACTTCTTCGTTGGCGTGCGACGTTTGATGGTTCCGGTGGCGGTGCATGACAGCAGGCAATACCTGGGTACTCATGGCTGCTGGACTGCTTGTTGTACTCGCCGGACTTCTGGTTGTTGCCGAAACGTCCATTGGTCGCGTGTCACGCGGCGCAATCGACGCAATGCGGCGAGAGGGCTCAAAGCGCGCGGAAAGTCTGGCCGTGGTTGTGCAAGATCGACCACGTTACCTGAATGTACTGCTGTTCCTATCGACTGTTTCCACGGTGACGGCTGTCTCGCTCGCAACGTATGTCAGCATCGCAGTCCTCCACGACAGTGCCAACTGGCCGATAGCGGGTGCGATCGCCTTGTCGGTGGCGATCATGGTCATCATCAGTTACGTCGTTCTGGGGGTGGCGGCACGAACCCTTGGCGTGCAACATGCAGAGCGGATCGCACTCCTGGCCGCGCGACCTGCACGTCTTATTGCCGTGGCGCTTAGTCCGCTAGCCACACTGTTGATTCTGATCGGCAACGCTTTGACACCCGGCAAAGGATTTCGCTCTGGCCCATTTGCCTCGGAGGCAGAGTTGCGCGAGTTGGTCGACCTCGCGGAGGAAAATAGCTTGATCGAGGATGTTGAGCGCCAGATGATTCACTCGGTCTTCGAACTCGGTGACACCTATGCCCGTGAGGTGATGGTGCCGCGCACCGAGGTGGTCTTCATCGAACGCGACAAGTCGCTACGACAGGCGCTATCGCTGGGGCTTCGGTCTGGGTTTTCACGAATACCTGTCATCGGCCAAAGCGCCGACGACATCGTGGGCATCGTGTATCTCAAAGACGTAGTACGGCGGGTATTTGAAAATCGCGAGGCTGAGCGGGGCGAGCAGGTTTCATCGTTGATGCGCGCCCCTTATTTCGTGCCCGATAGTAAGCAGGCAGATGAACTTCTCACCCAGATGCAAGCCGCTCGAGTACACATGGCCATCGTCGTAGACGAATACGGGGGTACGGCAGGCCTGATCACTATTGAAGATATTCTCGAGGAAATCGTCGGTGAGATTGATGACGAATACGACACCGCGGCGCCAGAGGTCTTATCACTCGACGAGGGCAGTTTCCGTGTGAGTGCGCGCATGAATATTGATGACTTTTCTGATCTGGTCGATCTTGACATTGTGGGCGATGAAGAGGGAGTCGACAGCGTTCTGGGCTTTATGGCCAAGCGTCTGGGCCGTGTGCCGATCCCGGGTGCCAGCATTGAGTTAGATGGCTGGGTCTTGTCAGCCGAACAAGGTGCCGGGCGGCGCAACCGGATTGGCACGGTACTGGCTCGACGCATCTTTCCCGAGCAGATTGATAGTGGCGATGAAAGTCCCGAGGTGTAGTGGTGAGTGAGAATCCCACGGCTGATGGCCTCACCGCAGAGGACGTCAAGCTGATCACTCTGGCGCGGGGTGCACGTGAGCGCATTCAAGCGCCCACCGGTGTCGCCGTGCGCGACGACATGGGCCGCACCTATGCCGCAGCTGATGCGGTGATGCCGTCAGTTACTGTTCCGGCGCTTACGCTCGTGTTGGGCCAGGCATGGATCAGTGGCGGGCGCCATCTTGAGGCCGTGGTGATCGTGCTTGTCGATACCGATGCGAATCCTGACATCGACTTCGTGTTCGACATGGCTCGCGATGGCACCGAGATCATTCGATGCGCGGCCGACGGAACCGTGCTGGACAGCACGACGGTTGCCCAGTTGCGACCCCCGACTTCGAGTTCATGATGGCGTCGCGGCCGACCGCCATGTGGGCGGTGTTGGCCTCGGCCACATTGTTTGCCACATCTGCCACCGCGGTCGCGCTTACGGATGTTGAGGCCAGTGGCCCTGCGCTTGCTGCAGGCCGATTGATTGTGGGGGCTGCCGGCCTGCTGATTCTCGTCGGTGCAAGCGCTGCGGGTCGTCAACATGTCATGCGATTGTGGCGGCAACCACTGGTGTGGGGGATGGGCATTGCCGTTGCCGGTTACCAGGCACTGTTTTTCATCGGCGTGTCTCGGATCGGCGTCGCAGTGGGCACCCTGGTCAGTTTGGCGCTGGCGCCGTTTTTAGCCGGCGTCTTGGGTTGGTTGCTCCGCGAAGGCTCGCCGGGCATTATTTGGGGCGTTTCGACGGTGCTCGCGATTATCGGGGTGGGATTGCTGACCAGTGGCGACGGAGCAGAGCGCGATCCATGGGGCGTTGCGGCCGCGATGGGGGCTGGTGCCTTCTACGCCATTTACACAGTGTTGGGTGTGCGGTTGGCCCGTCGAGGTATTCCTGCGACCACGATTCTGGCTGCCTCATTTTCGATCGCAGCGCTGGTGAGTGTGCCCGCTTTCGTCGTGGGCGGCCTGTGGTGGTGGAATCCGCAAGGGCTGTTGTTGATCGGTTGGTTAGGGCTGGTGACCACGACCCTGGCCTATGTGCTGTTCGGCGTTGGACTCGCAATTTTGCAGCCGGGCCACATCGCCACTTTGAATCTGGCTGAACCGGTCGTGGCGACCCTGCTGGGTGTGGCCGTCCTCGGTGAACTCTTGGGCGCGGTCGGTTGGCTGGGCTGCGGCCTGGTGGTAGTTGCCCTGGCACTATTGGGTGTCGGTAGCAGCGAACGGACGCAAAACACCCCACGGTTAGTGCAGGAGGCAACGTGATGGCGCATCGGTGTGGCCTTGCCTGTTTGGTGGGGCGACCCAATGCCGGTAAGTCGACCCTGACCAACTCGATTGTCGGGGCGAAGATTGCCATCACATCGAACCGCCCGCAAACAACGCGCCACGTCGTGCGCGGTGTGCTAACTCGCCCAGACGCGCAGTTAGTGATCTTGGATACACCCGGTTTGCATAAGCCACGGACGCTCCTGGGGCAACGTCTCAACGATCTGGTTCGTGATGCGTGGAGCCATGTAGACGTGGCTGCCCTGTGTGTTGCCGCCGATGCGCCCGTGGGTTCAGGTGACGCATTCGTCGCTTCCTCTTTGGCGCGGGCACGCTCGGCCGGAGCGCAGACCTTTGCCATCGTGACCAAGACTGATCTCGTCCCGCCAAATGTTGTGGCCCAACGGTTAGCCGAGGTAGCCGAACTCGGCGACAAGGTTGGCCTCACTTGGACGGAGATCGTGCCAGTATCGGCGGTCAGTGGTGATCAGGTTGAGTTGCTCACCGATTTATTGATTCGCTACCTACCCGAGGGTGCCGCACTCTTCCCTGACGGTGAAGTGACCGATGAGCCTACCGAGGTCTTGATTGGTGAGCTCATTCGCGAGGCCGCACTAGAAGGCGTGACCGATGAACTGCCCCATTCCATTGCCGTGGTGATCGATGAAATTTCCCCCCGGGCGGATCGCCCCGAGGATCGACCGCTTACTGACGTGGAAGCTGTCATCTTTGTTGAACGTGATAGCCAAAAAGGTATCGTAATTGGCAAGGGCGGAGCCCGGCTCAAGCACGTGGGTTCACAGGCTCGACCCGGTATCGAGGCCATCGTGGGCACTCCGGTCTATTTGAACCTACGGGTCAAGGTGGCCAAAGATTGGCAGCGAAACCCCAATCAGATGCGAAGACTGGGGTTTTAAGTCGGCCCGCGCGGGCCGCATGCGAGACACTAAGGGTGTGCCTGTTTACCGTGATGAGGGAATCGTCCTGCGCACTCAGCGCCTGGGCGAGGCCGACCGCATCATCACCCTATTTACGCGCGACCACGGCCGCATCCGTGCGGTGGCCAAAGGGGTGCGCAAGACCGGCAGTCGATTCGGTTCGCGCTTAGAGCCCTTCGGTCGAGTCGATGTGCAGTTATACGAGGGACGCACCCTAGACACCGTGACCCAGGTGGAGACCCTCGACGCACACGGACCTCGACTGACCGGCGACTACGGCAGTTGGACGGCAGGAACAGCGATGCTTGAGGCGACCGAGCGTCTGACACCCGTTGAGGGTGAGCCTACGCTTCCCCAGTACGTGTTGCTTGTCGGTGCATTACGAACGCTGGTGGCGCGCACGCATGACTCCGGTTTGGTGCTCGACGCCTTCATTTTGCGATCCCTTGCCATTGCTGGCTGGTCGCCCTCCTTTGCCGATTGCGCTCGCTGTGGCCAGAAGGGCCCGCATCGGGCATTCGCTGTGTCTGCCGGTGGGGTCTTGTGTTCAGGTTGTCGCGTTCCGGGCAGCGCCGCGCCAGCGCTGGAGACTCTCGCCTTACTCGGAGCGCTCCTGAGCGGTGATTGGTCCACCGCAGACGGCACAGATACCCGGCACCGACGTGAGAGCACGAGCCTTACCGCAGCCCTACTCACCTGGCATCTGGAGCGGGGTCTTCGGTCATGGCCGCTGGTGGAGCGCGCGTGACGTGGATAGTCCGCGGTTGAGCCTTGCTGAGATGCGATAATGCCGTGTGCCGCTAGCTCCTACTCCACACCCCAGTGGAGAGGTGTGTCCGGTCATCGCTGCTGACCGGATTCCCCAGCATGTTGCTGTGGTCATGGATGGCAATGGCCGCTGGGCCAAGCAGCGAGGGCTACCTCGAAATGCAGGTCATGAAGCCGGTGAGTTTGCTTTGCTCGAAGTCGTGCATGGCGCGATTGAGTTGGGCATCGGTTGGCTATCTGCGTATGCCTTTTCCACAGAGAATTGGAAGCGACCCACCGACGAGGTCAGATTCTTGATGGGATTCAATCGCGATGTTGTACATCGACGCCGCGACGAGATGAATGATCTGGGCGTCCGTGTGCGATGGGCGGGTCGCCCGAAAAAGCTGTGGCGCAGCGTGATTAATGAGTTGCGAGAGGCTGAGGAACTCACGAAGGGCAATCGAACTCTGACGTTGACAATGTGTGTCAACTATGGCGGTCGTGCTGAAATAACCGACGCCGCTATTGCGATTGCTCGGGGTGTGGCTGATGGCAGCATTGATCCCGAAAAAATCAACGAACGGCTGCTTGCCCAGCATCTTGATGAGCCTGATATGCCTGACGTTGACCTTTTTATCAGAACATCAGGTGAGCAACGCATCAGCAATTTTTTGCTGTGGCAGTCGGCGTATGCCGAAATGGTGTTCTTGCATGAGCTTTGGCCCGATGTTGACCGAAGGCATTTGTGGCGGGCCTGCGAAGCCTACGCAGCGAGGGATCGCCGTTACGGATCGGCTGAAGCGTGAGCCAGCAACCACCAGAACACACCCGAACCCGCTATCGGCCCGGGGCACTGGAGTTTCTTGCATTAGGTCTGATCGTCTTGGTCCTGGGTCAGCGGTGGCTTGTCGAGCTATTCGATGTCCCCGCCCTGCAAACAGGTGCCACGGTTTTCGTGGCAATCATGATTCAGGCAACTCCGTTCTTGCTGTTGGGTGTGGTTCTGTCAGGGGCTATTGCCGCGTTCGTGCCCGGATCTTTTTGGCGACGTGTGATGCCCAAGAACAAGGCGCTGGCGGTACCGGTTGCCGGGTGCGCTGGCGCATTAATCCCCGGATGCGAATGCGCCTCGGTGCCGGTCGCCAACGGCCTCATGAGCAAGGGCGTTACGCCAGCAGCTGCCTTGGCCTTTTTGCTGTCGGCACCGGCTATCAATCCAATCGTGATGGTGTCGACATTCGTCGCCTTCCCAGGCCAGCCCGAACTCGTCCTCGCTCGTTTCTTGGCTTCTTTGGCGACCGCCATGGCCTTGGGTTGGTTGTGGCTGAAGTTCGGCAAGTCCCAGTGGCTGCGACTGGGCCCACGCACTCACCTGATCGGCTCAAACTCTTGGCATACATTCCGGCTGACGGCCAGTCACGACTTCTTGCATGCAGGAGGGTTTCTGGTCATTGGTGCCATGGCGGCTGCGGCTATCAACGTGTTGGTGCCCCCGGCCTGGATGAACGCGGTGGCGGACAATCCGTTGCTGGCCATCGGCGCGATGGCAGCACTCGCGATCTTGCTATCGATTTGTTCAGAAGCCGATGCCTTTATTGCCGCGAGTTTCACGGAGTTCTCCAACACCGCAAAGTTGACCTTCATGGTGGTCGGTCCGATGGTTGACCTCAAACTAATCTCGTTGCAGGCTGGCACATTCGGCCGAGCTTTTGCGGCTCGATTTGCACCGACGACCGCGGTGGTTGCGATCCTCATGAGCGTCCTATTTGGATGGTGGTTGCTGACATGAGACGAGACGTTCAGGCCATAATTCTCTTGCTCTTGGGTGGTGCAGTGCTTCGCATCACGTGGACCGACGCGTACTTGAATTACGTGCGCGAGGAAATGCGCCCGTTCTTGTTTCTCTCCGCAGCCCTCCTTCTTGTTCTTGGAGTGCTGGCCCTGGTCGATGCGGTACGGATACTGCGATCGGACCCTGTCAAGGTGGCGCCAGGGTTGACCGAGGAGGAGCGCGAACTTGAAGACGACCACGACCACGGGGCCTGGAGCACCTGGCTACTTCTGCTGCCGGTGCTGGCGATCTTCTTGATTGCGCCTCCGGCATTAGGCGCCTACACCGCTGCGCGGGAGGAAACGAACGCGATACCGCCGGCTGAGGCGCAAGCGCCGCCGTTGCCGCCAGGAGATCCAGTGCCGGTGGCGCTAGGAGATTTTGTGGGGCGCGCAGTGTGGGATAACGGATTGACCCTGGAGGGAAGGCAGGTGCAACTCATCGGTTTCGTCACCCCCAACCCTGCTGGCGGGTGGTGGTTGGCCCGGTTGTCGATCGCTTGCTGTGCGGCTGATGCGGTGAGTACGAAGGTTCAGGTCGAAGGGGCAGAGGAATACCCGGCCAATACCTGGGTCAGCGTGGTGGGCAGTTGGATTCCTGGCGGAGGCACCATGAGTGCAGACTCGGTCCCGATTATCGTGGCCGACAGCGTTGAGGTGATCCCAGCACCACGTAACCCTTATGAGTAGTCAGGAGTAACCGACGTCTACGGACGTTTGGCGCACTCAGTGCACAATCCCCAGATCTCCACGACGTGGGTGGGATCAGTAAAACCATGTTCGCGGGCAATGCGCTCGGCCCATGCTTCAACCTCGGGTGCCTCGACTTCGACTGTTGCGCGGCAGTTGCGGCAAACGAGGTGGTGATGATGGTTTCGACTGCACAGGCGATATACCGATTCACCATCTGCCCTGATGATGACGTCAACATCGCCGCTGTCGGCCAGAGCCTGCAGTGTTCGATACACGGTAGTGAGGCCGACCTCCTGCTCTGCACCGCGCAGCGCGTCGTGCAACTCCTGGCAGGACCGGAAGTCATCGATGCGCGACAAAGCATCAACCACGGCCGTGCGCTGTTTTGTCGATCGAACACCCACGTTGGCGACCGGTGTGTTCATGCGCGGCCTCCTGGAAAGTCGTGGTTGTGATGTTCTGTCGGAAACAGTAGCGCTGCTTCGTCGCGATCATGCAGGGCACCCAGACCGTACGCCAACGTTAGGTTTCGACTGGTGAGGACATCCTCTGGTCGTCCGGAGGCTTGAACCTTTCCGGCCATGAGTAATACATGGTCGGCCGCTCGTGCCTCCTCAAGATCATGGGTGGTCAAGATGACCGAACAACCGTGTTCGGGTTCGGAGTGGATGATGCTGTCAATCGTTTTTGCAGAGCGTAAGTCCAACCCGGTCAGTGGTTCATCCAGGAGAAGAAGGTCATGGTCTTGCGCGACGCCTTGAGCAACATAGACACGCTGGCGTTGGCCACCGGATAGTTCGCTCAGATGCCGACGCCCGAGATCGACGATGTCCAGCAACTCCATTGCCTCCTTGACACGTCGACGATCTTGCTTATTTCGTCTCCGGAAGGGACCGAGTCTGGGGTATCGGCCCATCCCGACAGTTTCGCGCACGGTTATGGGGGTACCCATGGGAATTGCTGTGTGCTGCAATACATAACTCACGCGAGAGCCGCGCGTGGTGGGTGACTGTCCCAAGACCGAGATGGTTCCAGACGTCGGCTCCAAAAGCCCGGCCATGGCATGGAGCAACGTCGACTTACCACTTCCATTGGGTCCAATGATGGCCGTTATCGCACCAGCGGGAATGACAAATGTCGATGCGTCAACGGCTTTATGGCCACCGCGATGCAACACCAAATCAGTTGCGGTGATGACGGCTGCGGTGGGCTGCTCGTTGAGTGGGGGCTTAGGGGAGTGGTCGCGATTAGGCATGAGCGACCTGCCTGCGTCGGGCAACAGAGCGCTTTGTTTTGGTGACTGCCAACACGATGAAGAACAACACCACCGGAACCAAAGCCATGGTCGCAGAACCGGCTGTATTCAGGTAGTAACTGAGGGTGAGACCCAACCACACGGAGAACACCGCGATCGCGGCGCTGATAACCATCATCTGAGGCACAGTTCGCGATAGAAGTGACGCGGTGGCGGGAGGTCCGACAAGGAGGCCAAACACCAATAGCGTTCCCACCGACTGAAAACTGCCGATGACGGCGGCAGCGATGAGGATGAGCAGTGCTGCATGGGTGGCCTTTGGTCGCATGCCCAGCAGTTGCGCCTTGTCAGTGTTGAAGGACAAAGCGAGCAGTGGTCGGTAGAGCAGGGTTGCGGCTGAGACGACGATGACGCCAAGAATCGCCTGGCCGATGAGGTCGCTTGTGGTCACGCCGAGGGAGTTGCCAAAAAGGATTGAGGTGAGGCTGCCTGAAAAGCTGTCGAGTCTGGAGATAATGACAACACCCAATGCGAGCATGCCGACGAAGAGCAAGCCGATCGCGGTGTCTTCGCTCAACATCGTTTGTCGGTGTACCGCTTCGATCATGACCACCATCACACCTGCGGCCAAGGCAGCGCCGATGAGTGGATTCACATCGAAGACGACGGCTGCAGCGATACCGGGCACCACTCCGTGAACAAATGCGTCGCCGAAAAAACTCATTCCGCGCAGTACGAGCCAGGTGCCCACAACGGCGGACATCAGACCGGCGAGAATGCCAGCGGCCAGTGCCCGCTGTTGAAACCCGAGCGCAAACGGCTCGAGGAGAAAGTCCACGCGGTTAGTTTCGCAGAGCGTCAGCGATGCGCATTGCGTTGGTCTCCATCATCGCGATGTAGGTGGTGGCACCCGAATCTGGTCCACCCAGACTTCCTACGAACAAGGGCACCACGATCACGTTGTTACCCGATTCGGCGGCAACCGCGTCGGCGAGCACGGTTGGTTGTGCCGTATTGGAAAAGATTGCTGGCACATTCTCCGCCTGAATTGTGGCGACCAGCTCCTGCAATTGCGCGGAACTCGGCTCCGCCAACGTGGTGCCAGCCGGAATTACCGAACCCACCACGCGAAAGTCAAAGGCCTGGGCGAAATACTCCAAAGCGTCATGGTCGGTGACCAGAACGCGCCGGTCTGTGGGAACGTCGGCAAGGGTTGCGACGAGTTGTTCCTGCGCGGAGAGGATTTCGGCGCTGACCTGCTGGCCGCACTCCGCGAATGTGTTACCACCGCGGGCTGCTAGATCGTCGCCGATAAGGACCGCGGCTGCCGCCATGCGGCTCATATCGAACCAGAAGTGTGGATCCAGGTCGCCATGGTCGTGGTCGTCGCCGTCGGAGTGGTCGTCGCCGTCGGAGTGGTCGTCGCCCTCCCCGAAAGGAATCGGAGCAACCGATTCGGCTGCCTCGATGACCTCTGCGCCGGCTTCACGGGCGCTTTGCAAGGCATCGGTCAGTCCCTCTTCCAAACCAAGCCCGTTACTGATCACTACATCGGCCTGCACGACGGCGGCAACATCGGCCGAAGAGGGCGAGAAGTCGTGGGGGTCGGCGCCGATGGGCATGATCGTGGCGTTGGTGCCCCCGGCACAGTTGACGATGTCATCAACCACGCTGCCCAGAATGGTGGTGGTGGTCACCACGTTGATTGAGTCGGCGGGGCCGGTCTGGGCGCTGTCGGAGCCACCGGTGGAGCCACACGCGGCCAAAATGAGAGAGAGGCTACCGATGCCGGTGGCGACGGCGAGTTGAGTTTTCTTGGGCATGGCCATGATTGTGCGCTTATTGACAATGATTGTCAAGTGCATTAACTCGATTAAGGATCGATCTCAGGTCATCGCGCCTACAAGCGGCCCATACCCTTCAAGACCGTGATGCCGATGAGAGCGAGCACGACCAGGGCGCGCAGGATGCGCCCCGACGGTCCCACCGCGGGCCACGACAAGGCCAGGAGCCACGCGAAGAACAGCGTCACGATCGATAGCAGCACGACGCCAAGCCAGGTCAGGTCACCGGTTTGGATGAGCCCCAAGAGCAAGAAAACGCCGGTAAGGACCAGCAGCAGCCATTGCGGCACCCGGGTGAGCACCTTCATCATCGGCAGGCTGAGCCGATGGAGGGTTGAGTCTTTGCCGGCAGACGGGGATGATCCCGGTGTTTTTGAACCCCCGGCAGAGTTGCCGCGGCTTTGATCGGGCGCTGGCCCGCCGGGGCCACGAACGCCAGGTGGTTGCCGTGCCATGTGGGTGCTCCTTCTCGCCGCCAGGACGTACTACGGTGCTGCCATGGTGCCAGGTGTAACAGCAGCGCAGGGGAGCGGCGCCCTGAGTGTGCTCATGCGATTTCAAGACCACCCCGATAGTGACCTCGGCCCAGCCCTTCGCGATGCGCTCATCGCTTTCAGTCGATTTCCTGGATTCAACGATGGGGAGGTCACCCGCGCCATTGACGATCCGTCGCTCTTCATGCTGGCTATGTCATGGGTTGGAGTGGGCGCCTATCGGCGCGCGCTGTCGGATTTCGATATCAAGGTGCACGTTGTGCCACTTCTGTCGCGGGCACTCGATGAGCCGAGCGCCTATGAGGTTGTTTCCGCTCATGATGCAACCTCTATCACCGACTTCATTTCCTCGCGAGCGGCCGATGCGCATGTGGTGAGTTTGGGTGAGGCAGCCGCCGGTGAGGTGCCGCCACAACGCTAGAGTGAGCATCATTCATTTGTCCGCCGACAGCCAGCCGGAGTGGAGTCATCATGGCCGCCGATCGTATTGATGCCATCGTCAACCTCGCCAAAAGGCGAGGGTTCGTTTTCCAGTCATCTGAGATATACGGCGGCAGTCGCTCGGCGTGGGACTACGGCCCATTGGGCGTGGAGTTCAAGGAGAACATTCGTCGGCAGTGGTGGCAGACGGTGGTGCGGGGCCGCGATGATGTAGTCGGGCTCGATTCGTCAATCATTCTTGCCCCGCAGGTATGGGAGGCATCAGGGCATGTCTCTGCCTTTGTCGATCCTCTCACCGAGTGCAAGCAATGCCATAAACGCTGGCGCGCCGATCAGTTGATTGAGGCATTCGAGGAAAAGAATGGTGCGCCGCCAGCCAGTGGTCTTGCTGAGATCGTGTGTTCGAATTGTGGCACGCGCGGTGAGTTCACCGAACCTCGTGATTTCAACGGCATGCTCCGCACGACCGTCGGACCAACTGAGGATTCCGGTGCGTTGCACTACCTTCGGCCCGAAACGGCTCAGGGCATTTTCGTCAACTACCTCAACGTCATGAACTCCAGTCGCAAGAAGCCGCCCTTTGGGATCGGGCAGACCGGCAAGAGTTTTAGAAACGAGATCACCCCGGGCAACTTCATTTTTCGTACGCGCGAGTTCGAGCAGATGGAAATGGAGTTCTTCGTCCCGCCGGGCACCGATGAGCAGTGGCACGACTACTGGTTGCAGGCTCGCTGGGATTGGTACATCGACCTGGGCATGAATCCCGACAACATGCGCTTCTTTGAACATCCTCAGGAGAAGCTCAGCCACTACTCCAAGCGCACGGTTGATATCGAATATCGATTCAAGTTCGCGGGCTCTGAGTGGGCTGAACTGGAAGGTATTGCTAATCGCACCGACTTTGACCTGACCACCCATGGTCAACACTCTGGTACCGACCTTTCCTACTTTGATCAGGAGTCGGGGGAGCGGTGGGTACCGTTCGTGATCGAGCCAGCGGCAGGACTGACCCGCTGCGTGCTCGCATTCCTGATCGATTCGTTTGACGAAGACTCCGCTCCCAATGCGAAGGGCGGAGTCGACACGCGAACGGTGCTACGGCTGGACCCACGCTTGGCACCGGTCAAGGTTGCTGTGTTGCCACTGTCGCGCAATGCTGATCTATCACCGAAGGCTCGCGATATCGCGGCCACGTTGCGGCGTCGGTGGAATGTTGACTTTGATGACGCCGGAGCCATTGGGCGTCGCTACCGGCGACAAGACGAGATCGGTACGCCGTTCTGCGTCACTATCGACTTCGACAGTCTGGATGACCAGGCAGTGACAATTCGTGAGCGGGATTCGATGGACCAACAGCGAGTGGGCATTGATTCTGTTGTGGAGTGGCTCGCGGGTCGACTCCCTGCCTCCTAGGTAATCGAGTGCGAGCGACATACCCCCTGGGGTATGCTGCTCACCATGTGCCATCAAGTGACGTGTAAACGCTGTAGTCAACCGAGCTGGGCCGGCTGTGGGCAGCACATAGAGCAGGCTTTGGCCGGAGTGCCGAAGAACCAGCGGTGCCGCTGCTCGGCACAGGAGAAGTCGGAGTTCAGCAAAGAGAACTCATTCTTCGGCCGGATCTTTCGCCGCTAGACCGTAGGCAACAATGGACCGGTGATCGGTCTTCGAGTGGGTGCGAGTGTGATTGACCCACCCGTCGTGTTGGCGCCGATGGCGGGCATTACCAACCGGGCCTTTCGCCAGTTGTGTCGCGAGGCCGGTGCTGGGCTTTATGTCAGCGAGATGATTACTTCGCGAGCCCTGGTCGAACGCAATGCGGCGACCCTCGACATGGTGACTTTCGGGACGGGTGAGCAACCGCGCTCCATTCAGCTATACGGCGTTGAACCGGGCGTGGTGGCCAATGCCGTTCGGTTGATTGTTGATGAAGATCGAGCCGACCACATTGATCTCAATTTTGGTTGCCCGGTGCCGAAAGTGACTCGCAAGGGCGGGGGAAGTGCGCTGCCGTGGAAGCGTGATCTTTTCGCCGAGATTGTTCAGCAGGCCGTAGTTGCTGCCGACGGTCGAGTGCCCGTGACAGTAAAGATGCGCAAGGGCATCGATGATGAGCACCTGACCTACTTAGACGCTGGTCGCATTGCCGCCGATGCGGGCGTTGCCTGGATTGCGCTTCATGGACGCACGGCTGCGCAGATGTATTCCGGGCAGGCTGACTGGTCTTCGATTGCGACACTTGTTCGTCACCTGCCCTCAACGCCGGTGTTGGGCAACGGGGATATTTTTTGCGCGACCGATGCACTCAATATGGTGGCGCAAACAGGGTGTGCTGGGGTTGTGGTGGGTCGAGGATGTCTGGGTCGCCCTTGGCTGTTTGGTCAACTAGCGGCCGCTTTCGCTGGCAAGCCGATTCCTTCAGATCCGCCCTTCACGGAAGTGCTGGCCACGCTGCGGCGACATGCAGAACTCCTGATCGAAAACTTCGGCGAAATCACCGGATGTCGGGAGATACGAAAGCATATTGCCTGGTATCTCAAGGGTTTTGTTGTTCGTCAGCATATTCGCGCGGCCTTGGCCACCGTTACGACAATGGCCAACTTGGACGCACTCATTGCACAGATCGACCCTCATCAAGAGGCCAACGCTGACGTGATGGCCGCCCCGCGAGGACGTACCGGAAGCTCGCGCACCCCGGCGTTGCCCGACCGTTGGCTCGAGTCTGATCGACTTACCAGCGCTGACGCGCTCACGATTCGCCATGCTGAACTTGCTGTAAGTGGCGGATAGTGGCGACCGCGACACACTCGGGATACACCGAACATGATGAGCAGCGATGGGTGGCCGAGTCGGACCTGCGGCCCGGGCGCAGCGCCTTCGCTCGGGATAGAGCTCGGGTGCTTCATTCAGCTGGCCTTCGTCGCCTGGCAGCCAAGACACAGGTATTGACCGCGGGCTACGCCGATTTTCCGCGGACCCGACTCACCCACACGCTGGAGGTCGCTCAAATCGCCCGCGAGTTAGGCGCGGCCCTAGGTGCCGACCCTGACATTGTTGATGTGGCCGGTCTGGCTCACGATCTGGGGCATCCTCCTTTTGGCCACAACGGAGAGGTGGCGCTCAATGAGGTCGCGGCCCATATCGGTGGTTTCGAGGGCAACGCCCAGACGCTGCGGTTGCTCACGCGGTTGGAAGCAAAGATCTGGGATCCAAGCACCGGGCGCAGCGTAGGGCTCAATCTGACTCGAGCCTCCCTCGATGCGTCATGCAAATATCCATGGGCCCGGCGAGAGGGAACCGTCAAATTTGGTTACTACGCCGATGATGAAGCGGTGTTTCGCTGGCTGCGCGAGCAAGCACCGGGGGAGCGGCGCTGTTTGGAAGAACAGGTCATGGACTGGGCCGATGACGTGGCCTATTCGGTGCACGACATCGAGGACGCATTTCATACCGGCATGGTGCGCCCGGCGATGTTCGCCGACGCCGCTGAGCGCGCGAGCATCGTGGGTGTCGCGATGGACAAGTACGCCGAAGGAATCGGCGTAGATCAATTGCAGCTGGCCCTTGATCGGCTGCGTGCTCAGGATTTCTGGCCCGACAAATACGCTGGGACTCATCAAGACCTCGGACGCCTCAAAGCAATGACCTCGGCACTCATCGGTCGCTTTTGCACGGCTGCCGAACTGGCTACGCGGGATTCCTACGAGGGTTTTCCGCTGACGCGATATCACGCCGAACTAGTTGTGCCCGAGGCCGTGCGAGCCGAGGTTGCCGTGATGAAGGCGGTGACCGCTCACTATGTAATGGGCCGAACAGGTGCCGCTGACTACTACCGTGAGCAGCGGCAGATCCTGACCGAACTCGCCCATGAATTGCTTCTGCGCGGGGGTGCCGATCTGGAACCCTGGCTGACCGAAGAGTTCAAGGCCAGCGCGGACGATGCAGGTCGCCTACGCGTCGTGGTCGATCAAGTCGCCAGCCTGACCGACGCCAGCGCGCGGGAGTGGCATCGGCGCATTTGTGCCTGATCGGGTAGGCAGCCGAGCAGCCTGGGGACGAGGACTCGTCGAAACCTGGGTTGCGCACCTAGGATCGGCCTCATGACCGGGCGCATTCACGACGAGGACATCGCCCAGGTGCGCGAGCGGATTCGTATTGATGATGTGGTGCGCGAGTATGTGGCGATTAAGCCCGCCGGAGGCGGTTCGTTTAAGGGCCTGTGTCCGTTCCACGATGAGCGATCGCCCTCCTTTCATGTCACGCCCAGCAAGGGCATGTTCTACTGCTTTGGTTGCCAAGAGGGTGGGGATGCCATCACGTTTCTGCAGAAAATGGACCACCTGTCGTTCACCGAGGCCATCGAGAAGCTCGCGGCAAAGTTCGGTGTCACCCTGCGCTATGTCGAGGGCAATGCCGGTATTGCTCGGCAGCAGGGCCAACGTGCCAGGCTCATCGCCGCTCATCGTGCCGCTGCTGACTTCTTCACGGCGCAATTGAAAACACCAGAGGCGAGCATCGCCAGAACGTTTCTGGACGAGCGCGGGTTTGCTCCTGAATCGTGGAGTCAATTTTCACTGGGCTACGCGCCCAAGTCGTGGGATGGACTCACCAAACACCTGCGATCACAGGGATTTAGTGATGAAGAAATGCTCGTAGGTGGCTTAGTGTCGCAAGGCAATCGTGGTGTATACGACAGATTCAGAGGTCGACTGGTCTGGCCTATTCGAGAACTTGGTGGCGAAGTCGTGGGTTTTGGGGCTCGACGCCTACACGACGACGATGAAGGCCCTAAGTACCTCAATACTCCTGAGACGCCGTTGTACAAAAAAAGTCAGGTGCTTTATGGAATCGACCTTGCGCGGCGGGAGATTTCTAAGGCTCAAAGTGTCGTGGTCGTTGAGGGATACACCGATGTCATGGCTTGTCATTTAGCCGGCGTGCCGACGGCGGTGGCTACCTGTGGCACTGCTTTCGGGGCCGACCACATCAGAGTTTTGCGTCGGCTGCTGATGGATGATGACCGCATGAGAGGTGAGGTCATTTTCACCTTCGACGGAGACGAGGCAGGCCGTCGGGCAGCCTTGAAAGCTTTCGGAGATGATCAAAAATTTGTCTCTCAGACCTTTGTCGCGGTGGAACCCAACGGCCTGGATCCGTGTGACCTTCGCCTGCAACATGGCGACAGCGCCGTCGTCGGTCTGGTGGAGGCCAAAGTGCCGCTGTTTGAGTTCGCGATCAAGTCGACACTGACCCACTACGACATTGAGTCAGCCGAAGGGCGCATTAACGCCTTGCGCGAGGCCGCGCCGATAGTGGCGAACATCAAGGACCCTGCGCTGCGCCCTGAATACGTACGTCGCCTGGCTGGATGGCTCGGTCTAGAAGAGGTCGCAGTCAAGGCGGCGATGGGTCAGGTGCGCTCAGCACCGGCCACGCCAAGTGCGAAGGTGGCACGGGCGCAGGCACCCGCGGCGAGCGGGCACGCGGCGCCGTCAACGGACCCAATGATGGTGTTACAGCGTGAGGCATTGAAGTGTGCCCTGCAGGAGCCGGAGTTGGTTGCCACCTGGTACGCCTCGGTCGAGTCAGGGGCCTATCCACATCCGGCGTATGCCCAACTTCATGAGGCCATCATGGCCGCGGGGGGCCCAGCAGCAGGCCTTGGCGGCGCCGAGTGGATCGAGGCTGTTTTGGCCGTGTGTCCGGACGATGACGTGCGTCGGGGCGTTCGGGCGCTGGCCGTCGAACCGTTGCCTGTGCGCGGCCAGGTTGATTCCCGTTACACCACTTCGGTGATTGCATCGCTGCTCGTAAAAGATGCCTCGCGACGAATCGAGGCACTGCGGGGTCGGGTGCAGCGGGCAGATGAAGGGGGTGCTGACCGGGATGTCCTGTTTGGTGAGTTGATGGCCCTTGAGGCCTATCGTCGCGAACTTCGCGAGCAGGCCGACACATGATCGGCAAGCGAACCGGACCCACTGGGGATGACCTAGGCATTGGTGAACGCATCAAGTCGTGGGCGCCAGTCAGCGCGCTTGGTGGCGAATCGGTGTACGTGGTGGCGTCCGCGCAGGCCCTCTACATCCCCGCCGTTCACGAACTCGCCACGGCCGCACCGGCCGTACGTTTGCCATGGACCCACATTGATCGGGTGCACTGGGAGCAGCCGTACTTGCTGATCGTCGCTCAGGTTGATGGGGCGACTCGAAACTGGCGAATCGACCTGGCTGAGCCGCGTAGTCTGCCCGAGTTTGTCCGTGAGCGAGTGATGGCCACTATCATTGTCTCCGAACACATTCCGCTGCATGACGACAGTGGTGTTCGACTGATAGCACGCCGATCAAATCCAAACTCGCCGGTCGAGTGGACGATGTCATTTGACCCGGGCCTAGATGGGTCTGATCCGCACATTCAATCGGCAGCACAGGCCGCGCTGGCAGACCTACGTGCCGTGTTCGGCATCTAGCCGCCCACATGTGCTCCCGCACCTGGACTCGAACCAGGAACCCTTCGATTAACAGTCGAATGCTCTGCCAATTGAGCTATGCGGGATTAATGCGCGCCAAGGTTATCGAACGGGCGTCTTCGGGTCAGATGCCGGGGCGCCCGGCCCACGAGAAGTGCGCGACGTTCCAGGAGTTCCACACGCTGGTGATACGCACACCG
>Ga0129324_10000060_pt1 | contig 69213 bp, 78 predicted proteins | sample CPBDNA_7_FD_96879 | JGI IMG/M metagenome (GOLD analysis project Ga0129324, IMG submission 96879) | Freshwater to marine salinity gradient microbial communities from Chesapeake Bay, USA - CPBay_Spr_15_0.2_DNA | ecosystem: Environmental > Aquatic > Marine > Coastal | place: USA: Chesapeake Bay... | reverse complement strand
TGCGCCAGCACCAACCCCGACTGCGCCAATCGAGCCCGTACAGCCGGTTACACCACCAACACCTGAACCTGTTGCTCCAGCACCAACCCCGACTCCACCACCAACCCCGACTCCACCACCAACACCTGCACCAGCCAAGCAGTCACAATCAAAGGTGGAAGCTTCTGCTAGTGATCGGTGGGGAGCAGAGGTCCCGCGACCGCCAGTAGCCGCTGCCCCAAGTCCAGCTGTGACAGTGCCGGTAAAACCGGCGGGTGAACCTGCAGCAGAGACCGTTCCGCCTCGAGCGCCAGTGATCAAATCACTCAATGACACTGCAGCACCTCTTAAAACTATTAACGATGTCCCGACGGCAGCATCGGTGAATTCGTCAGAAACTGGCGATCCTTTGTACACCAAGGAAGTAAGTAACGGGCTCAATCAACTGTTATCTGACTGGTCACTATTCAAAAAGAGTGGACTGTTTGGAACTGGGCCAAAAGGATTGGACCACCCACTCTATGCCAAGGTTAAGGACTTGCAAATTCCATTACTATTAGCTGGTCGCTTTGAAGGAGCAACCCAAGAGATTAAACAAAGCGTAACTGACTACATGAACGGTTGGCGTTATGAGCAGGGAATCATTTATGAACAAGGAGAAATTTTCGATCACTACTTGCGTCGAGTCATACGACATATCCTAGATTTGCAAAAATAGTCCGCAGGTCGCACTATATAGACATATGAATCATCATGCTCAACTCGTGCGGACAGCTGATGTTAGTACCTACCAGCATCCAGAGACAGCCGCAACGGTACAGACCAAGACGTTAGATACCATGGGGATTGGTGACGTGCGTATTGTGACTGCACAAGCGCAGCTGCGGCCAGCCACAGATGCTGGGCAAGTGTTTGTGATAGCGGCTTCATTTATAACCCACGAGGCACAAAATGCGCTACTGAAACTATTCGAGGAGCCACCAGCTGCTACCTCTTTCGTGTTGGTTGTTCCGCCAGCCTTTCAACTACTGTCGACATTGCAGTCTAGAATTGGTCAAGAAACTACCATTGCAGACACCACCGAGAATCAAACCTGGACACTGTTTCTGGCGGCTTCCTATGCTGATCGTCTGCAGCAGATCGATAGCTGGCAAAAATCCAAAGATCCACAGTGGATCACACAGATTGTTGCTGGAGTACACGGTGTGAACCATCAAGAGGTTGGTTTAGAAGCGATGCAGGTACTACACTTTGTCGGTCAAAAACTCCAGACTAGGGGAGCGAGTAACAAAATGCTGCTAGAGCATCTCGCCTTGGTACTACCACTTCGAAAATAAGTCATCTGATGCTACACTAGCGATACTATGGATATGAACGAATTTTCAAACAATTTACAAGAAGCGGTCGATTGGCTCAAGAAAGAGTTTGCCGCGATTAGAACCGGACAAGCTTCACCGGCGTTACTGGACGGAATTACTGTCGAAAGTTACGGTGCTTTTATGCCGCTTAACCAAGTGTCGACTATCGGGGTAGAAGACGCCCGCACGTTACGGATCTCACCTTGGGACACCGCCACTATTCCGGCAATTGAAAAAGCTTTACAGGAGTCTAGTTTGGGAGTTTCAGCCGCTACGGATTCAGCTGGAGTACGGGCAATTTTCCCAGAACTAACAGCTGAACGTCGAGTTCAGCTACAAAAGCTAGCTAAAAGTAAGCTTGAGGATTCTCGAATAACAGTGCGGGGAGTTCGCGACGACGTAATGAAGCAAATCGAGAAACTTGAAAAGGATGGTGAAATGAGTGAAGACGAGAAATTTGCCAAGAAGGACGAGGTGCAAAAGCAAGTGCAGGCTACCAACAATACGCTAGAAACTATGCTTGCCAACAAAGAAAGTGAACTAACTGCTTAGTTGTATGTCTATCCTTATTTTTTTTCTAGTCCTGTTTGTATTGATATTGGTTCACGAGTGGGGACACTTTATCGTCGCCAAAAAAACTGGTATGCGAGTGGACGAATTTGGTATCGGATTTCCTCCCAAGTTGTTTGGTATTAAAAGGGGGGAGACTGAGTACACGTTTAACGCGCTCCCAATCGGCGGCTTTGTTAGGATTTTTGGAGAAAACGGCGAAGAGCCGTTTTCTCCGGTCGAGAGCGAAGCGAACGATCGCCGATCTGAGTCGCAAGACGAATCAGGCGAAGGTGGGGCTCAGTTTCAACAAACTGCTAAACACGACTCTCGCTCATTTAATTCGCGACCCAAATGGGCCCAGGCAGCTGTTTTAATCGCTGGTGTGGTGATGAATGTGTTGTTTGCCTGGTTGCTATTTTCTGTTACTTACATGATCGGAGTACCAACAGCGGTGGAAGAGGTCGCTGCTGGTCCAGATGCAGAATTGGTCATTGTTCAAACCTTGCCAGATAGCCCTGCGTCGGTGATACCAGCCGGAGCTGTGGTTACTGGAGCCGTTGCCGGTGGTGATATGGTATTGCCAACGGTTACTCCAACCAGCTTTACAGAATTTGTAACCACAGTTGCTCCTGAACCGATCCAGGTAACATACGAACTGTCGGGCGAGGCGACAACGGTTACAATCGTACCTGAGCAAGGTTTAGTTGCGGATGAGCCTGAGCGATATGTTGTAGGTGCTTCACTGGCACTGGTAGAAGATCAGTCGATGTCATTTTTTGAAGCTATTTCAACTGGAGCAGCTGCTACCTGGGACGGTCTACAAGCAATTACCGTTGGACTCTTTACTCTAATTTCTCAGATATTTACTGGTACAGCTGACTTTACTCAAGTGGCCGGTCCGGTGGGTATTGTCGGAATGGTGGATGATGCTGCCGCGTTTGGTATCACCGCCCTCATGACTTTTACCGCGATTATCTCACTTAATCTAGCGGTCATTAACCTGCTACCATTTCCTGCCCTTGATGGTGGGCGCTTGGTATTTGTAGCTATCGAAACGATCACTAGAAAAGATATCCCAGCAGAATGGGCCGGTCGGATCAACTTGGTTGGATTTGCGCTATTGCTCCTACTCATGGTACTAGTCACCTACAACGACATTCTCAACCTGCTATAGCAACCATCTACGGCGTTGCTGTGCAGCAAAATAACGGTCATCGTACAGCTGTACGCCTCCCGCTATTTTCTTTCAGCGCCTTGTATCTAGTCACTCTAGCAGCTCGGATTACACACATCTGATCTAATGCTTTAAAACATTTAAAGAAACGATTGCTGGTTTGTGGTGCAACTGCTATTCTTATCACATATGCGACAATCACAACTCTTCACCAAAACCCAAAAAGAAGCCCCAGCAGACGAGCAAGCAAAAAATGCTCAATTACTGATTCGGGCTGGCTACATTCATAAAGAAATGGCTGGAGTATATCAACTCTTACCGTTAGGTTTAATGGTGGTTCAAAATATCAAGCAAATTGTACGTGAAGAAATGGCTGCTATTGGTACTAACGAAATGATCGCAACCAATCTGCAACCTAAAACTGTTTGGGAGAAAACCGATCGCTGGGATGATGCTGTGGTGGATGTTTGGTTTAAATCTGAACTTAAAGCTGGAGGAGAAGTAGGTTTAGCTTGGAGTCACGAAGAGCCGTTAGCCAACATGATGATTAATCATGTTTCAAGCTATAAAGACTTACCGGTAGCCATTTACCAATTTCAAAATAAACTCCGAAACGAAGTGCGGGCTAAAAGCGGGATGATGCGTGGTCGGGAGTTCATTATGAAAGACGCCTACTCATTTGCAGCGACCGAAGAGCAGCACGACGCTTTCTATGAAGCTTCAAAAGTAGCTTATACAAAGTGTTTTGAGCGAATGGGAGTTGGTGACGATACATTTGTCACCTTTGCCGCTGGCGGAGCGTTTACCGAGTTTTCACACGAATTCCAAACAATCTGTGAAGCTGGTGAGGACATCACGTATATAAATAAAGAAAAAGGGATTGCAATCAATGAAGAAGTGTTAGAAAAAGCTAATTTGGCTGAGATGGGTGTAACTAAAGAAGAGTTAACTGCTACCAAAACTGCTGAGGTGGGAAACATTTTTAACTTTGGTCGTAGCAAAGCTGAAGAAGTTGGTCTATATTTTAAAGATGAAAACGGAGATCGGATCCCAGTTTGGATGGGTTCATATGGAATTGGTATTACGCGAATGATGGGCGTAATCGTAGAAAAATTTGCTGACGATAAAGGAATCGTCTGGCCAGAAGCCGTTGCTCCGTATCAGTTACACCTAGTTGGTCTCAATGGCGATGATAGCGAGATCAAAGACTGGACTGATGGCATCTATGTAGCGCTCAAGGCTCGGGGAGTCTCGGTACTCTACGACGATCGTGACGCCCGTCCCGGCGAAAAGTTCGCCGATAGTGACCTACTTGGTATGCCATATCGCGTGGTGATGAGTAAAAAAGGAAAAGAAGCTGGTACCTTTGAAGTGGTCACCAGATCTACTGGAGAAGTCCGCAATCTAACCGAAGAAGAGCTGTTTGCAGATTTTGCTTTATAGTCAATTAGCGAACTTACTTGTTGTGATGGTTATAAGTTAGAATTTGTATGGAAAAACTACCCAAAACACCAGAGTCAGTTTCGCGGAGGAATTTCATTGCCGGTGCTGGAGCAATGCTCGCAGTCGGTGCCTCAGAACAAGTAGCAGCAGATTCATTAGACTCGGAAATCAAACTTGAGACAATGGAGCGCCCAAAGTGGTTGGAAAAAATTACCCATGAAAATATCGATTACAGCTATCAGTATGGCAGAGCTTCAGAGGTTGTATCGGCAGCTGAAGCTCTCGTTATTATAGATTGGCAAGAAAGATACATCCATGATGATCATAACGAACACCCTGAGGTACAAGAACAATTTAAAGAAACCCAGGAAGTAATTATGGAACGCATCGTTGCAGCCAAGGAGAATGAGCAGGTAATTGTACTAGTGGGGTCAGCTTCCTTAGAGGTAGATAGTGCTATTTTAGAGACAGGTGGTGAATATATGGTTGGCACAAACTTGAGTCCCGCATACCCAAAAGAAGTTATTGATTTAGTACAAGACTACCCACACGTTCATCTGTTGCTTAAAGATCGTAATAGTGTGGCTGATCAGAGAGCAATGAGTCGCAATGAGTTGGAAGCAATTCTAGAAGATATTCCCAGTGTACGAATTTTAGGGGTGAATGAATCTATCTGCGGCTGGAGCAGTGTAAATGATATAGCGCAGTCAAATTTTGGAGGCGGAAAACGCGTAATACTCAATCCTTCTGAACTGGCAGATTCTCAAGAAGCGCTCGAATCTCATATCGATGCGAGGGAAATGTATGAACAGCTACCAAAAAATATGCTGTTTCGAGAAGCGTTTTCTGTCTGGCTTGGAGATACCGATGGTGAATTAGAAGATATTATTGTAACGGTCACCGCTACTGACCAATTTGGAGTGACCTCAGCTGTTGAGTGTGGTTACGGGGAGATACAAGCTGATTTTGAAAAATTTATTGCATCTGATGAGCTTCCTGAATATTTCAAGTAACTCGGACTTCGTAGTCTGCTTTTTTGTTCCAGAATCTAATCCGTAGTATAATGCCGGGATGAACATTGTGTCGCGCTACCTGAGTCAGATATTGGCAACTGTCTCTACAGATATTGCTATTGATTTAGGTACTGCCAATACGTTGGTGTATGTCAAAGGAAAGGGTATCGTGCTCAATGAGCCAACAATCGTTGCGATCAATAAAAAAACTGGGCAACTAGTCGCTGTGGGAAATGAAGCTAAAACCATGCAGGGGCGCACTCCCCAGCATATCGACGTCATCAGACCGCTGGTTGATGGGGTAATTTCTGACTTTGAAGTTGCTGAGGAAATGCTGGCGTACTTAATCAATAAAGTTCGTAGTGATATGCGTACGATTATTGCTCCACGGATGTTGATCGGTGTGCCTTCGGGGATCACCAACGTAGAAATGCGCGCAGCCCAAGACGCCGCCAAAAATGCCGGAGCCCGCGAAGTATTTCTGGTCGAAGAGCCAGTAGCTGCCGCCATAGGGGCAAAATTACCCGTCCAAAAAGCGGTCGGTAGCATGATAATTGATATTGGTGGAGGAACCACTGATATAGCAGTCTTGTCGCTCAACGGCTTGGTTGTATCTAAAAACTTGCGCGTAGCCGGCGACCACCTCAACACTGCAATCGTAAAATACATCCGAGATCAGTTTAAGGTCCAAGTGGGAGAAAAGACCGCTGAAGACGCCAAAATTGCTCTGGCTTCGATTGCTCATACGCAGGCTGGTAAAGAAATGGTCGCCCGGGGGCGTGATGTAGTGACGGGGCTACCGCGTGAGGTAGTGGTTACAGACAGTGATGTTCGTGATGCGGTTGCCTCGCAACTTGAAACTATCGTCGACAACGTACGAACAGTGCTAGAAGAAACACCGCCAGAAGTGCTGGCTGATATTATGCAGCGCGGTATTCATCTCTCTGGTGGAGGGGCGTTGATTCCCGGTCTGGCCTCATTGTTAGAACACGCGCTTGAGGTTCCGGTAATTGTGGTGCCAGACCCACTTCGGGCGGTGATCCGTGGGGCAGGTATCATTGTCGAAGACTTGGATTATTATCATGAACTTCTGATTGATCATGCGGAAACGTTTGCGTCGCAAATCTGATACTAAAAAGATCACTCGACTCGTAGTCGCTGTGCTTTTGGTGCTGCTGGTAGGTCTTTTGGTGCCGCCAGTTGTACGCTTGGTAGGGTCAGTGGTGATGTATCCAGTGCAACTGGTTGAAAACTGGCTAGCACAATCTAGTATGGTTGTACCTGTACTCTGGCGCGACAAAATCGCCATGCAAGAACATATTTCTGAACTAGAACAAGGTATCGCTGAATTAGGTCGCAAAGACCTGACCGAGCAGCGACTGTTCCAAGAAAATAATCGCTTGCGAGGATTATTGGGAGACATGGAGGCACCACGTACCTTGGCGGTGGTGGTAGCAAAACCAATCGAACTGCCATACGATCTGTTGCAGATTGATCGGGGAGCACAGTCTGGTATCACTGTCGGAGCTCCGGTGTACATTGGTGCTGATTCCGTGATTGGTCTAGTCTCGGATGTCTATCCTACTCATTCGTTTGTGACACTGTTTACCACTCCTGGCTTTTTGGCTACCGTATATTTAACTGGGCCAGATGTAACAGCTACCCTCGAAGGCCTCGGCGGCGGCGTAGCTCGCGTCAAGATGCCTCAGGGTATCGCCATGCAAATTGGAGACCTAGTTCATATCCCTAGTGTGCAGCCTGGCTTGTACGGTCAAATTGCCTGGATCGAAAGTGAGCCGACCCAGCCTGAACAATTTGGCTACATCACTCCAGAGATACCGATTCAAAGTCTGTATCAGGTGGCCGTAGGATCATCGGCAGACGTGACAGTTGATATTGCGGAGTTAAATGAGCATATCGAGAAGATTAAGACCGATGCCTTGGTAGTTTCAGGTCTAGTACTGGCGAGTAGTACTGCCACTAGTACCGCGACCAGCTCGATTGAGATTGCTAGTAGTACGACACCAGCCTTATGATGATACTGGGGTTTATTTTGTTATTTCTGTGCGCGGTAGGGATTATAAATAGTTGGGCTTGGCTCATTGTGGGTAGTGCCACTCTGTTTGTGTATCGTTTTCATGCCGGCTGGTTATTTGCTCTTGGGGTCTGTGTTGACGGATACTATGGCGGCTTTGACCAGCTACCTTTATATAGTTTAGTTTTTGGCGGTTTTGCCATTATGGTGGAAGTTCTGAAATTGAGGCTGATTGGTGTAAAATCAAGTCATGACTAAGCTTCAAGATCGCTATACCACCGATGTGTCGGTAGAAGAGGTGCTGCTTGATGCTTCAAATATCCCTGAATTTAACCGTGATCGGATGGAAGGTAAGCGGGAATTACGAATCACTGACCGCAGCCTGTCAGTCGTGTGGTGGTTGTTTATTGCTATTGCTATTGTTTTTTTGTACCAAGTGTTTTCGTTACAAATTGTCTCGGGAGCTGACTATCGAGCGATTGCGGAGAATAATCAAGTTGACCAGGCGGTGATTATTGCCGAGCGAGGGGTGGTAGTTGATCGCACTGGTGAGTCAATGATCTGGAATGAGCTCGACACTACCGGGGAGTACGATTTTCCAATTCGGGCATACACCGATCGTAATGGACTGGGGCAGGTGCTCGGGTATGTTAGCTACCCCAAGCGCGACAGTAAGGGGTTCTTTTTCCGCACCGATTACCTCGGTCGTAGTGGGGTTGAGGCTGCGTACGAAGATCTGTTGCGGGGTGATAACGGTAGTACGATTATCGAGGTCGATGCTCGGCAAGAAGTGATTAGTGAATTTGCATTTAACGAACCAACCCCTGGTGGTCAGTTGCAATTATCGATCGATGCTGAGTTATCAGCTGCCATGTATGACATCATCGCGACGTCGAGTGTACAGGCTGAATTCCGAAGTGGAGCAGGCGCAATTATGAATATCCATACTGGTGAAATACTGGCGCTGACAAGTTTTCCGTCTTATGACCCAGAAGTGATGGCTGATGGTGACGATACTGAACTTATTGCTAGCTATAACACCGACGACCGACTACCATTTTTGAATAAAATGGTTGGGGGTGCGTACACGCCCGGTTCGGTTGTGAAGCCGTTTGTTGCCTATGCTGCCTTAGAAGAGGGGATTGTAACCGAAAATACTCGTGTGTTTAGTAACGGTACGCTCAGGCTACCTAATCGGTATAGTCCAAGCAATCCTACGTATTTTAACGACTGGCGTGCTCATGGCGAGATGACTGTGCGTGAGGCGATTGCCTATTCATCCAACGTATTCTTTTATCTGGTTGGTGGTGGGTTGCCAGACTACGCTGCTCCACAAGCTGGTGTCAACTCGGCCATGAATGGCCTAGGTATAACCAAGATGGCAGAATACTTCCACAAATTTGGCATGGGTGAACTAACCGGAGTGAACCTAGCTCAAGAACAAGCTGGGGTTGTGCCAGATCCAGCTTGGAAGCAAGAAGTGTTTGAAGATGATTGGCGTCTGGGCGATACCTACTTTACCTCGATCGGTCAGTTTGGTTTTTTAACCACGCCGATGCAGATGCTCCGCGCCTACGCCGCCTTGGCAAACGGTGGGTACCTGGTGACGCCGCATGTCGAGCTAGGACATCAAAGTGAGAAAATCGACATCGAACTCAACCTTGACACTGTGCAGATTGTGCATGAAGGAATGCGCAAGACGGTTAATTTCCCTGGCGGGACGGCTCGGGCGTTTGAACGCACTGACGTCGCCATAGCAGCTAAATCTGGGACAGCCGAGGTTGGGGCAGGTAATGCGTACGTAAACTCCTGGGCGGCTGGTTTTTGGCCGTATGAGGAGCCTGAATACGCATTCATCTTGATGATGGACAAGGCGCCACGCAGTAACGCTCTTGGTGCGACCCGAATTATGGGCGATGTGGTTGAATGGATGAGCGTTAATCGTCCCGAGTACCTTGGTATCGAAGTACCACCGGAAGCAGAAGAAGGGGAGGGTTCTCTATAAGGCAGCTGCTGAGCTTGCTGGTAGTAGTTGCGACCAAGAAAGTTATCAACATTTGACCATTGCATATCCGCACGTATAATACTCTAAATCCAATTTAAACCACTAGATTATGACAGACACACAAACGTTCCTCACCCCAGAAAAGTTCACAGAACTTAAAAAAGAACTCGAACATCTCAAGACCGTCCGCCGTAAAGAAATTGCCGAAGCACTTGAATACGCCCGAAGTCTTGGCGACCTCTCTGAAAATGCTGAATACCAAGAAGCTCGAGACATGCAGTCTGCCATCGAGGAACGAATCCAATATCTAGAAAAAACCATCAAAGAAGCCAAGATTGTTGATGAAAAAAAGAAGGGTGATGTTGTTGGTCTAGCGTCAGTGGTTACGATCCAAAAAGAGAAAGAAAAAGACAAGAAAGAATACATCATCGTTGGTTCGGACGAAGCCAACATCCACGATCGTAAGCTGTCATACCTATCGCCACTTGGGGAAGCGTTGATGGGGAAGAAAAAGGGAGATGAGTTTGAGTTTGAGACGCCTGTCGGCCTCCAAAAATATAAAGTCCTCAACGTCGCGTAAGCGCACCACCTGCTTTGTTAAACTACATAAAAAACCGCTCGCTGGACACATCAGTCCCACTCGCGGTTTTTTGTTTGTCCGCCTCGCATTTGGCACACTTACGCGCCGTAGAGTTTATGGTCCAAACGATAATAAAAGAAAAGGCCAGTGCCACAGCGCTGGCCTTTTCTTTTGTCTGTTCCTGCGCTACGATAGCTCTACTATGTTTTGGGCAGATAAAATCGCAGATGAAGTTGAGCGTCGTTATAAGGAAACTATCGAATCTGGTAAACCTATTGTCGTACGTGATGAAAAAACTGCCTCTGGCCAGGTTCATGTTGGTTCGCTTCGTAGTGCAGCGTTGCATGCGATTGTGGCCGACATCCTTCGTGACCGTGGACATAACGTTGAATTTTACTTTGAAATAAACGATTTTGATCCAATGGACGGCATCCCGGGCTACCTTGATGCAGAGGTATATGGGAAATATATGGGATACCCACTTTTTAAAATCCCTTCACCCGAACCTGGGTTTGAAAACTTTGCCGAGCTATACGGTCAAGAGTATGTTGATGTTGTAAATAAAATCGGTTTTGGCGCAACTGTGTACCGTGCTACTGAGCTGTATAAAGAGGGGAAGATGAACGACCAAATCCGAGCTACTTTAGATAAGAAGGAAACCGTCCATAAAATCTACCGTGAAGTCTCAGGTAGTGAGCGAGCTGCTGACTGGTACCCGTTGAACGTCATTTGTGGAAACTGTGGGAACCTCAGTGCTACAAGAATCACCGGCTGGGATGGTGAGATGGTCGACTATACATGCTCTTCAGGTACGATTGAGTGGGCTGAAGGATGTGGTCATACGGGCCGAATCTCGCCATTTGACGGTAATGCGTCACTTCCATGGAAGCCAGAATGGGCAGCTAAGTTTGTTGCCAAAGGAGTGCATTTTGAAGGTGGTGGAAAGGACCATTACACGAAGGGTGGGTCTCGTCAGGTGGCCGAAGCAATCTGTCGTGAAGTGTTTGAACATGAACCACCCTACGGTGTGTTTAATGAATTCTTCCTTGTGGGCGGAAAAAAGATGTCCTCAAGTAAAGGAAACGCAGCTACTGCCAAAGAAATGACCGAACTATTACCGCCACACATTCTCCGTCTGCTGCTCCTTAAAACCCCAATCAACCGACAGATTGACTTTGACCCAGAGGGTGATGCCATCCCAGTGTTGTTTGACGTGTACGATCGCCTAGCAGAAAAAACCTGGAGTGGGGTAGTAGACGATGATTCACAAGTGTTTAAATTTTCACATCTACCAGAAGATAGGACAGTAGTATCTGGAAAAACTGTCCTTACAGAAGAGCGGTTTTTACCTCGGTTTGCACAAATTGCATTCTTTGTGCAAATGCCTCACATGGACGTGTACGAAGAAGTCGCAACACTTAAGGGAGAAAAACTTACACAAGCTGATAAGCGAGAAATTGAACTTCGAGTTGAATACGCCAAACGCTGGTTGGCTAAGTATGCCGATGAGCGATTCATTTTTGCATTGCAGAATACTGTTCCAGAGTTGACGTCAGAACTATCGAGTGAACAGAGGAGTGCCTTGGCGCAGTTAGCTGACAAGATTGAAAGCGGGGAAGAAGTGACTGGTGAAACGTTGCATGCCCTCATCCATGAAGTGAAAGAAGAGTCAGGATTGTCTCCTAAAGAATTCTTTACAGCGATTTATCTCGCCTTCCTGGGAAAGGAGAGTGGTCCAAAGGTTGGTTGGTTTTTGAGTACTCTAGACCAAGATTTTGTAGCAGCACGACTGCGTTTATTTAGGTAGTGTAACTTATTGCTCCTTTGCTAGTTATAGACTACTAGATCAGCAGCGGGAGTACACAAATGCGTTTAGATCCTGAAGAAAGAGTCTTGGTAGAAGAGAGATCAACCGAGCCGAAGGCAGAAAGTCAGAAACCAAAGTCTGAGCAAAAGTCTAAATCAAACCAATAAACCGGCAATAGCCGGTTTTTTATTTGTCCGCTTCTATACCTAACCTAGCTGGTGGGGGAAACTGGGGACAAGGTGGTTGCAGGTGGGGTGAAGTGTTATAGAATGTACGAGTGGTGGGAGATAGTGGTATACTAAGATTCATTATGAAACTAAGTATGCTGAGTGAGTTTCCGCAATTCATGCAATTGTTCTCCACCATTTGCATGAATTGCGGAGGCTCACTCACAAGTCGAGAAATATGCTGATCGGTGAATACAAACACACGTTGGATACCAAGAGACGGCTGTCACTTCCTTCTAAATGGAGGGATGAACTTGGTAAAAAGCTTGTAATCACAAGAGGCCTCGACAACTGTCTCTTTGTGTATACGCTTAAAGAGTGGGAGAAGATCACCGAAAAGGTTGGTCAGCTACCACTCGGACAAGCGGATACTCGGAGTTTTAATCGCTTCTTTCTGTCGGGTGCAGTAGAAGCGGAGGTTGATTCAGTTGGACGTATCCTCGTGCCAGACTTTTTGAAAGATTTTGGAAAGCTCGATACCAAGGTGGTATTAGCAGGAATCCATAATCGTGTCGAAATTTGGGATGAGAATCGCTGGGAGACGTATAAGAAGAGTATTGAAGCTCAGGCAGATGCCTTGGCTGAGAAACTTGGAGATATAGGCGTCCTCTAATCAGTCGTAACTTCACAATGTATGATCCACGAAACAGTACTGCTTAATGAAGCGGTAGAAGCACTAGCAATTAGGCCTGATAGCATCATCGTCGACACGACGTTTGGTGCAGGTGGGCACGCTACAGCTATCCTAGATGAGCTAGGGGCTGATGGAAAGTACATTGGAATCGACACTGATGAGTCAGCGTTACGTCACAGTTTGAATGAACTTGAAAACGCCACTTTGGTACACGGAAACTTCCGAGACCTACACACAATAATCAGTTCTTTAGATATAGAAAAAGTTGACGGCATCCTAGCTGATCTAGGGTGGCGGATGGAGCAGTTTTCAGGCAATGGACGAGGGTTCTCGTTTCGGCATGATGAACCGCTCCTGATGACGCTTGGAGATCCTGATAGCTATGACTTCACTGCTCGTGACATCGTCAATGGGTGGGATGAGCATGTCTTAGCTGACATTATCTACGGGTACGGCGAAGAGCGCTTTGCTCGACGGATTGCCAAAAAAATTGTCGAAACAAGGATTGAGGAACCAATCGAGACCAGCAAGCAGCTATCTGACCTCATTGTCAGTGCGTATCCAGCGGTGGCTCGACATGGACGCACACACGTCGCAACCAAGACCTTTCAAGCGCTGAGGATTGCCGTTAACGAAGAGCTAACGGCCATCGAAGCATTAGTAGAACAAGGAATAGAACAATTAGCCCCGGCTGGGCGTCTGGTCATCATTACGTTTCATAGTATTGAGGATCGTGTAGTCAAACATGCCTTTAGGGCAGCACAGGCAGCGAAGCGAGGATCCGTGCTAACCAAAAAACCAATCACAGCCAGTAGCGAGGAACTGGAAATAAATCCAAGGGCGCGGAGTGCAAAGCTCCGAATATTCGAAAAGCAATAATTTCTCCACAATTATGAGTAAAAGTCGCGAAACAATTACACATTCACCATATACCTTAGTAATACTGGGTGCCATTGGGTTTGCTGTCATTGCCTATTTATATTTTTTAAACGTATCGGTTGTGCATGTAGTCATGCGCAAAGAGGCTATGCAAGAAGTGCAAAATCTCAAAAACCAGATTGCGCTACTAGAAACTGAGTACATCACCGCCCAGCATACGATTGCCGCTCGGATGGCTAGTGTTGATAGCTATCGCGAGGACAGCGAAAAGATTTTTGTGGCCCGAACTACTGTACCAAACCTCGTACTTGGGCAATAATAGGGTATGCAACGCCAGAAACGTACACTTCGAATACGGGTGGTGGTGGGGGTGATCTGTCTGATCGCCTTTTTATTGTTGGTTCGCAGCTATGTAGTCCAGATTGCGCATGGCAACGTCTATCTTGAACAAGCCGAGTCACAATACGTGCGTACTAAAGACGATTTATATACTCGCGGGTCAATCTTTTTTACCAATCGTGATGGAACTGAGCTGTCTGCTGCCGCTATTAAATCAGGCTACGTTTTAGCACTTGATCCGTCTCGTATTACTGATGCTGCTAGTACCTGCTCTGCGTTAGCTGAGGTTGCCATGATTGACCAAGAACTATGTCTAGTACGGGCTGTACTACCAAACCGTACCTACGTAGAGTTTCAGGGTGAGATTAATGAAGCTACAGCTGATGATATTGCTGGTCTTGATTTGACTGGCGTATATCTGTATCCAGAACAGTGGCGCTATTACCCGGGAGCTACTGTGGCTGCTCGGTCGATCGGATTTGTTGGCTTTACTGATGAAGGAACAGAATTACGTGGTAAATACGGCTTGGAACGGCAGTATGACGATGTGTTATTTAGACAAAACCAAGTAAGATCAGTCAATTTCTTTGCTGAGCTATTTAGTGATTTAGGTGGACTAGTAACCAATACCAAACAACATCAATCGGGCGAGATTGTGACGACGCTTGAGCTGTCTGTGTCGCAGATGCTTGATACTGTGCTGCAGGAAACCAATGATCAGTACGATAGTAAGCTAACCGGAGCAATCATTATGGATCCTAACACGGGTGAGATCGTTGCAATGAACGCGGTCCCTGGGTTTGACCTTAACGATCGTGCTGGCGCCACTATTGACCAGTTCCAAAATCCTCTAGTAGAAAACCTCTATGAGTTTGGATCTACAATCAAAGCTTTAACAGTGGCTGCAGGATTGGATAGTGGTGCAATCGTTCCTGCAACTACCTATTACGATAGTGGGGAACTCACTTTGGACACTTTTACTATCCGTAACTTCGATGGCCGGGGGCGAGGGACTGTGCCAATGCAAGAAATCCTAAATCAGTCTCTGAACACCGGGGTGTCATGGATCGTGACACAAATGGGAAAAGAGCAGTTCAGGGATTATTTTTTGAGTTATAAGTTGGGGAGTGAGACCGGTATTGATCTCCCGAACGAAGCCTTTGGTCTGGTTGATAACCTTAACTCGCCCCGTGACGTCGAGTATGCTACTGCTTCGTTTGGTCAAGGGATAGCTATGACACCGATTGCTATCACTCGAGCCTTGGCGACACTGGGTAATGGTGGGCACTTAGTCACACCTCACATAGTCAAAAAGATAAATTTTGTCGATGGCACTGAGCGCGAGATGAAGTATCCAGAGGGTGCTCAAGTCATTAAGCCAGAAACTAGTGAAGAAATCTCTCGCATGTTGACCGTGGTGGTGGACGATGCGCTGCGTAATGGTACGGTGGCACTACCGAATCACAGTATTGCTGCCAAAACCGGTACAGCGCAAATTGCCGACCCCGTTAATGGTGGCTATTATGACGACAAATTCCTACACTCCTTTTTTGGCTATTTCCCATCATACGACCCAGAATTCATCATTTTCTTGTATACTGTAGAGCCAAAGGGGGTGCGTTATGCGTCCGAGACACTCACCGCACCTTTTATGGATATGACCAAGTTTTTGATCAATTATTATTCTATTCCGCCTGACCGATAAGTTATGAAATCATTCTTCCGCTCACTCGTTGTCTCAATCTTGACCGCAGAGGCGCGACTGCTTTTGCGTCGCCATAAGCCTACTATCGTGGCTATTACTGGTAGTGTCGGCAAGACCTCTACCAAGGATGCTATCTATGTAGCGATTAAAGACAGTGTGCGAGCTCGTAAAAGCCAAAAGAGTTTTAATTCAGAAATTGGCGTACCACTAACTATTTTAGGTCTGCCTACTGGTTGGGATAATCCAGTTCGCTGGGTATGGAACATCGTAGATGGTGCTTTTACGGTGCTGTTTACTCGTTCGTATCCAAAGGTGTTGGTGCTAGAGACTGGTGTCGATACACCTGGTGATATGGCTAATCTGGTTAGCTGGCTCAAGCCGCACGTGGTCGTGCTTACTCGATTACCAGACGTACCAGTGCATGTCGAGCAGTTTGCTTCGCCAGCGGCTGTGATCGAAGAAAAGATGCGCCTCGTGCACGGCATGCACGCTGAAGGAACCCTTATATATAACCACGATGACGACATCGTCAAAGGTCAGCTATCTGAAGTGCGGCAAAAAATGCTCGGCTACGGTCGTTACTTACCGACTGAGTGTAAAGTTGAAAAAGACAAAATTCAATACAAAGACGATGTTCCAACTGGTATCACATTTAGTGTCCTCCATGGTGAGGAAAAGTCTGACATCACTTTGGCTGGAGTGGTTGGGACGCAGCATGCGCTTGGTTGTGCGGCTGCAATGGCGGTAGCGCAGGTGCTCGAAATTAGCGCAGTAGACGCTGCTAAAGGATTACAAACCCTGACCTCACCACCTGGTCGCCTGTGCGTGCTACCAGGCATTAAGGGTTCGGTATTGATTGACGACACGTATAATTCTTCACCGATCGCCCTCGAGCACGCCCTCGAGACACTAACCGAGATCAAATACGCAAAGCGCCGGATTGCTGTACTGGGCGACATGCTTGAACTAGGTAAATATTCGTCAGACGAGCACCGTCGACTAGGAAAACGGGCAGGTGAGACCTGTGATGTGCTGCTGACACTGGGTGTACGTGCTCGCGGATTTGCCGAAGGAGCACTCGCCAACGGGCTGACTGATAAAACTGTCTTCCAGTACGAAGACGTTGCTAGGGCTGGTCGCGAGCTACAAGCTATGCTCAAACCGGGTGACGTTGTGCTCGTTAAAGCTTCACAAAGCATTCGTGCAGAGCGAGTGGTCAAAGAAGTGATGGCTGAGCCTCAGCGAGCAGAAGAGCTTTTGGCTCGGCAAGATCGCGACTGGAAAGCAACTATTTAGTCTTCCTGTTTTCTGGTCGCCTTGATGATTATGGTAAACTGGCACCAATATGGCAGACAAAATAACGATTTTTACCGACGGTGCCTCTAAAGGTAATCCGGGCAGGGGAGGGTATGGTGTCGTTATTTCTGATGCACAAACAGTGACCGAGCTCGGTGGATTCAAAGAGCGAACTACCAACAACGAAATGGAGCTACAGGCTGTCGTAGCGGCACTCAAGGCGACTCAGGACCACGCTGGTACAGTAGTAATCTACACTGACTCCAAGTACGTTGTTGAGGGTGCAAATGGCTGGATTTTTGGCTGGATGAAAAACGGCTGGAAAACCAAAGCTGGGAGTGCTGTCCTAAATAAGGAGCTCTGGCAAGAACTCCAACCACTGCTTAAACAGGTAGATATTGAATGGCATAAGGTGCCTGGGCACGTTGGTATTATTGGTAACGAACGGGCAGATACTATTGCGTCAGACTTTGCTGCCAACGGTACCTTCGATCTATATTCTGGACCTAAAGCAGCGTACGGATTTGATATTTCGGACACATCATACGATGAAGCAAAAGCCCAAGAGCGCAGCGCCGCCCGCAAGCGCTCAGCTCAAAAAGCCTATTCATACGTCAGTATGGTGGATGGGGTAGTGCAGACGCATCAAACCTGGAGTGAGTGTGAGGCGCGGGTAAAAGGCAAGTCTCGAACTAGATTCAAAAAGTCATTAGACGCCAAAAACGAAAAAGAAATCATCAAAGATTTTGGTGGTAAGTAGGTGTGTGGTATGGAATTAGATCTAAAAGTAACGCTGGGTTTACTCGCGATCATAGTTGCTCTGGTAAATTATTTGCCGTACTTGATTGGGGTAGTAAAGCAAACCTTACATCCGCACGCCTTTTCTTGGATTATTTTTACGGTTATTACTGCAACAGTATCGGCGGTCCAGTTTAGTGAAGGAGCTGGTGCTGGAGCCTGGGCTACCGGGGTAACAGCTATGACTACGTTTTTGATAGCCTGTTTTGCGCTACGTAACGGTGGGTATCGGATTACTCGCTTTGATACTTTTAGTTTGCTTGGTGCCTTAATTGCTATTCCAGTATGGATCATTAGTGATAATCCACTTTTTGCCGTATTGATTCTTACTGTAATTGAAGCTTTGGGATTCTTGCCGACCTATCGTAAGGCTTGGCAACATCCACATGATGAATCGCAGCTGGCGTTCTTCCTCACGATTCTCAAGTACGCTCTGGCTCTTGGGGCCATGCAAATATACAGCTTCACAACGATACTGTTTCCAGCTGCCTTAATTCTATTCAGTGTGCTCCTGATTGTAGAAACCTTCTGGCGGCAAAGAGTACAAGTTGCCGCCTAAGGTAATTAATCTGCTCCGAAGGTTGGGGCTCCGGTTACATATTTCTAATCTACATCCTTTTTATAACTGCGGAGTCCTGCTTAATCCCGCCAAATCTGACTGATGTGGCGGGATGAGCTGTATTTGAGGGTTCTAGATGGCTAAACTAGTATGAACTGAAACCTGATTGTAGAATCGATATTAAAAAGCCGAGCTAATCTCGGTTTTTAGTTTATTATTAATTTACAACTCTTTGGTATTGTAATAATCTCTAACTCCGAAGGACCGTTCTTCGGAGTTAGCTTCAATTAGGCACAGGCACAGGCTTCATTTGGTGTGATAGTAAATAATCAGTAGTGCCTAGATCAACCACTTTATTTTAATTGGAAATAACAGGGCAGGGTATGTGTTACCCTAGGGAGATTGTTAGTTAATGAATATTGATATGTCATTTTTTGGAATTGGAGACGATAAAACAAAAACAGAAGCCGCAGAAGAAAATGTAGAAAAGGCACAAGAGGCAGCTGGTGAAGCGGTAGAAAATGCTAAGGAAGCTGTCGGCGACATGGCTGAAGCTACTGGAGTAATGGCTGAAGCAGCCAAAGAAGAAGTGGTTGAAGCAACGGAAGCTGCAGCAGACGCTGTGGCAGAAACTGGAACCGATGCTGCAAAATCAGTTGCTGACGTGGCTGAAGCAGTCGAAGAAGAAGCTACTGACGCAGCAAAAGAACTTAAGAACTAAGTTTTTTGCTAAACAAAAAGCGCGGACCGTTGTCCGCGCTTTTTTAGTTGTGTGAGCCTTTAGCAGGTAGAACTTATTTTCCACCTTGTCAGGTAAGGCTATTTTAGCATCTAAATGTAGATAACACATAACCCTTCAACAGCCCTAGTAAAAAGTGACAAAAGTGACACATATCGTGCTTGTGTCACAAAGTTACACAACCCTGTAACAATTGGTTCAAAAAGACTAAAGCCCTACCTTGCGGTGGGCTTAGAGAGAAGATCTTTTTATGTAGGGGTAGTCAAATTTTATTGTATACGGCAGAGTCAATTAAATAACGAACAAATAAATCAGAAGCAGATCTTAGAGTGTTGGAATTCTGAATATTTCAGCGTACCAGACCTTACGGTCGTGGCTGCGTTCAGAACCTAAGCGCTCTACTTTTTGCATCAGCTTATTGCTAGCAAGTTTTTTGAACATCACTCTGAATCGCTCGCGCAACTCGGAGACTGTGTCAGCTGTTAGATCAAGCTTTTCTTTGTCTGCAACAAGCTTTATCATGTTTGCTTCAGCAAACATCGCAGACCACAACTTCACTTCTTCAGCGATAGCCACGTCGTCGAAGCCTGGAGTTGACTCGATTTCAGTACGGTGTGACATATGGGTGTGAATAATTGCTGCAAACACGATCATATCGTCAGCAATTTTGTGTTGCTTAATCAGCAGATTCAACTTTTTGAGTGCATATCTCTCGTACGCCCTTTCCTTGGAAAGACCCTCGATGATTTGCAGAACAAGAATGACATTGTCCGCCTTTTCAGGGGACAGTGTGTCAAACGGTGAAAAAGTCATGATGACCTCCTTTCGTATACGTTCAAAGACTACCTTTGAACTGCAAAAATAGTAGCATATATATTGACTTTGTCAATGAATTGTGCTATGATAATACATAATTCCAACGTGTATGCGCTGGTGACTCGCAAGAGTAACGGGGTTTCAGCTATTGCCTCAACCTAATAGCTAGCTCAGAAGGAGTTGAGCGAATGAAAGATGTACATTACACCCTCGTCAAAGGTCCCTCGAAGTTCGACCTCATGATGGCTCTGTTCGACCAGAAAGGTAACGGCGGGAAACCGCACTATGTTACCTTCGAGGCAGACGACGGCCAGAAGATTACCGCCAAGATTCAAACGGTGGGAATCGAAGATGGTTCAGGCGAGTCCTGGATTATCGAAGGGGTCGTCATGAGCACGCAACGTCCGACTGGTCGCCGCCCGATGAAAGTCTCACACCAGTTTGACTTCACGGGCTACTTCCAGACCGAACGCCGTCGTGGCTGGCTCAAGCCGAAGGAGGTCGACAACAGCTGGATTGCGGACGACGAAAACGTCCCAAGTCCTGATGATGTCGAACACTGGGGAGGCCTCGCTGTCGACCATGAACTGGAACGTGCCGAGCACGCCATGGCTCATGGAGCACATCGTCGCTGAAGAAACCAAGGGGTGGCGGATACACCGTCACCCCACACCACCCAACTGCTACATATTCGTGTGGCGGTTTTTGTATAAAAGCTTAGAAAAACGAACTCCTTGTTTCATATTTAATGTCCTTGCACCACTCGATCTTTGCTACGAACTCATCCCAGACCTGTTGAGTAATTTCCTGCTTCAAAATCATCTTTGCTCCATGATTAATGTGTCTGTTGTACGAAAACAAATCATTCTCAAGCTCATGAAGTTCTGCACAGAGTTGGTGCATGGTAGGGCCAGATAGTGTTGGATGTTCTTCTTTCATTTTCCAAAAATCTTGATTCAAAATTATGTATCGCTTATTCAAGCTGTCTATAAGCGTGACTAGTTCCGTCGTTTCTTTTTCATACTTTTGGAACAACAGCCCGAGGTGTACTAATTTCTTGATTACACGAGGATGGTTGTATCCGTGACCAAGTGACACTTTGTCGAAATGGTTTTTTACTAATTGAACGTACAGCTCTATAGAAAACTTTGGATCAAATACCTGCTCATTCAGGTTGTTTCGTACTTCATTAATGAGTGTCGCCTGCACTAGCTCCAAATTAAAAAGGTGACTACTGTCAACCGATTCCACATTATGGAAGTACCAGCTTAGAATATTCATTTGAGTGCGGTACAAATCGCTAATGTCTTTATCGAATTTATTATTAAGGAAATAAATAAGTCTTAAATTACAATCTACAGCTTGAATAAGCTGAAGACCCATCTGTTTATTCTCCAATCCAGTTGCTCGGGCAAAATCAAGTAAGTAATCGCTCCAGCGTTCTAGTAACGAGATAAAGTTATCGAACGCTTTTTGTTTTTCTTCACCCTCTTCTAATTCAACCACTGCGTTGCATGCAAGACTAAGCCACTCGTTGAATCCAAGATACAACTCGCTTGAAGTAAGATTCATCTCACTGGAGATAGATAGTGCTAGCGTACTCTTCTTAAGACCTTTAAATAGATCTTGCCAGAAAATTTCCTCGTCAGGATATTGATTCCAACCAACCTTAGCCTGACTAAGATAAACTGATACAGCTTGCTTTGTTAGACCCTCAGGCTGCTTATTTTTCAGGCAATGCAAGACGATTCGATCGATTACATCATTAATTTGATTGTGATTGAAATGGCTGTATCCATTGCCGAGCACACCGTTTGATACTTTTGTGAGTGATTTTAGTGACTCCCAAATCCAATCTCGCTCATTAGACTCAGTGAGTTTGTCGACATATCCAATATAGTAACCGAGCACCAAACTTAAGATCGGGTTTTCTCCCTGGTTGTATATATTTTGATCTGCGTACTTGAACTGCAAAGCAGAACCAAGGATACTTTCGTAGACAGTGAGAAGATAGTAGATATTTTCTTTGCGTTTCTCCTGAATTAGGCGGTGACTGATTGACTCAAGGTATTCCAGTATCGAAGAAGTAAAATTCTCGTCTTCAAACGTATAGGTTCCCCAGAAATTTGCTGGCACACACATGATCTGTCCGCTTCGGAGTCGCAGGTGCTCCAAATACACATCGTGTATGTATTTGAGTGTTAGATTGAATGAATTGATTTCATTTTTTGACAGAAGGCGCAAGCCAATTTCATAGAGGTATTTAACATTCTCAAGCGTGGGAGCGGACCATTGTGGATATGCTTTGTACTGAAACGCAAGTGTTAGTTTTTCTTCACGCTCTGCTTGTTCCTGTGCATAGATCCTATTTTGGATACTTGCTTGTTTTTCGAATTGGCGTCGGGTGTACTGTATGTGGTAGAAAGCGTCACTTTTAATTTTATCTAACGTTGTTTCAGGATTGATGCGCTGACGGAGTTGCTTGTACAATGAATAAATAAGTAGAAAGGCGAGAAATAGAATTCCAAGCAAAATCTCAAACGTCTCACTGAAAGTAAAAACCGGCACAATCGCCGCTGCAAATGTGAGTACCACTAAGCTCCAAAAGATATACTTCTCGTTTTTATCTTGGATGAATTTATTGAGAAATTGAGTTGAGAATAGATCAGCAGTACTCTGAAGGATAAAGGTGGAGAATGAGAAAACAATAGCGATTGATGCACCAATCACTCCAGCTACCGCAAGTCCAACATTAAGTAGCTGGTCTTCGTTGAAGTGTATGTCACGTAGCTCTAGCGCGTAATGAGTGCTACAAAGTAGTAAAACAAAAATGAGAGTATGAAAGTAGAATGTATCCAAGGTCTCAACTGCGAGTCGCTTCTGACGAAGAAGCCAGGCATGAACCAATTGTTGAGTTCGATAGAAGTGCAACAAAAACCGTTGTTTTGGTGAAAATTCTTTGTTTTCGTTCTGTTTTTCATCCATAGAGTCATACTGCTCAGTTCTGAGAGTCAGTCTATTATAGTAAAAATAAGGGTATTTTTGACGTATCCGACCCGAAGATTCTGTTTTGTAGTAAAATAAGTCAAACATGGACATAAAGCTATTCGATCTTAATCTCAACCAAGTTGACGAATCAACTCTGGATAAAAACATCAAATACGAGGTGCTGCGTATTACTGACATCAACCTGCACGGCAACCAAAAGCGACCGACTCAGAACCAAGGCAAGAAGATCGTTAAAGCACTTGAACGATCTGAACCAGTCCGCACTTATCACAAACACGAAAATATCACCCAGGTAGACGAGAATACCATCACGTCAACACTCGATATGCTAGGTTTTTTGCATAATGATCCGCACTTTGAGGCGTATATTAAAAAAGCTCAGGCGGCCGGTAAAGAGGTACTGCTTGCATTTCCAGCTGACGGCGTACCAATTTTTCTTGGTAAAGATGCTGCTGAATTTATGGAGGGTACACCTGCTTATAGAAAAACTAGGTTTGCACAAAAGAAAGACAATGATGTATAATTGGGGCATCAATCAATAGATTGCTTGTGTACAAAAGCAAGTAGTGTATCGTCTCACGACCATGCCTATTTCGCACAAGAAATAGTTAACCAATTCGGTTCTGCTATTTCGTGTGTGAGATAGGTATTTTCTATTTCATGCATTTTATAACTTAAACAAGTTTTAAAATGACGAAAAAACTAACATGGCACAACGCCACCAAAACAGTGGATGAACTCATTCCGCAAACTATCAACCCTCGCACCATTACCAACAAACAAATGGACGATCTCAAGAAGAGTCTAAAGAAATTTGGACTGGCTGAGATACCAGCGATTGATGCCGACGGTACTATACTGGCTGGACATCAGAGAATTAAGGCACTTCAGCTTCTTGGTCGGGGTAGCGAAGAAATCGACATTCGTGTCCCTAATCGCAAACTCACCCAGGCTGAAGCAAATCAGTATCTCATTTCATCAAACAAACTAGGTGGCGACTGGGATTTTGAAGCTCTCAAAAGCTTCGATATCGACCTGCTTGCCAACTCTGGCTTTGATGATCTTGAGTTAGCTGAATTTTGGGATAAGGACTTATCAACTGAAGACGACGAATTTGACGAAGATAAAGAAGTGGAAAAAGCCAAGGATACCGATATTGAATCTGGTGATCTTTTGGTACTTGGGAAACATAAGTTGTTATGCGCAGATTGCACTGATACAAGTGCCGTACAAGCTCTCTTTGGTGATGACCGCACCAGCTTCATCTATTCAGACCCACCGTACAACATCAACCTCGACTATGACAAAGGCGTTGGTAACAAAAGCTCGTACGGCGGTAAGGTTGATGACGACAAAAAGCCAGAACAGTACAAAGCATTTATCAAGCAGACACTCGATGCTGCCTTGTCTGTATCAACCAAAGATACTCATGTGATGTATTGGTGCGATGAAGCGTGGGTTTGGGTGTTTCAAACCTTATACAACGAACTTGGTATCAAGAATCGCCGTCTAAACATCTGGCTCAAGAACAATGCTTCACCCACCCCAACGGTAGCGTTTAATAAAGTGCTTGAACTTTGTGTATACGGAACAACTGGCAGTCCATATCTATCGAAGCAAATTCAAGACGCTACCGAAGTGCAAAACAAAGAATTAGGTACAAGTAACCAATTACTTGAAGACCTCACTAACGTCTGGACAGCTAAGCGCCTCAAAGCCAGCGAATACGAACACCCAACTTCCAAACCGCCGACCCTTCATGAAAAAGCGATCAAACGTTGCACCAAGCCAAACGACATCATCTTTGACTCGTTTGCAGGTTCGGGTAGTACTTTGATTGCTGCTGAAGCACTTAAACGGCGAGTGTATACCATTGAGCAAAGTCCTGTGTTCTGTGAGGTTGTTCGTCGGCGGTACGACAAGTTGACTGGTCTGAAATCTAAGCTAATCAAAAACTACTATGAAAAAGCCTAGATACTCTAAGCAGTTCTTAGAAGAGTTACGCAAAGTGCCAATTGTACAAGTGGCATGCGAGAAGACTGGAGTCTCTAGAAATACTGTCTATCGCTGGAAACGGGACGACAAAGACTTTGCTGCTGAATTTGATGAGGCTTTAGCTGAAGGAGTTAATTATGTCAACGATATGAGTGAAAGTCAGCTATTACAGCTAATTAAAGACCAAAACTTCTCAGCGGTGCGATTTTGGCTCATCAAACGCCATCCGGCATACAAAGAGAAGCTTGAAGTGGTGAATAAACATGAGGTTATTGAACTAACCGATAGCCAGAAGAAAACTATTAAACAAGCTTTGCAATTAACCAGTCCTAAGACAAAAGAACATGACTAATATTCCTAATCATCTCATAGAAAAGATTACTAACGACATCGCTGTTCGTCGTGAAATCACTAAAGACAGCCATCGGTACTTTATGGCGATTTATCTGCATGAATACATCAAATATCCCAGTGCCTCATTTCACTCTGAAATGATTGAATTCACCGAGCGGACAGATGAGAAGCTGTTTGCGGTAGTGTCATTTCGTGGCTCTGCCAAATCAACCATCTTCTCATTGTCGTATCCAATTTGGGCGATTCTTGGCAAACAGCAGAAAAAGTTTGTGTTGATCATCTCTCGAACTCAAGTGCAGGCTCGTCAATTGCTCCATAACATCAAAGTTGAGCTAGAACGAAATGATCTCTTAAAACAAGACCTTGGTCCGTTTGAAGAACCGCAAGATGAATGGCGTGCTGCTTCGATTGTGATACCAAAGTACGATGCCCGTATCATGGTGCTATCCGCTGATCAAAGTATGCGAGGACTTCGTCATAAGAGCCATCGTCCTGATCTTATTATCTGCGACGACATCGAAGACATCGCTTCAACCAAAACCCAAGACAATCGAGACAAGACATTCAATTGGTTTACTGGAGAAATCATCCCAGCTGGTGATTTGGATACCAAGATTATATTGATTGGAAACCTTGTTCATGACGACTCACTTATGGTGCGACTGCGTGAAAAGATTGAAAACAACGAAGTGTCAGGAGTGTTTAAAGCTTATCCGCTGATCAACAGTCACGGCGAGTGTTTGTGGCCAGAAAAATTTCCAGATGAAGCCTCACTCGAAGCCTTGCGAAAAGAAGTTATGAGCAAACAAGCATGGGAACGTGAGTATTTACTCAAGATTATTCCAGACGATGAGCAGATCATTGATCCGCTCTGGATTCGTACTTATCACGAGATACCAGCGGATATGAAGCGACTAGGGGTGTTTGTTGGCGTTGATCTGGCAATCTCAGAGAAAACCACCGCAGATTACACTGCCATGGTGCCAGTGCTAGCTTGTTCACGAAATAGTGAGTTGTATCTGTATGTTTTGCCAGAGATTGTGCATGCTCGGATGAGCTTTCCTAAAACGTGTGAGCAGATACAGTATCTTGATCTCAAACTTAACTCTAAATACAAATTAAATCCTGAGTTCATTATCGAGAATGTGGCGTATCAAGATGCGGTGGTGCAGCACTTCGATAAAACCTCGATTGATGTTGAGGGTGTCCGTCCGCTTGGTGACAAACGAGAACGACTGAACCTTGCTGCTACCGCACTGAGTGATAAGCGGGTATTCTTCCCACACGAAGCTGGTGACAAACTGATACAAGAATTAGTCCACTTTGGCTCAGAGAAGCACGACGATCTAGCGGATGCGTTTTCGCTAGTGACACTAGAGGTGATGGTGAACAAGAAGCCAGAGCGACCTGTGGTGTTTTTTGCTTAGCGAGTATGTGACACATTTAACACCCTGCATAGCTATGCAGGGTGTTTTGGTCTGTCATCCATATATACATGGAAGGAGATATATCTTTATCAGAAGCAAGAGTTAGATACTGTCTATACGCCAGAAAATCGACTGAATCAGACGAACAGCAAGCTTTGTCGATAGATTCCCAGATTAAGGAAATGCAAGCCATAGCAGAGCGTTTAAAGCTCAATGTGGTTGAGGTAAAGCGTGAATCACACTCTGCTAAAGAGTCTGGCAAACGTCCGGTCTTTAAAGAATTGCTCGGAGATATAGCCAACGAAAAATACAACGGTATTCTCACCTGGGCACCAGACCGCTTATCACGAAACGCTGGTGACCTCGGTACTGTAGTTGACCTGATGGATGCTAAAAAGCTCGCACACATTCAGACGTATGGACAAACATTTTCAAACTCACCGAATGAGAAATTCTTGCTGATGATTCTATGCTCCCAAGCGAAGCTGGAAAACGACAACAAAAGCATTAATGTGAAACGAGGCATGCGAGCCAGAGTCGAAATGGGTCTGTGGCCATGTAAGCCACCAACCGGCTACACTCGGTTCAAGCGAATCGACCAAAAGTGTGAAGCAATCCTCGATCCTGAGCGAGCACCCATGATCAAGCAAATGTTTGAGAAGATTGGCTATGATGGCTGGACAGGTCGCAAGCTTCACTTATGGTTGAGGGATGAGGTAGATTTTAGAACCGAAAACGGCAAACACCTCTGCTTGGGTAATCTCTACCGCATCATCCAAAACCACTTCTACTATGGACGGTTTGAGTATCCGAAAAACTCAGGAAATTGGTATGACGGCGTGCACGAGCCAATCATCTCTAGGGAGCTGTTCAATATCGTTCAGGAGCAAATAAAGAGCCAAATCCTAGAGCCTCGTTCAGCGCAAAAGGAGTTCGCTTTCACCAAAACCATGACGTGCGGACTTTGCGGCTCAGGTATTACGGCTGACGAGAAGTTTAAAAAGCAGAAGAATGGCAATACTCACCGCTACGTATACTACAAATGCACTCGTACCCGTGATCCGAACTGTGATTGTGGGTTTATTAACGAAAACGACCTCATATCTCAACTGCAGGCTCTCCTAGACGATATCGATATCAAGGTCGTACCAATGCGTGACAAAATTACTAGTGAAGTTCGACGATACAAGCAATTCCAACAGATGTTACTTGGGAGCGAGACCGAGATAGCGGTGAAAGACATTGATATCCGCAATTACTGCAAGTTTATCTTGCAGGAGGGTGTCATTGAGGAGAAGCGAGATTTCCTGCGGTGTTTAAAGAATGAGGTGGTGTTGGTGAAGAAAAAAGTGTATCTGAAATAGCTGGGAAATATCTTAATGCAAATAACTTGCAAAATAATAAACAACTGATACTATTGCAATTCATTTGCATTTATGAAAACACTTGACACACGTCTCCCTGTAACTGTTCTATCCGGTTTTTTGGGGAGTGGAAAAACAACTCTTTTGAATCATATTCTACGTAATCGGCAGGGTCTTAAAGTTGCACTTATAGTGAATGATATGTCAGAGGTTAACATTGATGCTGATATTGTGGCTCGTGGTGATGCTCAGCTTAGCCGTACTGAAGAAAAACTAGTTGAGATGAGTAATGGTTGTATTTGTTGTACTCTCCGAGAAGATTTGCTAATTGAAGTGAAGCGATTGGCGGAGGTCGGTAAGTTTGACTACCTCATTATTGAATCTACTGGCATTGGTGAGCCAATGCAGGTGGCTGAAACATTTACCTTTGATGATGCGAGCGGTGATATTCTGAAAGACTTCGCTAAGCTTGATACGATGGTAACGGTAGTAGATGCAGTAAATTTTCTTGCGAACTGGAATTCACGCGAGACTCTGCAAGACCGCGGCGAATCACTTGGTGAAGCCGACGAGCGAGACATTGTAAACCTGCTTACCGACCAGATTGAGTTTGCTAATGTCATCATCCTCAATAAAGTAGCAGATGTCTCATTTGAAGATAGAAAGAAAATTCTTGGTGTCATTGCTTCACTGAATCTCGAAGCAGAAATTCTAGAAACTAACTACTCTGACGTACCTTTCAATAGAATCATCAATACCGGCTCATTTGATTTCGAAAAAGCAGCGCTGGCTCCGATGTGGCTGAAAGAATTGAGAGGAGAGCATGTGCCAGAAACGCTTGAGTACGGGATTGATAGTTTTGTGTACCAATCTGATCGTCCATTTCATCCAAAACGCTTTTATGAATGGACACAGAATATTCCAGAAGAAGTAGTGCGAGCAAAAGGTTTATTTTGGCTGGCTACTCGCTTTGAAGAAGCTGGGGACTTCTCGCTTGCTGGCAAATTACTTTCACTACGGGCTGCAGGCTGGTGGTGGGGTATCGTTGATCAATCACAGTGGCCAGAAACAGTGCATCAACAAGCCCAAGAGCAAAATTGGCAAGCACCGTACTTTGACCATCGCCAAGAATTAGTTTTTATCGGTATTGATATGGATAAGGACGCAATCACTACTGGACTTAACAAGTGTTTACTCACAGACGATGAGTGGAAGCTTGGGGTTACTGGGTGGCGCACATTTAATGACCCGTTTTTAGAGTGGTAATGAAATAGTTATGATTTTAGGATTTTTAGGTAAAGGAGGAAGTGGTAAATCATCTGTTTCGAGTCAGATGGCGCTTTTTTTGAATCAAAACAATCAGTCTGTTTTGGCGATTGACGCTGATCACAACATGGATTTATCATATAACCTCTCAAATGGTGATGTGCCGGAATTCAAGTACTTTAGTCAGAGTCTGTCTGACTTACAACAATCAGTTGGTTTAAAAGATGGAGAAAAGTACACCAAAGCTTTTTTACAGGATGTAGATATGCGCTTCTCACTTTCTTCATTGTCCGCAGAAATTGCTCAATATTCTACTGTTCTTGAAAACAATATCCGTCTTATGACCGCTGGCCCACAAACAGACAATGTTCTGTACGGCACACACTGTAGTCATAGTCTCACAACCCCTCTCAAAATCCTTCTTCCACTACTAGAATTAAAAGAAAATGAAGTGGTAATAGTAGATGAAAAAGCTGGAGCTGACGGGGTATCTACTGGAATTGTGACTGGTATTGATGTGGGAGTGATTGTGTGTGAACCAGCCCTTCATAGTGTTAAAACTGCCAAGCAAATTGCTGAGTTAATGGATTTCTACGAAACCCCGTATGTGTTCGTTGGCAACAAAGTAACTTCAAGTGAAGATAAAGATTTTATTGTTGAACAACTAGGACATGAGCCAGTTGCATTAATGATGGAAAGTAACAGCATTAAGCGTGACCCTTCAATATCAGTCTCAGAGTGGGCAGATGAACTGCAAACAGTATTTGAGAAAGCCCAGTTGTTAAGTCAAAATAATCGGTTGGAACGAACAATCGCTAAGTTTAAACGTAACAACGAGTTTGCCAACGCTTAGTCGTCACTGTAACAGGGGTTATTTCAAGCGAAGTGCCCCCTGCAACACTGATGACAGTGCCAAGCCTGTTCTTTTTTCAACCAACCAATGAGGTGACACTATGTGCGAAGTCTGCGACTTCTACAACAAACTGGCTCCAGCTCAAAAAGCTGACCCGGCGCTCACGACCGATGGAGATCGGACAATCCACGGCTACTACCACGAAGGTGATGCCGTCATTCTGGCGCAGCATTATCCGCGTGTCGGCCAAGAAACCATCGAGGAAATCGCTGGACATATCAACCACCCGCGTCTCCTTGAAGTCGCTGGTCTCGTCGAGATCATCGAACGATACCTGGAGGGTTCATTCTCCAAGCTCCGTGATGTGGCCATCAAGGTCGTCAGCAATCCGCTGTCGATTCTGTACTGGGCGCCGAACGGGAACGAAACCGTGCATCGGGTCAAGACACATGAGTCTGAACTGCTTCACGGCGCTATGGAGAAGATGGCGCTCCGGCGTGGCAGTCTCGACCTCATCAACACGATGCTGGGACGCAAGCACGGTCTGGCTGTCACCTACGGGTGCAGTTGCTGTGCAATTGCCGTTGCCAGCGATGATCTTCCGACTCTCTATGATTCGGAATACTATCGTCAACGTGAAGGTCTCGGCCGTTTCTTCGATTCAGATGTGCTGACCACGTCTGGCACACTGTTCGGCGGCGTTTCTGTGGCAGATGTTCCGCAAAAGGTTCTGGATGCTTCAGCTGACTTCGGTCAGGCAGAGGTGACAAGCTATCTGCGCTTCGCAGCTGCGTGTGATATGGTCGTCGCCGAGAATCCAGTGACCCCCAACTTCGCAGATGCGATCGTGGAAGCGAAGACGTTCCTCACTGGTGGGTCGACCATGGCGGTTGCAGCAGAATAACGCTGCACATTGCCAGAAAGTTATATGGTCCGCTGCTTTCGAGTAGCGGACCATTTTGATACTATAGAACTATGAAGCGACACAGCAAAAAACGGGATCAAATACTCGATATGCTCAAACGAGAGCATGGCGCTTTGTCTGCGAGTGAACTCCATAAAAAACTTCCAGATCTTAACATCACCACTATCTACCGCAACTTGGATACATTCGTGGCTGAAGGGGAAGTTAAAAAACTTCAGTTAGGTGGTACTGAAGCGGTATACGAGTATACCTACGAACCGCATCATCACGCTGTCTGTACTGAGTGTGAACGAGTAATTCATTTCACCGCACCTGATGAAAAGATAAAGAAACTTCTTGGGATTGAAGAATTTAAAGTTGATGAGCTGGAAGTAACGGTGCGAGGAATTTGTAATCACAAGAAGTAACTGTATGTGTGCTGTCTGTGGTTTACCATCAACTCATTCAAACCTAACGCAAGCCCTAGAGTGGGCGACTCTATTTTCTTTTACCCTGACAACATTTCTCGGGGCGTGGTGGATTGTGACTTCACTAAGACTTAAAGATAAATTTAAACAACTATACAACAGGATTAAAAAGTAGATAACCATCACAAAAGCCACTCAATTCGAGTGGCTTTTGTGTTTTTTTTGGCTAGTGTTTTGAGTCTAATTACGACCCATAAACAGCTAGCTGTCAATGGTGATCCCACGGAGAATCGAACTCCGATTTCATGGATGAGAACCATGTGTCCTAGCCGTTAGACGATGGGACCAGTACACAGCGATACTGGCTGCGTGGGGATAGTTATACCAAATTATGGGTTGAGAATAAAGTGCTCGGCCGGTATAGGCTGAGCGCTTCACAATAGGCAAGCCGCAGAAAGACTAGCGGACCAATTGACGGTACAGATGCATGCCGATAATTGAACCCAATAGTGCCCCTGCGATATTGCTCACGCTCACCATACCAATAGCAATTCCAACCGCTGGGTTGAGGATTCCAAAAGATCCGGCTGCTAGCGCCAGAAGCATGCCTAGTGTAAGCGAGCCACCGATAACTAAACCAGATGCGGTTTGATTGGTCTTTTTATAGATGACGCTCGCAATTGCGAAGCTAAAAACCACCATACCGATAAACTCAGCGAAAAAGTCTGTGTATGATTCTGGAACTAGTCCCACCCCTACAGTTACATCTGTAAATAAATTAAGCGCTAGTAGGTAAGCTGCGAAGCCACCCAGGCACTGGACCGCTATGTACAGCGCGGCCTCTTTGGTGGGAATTTTCCTTATTGCCCAGACTCCAACGGTCACCGCTGGGTTGAGGTGTGAGCCTGAAATAGCGGAAATAGAATAGACAAATAGCATCAGCACCAAACCTGCAACAATCGGGGTACTGATCAGTGATGTTGGAATACTAAGCGAGGCCAAAATGGCAAAAGCGAGGGTGGTAGTTCCAAAGAATTCTGCGACTAATTTTTGAGGCATGATGTATGAATTATTCTATTAAGCTTCTAGTGCGCTCTGTACCAACTATAGCACCAAAAAAGAGACAAGTTTATATGGTATGCTGCGTATATAATGGGCTGAATTTAATATGGTAAATAGAATTTATGGGAATCTTTGACAAGTTATTTGGAAAAGCAGAAGAAGCTGCAGACGCGGCAGGGGACATGGCTACCAACGTTGGTGAAACAGCTGGAAGTACGGCGCAAACTGCTGGGGATATGGCTAAGGACGCTGGTGAGGCTACTATGGATGCTGCTGAAGATACTGGTTCATTCGTTGCAGATAAGGTATCACAGGGTGCTGACGCTGCAGCAGAAGCTGGGTCAAGCGCTGTGGAAGCAGTCAGGGAAGGGGTGGCTGAGGCAGCTGATACTGTGTCAGACATGGCTGAAGATGACCATGGTACGAAGCAGGGGTAGGGTGCAGAGGAGAACGCGATACGTATACAAAAAACCAGATCTAGCGATCTGGTTTTTTTATTTAGTTAGTCTTGCGCATAGTTTCTTTGATGTCGAATCGTGGGTTGACCTTCTTGCCAGGATTGAAAACATCGTGTGGGTCAAAGATATGTTCAGTTTGCTCAAATAGATCTAACATCTTTTTGGTAAACATTTTGCTGAGGTGTGGGGTTCGAATGATGCCGTCGTTGTGTTCACCACAGATATTCCCATCAAACTTGACTGCCGTAGCAAAGAATTTTTCGGCCATTTTTTCTACCAAGTCAGGAGTCTTTTTGTTGGTGAAATCAAGTAAGGGATAGAAGTGGAAGTGACCGTTTCCACCGTGACCGTGTACTGCGGCTGTAACTCCAAAATCCTTGAGCAGCTTTTTGATTTCTCTGAAGAACTTAGAGAGGTTTTCAGGTGGGACAGTCATGTCTTCAAGGAATGCTGCTGGCCGCTTGCTGGCGTCTTGGAATTTAGAAAGGGTGTAACTAGCGCGGCGGATCTGCCAAAACATTTCTTTTTCGACAGGGTTTTTAACCAGTCGTGGCTTGACGTTCTCGCTGGCGATTGATTCGATCAGTTTGCGTTCGCCGACTTTTTTGACTACGTCTTCGTCTAGGGTGACCAGTACCATAAACTCTGGCAGCTTGCGTCTGAAGCGAACATGGTAGGTAGTGTACATCGACAGCATGGTACGGTAGTACATCGGGCCTGATAGACGATCTTTGAAGAACGATGGGTTCTTGAGAGCTAGATCAAACGAAAGTGAGTCAAACACCTCAACGTTGATTGGATCGTGCTTAAGAGCTTTGATAATAGTACTGGCTGAATCATCTAGGTTAAAGATCGGGATAGCAATCAGTTGGGTGTTTTGAGGAATCGGGATCGCTTTGATGACGAGGTTAGTGATGATACCAATCGTTCCTTGGCTACCGGCGATTAGTTGCGCGAGGTCAAAGGTGCCAGTGCCTTTTTTAAACTTAGCAACACCCTCTGGCATGACGCTCCACAAAGGGTAGCCAGCAGAATTTTTCGCTGTGTGCGGTTTACCTTTTTTGATTTCTTTTTCATTCTTTGAGATCAAATCAAAGATTTCCTTCGCGATCCGGGCGTGTTCATGATCTTGCTTGATCAGTAGTTTGAATTCACGGAAGGATAATGGCTTGATGGTGTAGGTGTGACCATCGTGTAGGACAACCTCCATTGAAGCGACCCAGTTGGCACAGTGACCGTAGCGTAGTGAGTCCGGACCAGCAGAGTTGTTGCCGATCGCACCACCGATACTACAAATGTCTTTTGAAGCGGGGAAAGAGGGGATGTAGGCGTTGTGCTTTTTGAGTTTCTTTTCTAGGTCACGCCACATTGCACCAGGTTCGGTGACGATTGTGGTTTCGCCTTTCTTTTGGGTTACTTCACCGATCTTTTGCATGTGCGCACACATGTCGATCACGATCGAGTCAGTGAGCGATCCTCCACCTAGGCCGGTTCCAGCTGCCCGGGGGGTAAGCGAAAGTGAGGGGAACTGTTCGACGTTGTCGGTAATGACTTTTGCCGCTAGTTCGACGTCACGTCGATTCTTTGGTTGTAGTACTACCTGGGGTCGTATTGAGAAGATACTTTCGTCTGTACTGTAGGCATCAAGTAATGAATCTTGTGACGATATGCCACCACGGAACCCTGCTTCTCGAAATAGTCTCGCAATGAGGAGGTGACCAAGTGGGTGACTTTTACCAGAAGTGGTAAGGGCTGTGGTTGTAGTAGTTTTTGCTTTGGTAGTCTTGCTAGCTTTTTTGGTTACTTTCTTTGGAGTCTTCTTTTTTGTAGCAGTTTTTTTAACTGCTTTTTTTACCACCACCTTCTTAGGAGCTTTCTTGGTAACTTTTTTAGCAGCTACCTTTGGCTTTTTAGCTGAAGTTTTTTTAGCAGCGGCTTTCTTGGCCGGCTTCTTTTTATTAATAGCAATAGTCGCTGCACCATCCTTGCCGCTAGCTTTTCGAGTAGTTTTGGCGGCTTTAACCGCAACTGAAGAACGAGTAGGCATTACATACAGTATACAAAGAAACTCGGCCCAAGGTGCACTTTTTTACACAGTCGGCCAAACTGTTACTTGCGATTGAATGTTCTCGATTCTAGTTCGCATTCAGTCAAAAAATGTTTAACAATCGCTTGAAGTTCATTCCAGTTAATTGACGTGGCGGGAATTGAATCTGGGGTGACGCCACCATTAAGTAGTGAGTTTGTCGCGGGGTCGTAATACCACTGCGGAACGTTGGGGTATACACCAGTTTCGTATAATGAATCTTCATCTTTAACATTTTGATTTTGCAGTTCTAGTTCACGAAGTCTGATTGCCGCCATGAGACGAGCGAGATTAATTTTTGGATCTTGTTTGGTGAGAATGTTGACGTGGCCGCTGGCGCGCCTTTGTACTACCACTCGGTAGTTTCCGCCGGTGTTAGAACGCAGATATCCCGGTAGACCGACGTGGTCAGAGGTGATGAAGCCAACCGTCATATTAGAGATTGGTTTTTGTAGGGTTACGCTAGTGAATTCTTTGGTAGCATTGAGTTCTTTAATGAGGTTTGGGATAGCGACGTAATGTTCGTACGAATTGGCGTAGTGCGCCTCAAGTAGTGGTATCACGGCGGCTACGATCATATTAGTGTCGTCGGTATGTTTTTTGTTTAAAGCTGCGATCAGTCCTGATAAACCGAAAGTCCGATCCAGGTTGTCTTTCGAGATAGTGCCTTGACCTTTGACATCATCCCGACGAGCGTAGGCGATGAGGTTGCGTAGCTCTGGATTATTGATCACTTTCAATTTAGCTGCAACTAATTCTGTCGCGCATTTGTCGGTGCCATGATGATCTAATTCACCACCGGCGACATCGATCAAGAGGTGGTCGTCAGTTGCGTTGGCGTTGGGGTCAACTGTAATGCTTGCCTTATCAATATCAGGATAAATTTCTAATCCAAATTTTTTCAGTAAGAAAATAGCCACGATCGTATCGGGCTGGGGTCGGGTAGGGAGGACGATCGTGGTGATAGGCGTGCTCATGTAGCTGTATTATGCCATACCGAACAAATCAAAAGGCCGATCAAGTGATGATCGGCCTAAAGAACTTTGTTTCAGCTTGCAGTTATGCAGAAGCTGTTTTATTCCGCTGAACCTGGTGTGAGGTCGGGCGCTGCGCCGGCAGTGGTGTGTGCAATGATGCAAAAACAATGCCGCCGTCGTGCTTGACCTGTGGGCACCAAATCGTTGTGATCGCCTGGTTGCCCAAGTCTTCGACTTTGCGAAGATAAGCGCCGCCAGCCACGACGAGTTGACTGTCAACAGGCTCGTCTGTCTCAGTCAGTTTTACGAAAAGAAATTCGTAGCCGCCTTTGTTTTTGGCGAGTTTCTTCTCACGGATTTCGATTGCTCGGACGACCGTTTTACCGGGCGCAGCATCGTCACCATACGCTTGCATGTTGACTGTGGTACCTTCAGGAGTTTTCTCCGTCCAGTTCCAGCAGGTCGTACCATCACGACCAGGACGCTGCTGAGCATCTATACCGATGGTGAACTCTGCAACACCTGCGTGACAGATGTGTGAGTAGGTGTGACCACCAGGGAAGGTGATTGAGTCGGAGGTTGTGTACGTTTTGGTCATGGTTTGGCTCCTTTGGTTCAGTGGAATATGAAATTATGAAGATCGAACTTATGACATTTATTATACATGAATTAAGACTAATGTCAAGTTCAATACAAAAACCACACCCTAAAAGTGTGGTTGGTTTTCGGCTACTTCATTCAGCATAAACCGGTGTAATTTGTCAGCGATGCGCAGGTGCATTGGTTTTTCACACAATGCTTGCATTTCACCCCAAATGGCCAGACTGAGAGTGTGTGTCTCAGCACCGACATGCGGTGTCCATAAAATGTAATGCCTCGATGTAATTGTACGAGACTTTTTTCGACCGCGTTTGAGTTTTTCTCTGGCGTAGTCGGTGAAGGTACGACGCTCGTCTCCTTTGTAGTACTCGAACTTGCCGTATTGGTTTGTGATCGTTTTCACCAAATCTGATTCTGATTGGCTCATTAGCTTTCTCCAAGAACAACGAATCTAGATCATTACTATACATACTTTTAATGCGTAAGTCAATATTATTGATCCATGATAGAATGACTACCATATGACCCAAGACCGTGCGCTGGATATTCTGAAAACTGGGGCCAATGTCTTTCTTACTGGTGAGCCGGGAGCCGGTAAGACGTACGTAATTAATCAGTATATCAACTGGCTTGAGGCAGCCGGGATGCAGGTCGCGGTGACGGCATCGACTGGGATTGCTGCTACCCACATCGGTGGGATGACAATTCACTCGTGGAGTGGGGTAGGAATCAAAGATTACCTCACCCCTCAAGACCTCGATGCGATTGCTGGGAAAGAACGGATCGTCAAGCGAGTTAAATCAACCCAAGTGTTGGTGATTGACGAAATTTCGATGCTCGATGGCAAAATCCTTAACTCAGTTGATAAGATCTTGCGAACTATCCGGGCTAGTGAAGAACCCTTTGGCGGGATTCAAGTGGTGTGTATTGGGGACTTTTTCCAGCTGCCACCGGTCACGAGGCAAGGCGACATCATGACCTACGCTTTTATGAGTGAGGCGTGGCTGGCGCTGAAGCCTTTGATCTGCTATCTATCCGAGCAACATCGGCAAGCGGATGAAATATTCCTTGGGCTACTGGGATCTATCCGTAAAAATCAAATTGAAGAAGATCACTACACATTACTATCTGAGCAGACCGAGATTGGGTATGAGGATGTTGAGCCGACTCGGCTGTATACCCACAACGCTGACGTTGATGCGGTTAATAATGAAAAGTTGGCCGAGTTGCCTGGTCGGATTCGTAAATTTCAAATGGCGGGCAAGGGTGGCAAGCCACTGATTGAGGGTTTGATGAAAAACTGTTTGTCACCACAAATGCTCGAGCTCAAAGAAGACGCTATGGTGATGTGTACGAAAAATAACTTTGAAGTGGGGTATGTCAACGGAACTCTTGCTCGGGTGATCGAGTTTGAATCAAATGGCGACCCAGTGATCGAAACTACAGACGGCAAGCGGATCACGATGCAGAGTACTTCCTGGGAGATTGCGGAAGACGGGAAAGTTTTGGCACAGATTACGCAGTACCCACTCAGGCTCGCGTGGGCTATTACAGTGCATAAGTCTCAAGGTATGAGTCTTGATGCGGCAGAGATCGATCTGTCTAAAGCGTTTGTCTACGGGCAGGGGTACGTGGCACTTTCTCGGGTACGATCGCTCGAGGGGCTCAAGGTGCTCGGGATGCACCCTAATGCGTTGCAAGTAGATCCACTGGTGGTGGCGGCCGATGTGCGCTTTCATGCGCTCGCAGACGAAGCAGACGAAGCCTTTGAAGCCATGGAACCCGGCGAAGCAGAGCAAATGCATGAGCGGTTTGTGGTGGCTCACGGCGGCAAGGTGCCTGACGATAGTGAGGTAGAAAAAGCCAAGAAAGTTTTGCAATACACCAAAAAGACCGATACCTACACGCAGACCAAAGAGTTGCTCTTGAAAGAAAGTAGCATTAAAGAAATGGCCCAAGTGCGCGACATGAACGAGCAAACGATTTGGAGTCATGTTGAAAAATTAGTTGAGGACGGATCAGTCACTATGGAACAGATTAGGCACCTTGAGCCAGCTAACTGGGATGATGCCAAGGTTGAGTTGTTTGCCGCGCTAGATGAATATGGAGACGAGAAACTCAAGCCTATTTATGAAGCATGTGATGAGGAGTACGACTATAATTTAGTGCGCTTGGCCCGCATGCAGTGGCAGGTTGATAACGGGAGAAGTAAAGGAAAAGCCGATCCTGAAGATCGACCATTTTGATGCGTTTAATTTGCGAGAAGTTGAGTTATTTCTTTTGCAACTGATTCCGATCTCCCTTCAGTTCCTTGCTGTACCGTACTCCAAACTGGCGATGCATACATATGATTAACTTTACGTGTGATTGTAATCCTGCATGAAATATCGGGTCGCCGCACTACCAATTCTGCTTCTTGACACCGTTTTAGGAACTCAATTTCAAATTTAGTAAGCATATAAACCTCCTGATGCCTGGCAGGTAAAATACTATAAAAGTAATTACTGTCAACGTGTTAATATAGTTATATGAACGGCATGCAAGAAGCGGAAATTTATACGCAGTGGATCCAACCCAGTTGGGCTCCACCAAGCTGGCTCTTTGGGCCGGTGTGGTCTGTGTTGTATGTAATCATAGCGGTTAGCTTTGGGTACGTATTTGTAAAAGTCTGGCAAGGAGAAATCCCGCCGATTGTTGCTCTGCCGTTTGTCCTGAACCTGATCGCCAACGCCGCATTTACTCCGGTGCAGTTTGGTCTGCAGAATCTATGGTTGGCAGCGGTAGTGATTCTGATTACGCTTGTGACTATTCCCTGGGCAATGTACGCCGTGTGGCCCTATGCGCAGTGGGTAGCGTATGCACAGATCCCGTACCTGGCCTGGGTAAGTTTTGCAACGGTGCTGCAGCTAACTATCACGTATTTAAACTGGTAAATGTTCAAGGTCAGACGAAGAATAAGAGTCGCGAGACGCGCTCGCAAACCACGACCATGGTCACAAGCTGTGATCAATCACTACGCTGAACACAAAGAAGCGGCCCGAGCCTTGTGTCATGAGCGGCTCGAGCACTACAACCAGCACTACAATCTGCATTTTAATCGGGTAGCAATCCGTAACACTCGCTCCCGCTGGGGCAGCTGCAGTAGTAAAAAGAACCTTAACTTTAACTATCGGATTTTGTTTTTGTCACCTGAACTGCAGGACTATTTAATCGTTCACGAGCTCTGCCACCTGCAAGAAATGAACCACGCAACGCAGTTTTGGTCTTTGGTCGAAGAGCAAATCCCTAATTACAAAGAAAACATCAAGCAATTGCGGGCGGCCGAAAAAGATTTCTTTGGACCTCGAAATATTAGTTTGTCACAGGAGTACTAGTAGTATTAGCAGTCAGTTACACAACTATGGAATTTTTAAGTGGAATAATACTAATGATCGGCGGATGGCTGGGGTTTGATGTTACTCAGGTTGAGCAAGTGGTCCAAGAACCGGTTGTAGTAGCAGAAGACGTTCTGGCGCAAGCACAAGAGCAAGCTGTCGAAGCAACAGCTACTATGACACAAGCCGTTGCCACCAAAGCAGCTGAGTTAACAGATACGGCCACTGCTGAAGGTGAGGCTATGGTCGAGCAGATAACTAGCGCAGTCAGTCGTACAGGTCTGCCAGATGAATCAACTCCTAGCGAGCCAGCTATTACTACAGCATTAGTCGCTGGTGGTTGCTTTTGGTGCGTAGAGGCTGATCTAGAGAAAACTCTGGGAGTAATTGCCGCCGTCTCGGGCTATGCTGGTGGTACGACCGAAAATCCAACCTATAACAACTATGGGGACGGCGGACATAGAGAGGTGGTCGAGGTGACGTATGATTCTAGCCAAGTGTCATACGAAGATCTGCTCATCGTCACCATGAAGACCACAGATCCAACTGATGACGACGGTACGTTTGGTGATCGGGGTGATAAATATTCAACAGCCTTCTATTACGAAACCCCGGCCCAAAAACAAACCATCGATAGCTTGATCAAAGAAGTAAATGAGCAAGGTCCGTATGATGCTCAGCTGGCTATTGATGTCGAACCCAGGCCGACCTTTTGGGAGGCTGAAGAGTATCATCAGGATTATTACAAAGGAACCCTTACCAGACTAAAATATCAGTTCTACCGTGACGGCTCTGGACGAGCAGACTTTATTAAAAAATATTGGGGAGAGGATACCAGTCCAACTCTACCTTGGCGTAATAACACAACTATGAACAATATTAGCAACTCGTACCCGTGGTCAGACTATGTAAAGCCAGATCTGGCGACCCTTGAAGCAACTATGGATCCTACAGCCTTTAAGGTAACGCAAAAAGATGGCACCGAACGAGCTGGTACTAGTCCACTAGATAAGATCTACGAACCAGGAATCTATGTCGATGTACTTTCGGGAGAACCGCTTTTTTCTTCGCGGGACAAATTTGACTCTGGGACTGGCTGGCCATCATTTGTAGCTCCAATCAAACCAGACGCAGTTACCGCTCATGAAGACCGTAAATTATTTAGCGTTCGAACTGAAACCAGGTCAGCAATTGCCGACAATCACCTAGGTCACGTATTTAACGATGGGCCGGCTGATCGCGGTGGATTGCGCTACTGCATGAATGGTGCGGCGCTTCGGTTTGTGCCTGAAGCCGAGATGGAGGCGCAAGGGTACGGTGATTTCTTAAGTGCAGTTTAAATAGAGCTCGAAAAGCCAAGAAAAAGTCAGCGTCCTGTACGCTGGCTTTTTTCTTTGCTTTGGTGCGGTATACTAACCGACATATGGAATTAACGTTATTGTTGCAATGGACAGGGATATTGGCTGGAGCACTGTTTGTTTTGGTGCGAGGTGCTGACCTATTTGTAGCTGGTGCCAAGCAAATCGGACTAGCTTTTGGAATGAGTAGCTTTGCGATTGGGGTCTTGATCGTTGGGTTGGGGACTTCTGTGCCAGAGCTCGCCTCGTCTATTGCTGCGGTACTGGCTGGCACTACTGAAATTGTCATCGCCAATGCGGTGGGATCAAATATTACCAATATTCTCTTGATTGTTGGTGTGTTGGCTACCTTTGGTGGTCCGATATTAATTAGTCGAAACTTACTGCAAACCGAGCTGCCAATCTTTTTTATCGCGACAGTTCATTTTTTGGCGAGTGTGTATGACGGGGTGATTGACCGGGTTGAGTCTTTGTTGTTGGTGGGGACACTGATTGCCTATGTCTGGTACCTATTGTCATCTTCGAAAGAAACTGAAGTCTCAGAAGATGCAGAAGAGCGCATGGGTATACAAATTAAATCCATTGTATTTATCGTCCTGGGTCTGACCGCAGTACTGGTAGGTGCTCACTACACAGTCAGTATGGCCGTTAACATCGCTACCGGGTTGTCTGTCCCAATTGGTTTGGTGTCTATCGCTGCTATTGCGATCGGTACGTCACTGCCAGAGCTGTTTGTCTCACTCCAAGCCATCCGCAACAATGAGGCTGATCTGGCTATCGGTAACATCTTTGGATCAAATGCCTTTAATATTTTAATGGTGGTTGGTATCCCAGGGCTGTTTGTGCCATTAGTGGCTGATGTGGTTGTTATGGATTTAGGTATTCTCATCTTGTTAGCAGCCTCACTGATCTTGTTTGTGACTGGGTTAGCTCGCCAGATTCAGAAGTGGGAAGGGGTCATGATGCTTTTGTTCTTTGCCTTCTTCTTGGTGAAGCTAATTGAATTTGTCTAGCATGTCAGACTGGCCAGAGTTGCTGTTGATAGATAAGCCGTATCAAATCACGTCTTTTGATGTGATTCGTCGCCTGCGTCGTATATACAGTGAGACGCATCAGGGAGCCAAAGCTCCCAAGCTCGGTCACGCTGGGACGCTTGACCCACTTGCTACCGGACTGATGCTGCTCGGGGCTGGTGCGGGTACCAAGCGGCTAGCAGAGCTGATCAAGCTCGATAAGGAATATATCGCAGAAGTGCGGTTAGGTGAGTCTCGCACCACCGGTGATATGGAGGGTGAGATATTGGATGAATACAGTGTTGCAGATTCTGTTGAACAGCTCAAGCAAAAACTGTCTGCCGCTTTAGCTGGGTTTAAAGGTATCCACACTCTCCCAGTTTCAGCCTATAGTGCAATCAAGGTTGACGGTGTCCCGATGTACAAACGAGCTCGCCAAGCCAAAATTACCAACGACACCATTATTAATATCCCAATGCGTCAGATGACTGTCCACCAAGTTGAACTGATGGATGTACAAGTTGCGGATGGAAGAGGGGTGGCCACAGTCCGCTTTGAGGTGGCTAGTGGCACATATATCCGCTCTTTGGCCGAAGAGTTGGGACGTAATCTTGGATACCCAGCTTGTCTACAGAACCTACGCCGGACCAAGGTAGGGGAGTACAGTATCGAAGATGCTTATCAGCTAGACGACCTAAAATAAAAGCCGCAAACCATAGTGGTTCGCGGCTGTTGGTCACCATTCCTTCATGGATAGTAGGGTGACGTCGTAGAGTGTGAGTCCAACTCGAATCCCAGCAGAGGTTCGGTGTGGGTCACTGGAAAAGAACAGATCAGTTCCATTTTTCTGTTTTACCTGAATGTGATTTTCGTAGATCAGCTCAAGGAACTCAATGAATCCCTCGATCTGATTTCCTTCAATCTTCAGGTGGAAGACTGATCTTTTACCCTTTGGTTGTCGACTCGTGCCGGGTCGATTATTGCCAAACGGTTGGTCGATAATGCTACTCATAGCCTGCCTCACTGGTTGCCCCCAGGCAAAAAGCATTAAACCACATAGGATTAATTGTGTAAATAAAATAGCTGAGCAATTAGATTGCTCAGCTCCTTATTCACGATACTGCTTCACCATCGGCAGTTATAAGGTTTTCGTTGGTGCTGCGTCGAAGCGCAGCCTCTTCCTGGGCTGCTTTTTCAGCTGCAGCAGAAGCGAGAACATCTGCTTTCGTACGGTGTTGTGCTATCTTTGCGGCAGATGCGCGACCGCCTTTGCGGCAGGCTTCAAGGTATTTTTCTGGGTGGTGTTTGCGCAAATAGCTGACTCGACCTGGCATTCCCATTACACCTCACCTCCTTTCAAGAGCGCTAATAAAAGTAAAGCGTATTTTAATATTTTTGTCTACTCGTATATACTATTGCAATGGAACGATTTGAAAAAGATGGCAAGCATGAACGTACCCAGGGAGACGCGCGTCAGTATATTGAAGCGGTACGAATGCAGATCGCACAGATGGGAGCAAATGATAGTGAGTTTAGTGATTTAGATAAAATCATAAGACAGCTCGAAGATGGAGAGATTACTCCTTTGCAAGCCATGCAACAGGCAGATGGTCTACGTGACAGTAAGCAGTCCTATCACTAAAACTGCGCTTCAACAGCTGCCTTGACATCACCACCGTCGGCTTGTCCAGCTAGCTCTTTCATGACGGCTCCTACCAACATACCCATCTTGGCTTTATCGTCGATACCTAGTTCGGCTTTCTTGGCTTCTACAATCGGAGTGATCTCTTCGATTGACATCATTTGAGGGAGGTAGCTCTCTAGCACTACCAGTTCTTCTTTCTCTGGCGCAGCCAGCTCTGGTCGAGCGGCAGCTTCATATTGGGTGATAGATTCTTTTCGCTGCTTGGCTGCTCGTTTGATTACAGCCATAACTTCGTCGTCGGTGAGCTGGTCTTGCGGTGTGCGGCCAGTTGCTACTAGCTCGTTCATAAACGCAGTAAGTAAACCACGTATGACTCGTAATCGTACGGCTTCTTTGGCTTTCATGGCTTCTTTAAGTTCGGCTTTAATGTTTTCGTGTGAGGACATAATATAAATATTTATGCGTGCAGTATAACAAATCCCCCCGCTAAATGCGGGGGGTGATGATATTTACATACTTCGTAGAACCTCTTGTACACAAGTGAGAACATCACTACGGCAACAATCGTTGGTGCGAGTTTTCATCGTAATTCTGAGATTTCCGTTATCTCGCCATCCAACATTAAAGAAAAGTTCTGGGCACTTATCTCCCAATCCAGCTTCGATTTGATTCCGTTCAGAAATACTTATGTCTCTTGAAAATCTGACTACCAGTATGTCGTCATCAGAACCATCGACGCGATGTGACTGCATGTTGATTGGTCCGCTACAGGGGATTGATTCTGGCGTGGGTACGACCCTCCGTGGAAGCTCCTTGCGTTCGATGATGACTGACCTTGATCGCGCATTACTGCCAGTTCGTCCGTTATGTATAACCTGCCTAATTCTCATGTTCTTGTCCCTCCTTCTTTGTCTATTGCACTCTGGAACTGTGATTTACTTTACAACTCCTTTATAAAAATACTCCTGAGCCGTCGACTGTCAAATACTGCTCCTGTGTATAGCGTGGTAAAATGACAGTAATGCAGATGATTTTAATCGGTTTGGTGGCGATATTATTGTTGGTGAATGCCTTTATGATATACCAATTGCTAACTCAGCAGGGTCGACCAAACAATAGTCGCGAATCACTCTTGATGCAACGGATTGAAGAGTTGGGTCGGACAGTGGACAACCGATTATCCGAGACTAATCGAACCATGCAGTCAGGCAGTCGCGCGCAATTTCGTGAATCTCGAGAAATGATGGAAAATATTAATAAGGAAATGAACGAGCAATTGCGTAATGTAATTGCAAAAACAACTGAGGTAGGGGAGAGTAGTAAACAAGTGTTTCAGGTGGCCGACCAGCTGCGTGAGCTCCAAGACATCCTCAAAAACCCCAAGCAGCGCGGTGTGCTGGGCGAATATTACCTAGAGACGGTGTTGCAAAATGTGCTACCGCCAGAGAGCTTTAAAATGCAGTATGCGTTTAGTGATGGCGAGATTGTTGATGCGGCAGTATTTGTTAAAGGGAAGGTGATCCCGGTTGATAGTAAATTCAGTCTCGAGAACTACAATCGCTTTGCGAGCGCAGCTGATGGAGAGGAGAAAGTAAAATTTGAAAAGGCGTTTGTGAACGACTTAAAGCTACGGATTAGCGAAACGGCCAAGTATATTCGCCCGAGTGAAAAGACAACAGATTTTGCGTTTATGTTTATCCCACACGAGGGGATCTACTACGATTTGCTGTCCAATAAGGTTGGTGCAAGCGAAGACAATCTGATTCAGCGGGCAGCTGGTAAACATAAGGTCATAATTGTGTCTCCAACCTCATTCCTTGCGTACTTACAAACCGTCCTACAAGGGCTCAAAGCCATGGAGATCGAAGAAAAGGCCCAAGACATCATCAAAAACGTCGAGAAGCTCTCAGGCCATCTGGTGCGCTATGAAGACTACTATCAGAAACTCGGCAACACTCTGGCTACAACAGTTAATCACTACAACGCTGGCTACAAAGAGCTGAATAAAATCGACAAAGACGTCACCAAGATCACCGGGATTAGTGCTGGAGTAGATGTGTTGACCATTGATGGGCCGCAGAAAGGTGAAGATTAAAAAATCGCGCCTATTCGATGGGCGCGATAGTTGTCTTAACCATCATTCTTAGATAGTTTGGTAACCATAATGTGGTCTGCTGGTTCAAGGCTGCTGATGTAGTCTGCTATCTGAGCTTTGCTCTGAAATATCAGACGTATTCCATGTAACCCTTGCCATTCACTAGTGTGTGGCTCCTTACGTTCACTGAACTTGATTTCTGCTTGTGGTGTTTCAATGTTTGGATTGATGTGCAGTGATATAAACCGCGTGTTCACGTCGACGCATTTATGGTCAATTAAGTGCAATGAAAAACAGGTAAATTCCTGTACTGTGGCATATCGATCATGTGCCAGGTACACATATCCCTTCTGAAGGTGAAATGTACCGTTGTATAACCAGGAATATGAACCGCAGCGAGACTTGTCTGGAATATCTGTTGACGATTCAATTTTTTCGAGAGAAAAAGCTTTACTAACAGGTATCTCAACAATTTTATGGCCGCGGCCGAACAGTCCTGCTGAAACTTTTTTCTCATCAGTGGTCTCTGTGAATCCCGAGACACTTTCGAGTATAAATTTGTCTTTATCGAACAACATGACCTTCTCCTTAAGGTTGTACTTTGTTTCTGCGCTAAACCTAGCAAACTGGTTGCAAATTACAAGTAAATCTGTATAATTCGCCCCATCATGACTACAGAAACTATCAACACAGCACCATTTGCAGTAATCGCTACCGGCGGCAAGCAATACATGGTACGAGAAGGTGAAACCATCCTGGTGGAGCTTTTAGGCGATCACGAAGCTGGGGAAAAGATCGAATTCGATGCTCTTATGACTGACGATGGGAAAACCAGTAAAATCGGTACTCCAATTGTCGGAAAAGTACAAGCAACCTACCTCGGAGAAAAGAAAGGTAAGAAGTTAACCATCATCCGCTACAAAGCGAAGTCAAACCGAGATCGACGACTCGGCCACCGACAGCACTACGCTCAAGTGACAATCGACAAGATCTAACTTAAAGAAAAGCTCCCAAAAGGGAGTTTTTTGATTAGACTGTTATTGAAGACCCAGTGTTAAGTTTGAGTCTGTCTCTTGCAAAGTCATCTATGCTACGTTGAGACATAGCAAACCATTGTGCTATTGTTCTGATTTCTATATCGTTCAGTGGAGAAGGTTCTCCCTCACGTTCCCGTTCTTGCTCTACGTGTCTGACTGCCTCTGCTAAAGTAAAGCTTGGTCCAAAGCGCGTGCGGAAACTCGTGCTGTACGTGTCCATGATGGTACTCCTTTTGTGCTACACGTTTATAAATTATACTCTTGGACTCAAAAGTCAACTCTACGCGCGATTCTGGAGGGCGTTTTTAATCGTCTCGCTGTCAGCGTACTCGAGCTCGCTCCCAGTTGAGAGGCCACGTCCGAGGTAGGAAATGGTGACTTTTTCTTCGGTTACTTCTGTGAGGAACGATTGTACAAAGCGAGCGGTATTTTCACCATCTGGATTAACTGAGAATCCTAGGATCACTTCACTGAGACCCTGGGGAATCCGAGTAGCCACCGTAGATTTAAGAGCACCGCTGCGTAGTTTACTGTTCTCGGGGGCAGATAGTAGTGGGACTGTACCACCAAGGATAAAATATAGTCCGTCATAGACACCAGCCCGCTCAATGGCTTGGACATCGCTATCACGCTCGACAACTAGTAGTCGTGATCGGTCTCGATTGTCATTACTGCAGATACTGCAAAGTTCCTCGGTGTGCCGCTTGGTAAAATAGCGGTGGCAGCTAGAACATTCAATCACGGTCGTGCGAGCATTTTCAATGAGGTTTGCGAGTTTGCTCGATTCATCAGCCGGTAGGCGCAGTACATGGAAGGCAAAGCGCTTAGCCTGCCGTCCTCCGACACCAGGAAACTTTTCAAAATGGGAAATAAGTTGGTCGAGAGGGTTCATAGTATCCTAGAAGTCATCACCAGTACCGGCTGCGGCGGCATGGTGGGTGTCGAGGTTAAGGAAGCGGACGTGTTCACCGTCGAAGTACAGTTCGGCATGTCCAACGGCCCCGTTACGGTGCTTTTCGACCATGATCTGGGCAATGTTTGGCCGTTCTGCTTCTTTACCAGGGTTCATCTTATCTTCGCGGTGAATAAACATCACCACGTCAGCATCCTGCTCGATTGACCCTGAGTCACGAAGGTCAGATAGACGTGGTGTACCACCTCGCTGCTCGACGGCACGCGATAGCTGCGATAGGGCAATGACCGGAATGTCGAGCTCTTTGGCAAGGATCTTGAGTGATCGTGAGATTTCGGTGATCTGCTGTACCATATTGTCACTGCCTTTGGTGAGGGTAGGGGACATAAGCTGCAGATAGTCGACGATCAGCATATCCAAGCCATATTCGTTCTTTAGTCGGCGCGCAGCTGACTTCATCTTGACGATGTTCATGTCAGCCTGGTCGATGATATGGATCGGAGCTTTACTGAGCTTTTCCATAGCGCTTTGCAGGTCGTTGTATTCTTGGTCGTTACTTAGGCGTCCAGTACGTAGCTTCCAACTATCCACTCCAGATTCAGCGGCGAGCATACGGTCGACCAGCTGTTGGTCGGACATTTCGAGTGAAAAGAACCCGACAGATGCGCCGTGCTGCAAGGCAGCGTTACGAGCCAGGTCGAGTGCAAAAGCAGTTTTACCCATCGCGGGCCGAGCCGCCAGGATGATGAGGTCAGACTTTTGGAATCCAGCCAAGACATTATCAAGCGAGTGAAAGCCAGAAGGGACACCGCGCTTTTCTTGCGGGTTTTCGGTGAGGTGTTCAAAACGTTCCCAAGCTTCTGACAAAGCTGTTCCAATTGGTCGAAACTTTTGTGCAGAAGGGGACTGAGTCGCCATAAAAATCTTTTTCTCGGCTTGATCCATTGCTTCGTCGACTGACTCTGGATCACTGTAGCCAATTTCGGCGATATCATCCGCCGCGTGAATAAGTCCACGCAGAGACGACTTGGACTGTACCTGATCGGCATAATAGGCCGCGTTGCCGGCAGCGGGGACAGTCTCGATCAGTTCGGTTACGTACGCTGCACCACCAACTCGTTCGAGTTGCCCCATGTCTTTTAGTTTGGTAGCGATTGAAACGATATCGATCGGATCACCCTTAGAGAAAGTTTGGGAGATAGCACTAAAGATTGCTCGGTGTTTGTCAGCATAGAAGCTTTCAGGGTACACCAGTACCGAGATATCGTGCATCACATCAGGTTTGAGAATAATCGCACCAAGTAGCGCCTTTTCAGCATCAACGTTTTGAGGAGGGTTGCGGAGTGATTTTTGAGTATTGGTCGCCATGAATCACTAGTTTACCACTAAAACCAAAATAGCTAGCCTTGACCGATTTGTGGAAAGTGGGGAGGGTGGGGATAGTCATGCTACTATTTCCATTATATGAAAACTGCGCTCCCCTTATTATATCCAATCTTACTAGTAGGGGTCTTCCCATTATTAAACTTTCTACTAATACCTGGAGCTGTTATGGTATTGATTATTATTTTGCTATGCCTGTTACCACTTGGGCTTTTACTTTACAAAAGGAGGTGGCGCCAGAGTATTGTGACAGCAGCGGTACCATTTCTATTGTTTGGATTATCGATATTGATGGTGTGGATCTTTGGTACCAATCTGGCGCAAAATAATCCGAATGGAGGCGCGTTTGGTGATGCGATAGATATGAGTCGGGGTATCTTTAATGACTTTATTGTGCCTTCGCTGCTGTTTATCTGCTTGACACTTTTGGTACTGTCCATATTTAAAGGGCTTCAAGAGCGTTTCTTGCTTCTCAAACATCCGCTATTTATTAATGCTCTCTTGGGCATTACGATTTTAGTATGGGTTATTTTGAATCTAACTGCTCGTTCAACCGGTCCATTTGGAGGTGATACTCCTCTAGAAACTATTCCAACCGCAGTCCCGATCTCATCTAACTATTCTAGCCCTTACAGTTTGGTTACACGTGGACCGTGCTCTGAGTCCTCGACGCTGTAGCCTTTTTGGGTGATCCATCAATTAACACGATCTCTGTCGCACTTCCTACTGAATCTGGTTTGTCTCAGTAGGAGATTTCTGAAACTAATTCATTGCAGGTAATATCACCCTCGTCACTCATATTCTTGTGATAAACTTATATTGACTCATGTGTAAAAGATACATTTTTCTAGCGTTGCTGGGGAACCCACTGATTCTGCTGGTAGTCACTTTATTTACGAGTTACGATTGTTTTGGTAGGCAGTATGTGCTGGATACCAAGCTTGATTTGTCCCTGGTCTCCACAGCGTACAAATATATGGTTAACGCTGCATTTGTTCTTGGTATCCCGGGTCTGGTAATTTCTTTAGGATTGAAGCTAAAGAGACGTCCAGTACCTTGGCTGTATAGTGTTTCAGTGATCGCTTTGGGGACCATGATTACATCAGCAATACTAAATCCCTTTGCTTGCAGTATTGGGATAAGTGGTGGAGTGTCTGGAATGTACCTCGATTTTTTTGGTAGAGTTTGGCAAGCTTTGCTGATCATTTCAGCAAACTATATATTTGCACTTTTGGTACTGCCAGCAGAGTTTAATCTTCGATCACAACATAAAAAGATAGTGGTCATCGGTTTAGTATGCTTGTGTTTGCTTTCTTTCTATATGATTCAAGCGCAGCAACCAGAAAAAACTGAGCTTCGAGTACCTTCGGTTAATTCGTTAAGTATTTAGCGGACCCGTGTTTCTCAGTAAAAAAGTATTTATTTGACAGGACCTTTTATAATTTTGTTACGCGAGGACCGTGCTCCGAGTCTTCGACACTGTAGCCTTTTTGGCTGATTTGATCTCGCAGTACGTCCGCTTCTGGCCATTCACGGCTAATTCTTGCTACCTCGCGGGCATCGATGAGAGCTAGTATGTCATCTGGCATGTCAGCTTTTGCTACCACCCCAAGCGAGCGAGCACCTTCAGCCGGGCTGTCTGACAGACCAATATCTAGCACTTCGTCCATCGCCAGTAGGGTACCGGCTTTGGTGGTATCTTTGATATTTTTATCTTTGATCATGTCCCACATGACAGCAATTGCGCCGGGTGTATCGAGGTCATCAGCTAGGCGTTCGTCGAATTTCTCCAAGTACGCTTTGTCAGGAGTTGAAGGTTTTTGTTTAAATTCTTCGTACATATGTCGCTTGAGACGGAAGAGTGCTTGTTTAGCTGCTTTGAGAGCTTCCCAAGAAAAAGTAACTTGCGATCGATAATGTGCGGTAAGTAACCAGTAGCGGTAATCATCACCACTAAACCCGTGGTCGAGGATATGCCGCAAATTGAGCGCGTTACCTTTTGATTTACTGATTTTTGCTCCGTTATCAATATTTACAAACGCATTGTGTAGCCAGTATTTTACAAATGGCTTGCCGGTAGCCGCTTCACACTGGGCCACCTCGGCGTTATGGTGGGTGTACTGGAGGTCTTCGCCACCGGTATGGATGTCGATTTGTTTGCCGAGGGTCGCCATCGCCATAGCTGAACATTCCATATGCCAGCCAGGAAAGCCAGTACCCCAACGGCTAGGCCAGCCGAGTTCGCCCTTTTTCCAGACTGCGAAGTCTGCGGGGTGTTTTTTTTCAGAATTCACCTCGACTCGGGCGCCAGATTTGAGTTTGTCCAAGTTGATGTTACCCAGGCGACCGTAGGTGGGAAATTTGGAAATATCAAAGTACACACCGTCAGATGTCTCATAGGTAAAGCCTTTTTCCTCAAGGGTTTTGATCAGGCTAATTTGTTTATTTACATATTCGCTAGCTCGTGCGTACGTTGTTGGAGGAAGGATTCGCAACTCATGCAGATCAGACTGAAAGGCGTCGATGTAGATATCGGACAACTTGCGCATTGATTTGAGGTTGATGTCGAGACCTTCACGTTTAAGTCCTTTCATCATCTTATCTTCACCAGCATCGCCATCGTCAGTTAGGTGGCCAAAATCAGTCAGGTTCATCGTGTGATTCACGATGTAGCCATTGCGGATCAGTACTCGCTTGAGAATGTCTGCATTTAGGAAGGCTCGTAGATTGCCGATATGCACATTGTCATAGACAGTGGGACCACATGAATATAATTTGACGTTGGTGGCCTTGTACGGTTCAAAATTTTCGAGTTTGCCTGACTCGGTATTATGGAGTGTGATTGTACGGGTAATGACTGGGGTTCCGCCACCAAAAAGATTGCCTAACATTGCGTTAGTGTACCAAATTTTTAGAGTCAGTGGGAAACTGGAAACTAGTTTGGCGCCAGGCGCAAGACGTGCGATACTATGAGTATATGCAAAGATACGTTGGATTTATGGTCGCGCTATTGCTCGCGGCTGGGGCCTTTTTTTCGGGAATACAATTTGGCCAAGGGTCGGCTGGAACCGGGCAGCTAGCTTCAATTTTTAGTCTGTTTGCGGCCGAGTCACAAACTAGTGAGCAAACCAGCCTTGATCAATTCTGGGATATTTGGGACTTACTTGATGAAAAGTTTGCTGTCGGAACTAGTTCTCAGCAGCTGACCGACGAACAAAAAATTCAAGGAGCTATTGATGGTTTGGTCGACGCGTATAACGATCCGTACACGGTGTACTTACCCCCAGCCGATACCGAAGCTTTTACTGCTGACATATCAGGTGAATTTAGCGGGGTAGGAATGGAGGTGGGTATCCGCGACAATTTGGTCACCATCATTGCTCCACTGCCAGAAACTCCAGCAGAACAGGCAGGCTTGCTGGCAGGGGACGTGATTACTCGCATTGACGACGTGTCTACAGAAGGAATTCGGATTGACGAAGCGGTGAACATGATTCGTGGAGAGAAGGGCACAGTGGTGAATCTCCGAATCTTCCGTGAGGGCGAAGGAGAGTTTCTGGAAATTCCGGTCACACGAGATACTATCGCGATCCCAACCGTACGCACCGAGCAGATTGATGAAGTATTTATCATATCGCTCTATAGCTTCAACGCAATTGCTGAACAGAAGGTCAAGGAAGCTCTCAATGAATTGGCAGAAACTGACGCTACAAAATTAGTGCTCGATGTTCGAGGTAATCCAGGAGGATTCCTTGAAAGTGCTGTGGCGATTGGGAGCTTGTTTGTCCCGAGTGGGAAGGTGATCGTACAAGAGTCGTTTGTTGATGAGAGTAAAAATGATACCTTCCGCAGCCGCGGACGTCAGGCTGGTGTCTTTACACCCGAGAACCTGGTTGTACTCGTCGACGGTGGTTCGGCATCAGCTTCAGAAATTTTGGCCGGAGCACTCAAAGATCATGGTGTTGCGACCGTGATTGGGGCCCAGACCTTTGGGAAAGGATCGGTGCAAGAGCTGGTCGAACTAGCTGACGGATCGTCACTCAAGGTTACTATTGCTCGCTGGCTGACACCAAACGGCACATCGATTTCTGCTGGCGGTCTGACTCCTGACATCCGAATTAGTAGAACTCCAGCTGACCGAATTGCTGATATCGATCCACAAAAAGATGCAGCAATCCGTCATTTACAGGGTGAGATAATTGAAAGTGAAGTCCTAGAGAGTGATTTATTAGAAAACGAATCGCTCTTGGAACAAACTGGTGAATAAACCCACAGTTTGCTATTATACGCACCATATACACAACGATAAGAATTGAATGTTTATGAAAGTTATTCTCTTGCAGGACGTGGCCAAGATCGGTCGTCGAAACGAAGTAGTAGACGTACCAAACGGGTACGCGATGAACCAGCTCATCCCGAGCAAGAAAGCTGAGCCAGCAACTCCAGCTAACATGAAGAAAATCAGTAAGGTGCATGCAGATATGGCTGCCAACGCATCAAATATGGAAGTGGTGTTCAACACTGCAAAAGAGGCACTAGCAACTGAACCACTAGAGATTCCTGCTGACATGAATGAGCAAGAGCATCTATTCCAAGCTATTAACGACGCCGATGTAGTAGCTGCTGCTGAAGCCAAGGGAATTACAATTACTTCATCTATGGTGGGATTCCCCGAAGTTGTAAAATCATCTGGTGAACATACTGTGACACTGCAACACGGAGCCCACTCTGCACAATTTACCATTAATGTAGTAAAGAAAGGCTAGTTGTATGGATTCGCAAATGAAGCAGGGTTTGTTTTCAATTATCGGTTTATTGATACTGTGTGCTGCTTTGGTGGCAGGAATCTCGGTGTGGCTTGGGGGAGATGCTACACCTACTGAGACAGTGATCAACGACACAGAGAGTGAGCAGTTCGAAATAGAAACCCCGCTCGCCCCACAAGCATTAGAAGATTATGACGTAGATATTTCAAATCGTATGAACCCAATCGCTGTACTAGAGACCAACAAAGGAGTAATTGAAATCGAGCTGTATGATGATGCGATGCCAATCACAGCTGGTAACTTTATGAAGCTGATCAACGAAGGATTCTATGATGGGATCAAGTTCCACCGCGTCATCGACAGTTTCATGATTCAGGGAGGTGACCCAATCACCAAGACCGACGAAGTTGGTCGCTATGGTACTGGCGGCCCAGGCTACGCTATTCCAGACGAACATATTGCGGGCGAGAAGCTAACAAACGTTCGAGGAACTATCTCAATGGCCAATAGTGGTCCAGACAGTGGAGGAAGTCAGTTCTTTATCAACCTAGTTGATAATACTAATCTCGACTTCGACAAGCCGCCACTACAATCCAAGCATCCGGTGTTTGGACAGGTAGTTGTGGGTATGGATGTAGTTGATGCTATAGCTGCTGCTGAGACTGGTCCAACTAATCTTCCGCTAGAAGACATTGTGATTGAGCGAGTAACTGTTAAGGAAGGGTAGGGTAGAGTAGGAGATAAAAAGAACCGCACCAGAGAGGTGCGGTTCTTTTTATTGTTTGTGTAAACTACGCCGTTGCAGGGAGTACGTCAATGACCTTCTTATTTACCTTACGTCCGGTAAATGTAATCTTTTGCTTGTTACGAAATGATACTATACCTTCTGTAACTGCGAAGATCGTGTGATCTGATGCAACTTTAACTCCTTTTCCAGCTTCAATTTTAGTCCCACGCTGTCGGACGATGATTTCTCCGGTCTTCACCATTTGACCGTCTGCACGCTTGACCCCCAAATACTTCGGTTGCGAGTCGCGCAGGTTTTTGGAAGTTCCACCGGCTTTCTTCTTTGCCATAACCTGTATTTATTTATTTAATATGGTGTTAAGAGTGATACAATTAACGGAAGGGAGTATACGACATATGCAGCCTAAACTCAAGTCATTTTTGCGGTCTGAACAAACCTTCTACGCAGCGCTGATCTGTATGGTCGGAATGATTGCTTTTATGCTTGGCCGATACTCAGTGCTACAGCCAGAGATTGATCTAAGTAGCGCCAATAACAGTGCTGGTGTGGTGTTTGTAGATACCCCTGATGCGGTAGTGGAGACTGGTGTCACTAGGGTAGTTGCCTCTAAAAGTGGTGCCAAATACCACTTGCTGACCTGCAGTGGAGCTAGCAGTATCAAAGAGGAAAACAAAATCTACTTCAATTCAATCGATCAAGCAAAAGCCGCCGGATATACTCCGGCGGCGAACTGCAAAGGTTTGCAGTAGTTATTTCCCCTGTAGCCAGCGGGGTGGGTCTTTTAGTGACACCTGGGCTCTCTTTTCTAGTGGTCGTATATCTGCTGGTGGAATGAGGTTGAGCTGTCGCAGTAAGCTGGTGTCTCGTACATCCAACACATCATATGGCATTTGTTTTGGTGAGATCCAGGCTGGTTGACGGGTCTTTATGCCGGCGTGATCTCCTTCCAAAATCGTGACAACACGACAATTTTTCACCGTCTCGTACACATTCCCCGTGGAATATTTCTCGACCCGAATGCGTCCTGCTTTAGCTAAAGCTGTTAACCTAATGCGCGGTGGACATACTTCGTCAGCAAGAGCGGCTTCAATCAGTATGTGAAATGTTTCATCGTCACTCGGCTTTTTTACCATGTTCAAACCTTTCTGTGCATGCTTCTAAATTGAATGTAGCAATCTTTACTCAGTATGTAAATGTTACAATGTTTGCATGTTAATTGTTGATACTGAATGTAGTGGACTGCGGCCTGACTTACACTCGATTCTATCCATTGGCGCGCTTGATTTTCGGAATCCGGACAATCGGTTTTATGGCGAGTGTCGGGTGTGGGATGTTTCAGACTCAATGGGTGCGTCTGAAAAAGCTTTTGAGGCAGTTTGCGAGCAGTGTGGAGCAAAATGCCCAAAAGGTATACAGCCGCAGTTGCGGGCTGAAATAATGGATGAAGCGCTTGAGGTTAATGGGTTTACTTTAGAACAGATAACAGATCCAAATAAGCAGTCTGAAGCAGAACTCGTCGCAGCTTTTTTAGAGTGGTCGCAAGATCTACCAGAGCGAACGCTTACTGGTCAAAATGTGTCATTTGACCGCAACATGCTAGAGGGTGCAGCCAGGCGAGCAAAGCTTAACTGGAATTTAGCTCACCGAACGATTGATGTGCATTCATTATGCTGGATGCATACAATTAAATCAGGTGGATTACCTCCGGTTGATGAGAAACATAAACGAACAGCTCTCAATTCAAAGGCAGTACTGAGCTACTGTGGTATGCCGCCAGAAGTAGATCCTCATAACGCGCTAACGGGTGCCTTGTGGCATGCTGAAGTGACCTCGCGGTTACTTTACGACAGAAAACTTCTCCCCGAATTTGAACAGTTCGACATTCCGTGGTTGTAGGTTGGTGCTAGAATAGAACTATTATGGCACTAGACAAAAAACGACGTACACCAAGCAATAAATTTATCGGAAAGAGAAAAAAGACTGAGCAGCACCAACGTATTGTATCTGAGTTATTGGATCCAGATAGCACTCAGGGCGACGCTGTGCAGTCATGGCGGGTGTTTCGGATTATGTCAGAGTTTGTACAAGGGTTTGAACTCTTGCGTGATCATGGTCTAGCAGCGACATTTTGGGGGAGTGCTCGGACCGAACCGGGTGATCAGTACTATAAAGCCGCAGAAGAGCTCGCAGCGAGGCTGGCTAAAAAAGACTTTTCAATCATCTCGGGTGGTGGGCCAGGAATCATGGAAGCTTCTAACGTTGGAGCATTTAAGGTTGGCGGTCGTTCAGTTGGGCTCAACATCAAACTACCCTTTGAGCAAAAACTCAATCCGTATACGAGTGAATCACTTAACTTCGACTTCTTCTTTTCAAGAAAGGTTATGCTGACGTTTGCGTCTGAAGTCTACGTTTATTTCCCGGGCGGGTTTGGGACCCTAGATGAATTTTTTGAGATCATCACCTTGATCCAAACCAAGAAAATTGAACCGATCCCTGTCGTACTATACGGAAAGGAATATTGGACACCGCTCATTGAGTTCTTCAAGAATGACATGCTGCAAAAGTATCAAACTATCAGCCCAGAAGATTTAGAGCTCTTCCAGTTAGTCGACAGTGTCGACGAAGCAATGATGTACATTACAAAAGAAGTAAAAAAAATTAAAAATACTCGCCAAGTTTAGTATGTATTTTTCCTACTTTGATACAGAATTTTCAAATGATCGAGTGCTTAAAAAGCACGTAAAGAAGCTCAGTGCCTACCGAACACAAGTTGACCAAGTGGTACACGACCACGATACCGCTCAGTCAGAATATTCGCTGGTTCACGCAGCTAATCCAGCAGTGCACGACAAACTTGAGGCTATTCAGACCGAATTCAAAGGTGTCAAGCACTTAATTCTAATTGGTATCGGTGGATCAAACCTGGGGACAGAGGCTGTGCACCAGTTGTTGGGTCAGAAGAAAGTGCAGTTGCACAGCCTGGATACTATTGCTCCGTACCAAATCGAGTCGTTGCTTAATGATCTTAAGCGAGTTAAAAAGGTCGCACAGGTAGCGGTTTGTGTAATCAGTAAGTCTGGCGGTACGGCTGAAACGATGGTGAATGCCGGTGTTGTGCTGACAGCTTTAGAAAAAAAGTTTGGCAAAAAGATATATAAACAAACATTATTTATTGGTGACCCTGGTACAGGTTTTACTAAATCAGCCAAACGAATGGGTGCTCAAGCTATATCTATGCCGCCAGTTGTTGGTGGCCGGTATTCGGTCGGGACTGAGGTTGGTCTAGTGCCGCTCACACTCCTTGGACATAATGTTGATTCGTTTATCTCCGGTTTGCTTGAGTCTAATAATGAAGAATACGAGTCAATTACAGCAGACAATGCAGCTCGACTATTTGTGTACTTGGGAAAAAAGTACACTCACTACAACTTCTTTGCCTTTGAGCCACGGTTGTACAAATTAGGTGCTTGGTATCGACAGCTGCAGGCAGAAAGCCTGGGCAAGGCTGAAGATACAAAAGGTAAAAAAGTCACTAAAGGTTTCGTGTCGTCTCTAACCACAGCTGTCGAGCTGCACTCAACTGGTCAGTTGCATATGAGTGGTTTGTTGCCAACCTATACTGATTTTGTCGCCTTTGATGACCAGAACGTTAACTACGATATCCCTAAAAAAGGACTGTCTAAAAATTTCGGAAAATTTAACATGCAAGAAATTGCCACCGCAATCTACGGTGGTGTCATCGGAGCGTACCAAACTAAAAAACTCCCGTATCGTGCAACTATCTTTACCGAAGACTTGGCTCATTCTGCTGGGTTATTTATGGGTATGCGAATGCGCGAGACAATGTATGTCGCTGAATTGCTTGGTATCAATGCGTTTGATCAACCAAATGTTGAGCTGTACAAAGACAAGACACGAGAAATATTAGGAATGTAATCAGTGATATACTAAGTACAATATGACATACGTAGTATTTGACATCGGAGGGACCAAAACCCGCATTGCAACCTCAACTGACTTAAAAAGCTTTGATGAAGTAAAATCATACAAGACGCCACCAACTTTTAAAGCTGGTATGCAGCTGTTTGCGGAGACAGTCGATCAAATGACTGATGATGTTACTGCTTTAGCGGGAGGTATTCGCGGTCGCTTAATGGAGGATAAGTCAGGAATTGAGAACGACGGCATACTGACTAAATGGGCCGGCCAGTCCGTAGTAGGATATCTACAAGAAAAGTACGGAGACATTCCGGTGTTTCTTGAGAACGACACAGCCGTGTGTGGTGTTGGTGAAGCGGTCTTTGGAGCCGGTGCAGGCTTAGAAATTGTCGCGTACCATACAATTAGTACAGGCGTTGGTGGAGCTAAAATTGAAGACGGTGAAATTGATCGCGCAGATGTTGGCTTTGAGCCTGGACATCAGATTCTTGATATCGATCGGACAATCATGGGGGAAGATATAAGCCCGACTCTTGAAAACATGGTTTCGGGGATGGCAGTTAAACAGCGTTTTGGTGTTGAGCCGTACGAAATTCCGCAAAGTGATGTGTTGTGGGATGATCTAGCTGGATACTTGTCTCAAGGACTTCGTAACACTATTTTATACTGGTCACCAGACGCAATTGTGCTGGGAGGGTCAATGATTACGGGTGATCCCGCCATCAAAATTGATGCCATCCGCAAAGCCACAGCCGAAGCGCTTGATGGCTTTGAAGCTACCCCGCTAATCGCTCAAGCTAAACTCGGTGATGAGGGTGGACTATGGGGCGGACTAGCGATACTCGCTCGCCGGCTGGGCTAACCAGCTAGACAACGACGAACTTAATCATTTCTACATGCCAGAAGATAATGAGCGAACTGTCCTGCTTATAAACAGAGGATTGAGGCTGGCTGATGAAGGGTTGGCGAGAGCTGAAACATCATCATTGTTACAAGAACCTGTTCTGATTGACCTGGAGCATTACACTCACGTACTTCCGTATCTTTAATGATCTTCTGTCTAACTAGCCTACGCTATGGGGGATACTGGGTTATCGGTTTGTATTTTTAAGTTACAATAAGCAACATGAGACACGAGTCAATTAAAATAGTAGTTGCTTTAGTAGTTGCTGGTGTTATAGCATCAGTCGGATATGCAGCTTTTAAATCTGGGCTTTATTATCAGCTGATGATAAAAGAAGCAACTGGATATATTACTTTTACAGCACATGAAGAGGGGACGGACAGAAACTATCCTCATGGATATGATGTGGCTACGGGAGAGTTTATTGAACTGTCGAATGATTCCGATACCTTCTATATTCAAACAGAACTCACTGGAGATAGTCTTTCTTATATACAAGCACCATATCTAGAGCGCACTCCAGATGATTTATACTATCCTTACGAAGGAAGTCCACAGATAGTTTCTGGCGACTACGTCGTCGAGTTAGGTGTAATAAATCCAAGCGATCTATCTAAGTCATCAGTTTCTGAGATATTTACATTTCACGCTTTGAGTAGAGTTCTTACAGATGCAACGTCGCCTGAGTTCTACTTTGCACCGGAAAATTATCAAGACTCAGATAGCTGGGCTATATATGTAGCAGACATGGTGAGTGAAGAAGTGACTGAGCTTGCAAAGGGGCATTCACCAGCATGGTCACCAGATGGAGAATATTTATTTTACCTCAGTGTAGACGGAGTGAACGTGTTCGAAGTCGCGACACGAATGACGTGGAGTATTGCGAGTTTACCTGAACGACTACCTACACCAATGTCAAGTCTGGAAGTCTCGGACGACGGACAGACATTGTACGTACTTACGACTTCTGTAGCAATCTCTCCTGACAGGTTGTTCATATATGACATCAGTACACTTATTGGTTCTGACTTAACAAATGCGAATCTAGAACTAAAAAGAGTGGCAGATATGCCAGAAGGTAAACATACAGACTTATCACTTTCACCGGATGAGAATTTTGCATCTGTTGTGACATACGGTGAAGGTTATTTCGAGTTACATTCTTTGAACTTACAAACGAATACTATACAGAAACAGACACTCTTCAAATGGGATGGATTGGAAAAGTACTATCATTATCCACACGCAAGCTGGACTGTATTATCCCCAGTTCTGGTAGAGGAGTAGTAGGCATAAGTTACTATAATAAGAACAGATTATTGTAAGCATTAATAAAAATTCATATGGAATGTGGAGGAGACAGTGACTCAGGATGCAGTAGCGGAAGCGGATGTGCAGGATGCGGATGTGGAGGAGGAGGAGGAGGAGGTTCAACACCCTTCTTACAGCTAGTTGGAAAAAACGGTGAAGTTATTATCCTCAACGACATAATGGTCATCAATCCCTCATCGTTATTTCTTGATCCAAAACAGGGTCAGACAGCCCTGGATAAAGGAGAGATAGGTTCTGATGTGTATCCAGTTTGTATAAAAGACTTAGGGCAAAAAGATAGTATAAGTTTTCTTCTTAAAGAGATAGAGTACGAAACATCAACTGTAGCGGAATTCGCATATGCGACAGCTATTATTGCGGATGGAGCAGAGGTTGCTACAGACGATTCTCATAGCAAGACATACTTAGTTTCAGGAAATCGGTATGTAAGCGAAGTGGAAGCACAAAAGAAATCTATTGACAGTAAAAGTGTTTTTACAACTAACACACAGAATTTAGATGCAACTTCTGAACAGCCGATCAATGAGTCGTTGTACTTAGATCATGGAGAAGAAGTGGTATTCTCTGTGAAGAAAAATAAAAATGGAGATACACATCTGGCTGTAGCAGCGTTTTTTCATCACCTCCACACTGGAGGGGCCGAAAAATTTATATCTGATTTAGCTGTAGTACAACCTAAAGCCGTACAAAGCATCTACCAAAAGTCATTCCTGCGTAGAAACCTACCGTTTGTTGGCTCACTGAGTGTATTGCTCGCTGTATTCCTCCCAGTTAGTGTAGCTCTAAATGACCAAAATCTCATAAAGTTTTCAAACTCTATTCCCAAAGCTCATGCAGATACCCCTCATAAGTCGCTGTATTACTACTATAAGAACAGCAATGGTAAATGGGTACACTTCAGCATCATGCATCCCCGTTTTAAATTGTCTCAGAGAGTGACCGTTCAAGTTCCAGAGGAGGCATTTATTGACGGTCGAAATGAAGTAGAGATTAAAGTCATTTCCAACAGCAGACACTACATCTATTCAATAGGGTTAGTTGATCAAGTAGAATCAGTAGAAATGAGCGACTTTACTCCTATCAGCGGAAAAGTAAATGGTGCTATTAAGCACTCGTTTGAAAATAAATCTCAATTTGTCACACTACCTGGTGATGCATTCGCTTTTACTGTCTCTAATATAAAACCAGAAGCTACTCACATATTTTTCAAAATTCAGGGACACTACTCACCACTTCTATGTAGTAATGAATCTGAAGCTAAAAATTGGTGGAATAAATTATCCTCTCAAGAGCAGACCATGATGAAAACGCCGTCTGCATATGGTGTATAGACAGTCACATATTGAAAATAAGATAAGAAATGAGGTCAAGTCAGTGTTGCCCTGGGTCGACTATGTAACTCTTACTTCTCCTGTGAAAAAGAGTCCGTTTCAAAAAACGGCTTTTTTTCTTGAATTAAAACGCAACTGTAAAATCCATCTAGTCTCGTTTGTTCAGTCAGTCGTCGGAAAAAAGCTGTGCATAGAAGACGACAAAGCTGTCTTGTATCAGTTGTCACCTGAAACACGATCACTTTTGAGTTGGCTAGTGTCCCAGGATTTGCTGGCTACTTGGAACTTTGGTCGTCCTTTGCCAGGAGTGCCTTCGGTGAAAACCATGTATTTATTTCCTGAGCCAATTGCTACGCCTGGCGGTGGTTATTACCCTCCTACAGGTGCAAACGGCATTGGTGCTGGTGCAACATATGAGCAAGCCGCTCACTCAGCACTCGGAGAGTTCATTGAGCGAAATGCATCCTCTGCCTACTGGTGGGAAAATCCAGCGTTGTATCAGAAAAATTTTTCTCAGTCTTCAATTCAAATTAACCCAGCACTCTTCATAAAGCTTAGTGATAAGCAGTATAAAGACAACTCCAGTCTTGAGTCGTATTCAGTAGATCAGCAAATATATTGGGCCCCTGCAGTTGAATTAGGAGCTGGAAAAAAAGTAAATATTCCGGCATCTTTGGTCTATATGTATTTCCGTCATGAACACAAAGGGGAACCTTTCTTTGACGAAGTATCATCAAATGGAGCAGCGACGTATTCAGGTTATAAAGAGGCTTGTGTGCGTGCAATTTTGGAGTTGGTAGAGAGAGACGTGTTTGTGCGTTTTTGGTATCATAGAGAGGTTGCCAGAGAAATCAAATTAGAGACATTGACTCAAATTTTTCCCGAGCTCCAAGAATTATTAGACGCTCTCTCTGTGGATGAAACTGTGGCAGTCTACGAGATACCAAATTCTTTTGGAATTCCCACATTTATCGCCACACTTACAAACAGAGATAAGTCAAAGACTGCATTTAATATAACCGCAGCTAGTGATTTAAATTCAGACCAAGCTCTTCACAAGGTAATTAGAGAAATAATTCGCTTTGCAGAAGAGCAGTATCCGGTAAGGAAAGGCTCCCCGCTAATTGCTGATTTTACTTCTTATAGTGACTTGAATGATTTTGCAAACTCTTTGTCTAACAGAAGAAGACTATGGGCACATCAGGAAATGCTTTCACACATAGAGTGGTTAGCAGATTCACCTGAGGTGACTTACGAAAATATTTCAAAAGGAGTGACCGAAGATTTTTCAGCAATGCAACGCTATGAGTGGCTGAGAAATTATTGCAGCAAGCACAACGTCAGAATTTATCTCAGTGACGTTACTAACTCAGTAGCAAAGTATGCCGGTCTGTATGTAGTGCGTGCAGTGTCACCAGATTTGTTGTCTATCTTTTTTAAAGAAGAGTATCAGCCCCTAGGAAGTAAACGTTTTACACATGATTCTAATGACCAGAAAGTTACACTCAATCCCGTCCCACATCCGTTTATTTAATGTATGACTAATCCAGCTTTAAAATACCTACATACGCAGCGGAATCCAAGTGACCGTTCTTTGTATAATCCCTCAATTGGGTCAATTAAGAAATACCGTGGTGCTGAACAAGTGCAATTGCCAGTACCTGAGCCAGTTGCTACGTCGTATTGTGAGCTAGCAGCAAATCGTAAAAGCTGTAGAGAGTTTCAGGATAAGTCAGTATCTGTAGCTGATTTAGCTTCAGTTCTGTACTGGAGTATGTCAGAGCAGATTTACCAAACACCAGAGGATTCAGCCAACCATTTTAATCGTAGACCATACCCCTCTGGGGGAGCTAAATTTCCAGTGGAGGCATATGTACTGACTGATAATCACCAATATTTGGGTACTGCTATTTATCACTACCGCCCTGATAATCATCTCTTGGAGAAGCTGAAGACCATCTCGGTTCAAGAGGTATCAAGTCTCAAAAAGGGTTATATATACGAATACGTCGAAGATATTCCCGTGCTCATTATCTTTACGTATATTGCAGAGAGAAATGTGCCAAAGTACGGTACATTTGGGACAAAACTAGCCCTCATAGAAGCTGGGCACATCGGTCAGAATATGACTCTAGTTGCTGGGTCGAGAGATGTCGATTCCATAATGCTCGCTGGTGGTGACTTCGAAGCGATGGATGTATTATTTGGATTTGATTCATATAACGAATCAACGTTTTATACAGTGGGGTTGGGTAAGAGTGCTGATACTGTGTCAGCCAATGTGAAATAAAGGTATGCTTGAATACGTTCAGAAAATAGTGAATGGAAGTGCAGGATTTTTTATTCTTGGTGTTTTAGTATTTCCTTCGACATACTACGTGGCTACTTTGGTACCAGATATGCCTGTGACCTCCCAGGGTTTGGCTGAGGATGCGTCAGATTTTGAGAAGGCCGAATACTATTTCTCTCCAGAAAACTATGACTTAGCAAAAGCACGACAATATTACGAAGCGTCAATCAGAGTAAATCCTGAAGAAAATATATTTCAATGGTACCAATTGGCCAGAATCAATTTTATTCAAGGTGAGTTTGATACTGCTCTGCATAACCTAGATAAACAGGTTGAGTCCCATGAAGATGCTGTCCCTAATGTATATTACATGTATGGTCTTATTTATGGTTTCAGAGCTGATTTGTATGATAGGACACGTGATTTTGAACTCGCAGAAGAAAACTTCAATAAATTTTTAGAATACTTTCCAACCAATGTGTGGGGCCGCATTGACCTCTCGTGGATTCACTTCTCACAAAGAGATTTTAAAAGCATGCTAACTGCTCTTGACCCAGTCTATGCTGAGGAACAAGATAATCCTTGGTTTCTAAACATGTACGGGTTGGCACTAATGAACACTGGAGATTTAGACCAGGCGGTAAAGCATCTCATTCGTGCAAAGGAGCTGTCTAAATCACTCGTTCCAGAAGACTGGTCAAAAGTCTATCCTGGGAATAATCCTAAAGATTATCAGACAGGACTGGATGAGTTTATGCTAGCCCTGCAATTGAACCTTGATTTGGCCAAAACAAAATTTGAAAATGAAGGTGCGGTCTAGAGTTGTTCAAGACAACTTGCTATCTACATATTAGAACTCTAACGCATTCTTACTCCATTTTCAGCTTTTCTGGTCAGAGGTGTCAGTCTCTCTTCTAGAGGTCAGCTGTCCTCGCTCGCCGGCTCTAAGGTTGCTATACTACAAACACTTATTCACATAAACTCTATTTTATGGATTTTTTGATTGTACTGGTGGTCATTATCGGGGGAGTTCTGCTCTCGTTTTTGCGAGAAGTGAAGCAGTATGAACGTGGTGTCGTGTTAACTATGGGGAAGTATAGTAGCCTTCGTGGCCCGGGGTGGAGTATTATAGTGCCGATATTTCAGACGATGCAAAAGGTCGATTTACGAGTGAAGGCGGTCGATGTACCAGATCAAAAGGTAATCACTCGTGACAACGTATCAGCGAGTATTAATGCCGTCATATATTACAAAGTGTCTGATGCCGCCCGGGCAGTGTTGGAGGTAGAAGATTTTAAATATGCCGTCTCGCAATTAGCACAAACAACCATGCGAAACATTGTTGGTGGTGCAGAATTGGACGAAGTTTTGTCACAGCGCGAAGAGTTGTCAAATAAGATTCGCGCTATTATTGATGAAGAGACAGACAAATGGGGAGTCAAGGTAGATAATGTCGAACTCAAAGACTTCTTCTTACCAGAAGATATGGAGCGTACGATCGCCAAACAAGCCGAAGCTGAACGTGAACGTCGAGCGGTGATTATTAATGCTGAGGGGGAAGTGCTTGCGTCAGAAAATATAGCCAAGGCAGCGAGGACACTAGCAGATTCACCGGGGGCACTTCATTTGCGTACCCTTCAAACCCTAAACGACCTCTCATCAGACCAGTCAAATACGGTTATATTTGCCATGCCGATTGAAGTGTTACGAGCGGTAGAAGGTGTTAGTACAATGATGAACACAAAGAAGGAGTAGGGCAAATTCTTGACTTTATAATGTTATTGTGCTATAGTATTATTAATCCGTAATCCGTGGTAGGATTGTCCGGTTGTCGAGGAAGGGGCGCTTATATAAGACCTCCGACCCAATGCTCTACCTAGAGCTTCGACATTTATCTATAAGACCACTGGCTTATTATATCCACAGTATTCCTAGCAATTCTTTCGGTCTCTACTGCTTCAGTAGTAGAAGTACCGCAAAGTGCAATTGGACACATTGGACAAGCAGAAGTAATCGTAGCACCAAAGGAAATTACGGCCGGACGAACAGAAGAGCTCGTTCGTGAGTATTTCCAAGACATCCCAATTATGGCCGAAATTTCACGTTGTGAGTCAACGTTTCGTCATACAGTTGCGGATGGATCGGTTCTACGAGGAGTTGTAGACAAGCGTGATACCGGAGTGATGCAAATCAATACCTACTATCACCAAGCTACAGCTGACAAACTCGGGTTAGATCTCGAAGACTTCTATCACAATATGGCGTATGCTCGTAACCTATACGAGCGGCAGGGAACACAACCCTGGAGTGCCAGCCGACCTTGTTGGGGAAATGCCCAGCTTGCGATGGCAAACTAAATCTACAACAAACCCGCTGTTATAAAGCGGGTTTGTTTTGATATACTTCAATCCATGAAATACTGGCTAATGAAATCTGAACCGGATTGTTACTCGATTGATGACTTGAAAAAAGACAAGTTTGAACACTGGGACGGAACCCGGAATTACCAAGTGCGCAACATGATGCGGGATGATATGACAGTGGGGGACTTGGCGATTTTTTATCATTCTAATGCTGGAAAAGAGACAGGCTGCGTGGGTGTGATGGAGGTTGCTTCCAAAGCGTACCCAGACCCAACCCAGTTTGACCCAAAGTCTGACCATCCGGATCCAAAGAGCGATCCAGAGAATCCACGTTGGCTATGTGTTGATATGAAGTATGTCAAACATTTAGATCGATTGGTGTCCTTGCAGGAAATTAAACTTGATCCTAAATTTGAAGGTATGCCGCTTGTTCAAAGAGGGAACCGTTTGTCTGTATTTCCTATTAAGAAAAATCACTTTGAACGTGTGTTGCAGTTGGCACGCCAATAAACCGTGTAATCCTTATCGGAGTTTATATATTATCTGGCGGGTGTACTCATGTACGTTGTGCTTGTTTGCTAAAATATTGCTAATATAACTTAGTCTGTTGCGGTAGGTTTACTTCTAACCTTACTTGTCATTGGTAGCTGTGGAGGTCTGGATGACTTGATTGAATTCTTTTCCTGTAACGAATGTAGTTCTTTCAATTCTAGTCTAACAAAATCTATAGTAAAGAAGCAGACCTATTTTGAAATATTGCTATGTATAATCTTATTAAACAAACAACCGTACCTTTACTCCTTGTATTTTTACTGGTTGTCGTTGTGATTATCTACTTCGTAGGTCTCAATGTGTCTGATACTCACTCAGTTAGCTCAGACATTTATTCAACTGAGCTGAGTGACTTCGAAAAAGCTGAATACTACTTCTCTCCCAAAAACTATAACCTATCACTCGCTCGTTACTACTATGAGGCTTCGATATAGAATGATCCACAAGCAAACGAACTGCAGTGGTATCAGCTAGGCAGAATCGACTTTTTGGAAGCTAAATTTGACGCAGCAATACACAATTTCGACAAGCAGACAGAATATTTTGATGACGAAGTCCATAATGTGTACTACATGTACGCTTTGGTATATGGATTCAGGGCAGATGCACTCAGTCAGCAATCAGACTTCGATCTGGCTGAGCAGTACTTTCTAAAGTTCTTGGAATACGAGCCAACAAGCCCATGGGGAAGAATCAATCTGGCGTGGGTATACTTTTCACAAAGAATGTTTGAAGACATGCTGGTGGCGCTTGATCCGGTGTATGACCAAGAGCAGGATAATCCATGGTTTTTGAACATGTATAGTTTAGCGCTAATGAATACAGGTGAAGTTGATGAAGCTGTCTCGAAACTAACTCGAGCAGTGGAGCTTTCTGCTGCAGTAACACCAGACGATTGGTCACAAGTCTATCCTGGTAACAATCCAACAGACTGGCAGGCGGGTGTTGTGGAATTCAACGAGGCGCTTAGATTAAATTTGGCCTTGGCTATTAAGAAGGATCGAGTAAATGGTGACAACGAAGAGACTCGAATTTGAAAATAGGATACTATATTATTACATGAAAAAAATTTTAGTGACGTGTGTATCTGTGATGTTGTTTGTAAGCGCAATTAGTATTGCTACGCTTCCACAAGTTGACTCTAAAGCAGTACAAGCTGAGTCACAAAGTGTCGAAATCGACCTGTTGGCGCTAGAAGCTAGTGGTGAGGAGTTTGGATACGCAGTCCCTGCTAGCGGGGGATCTGCTACCAACTGTCAAACTGTCTGTGAAGGAAAAGGTTTTTGCTATAGTGTTTGCTCACCACCACCTCCACCACCACCTCCACCTCCACCTCCACCTCCACCTCCACCACCTCCACCACCTCCCCCACCTCCACCCCCACCTCCACCCCCACCCCCACCTCCCCCCCCTCCACCCTCCCCTCCCCCAACCCCCCCCCCCACCCCC